>ERZ761602.166-NODE-166-length-160456-cov-7.119307_pt1 | contig 160456 bp, 138 predicted proteins | sample MGYA00512165_ERZ761602 | MGnify/ENA primary metagenome ERZ761602 (study PRJEB28899, sample SAMN02445085) | bioreactor sludge metagenome | biome: EBPR sludge; isolation source: Thorneside wastewater treatment plant | place: Australia: Brisbane, Thorneside... | reverse complement strand
CCCTCAGGTATGGCTGGTCTCCGAATGTCAGTCGGAGCCGGGGCCTGCTGCCGGTGCTGATGCTTGCCAGCCCTTGGCTGTTTGCCGTTTTGAACGTGTGCGGCAAGACGGTGCCGTCCCTCTTGCTCACATCTGCGGCCCTCACGGCTCTGCTGGTCGCGTTGTTGATCGGAGTCGCGGAAGAGCTGCTCTACCGCGGCATTCTTTTCCGGGCTTTTCAGGAGAGGAGCGCGGCCCTTTATGTGCTGGCGAGCTCCCTCACCTTTGGGCTCTTCCATTTTTCACAAGGTTATCAAGGTGTGCTCACAACCCTGGTCGTGGGCAGCAGCTATGCTTTGGCGAGGGTGGCGGGCGCTTCCCTGAGCCTGCTCATTGTCTGCCACGCGGTGACGGATTTCCCGAACCTTTTCACCCACACGCCGCATCCCTACTACCGGTGGGCGGTCTTTGGCGCGGTGGTGGCGGCTGCGGTGCTGGCCGTGGTGTTCATCTCACGCCGGGGGAGTCGGGATGTGCCGCAAGGGCCGCCCTCTGGTCTCCAGGCTTGACCGGACGGACGGCTGGGGCGAGGTGGGACCACCATGCTTCAGGACGAAATCAAGGCGCTATTTGATCAACAGGCGGCGGGCTACGATGCGCAGTGGGCGAAGACGGCGCCGATCAAGAACGGACTGCACTATCTGCTGGAGTCGATGTTTGCCGGCCTGCCCGCTGACGCACGGGTGCTGTGTGTGGGGGTGGGGACGGGAGCGGAGATGGTGCATTTGGCGGTGAAGAATCCGGGCTGGCAGTTCACGGTGGTGGCGGCGTCCGAGACGATGCTGGCCGTCTGCCGCTCGGGGACGAGGACCAGGTTGATGTTCTGGTCTTGTTCATTTGCAAAGGTCCGAGCGATGTTGACGGCGACGTAGCGGGTATCTCCCTCGCGGTACTCGGCGTAGACCGCTTGGTCGGCGGCCCGGACTTCGTTTAGAACATATGCTCCATTGGTGGAGGTCACCGTCGAGGCATCGCGGCTGGTGACCGTGGCTCCACGGGCAGGGAGTCCATCCGCAAAGGTCACCCGGCCACTGATGATGGAGCTCTTGGGAGCGGACTCCCCTCCACAGCCGAGGGTCATCAGAAGCGCCAAAAGGACAACGAGAAAACAGAGGTGACGAGCGTTCATTGGTCGTTCTGAACCTCCCAACGGAGAAGGCAGTCTTTCCTATCACAGCCGGTAAGATCCGGAGAACGATGCCGAACGACGAAAAGTCCGACAACCTCGTCGTCAAGACCCACCACCATGGGGTCGAGGCGGGGCTAAGCCAGGGCGATCAGGCCATGCTGGAGATCGACCCCGAGGGGATCACGATTACAAGGGGGCTGGCCAACCGATTTCCGCCCCCCGAGGCCGAGGCCGCCAAACTGGCCATGGACCGAATCTTCGTCGCCCATGGTGAGAGCGATGGGCCGCTGATCGTCGGGCTGTCCGAGGAGTTCCGAAGCCGTTTCGGATGGCACCCCCGAGTCGAATGGTGGCGAATCCTCGGTCTTGAGATCGTGAATGCCCCGAACCTGGTCGAGGCCCAACAGGAGCTTTTGGCGACCTTTGAGCAGGCAAAATCCGGACAGCCCCCACCCGACGCAGTCCCCACCGAGGAGCCGATCCGACCCGAAACCTGGGATTGGGCCCTAGGGGCCAACGCCCTCAACCTGATGGAATGGCTCTGGAAAGCCGAGCGGTGGCAGGAGTCTTTGGACCAATTTGAACCAAGTTTACGAGGTTTGGCCCCCACCGATGACACGGGCCGATGGATCGAACGTTCTCTCTACAAGGCCTCTTGTGAGGTGCATCTCGCCCGTGCGGAGGACGCACGCGCGACCCTCGCCGCGGCCTTTGAAAAAGATCCGCAAGAATTTCAACGACTTTGGGCACTTTATCGCCCTAAAATGAAGGAACTCGAAAACCTGATCAATCGACTATGAAGCTCACAAAATGGATCTGTCTCGTGCTGATGACGATGCTCGTACTCGGAGCATCGGCCCAGCCCCTCGCGTCGGTCCCGGTGGAAGCCACCAAGAAAGGGAACGACGCCGAATCCCCTGGCTAGAGGTCCCTTAACGATGATTGCCCAAGCGACCCCTCTCCCGGTAGACCACCTGATCACTCGCCTGAAGCGAGGCGATCGAGAGGCCCTGACCGAGATCCAGCGCCACCTCTATCGGCGGATGCTCCGGGCGGCTTTGCAATCGACTCACTCCCAGACCTTGGCCGAAGACGCGGTGGCGATCACGCTCACAAAACTCTGGGTGAAGCGGCACCTGCTCCCGGAAACCTGGGAAGAGGCCAGTCGGTACATCCTTCGGATGGTCCAGACTGCGGCCACCGACGTGACTCGACCCAAGGAGGAGCGCGTTACCCGCTGTCCGCTGGACGAGGCCCGCTACCTTCCCGAGGCTCAACTAGAGGAGTCCGGCTTTGATGAGACCATCGAGACAGCCCTGAGCACGGTGGAATCCATGCTGCTCCCCCAACTCAGCGCGCGACACCTGCGGGTTCTGACCCCAGTTGCCGAGGCCCTGAGCCAAGAAGCAGGCGAGATGCGCAATATCTATGCCGAGATCGCGGCCCAGCAAGAGATGCAGCCCGGATCGGTGCGGAACAGTTGGTCGGATGCCGGGAAAAAGCTCCAGACCGTCCTTCAAGAATTAGGCTGGCAAGATTTTGGGGAAGATGACGTGAGGTCGATCCTCTGCCGCATCGGCAAACGGCTCGCTCCGTCGGCCTGATCCCGGTACACTGCGCGCGGTTATGTTTCCGCTTCGCGATGAGAATCAGTCGCGTGAGATTCCGGTTGTCACCTACACCCTGATTCTGCTCAACGTGGTGATTTACCTTTGGGATCGCCAGTGGAATCCTTTTGGCCCTCGGATCCTCTTTACCGACCTCACTTTGGTCCCCAGTGCGGCGATCGAGGCGGTCTTTGGGGATGGCGATGCTCGGGCCTTACTCGGTCTCTTTACTTCTTTGTTCTTGCATGGGAGTCTCCTGCACCTGGTGATGAACATGATCTTCCTCATCACCTTCGGCGACAACATCGAAGCCGCCTTTGGGCCCGTCCGCTTTGTGATCTACTACCTGTTTTGGGGCTTGATGGCGGGGGCTGCGCACACTCTCGTGATGCCGAGTAGCCAGATCCCGACCCTCGGGGCATCCGGTGCAATCGGCGGGGTCTTGGGCGCTTACTTCCTGCTCTTTCCCGGCCACAAGATCTCTTTTCTGGTTTTCCCTTTCGTCTTTTGGCCTTTGGAAATCGCGGCTTGGATCCTGCTCGGGGGATGGTTCCTCTTCCAAATCTTGTTCCCCCAACAAGGGGTCGCGAACTGGGCCCATGCAGGCGGATTCTTGGCTGGGATGCTCACCGTCTTGATCGCCGGGGGCCAGCGACAAGTCTTGGCCGGACGGAAGTTTGATGGCGACGACAACCTCAACTATGCCTAAGATCTCGTTCTTTGCCCTTCTTGTTGGGGTGGTTTGCCTGCTGATCGGGGCGGCCGGGTCGATCCGCGTGAGGGTTCAGGCCGAGTCTCGCAACCAAGCCGTGAGCCTGGCCATGGAATGGCAGGTCATCCGCGACATGAGCGCCCAAATCGGAGCCGAGCCCGAAGAGGTCCTCCGCCGCCTCGACGAGGTAGGTCTCGGCACGTTGGTCGTGAATGAAGACGTTGCCGGAGATTTTTTTGGCCGCGACATCCAGCGTCAGCTCGGAGCCAGAGCCAACGATTACCGCATCGACCCGTCCCTCGCCAAAAGGATCCAAGAGGCTTGGCCCGGAAATCTCACCCCGTCCCCTTCCGAAGATGGGACCGCTTTCTTGGCCCGGAGCGAGATCCCGCGATTGCTCCCCCTCGGGATCGATCCAGCGGCGGCGGAACTGGCCAAGAGCCGATCGATGTTCCTCGTCGCCCGGCACATTAACCCGGTTGGCTCGACCGAAGAGTCGATTCGACGGGCGCTGGCCGCCAGTCAGGCCCTTGGGGTTGATGCCTACCTCCCCCTGGGCGAACAAGCCCTCGGCCAGCGCGACCTGATCAAGCGCACTGCGGACCTGATCCCGTCCCTGGGATTGCAGTATGTGACGCCGGAGTTCAGCAAAATTGCTGGGGACGCTCGGTTGGCCTCCCTTCTGTCGGAGCATCTGATCCGACTTCACGCTGCCCAGCAAGCCGAAATCGACAAGCTCACCCCCCAAGACTACGTCGAGCGCTACGTTCGGGCCGGTCGGGAGCGCAACATCCGCATCCTATTGCTACGCCCCCTAACGAGCGCGGCAGACAGCCCAGTGGATGCGCTCCTGAATAGCGTCCGCCTAGTCCGGAAAGGGCTGGAGAGAGAAGGGGTCCCGCTTGGCACCCCGAAGCCTTATGAGCGACGTCTGATTCCTGAGTGGACTCAGCTGCTGATCGTCGTGGGATTGGCCGCCGTGGGCTACGGCATTGGGGCCGCCTTCGGAAGCAAGGGCTGGCTCTTAGCTCTCTCTCTCGGCCTGGCCATCCCGACACCTTTCCTCCTCAAGACGCTCAACCCCGGGTTGCTCGCCCTTTATGCCGCCCTCTTGCTCCCCCTTGCCGGAGTGTGGGTTTGGACGCGCAGATCGGATTGGCATCCCTGGCAGTCCCTGATGATCCTGGTTTCGGGCGGGGTTCTTGCGGGGCTCACCATTTCGGGGATCCTCAATGGACTCGAATATTGGGTGAAGGTGGACGAGTTCAGCGGGGTCAAAGCCGCTCACTTCTTGCCGATTCTCGTCACTGGGGCGTGGTTGATCGGTCGAGAGATCCCGTGGCGGGCGGTCATGAATCAGGCGATCACCTACGGCGCGGTTTTCCTCGGGTTGGTGATCCTCGTCCTCCTGTTGCTCATGCTCATCCGGACCGGAAATGACAACCCAGGAGCGGTGAGTGGACTGGAGCTCAGGATGCGAAACCTCCTCGACAGCGCCCTCTACGTCCGGCCACGAACCAAGGAGTTTGCCTTTGGTCATCCGCTGTTGTGGGTGGGATGCTTGGCCTGGGCGTGGGCGATTCGAACAGAAAGTCGGCGTCTGCGGATCCTTGCCGCCGGACTCATCAGCATCGGGATGATTGGCGTCACCAGCATCGTGAATACTTTCTGCCACCTCCACATCCCCTTCACTCTGAGTGCGGCTCGGGCCGGCATCGGGCTCGGCATCGGGGTTCTGATCGGAACCCTCCTTTGGTTGCTCGTCCAGAAGCCCCTCGCGAAACTGGTTGAGGTGAAGCCGTGAAGAGGGTCCTCCTTGCCGGGTACTTCGGATGCGGGAACATCGGCGACGACGCCATCCTACTCGGCTTTCTGGAAGGGGCTCGGGACCTCGACATCGATCCGATCGTCATGAGCGGGCGCCCCGAAGAGACCCACCGACTCTATGGCGTTCCGGGATTCGATCGTCGGGATTTGGGGCTCTTCAAAGAGCGAATGGCCGAGGCCGATCTGCTCGTCTTTCCCGGGGGGAGCATTTTCCAGGATGTCACGAGCCTTCGTAGCGTGGCCTATTACTCCAGCCTCGTCAAGACGGCCAAAAAGCTCGGCAAAAAGGTCGTCCTGCTGGGCCAAGGAATGGGTCCACTCAACCGATTCGTGGGCAAAAAGCTCGCAAAGGATGCCTTCAACGCCTGTGACGCCATCTGCGTGCGGGATCCCGATTCCATCCAAACCCTCAAGAAGCTCGGCGTCAAGCAGACGCCCCACCTCACCGCCGACATGGCGCTGCTTCTGCCGAAACCGACCATCGATGACAACGTCGAAAGTTATCAAGTAGCAGGGATGAGAGGGGTTGCTCTGATTCCCCGGCCGCACGGCAAGGGTGATGGAGTGGCTCAACTCTTCGGTGAGATCGCGCAGCAACTCATGAAGCAGGGCCGCATGCCCGTCCTGATCGAGATGGACCGCCACGCGGACCGCCCTCTCATCCTGCAGATTGAGAAACTCATGGGCGGAAAAATCCCCACGATTCGCGATCTGGTCACCCCGATGGCCATGATGTCCAAGCTTTGCCGATTGGAGGGCATGATCTCGATGCGACTCCATGGTGGAATTCTCTCCGCCGCGATCGGAGTGCCCCCGACGATGCTCAGCTATGACCCGAAAGTTACTGCTCTATCGAAGTTGCTCGGGCTTCCCTCAGCCCTTCCGATGGATGGTCTCACCGCCTCCCGGGCAGTTGATTCCTACCTGGAACTCCAGAAGAAGAAGGCAACCTACGGTCCCAGAATGGAAGGCGAATTGGTCCAGCTTCGGGACTTGGCAGCGAAGAACATCGAGGTCCTCCGGCGCATTCTATGAGAAGCTGGCCGTTTGCCCGCACTGGGCTCGGTTTTCGGACTCCTGGTATGGCACTCTGTCTGCTTGCGGCGTGCGCTGTCCAGGGTCAAACCCCAGACCAATCCCCGGCGTGGATGAAGTGGTGGAAGCGAAACCTCGTCGATCGGATTGAACTGAACGGGTATCGCCAACTCGGCTTCCATGCCCATACCGTCAACGGCGACCGCGAGGCGTTCAACTCGCTCAACTACTATGGCTTGGGACGGCAGAAGTTCACCGATGTCGGCCAGATCAACTTCGTCGGACGGAGCGTTCTTGGACTCTTTAACTTTCAGGGGACGATCCTCGATTCCCGCCTCTCGGACCCCCAGGGTCAGCGATTTAGTCTGGATTTCGAGCGGGACGGCTGGAGCGTCAACGCGGGGGATATCCAAGGACGACTCCTGAATTCGAACCGCTTCGCGAGCTTTCAGAAGTCCTTGAACGGGTTGCAGGTCGGCTATAAGTCGGGTCGGCTTGAGGCCCGGACGGTGGTCAGTGAAGTTCGAGGCAGCCCGCGGACGGTCACGATCCAGGGGAACAACTCGTCGGGGCCCTACTACATCCAGAACAGCCAACTGGTGCAAGGCTCGGAACGGGTGAGCCTCGACGGACAAGCCCAGACCCTTGGCGACGACTACGTCATCAACTACGAGGCGGGTTCGATCACCTTTGTCGGCAAAACGGTGCCGGTGACCAGCACGATCCTGGTCAGCTACGAGGCCTTCGGGTTTAACGAGACGCGCGGAAGCCTCTATGGCGCGGGTCTCGCGCTGGACGGCGGCAAGGTCGGCAAAATCGGCCTGACGATGATGCGCCAAGAGGCGCGATCGGGGGGCGGGGCGAGCAGCCGGCTGGAGAAGTTTCAGGGCTTTGGTGCCCCTTCGACCCCATACTTTTTGCAGTTCGAGCCGATCAACCTAGCCAGCGTCACGATCCGCGTAAACGGGGTTTTGCAGGTCCGAGGGGTCGATTACACCTTCGACCAATTCAATTCGGCCGTCTTTTACTTCAACCGCTTCATGCCCGCCAGCGACAACATCGACGTGGTCTACACCCCCAAGCCCCGCGCCACCGTCGACGGCGACCGAGAGGTCGTGGGGATTGACTATGCGCTCCCGATCGGAAGCGGGGGACGCGACGGCCAGATAAGGCTCCACCAGGCCATGGGCAAACTGAAGGGGGTGACGCCTCAGAGCGGGGTCGCTCGGGGAGTCGAGCTGGACTATCGAAAGGGTGCCTGGAGCTTCAGAAGTCAAGCGGTGAGCATTCCAAGCGGATATGTCGCAATCGAAACCACGGGATTCAACCGGAATGAGAAGGCCTTCAGCCAGAGTGCGACCTACGACACCGGTCGCGGGGTTCAGGTGCAGCTCGACCACGAGAACCGAAGTATCTCGAATCGCAGCATCACGGCGACCGTGGCTCCGGTGCGATTTGTTTCCCAACGCCTGACGATCGACCGACCGAGCGAAGGAACCGGCGGATGGCGATTGAGCCACAACCGATCGAGAACCCTTCAGGGTGTTGCACAGACCCGGCTCGATAGCACCGACCTGGTCACCACCCAACGATCGGGCCCACGGCTACTCTACAAGCTTGGACTGAATCGCCAACAGGCCGTCAGTCGGAACTTGAACGGCCAAAGAACGGACGTGGACCTCCTCGGGCTTCAACTTGGCGGCGCCTACACGGCCCAATGGCGGAAGCGCCCCGTCAAGGAAGGCGAAGAGGGCGAGATCCGAACCTTTCTGACCCTCGGTGCCGACGTCAACCTCGTCGAGATTGAGTCCAAAGGCAAGCGGGGTCAAGGCCGCGACTACGAACTGAGCGCGAATCTGATCCCGGATGATCGGCTCCAGGTCGATGCCCGGTACACCTTGAGCGACTCGGGGAGCATCGCCACCCTCGATCAGTTCGCCACCGGTTGGCAGGCTGGTTTCGACGGAAACGGATTCAGCGGGGGATCTGGCTCCACGGGCACGATTGGGGCGACGAACGCCATCCTCTGGAGTCTGAACGCGGCCTACCGATTCGCCGAGAACCTCAGCGGCTATGTCGGCTACCGGTCCTTGCGATCGACGGGTTCGGTGAGTAGCAATAGCGAGACGCGGGGGTGGTCGGCCGGAGCGACTTGGGCCATTAACTCGCGCAACCAAGTGACGGCCAATCTAGAAGAAAGTAGCACGACCTTCGTCGATTCGCCGTTGCGATCCGGGGTCTGGGCTCTCAACCTCTTCTTTGAGGGATCCCCGACCGACCGGCTCCGCTACGTGGTGGGCTGGAGCGCCTTCGATAGCCGGGGCAACAGCACCTTTCAGCAGGACTCAAACAATCTCAACGGGAGCCTGAGCTACCTCCTGAGTCAGCGGGACTCGGTGGTCCTCAGCTGGAACTCCTCGGTGAGCACCGGCTACCTCCCCCAAAACAGCCTGGACTGGGGCCTGACCTACCAGTACCGGATCTGGAGCAATCTGGCCCTCAACGCCAGTTATCGCCTGCGAAATGTCGACAACCGAGACCCGCTGATCAACTCGGGGGCATACCGTTCCCGAGGTTTCGATCTGGAGCTATCGTTCAACTTCTTCCGCTAGCTCGGGTGAGGGAATCGAACTCAACTTTCAGGATTTCGTGAAAGTTCGGTATCCTTTCGCGTAGTAATGAGCGTGATTGCCCCTCCTGCCCCTGCCGTGATTGACCAAATCTCCGAAAAGGTCTTTGGAAATCAGCGGATTACCCCCGAAGAGGCGCTTGCTCTTTATCACCACCCGAACCTGATCGAGCTGGCCGCGATGGCCGAACACCGCCGTCAACAGAAGGCTCCGGGCCGGGACGTCACGTACATCATCGGGCGCATCTTGAACTACACCAACGTGTGCTGGGTTCGTTGTAAGTTCTGCGCCTTTTACCGAGTCCCTGGGCACTACGAAGGTTATCTGCTGAGCGATGACGAGATTCTCTCCAAAGTCGGAGACACCGTGGCCAAGGGGGGCGTCGAGATTCTCTTCCAAGGTGGGCTCAATCCCAAGCTCAAGATCGACTATTACGAAGGGATCTTTCGCAAGATCATGGAGGCCTACCCCGGCGTCATCCTCCACGCCCTCTCGCCGGCCGAGATCATCTACATCGCCCACATCAGCAAACTCCCGCTGCGAGACTGCCTGGCCCGCTTGAAGGAGAGCGGACTCCACTCCATCCCCGGCGCAGGCGGAGAGATCCTTGTGGACCGAGTTCGCAAGATCATTGCCCCCTACAAGGACACCACGGATGAATGGCTGGAGTGCATGAGAACGGCCTCATCACTGGGAATCCGAAGCACGGCGAGCATGATGTTCGGACACGTTGAAACCTTTGAGGACCGTGTCGAGCACATGACCCGGATCCGCGATCTTCAGGACGAATGCGCACCTTTCCGCGCCTTCATCAGTTGGAATTTCCAGCCCGAAGAAACGGACCTCGCGATCCCGGTGAAAGCCAGCGGATTTGACTACCTGCGCAACGTGGCGGTCTCTCGGATCTTCCTTGACAACATCGACAATTTCCAGGTTTCGATCTTGACCCAGGGTCCCAAGATCGCCCAGCTGGCACTTGGCTATGGAGCCAACGACTTCGGCTCGATCATGATCGAGGAGAACGTGGTCTCGGCCGCCGGGTCCAAGTTCATCTTGAGCGAAGAAGAGTTCGTCCGGGTGATTCGGGACGCCGGGTATCAGCCGTATCGCAGAAACACCCGGTACGAGCGAATCTAGACCGATGAGCGCGGACTAGCTACGGCCCCAGTCGACGCCGCTAGTGCTCCCGCCTGGTGAGGGTGGTGGTTCGAGGGTTACCGGAACCTGGAGCTGATCCCGAGAAAGTGGATTGGAGGGCAAGATCTCTTCGAACCGCTCCTTGCTGATCAGGCCCTGGGCAAAGAGGACTTCACCCAACAGCGCAAAACGAGTCGTGCGAGCGTGGCGTAGCCACTGACGACCCGAGAGTCGGCCTTCTTCTAGCAGAGTCAGGAGTTCGGGAAGACCACAGGGTCCAATCAGTTCTCCGGCTTCGTCAATGAGCCACTCGGCCCGGCTATCGCGCAAGAGAAACTCGCTCATCTTCTTTCAAGATACGCCAACTCGACCCGGCACCCGGACCAAGGTCCCATCTCGGCCAGCGGTAAACTTCACGGCATGAGCAAGGGAGTCCCCGAGGTGCGCTACGCCGAGGTCGAACGCGAGACCAAAGAAACCCGAGTCCGCGTGGTCCTCGACTTCGATGGAGGGACCCGGCGAGATATCAGCACCGGGATCGGATTCCTTGACCACATGCTCACCCTCTTGGCCTTCCATGGCCACCTCGACCTTGGGGTTCAGGCCGACGGAGATCTGCACATCGACGACCACCACACGGTGGAAGATGTCGGCATCGTCTTCGGTCAGGCCATCCGCCAGGCTCTTGCCGAGAGCGACCCGATCGAGCGGTATGGCCATGCCCACGTTCCGATGGATGAAGCCTTGGCCCTGGTCGCTCTCGATATCTCTGGACGCGGCCACTGCATTTTCTCCGCCAACTTCACCACCGATTCACTGGGCACGCTCAGCACCCAAAACGTCCACGAGTTCTTCCGAGCCCTCTGCCTTCATGCCGGGATCAACGCCCACATCCGGATCGAAGCCGGCGAGAACGACCATCACAAGGCCGAGGCAATCTTCAAGGCCTTTGGCCAGGCGATCCGCCAAGCCGTCCGCCGAGTCGATGGCCGGTCGGGAACAAGCACCAAAGGCAGGATCGATTGACCGTCATTCTCGACTACGGTATGGGCAATCTCCGGTCCGTCGAGCGTGCATTAAGGGCTCTTGGTGCCGATCCCGCGATCCAAACCGATCTGCGCGGCGCGACCCGGCTGATTATCCCGGGGGTGGGCGCTTTCGGCGCAGCGATGGAGCGGATTGGGCCCCTTGCCCCTGCTATCCGCGAGTTCGCGGCCGCGGGTCACCCCGTTTTGGGCATCTGCCTGGGGATGCAGCTACTCTTTGAACAAAGCGAGGAATTAGGAGAATTTGCTGGCCTTGGGTTGGTGCCTGGTCAAGTACGCTATCTGGTGAAGACGGAGGGCATCAAGATCCCGCACATGGGTTGGAATCAGCTAGAAATTCGGCAATCCGAGGGATTGCATAGCGGGATTTCGACCAGTGAGCAGGTTTATTTCGTCCATTCTTTGTATTGCGATCCGGTCGATTCGGCCGTGATCGCCTCCACCAGCGACCATGGGATCACCTTTCCCGCGACGATCCAAAAAGGCAAGATTTGGGGGACCCAGTTTCACCCCGAAAAAAGCGGCGCTCCGGGACTCCGGATGCTCCAAAACTTTCTCTCATGTTGATTCTTCCCGCAATTGACCTGCGCGACGGCAAATGTGTTCGCCTTTATCAAGGCGACTTTGACCAGCAAACGACCTACGACGTTCATCCCGTCGAGATGGCGAAGCGATTTGAGGCCGAAGGCGCCGAGTGGCTCCACCTAGTCGATCTGGACGGGGCCAAGTCGGGGGAACCTCGGCACCTGGACCTGCTCCACGAGATCGTGACCCAAACCCAACTCAAAGTGGAATTCGGCGGCGGAATCCGGACCTGCGAGAGCGCCCGCGCTGCGCTCGAACTCGGAGCCAAGCGGGTCGTGGTCGGAACAAAGCTCGTGCAAGACCAAGCCCTCGCGAGCGACCTCTTTGGGCGCATGGGCAACAAGATCGTGGCCGGGATCGACACTCGTGCCGGTCAGGTGACCATCCACGGTTGGACCGAAGACTCGGGTTGCACGGCGGTGCAGTTCGCCCGGATGATGGAATCGATGGGCTGCAAACGGATCATCTTTACCGACGTCCAGACCGATGGAGCCCTGAGCGGCCCCAACCTCGAGGCCCTTAAGGCCCTCAAGGAGTCGGTCGAAATTCCCGTGATCGCGAGCGGTGGGGTGGCAACTCTGGAGGACCTTGACCGACTGGCCGAGATCGGGATGGAAGGAACCATCGTGGGTAAGGCGTTCTATGAGAAGCGGTTCACGGTCCGCGAAGCGATCGAACGAGTGAAGATCCCCGTCGGTTGAAATGGACCTACTTGGGTCCAAAGTCACCTCAACACAACAATTCAGAAAATTTAGAGCTACAATCAAAGAAGTTTAAGGAAGCTTTCGATGGATCTCGAAATTCTAATACCGCTTACCGCAATCGTTATGATCTTTGGAATGCCCATCGCCGGGATCTTGACGAGCCACCAGCGCAAAATGGCCGAGATCATGCGGCAAAACCAGCCCAACCAGACCGACCCGTATCTGGCCAACCAGATCCTCGCGCTGCGGCAAGAGGTCAAGGAACTCAAAGAGATCGTCCATCAGCAGGTCCTCACGTTAGAAGGTCGGACGATGACGCCCCCGATGCCCATCAGCACCGAGGACGTCATTCAGCGACTTTAGAGCAGCAGTTCGGCCAACAACCTAGCCAGAGAATCTTGGGCTCCCTCGCCTAGGTGTACTAGGTCGGCGTGGTGCCATCCATGGGTGGTGGTCGCCGCCAGATACGAGTTGTCGATCGCGGTGCGGTAGTAGGGCGAGCCCACCATCCCCGTCTGCAGGTCCACCACGCAGGTGTCGGGTCGGGTCGCCGCCACCGAATAGACCGCCCGAATGTAGTCTTCAGGCCGATTGGCGGTCCGAGTGAAGAGCGCGCCGCCTCCATCAGCCCGGATCGGAAAGATCACGAACATCACCGACGGCTTGGTCGGTTGACTCAGGATATGGTCCGCTAGTGCGGCCAAGTTCGCCTGATAGGCGGCGGAGGTCACGTTTGGCGAAGCCCCCGTCCCCATGTCGTTGGCTCCAAGCGCAATGATGTAGAGCTTGGCCCGGGTGGCGCCGGACAAATTGGTACACCATCGGCCCACATTGGTCAGGAGCTTGTTGGATTGCGGAGCGATCCAAGTGGTGACCGCCGAAGGCACGGCCAAGTTGTGAAACCTTACTCCACGGTCGTAGTCGTCGCAATAGGCAATAGCTCCTTCCAGATAGAGCCCCAGCCCGCCAGAAGTAGGTCCGCTGGCGATCTGGAGAAAGTTCGGCCCGTTCTTGTTAAGACCCGTGAGCAGCTGTCGGTGACCGTTGGATTGGGCCACCGCACTGGTATCGATCAGCTGACTCGCCAGCACATTCCCATTCCCTCCGGCTGGGTCCGTGGTCCCGAGGTCATAAAGGGCATCAGAGTTTGCATTGGGCGCCTTGGTGAAGACGATCTCCACGTGGGTCGCCTGATTCTTCTGCCGAGGTATCGGCGAGGTGCCATCAAAGGCGAGGGTCACGCGGTTTGCCTTTCCCGACGAGACGGGCAACGAAACCCAGGCTCCACCCGATCCGTCGTTGCTGCTTCCATCGCTAACCGTCCCGGCCGAGGTCATGAAGGGAGGCCGCCGGTCGGCACCCGATCCTATCCGGACGAATCCGTAGCCGCCGGTCACTCCCGCCGGGTTCAAGGCCGACTGGACCAGGACCTTGAGGCGATGGAACCAACCATCGTAGAACGGCGACACCGACTTAAATCCAAAGCCGATGGAATCGCCCAAGAGGACAACGTCGATTCCGCCAAAGCCGGTCCCGGCCGTAACGGCTGAGGCAAGCCCCCGGGCCAATCTCCAATTGCGAAGACCTCGGTCGATGTTCTGGAGACCCGCCGGTCCACTGGGCATCGCGACTTCAAGTCCACCGGCCCAGCTCAACTCAGCACCTCCCGGGCAACGTAACCCGAAGTCGTAGGGCCGCCCGAGCTGTTTTGCAGATAGAGCGCGATTTCGGGACCATAGGCCAGCAACAAGGTTGCTCCGGGCCGAACAATGAAGTCGCGATCGGTGGCGCTGATCGTGGGCGCGGGAGCCCCTTCGGCTACGGCGCGAACCCAAAGATCGAGCCCCAGATCGGGGTTGTGAATCTCAATGCCGGTTCGCTGTCGCTCAGTGGGACCGGACAAAATCGCGGTCGAGGCATCTCCGCTGACGCTCCCCGCCTCGCGGAGCCCAAAGCCTCGGATGATTGTGGTCAAGTTCAAGGTGTTCACCTCCTTTTTGGAAAACCCACCTCTCCTGGTGTCCAGGCGCCCCCACGTCAACTGCCAGAAGACACCCTGTTAGGAATACTTGATTTGTCTGGAAATGCCCAGATGCCTTGGCAATTAGGCCAGGATGTGATAGATTAAGGAAGTAGTTGCTGAATCGGTTCAGCAAGCAAATGTTGATCTTGTCGGCAAAAAGACAAGATCGCTTGACGAACCGGTGGCGGCGAGGTAACGAACATGAAAAACCTTCGGTCAATGTCGACGATGATGGTCATGGGGGCGATGGTGGCTGCCCACGCTGACGTCACGCAGATCAACGCAGCCCGAGTCTTCGAGCGCGTCTTTAACGATGTCCCAACTTCGAACTTTGTTCAGATCGTGGACTTTCCCAACTCGGTCTTCATGGCCGACAACAACGTGGGTGGAGAGACAGGTTGGGCCAACCGCCACATCTGGCGACTCGCCGTGAATGACGGTGTCAATACCAATGCCTATGAGCTTTCTGGAGGCGAAGACACCTTTGAATTCAAGGTCAAGATGAAGCTCGAAGATGGCAACGGGACCAGCCCTCGCCGGAGTGAAGCGGGTCTCTTCTTCAACTTCCCGATCGACGGTGGCTGGATCTCGGAAGTCCAATACATCATCACCCCCGATGGTGAAGTCGCAGCCTTCGGAACTCCGATTCCCTTCTATAGCTTCACCGCCCAACAAGGAGTGAGCTACCAACTCGGATCGACCGTCACCATGGGTGCCCGGTACTTCAAGGACACCGACAACCAATACAAGTGGGTGTGGATCTACAACGATCTGGAAAGCTTCCCGCTAACACTCGAAAACGTGGTCCCGCTCTATGACTTCGGCACCAACGGACTCAAGGCTGGTTCTCGACTTGGGGCCTACCTGCAGATCGTTCGACCGAATCCGGGCGCGAGCATGACCGCGACCGACATCGAAATCAACCCCTATCCGGCCGTGAAGGGTACCGCTCTGTTGGGTGACCTCCCCGGTTTGGCCGGCGAGCAGGTGACCGTGGAAGTCCGCAATCCGGGCTCGACGACCGCGCTGCAGACGACGACCGCAACGCTCAAGGCAAATGGCAGCTATGCCTTTAAGCCGACCGTCGCCCCTGGCGTTTACGATATCGCCCTCAAGGGAACGACTCACCTCCGAAAGGTGGTCGCGAACGTCAACATCGCAGCGTCGGGCGCCTCCGGGGTGAACATCTCAGCGCGAAACGGAGACGTGGACGGTGACAACACAGTCACGATCTTCGACTACATCGACCTGAGCAACTCGTTCGATTTGGCTGAAGGCGATTCGGGATACAACGCCGACGCGGATCTGGATCGAGACGGTTCGATCACGATCTTCGACTACATCATCTTGTCGAATAACTTCGACGAGTCCGGCGACAACTAATCGCCGCGTCTCCACCTCGGGATCCTTCCTGGGGTGGAGACCCTTCCGTCTTCATTGCCTGACTCCCTTCGCACGTCCGCTTCCGAGGCCGGGGGCGGACAGCTTGATCGTGCCCGCTCATGCTCTCCTGGATTCTCGCTACCAACCTTCTCGTGAACAAAGACCCGATCACTTTTCCCGCCCAAGGGAGCTGGAAATCTCTGACAAGCCAGGGGGTCGACCTCAAGATCGGTGGGGCCGGGCCCGATCTGCGGCTGGATTACGATTTCAACAATAGAAACGGCTACGTGTTGGCCGAGCATCCACTCGCTGTTGACCTCCCCGAGAACTTCGTCTTTGAATTCGACTTGCGAGCCGAGAGCCCGGCCAATGACTTTGAGTTCAAGCTCAACGATCCATCGGGGGACATCGTCTGGTGGGTCAAAAAGATTGGCTACCGTTGGCCGACCGAGTGGAACCGGATTCGACTCCAGAAGCGCGACTTCGTCTTTGCCTGGGGTCCCGACTCTGGACCGCTGAAACGTATCAGCAGCTTCCAGTTCGGGGTTGCGGCCCGAGAAGGAGGCAGAGGTCGAGTCGAAATCCGAAATCTCACCTTTCGACCCTTGCCCGCCCCGGCACCCTTCTCCGATCAAATTCGGCTGACCGAGACCCGGCCCGGTCGCACTTGGTCGGCTGAACTTGAAGGCACCCAAGAGATTGGCGCGATCCGGGTCCATCTGGATCGACCCATCGAGAACGGCAAGCTCACGCTCCTGGCCGACGGAGAGCTCGTCCGCGAGATCCAAAATCCGGATGCCACCCTCGTGCTGCCAACACCCGGCCTAACGGCCAAACAACTCGTCGCCGAATCGACATCAGGGCGGGTTCAAGAGATTAAGATCCTGCCTTATGGCGCAGCCTCGGACCCCAACCGATGGCTGGAGATCCTCGCCAAAGACAGCCCTACCGGTGCTTGGCCGAGCCACCTGACCGGCGAACAAATCTTCTTCACGGTGGTCGGGACCGACCCCAGCGAGAACGAGATCCTCTTCAACGAGGCCGGCGAGGTCGAGTTGGGCAAGGGGCGCCCGATGCTCGCTCCACTCCTCCGGGTGAACGGAAGGTGGAGCCCCCGGAACCTTGAAAGCTCGAAATCCGAGCTGTTGAACGGATACCTTCCCCTCCCCAAGACGACTCACACCCACGGACCGACAACCCTCACAGTGGAGCCCCTCGCCCTGGAGGGCTCGCCAGATCGGTTTGCGGTGCGCTACACCGTCTCCAATACCTCCTCGGAGCAGGCCGACATCGACTTCGCTATCGCCCTTCGGCCGGTTCAGGTGAACCCCGCCTGGCAGGGTCTCAACATGGTCGGGGGATTCGCTCCGATCGAACATCTCCGGTGCAACGGAAGCGGCTGGATCTTGGAACACCAAGATCAGGTCCATCTAAGCCCTCGTCCGCAGCGTATTGGCGCTTGCTCGTTCCTCTCCGGCGAGGCTGGGGTGGCGTGGACTCAGGGCCGCTTCGGTCGCACTCAGGAAGTCTCCGACCCCGATTCGGCGGCGAGTGGGATCGCCGACCATCGGTTCCGCTTGAAACCTGGGGAAGCCCGCGTCTTCGTCGCCAGTTGGGGTGGGGACCCGGTCTCGGCCGAGCAGTTTGCGCAAGAGCACAAAAAGGCCGTCGACGCCTGGACCGAGCGACTTAGCTCGATCCAGCTCGATCTCCCACCCGTGGCCCGCAAGTATGCGGAAGTGCTGAAGTCCAACGTCGCCTACGTCTTGATCAATCGAGATGGGCCGCGGATCCAACCCGGATCCCGCAGCTACGAGCGAACCTGGATTCGCGACGGAAGCATGACCGCGTCGTCGCTGGCTGCCTGGGGGGTCCTCGACCCTGCCATTGAGCTGTTGGACTTTTATGCTCCCTTTGTCCGCGAAGATGGATACGTGCCCTGCGTCGTCGATCGGCGCGGAGCCGACCCCGTTCCTGAGCACGACAGTCATGGGCAATTTCTCTACCTGCTCGGAGAAACCTTCCGGCACAATGGGGACAGAAAGCTGCTCGAACGCCACTATCCGACCGCCAAACGGGTGGCCGACTTCATCATCCAACTCACTGGGGAGACGGAAGTTCACCGTCCAAAGCTGGGACTCGAAAGTGGATTCGCGGGTCTCGCTCCGGCCAGCATCAGCCACGAAGGTTATTCGGCCAAGCCGATGCATAGCTTTTGGGATGACTTCTTCTTGCTCCGAGGGTTGCGCGAGGCCGTCCTGATCGCGGGAGAGCTGGGCCACGCAGAAGATCAAGCCCGATGGCAGCGCAAGCTCGACGAGCTGCGGCGTGATGTCCGCCGGTCGATTGAGATCTCAATGCTCTATCACGGGATCGACTACATTCCAGGTTGTGTGGAGCTCGGAGACTTCGACGCCACCTCCACAGCGGTCGCACTCTCGCCCTGCATCGAATCCAAGTCCGTTCCCCAAGACCTGCTCGAAAACACATTCGAGCGGTACTGGCAATTCTTCACCGATCGGCGAGATGGCCGGCTACCCTATCGGGACTACACGCCCTACGAGATCCGGGTGGTCAATGCAATGCTCCGGCTCGGCGAGATCGATCGAGCCCACGCGCTGATGGAGTGGTTCCTTCGCGATTCGCTCCCGAGCGGCTGGAATCACTGGGCCGAAATCGTCCATTTCGATCGAGGTCGAGGCCTCTGGATCGGGGACATGCCGCACACTTGGGTCGGGAGCGAATGGATCAAGGCGATCCGTCAACTCTTCGTCTATGAGGACCCCGAAACAGAGTCCCTTCAGGTGCTCAGGGGCATCCCGAGCCAATGGCTCCTCTCGGGCAACGGCGTGGGCGCAAAAAAGCTCACGACGTGGTTCGGTGAACTCTCCGTCAGGGCCCGACAGGAGGGCAACACCGTCCTGATCGACCTAGAAGGCACGGCGAGTCCGAAAGGCGGGTTCCAAGTATTCTTCCCAGGTCGGTCGATTGAGACCAACCAATCGAGCGTCCGCGTCGAACGACTTCCGGCAAGCCTCCGCATCGAGCTCTGGCCGGGCACCTCCCAATAGATTTCCAATGGCTAGCCTCTCTTCACTGCATCAACTCGACCATCGCTACGGATACTTCGATTGGGATCGAAGGGAGTTCGTGATCACCGACATTGCGACCCCCCGACCGTGGGCCCATGTGATGTCGAACGACTCCTATGGACTGGTCCTCAGCCATCTCGGGGGCGGATTCTGCTGGGTCGAAAACTGCCAACTCCAACGCCTGACCCGCTGGGATCAAGACCTCACCCTCGATACCCACGGCCGTTTTCTCTATGTCGTCAATCGGCAGGACCGGGGCCAAATCTGGTCGACCACTTATCGCCCGACAGACGTGCAGGCCGAACATGAGATCGTTCGCTACGGACTGGGTTATGCGGTTTTCGAACGACTTGTGGGGGGCATCTTCACTCGCCATAGTCTTCACGTCGATCCCGAGCAAAACGTCGAATACTGGATCGTCGAGATCGAGAACCGCGGGGATACAGCGGTGGAGCTCGCTCTCTGCTCTTCCCTCGATTGGCAGCTCGGTCGGAATACGGACTGGCACCGGGAATTCCATCGACTTTTTATCGAGACCCAAAACGAGCAATCCACGATTCTGGCCTGGAAGCACCCGGGTCTCCACGAGCATTCCTTCGAGGTCGATGAGCTGCCTTATGTCGCATTCCATGCGGTCGCCGGGGCCCGACCTTCGGCCTTCTACCGCAGCCGGACGGAATTCTTTGGTCCTCTTGGTTCAGCGCAAACCCCCTATGCGCTGGTGAAGGGCCACGGGCTGGAGGGGTCAGACCGATGGGATGACCCGATGGCCGGAATCCAAGTGGACGTCAACCTCGGTCCCGGAGAAACGAGGGTCGTGTGCTACACCATCGGGGCCGAGCCAACGGCCGAGCAGGCGCAGGCGGCAGCGACCCGGGGTACGGTCGAAGAGGCGGTCAAGAGCCGACAAAGAGCAATCGACTGCTGGGAAGACGCTTTGCGTCTCGGCCGGATCCAGACTCCAGACCCCCTCATCAATGGTCTCACCAACGACTGGTTCCGCTACCAAACGATCGCCGGACGACTGATGGCACGCGCGGCCTACTATCAGCAAGGCGGCGCCTACGGTTACCGCGATCAACTCCAAGATAGCCTTGCCCTGCTCGACTGCGACCCACAGCGGACGCTCCTTCAGCTTGAGCGCCACGCCGAGGCGATGTACGAAGATGGTGGGGTTCGCCATTGGTGGCACCCCGGATTCCCTATCCATATCGCGAGTAAGCACAGCGATACTTGCCTCTGGCTCGCTTATGGACTGCTGGCATACCTGGATGAGACCAACGATCTGGCTTGCCTCGACAAAGAGCTTCGCTTTTTGGATCGAAAGACCGAGGACTTCGGCGCCTCGGGAACCCTGAGGGACCACGCCGAGCGGGGGATTGCCCTCGCCCTCTCGCGTCGGAGCGAGCGTGGGCTTCCCCTGATCGGGTCGGGAGACTGGAACGATGGGCTTAGCCACGCCGGCCTCCTCGGGAAGGGTGAATCCGTCTGGCTAGCGATGTTCCTCTTCGAGATCCTCCAGCGATGGGCACGACTCGTCGAAGACCTTGGCGACCGCGAACTCGCCGCGAAGTACGTGAGCGAAGCCGAAAAGCTCCGCCAAGCGGTCGAAGCGCATGGGTGGGACGGCGAGTGGTACGTCGCGGGCTATCGAGATACCGGAGAGCCGTTCGGATCCCACCAAAATCGTTACGGCCAACTCTTTTTGAACCCCCAGACCTGGGCGGTTCTCACCGGCATCGGCTCGCCCAAGCGTGTGGCATCGGCGATGTCCCATGTCGACGACCGACTTTTGCAGCCCTACGGCGCGCTTCTATTGGACCCAGCTTATCGAGAGGTCGACCCCACGATTGGTTACATCACGCGCTATGCGCCCGGGCTGCGAGAGAACGGCGGGGTTTACTCCCATGCCTCGACCTGGGCCGTACTCGCCAAGGCCAAGCTGGGCCGCCTCGACGAAGCCCTCGAAATCTATCGCGCGATGCTCCCGGCCAAGGACCAGGAACGCGCCGAGCGATATGCGGCCGAACCCTATGTGATGCCCGGGAACGTGGACGGACCTGATTCACCCTACGAGGCGCGGGCCGGCTGGACGTGGTACACCGGATCGTCGGCTTGGATGGTGCGAGTCGCAAAAGAAGCCCTGCTCGGCGTTCAGGTAACGAGAGCGGGAGTCACCCTGAGCGACTGCGTTTCCGAGTTCGAGGAATGGTCCTATCAGCGGCGCTTTGGGGGGGGAGTCCTGTCGATTCGCTCTACAGGGGTCGGTCCGATCCAATCAGTTCGACTGAACGGCGAAGTCAAAACCACGTTTATCCCCCGCGAGGTTCTGGCCCATGGCGGGGAAATCGAAATCGTACGCGGAGCGTAGGAGCTAGTTCCCGGCGGGTCGGTTGGCGGCGTCGGCACTATTGCCGTAGGCGTTTGGATCGACTCCGCCCCCGGCTTTGGCCGGGGTCCCGATTCCGGCGTCTTCCAGCGACTGCGGGGGACGGCTCGAGTTCCAGATCCAACCCAGGGCCAGAATGATGACCAAGGCGGCAAGGGCGGCGATCATCTTGGGGTCGAGCTTTTCGGTTTTCATCAATATTCCTCTTCGTTGAGCTTGAGATCGAGCTGCTGAATCGGTTCAGCTTTACCCTCATTATACAGGGGTCACCACGGATTTCCAAGTGTCGAAGTTGAGTTTTTCGCCTCAAACGGAAAATTCTCCTTGGGTTTCTGCGGGACCCGTGTTATACTTACTGAAACGGTTCAGCACGATGAAGAGTCGGACCACAATCCAGGATGTAGCAAAGAAAGCGATGGTGAGTAAAGTCACCGTGAGCTATGTCCTGAATGGTCGAGACGCTGACGTGCGGATCAGCCAAGAGACCCGAGCCAGGGTCCTGCAGGCCGCCGAAGAGCTTGGCTACCGGCCCAGCGGAGTCGCCCGCATGCTGGTGAACCAGCGCTCAGGAACCATCGCGGTGGTCTTCCAGTACGCGAGCTACTTCTCGCATTGGTCGAGCTTTACCAGCGACGTCATGCGCGGCGTTTGCGAGGCTGCCGTTGTGGAAGGGTTTGACCTGATGCTCCACACCAAGGCAACCGAGACGGTAGATCAAGAGCTGAATCAGCTCCTCGATGGCCGCGTCGACGGCGCGCTCGTTCTTCGCGATGGGAACGACCCGATGGTTCAACAACTCATCAACCGGGGCTTCCCATTCGTTCTCTTTTTCACCCGGAACTACGACCCCCGGGCCTGCTTTGTCGATTCCGACAACTACATGGGTGGTCAGATCGCAACCGACCACCTGATCAAGCTGGGACACCGTCGAATCGGCATGGTTCGCGGCTCGCATCAATCCACCAGCTCCAACGATCGCTTCAACGGCTACCGCGATGCCCTAGAATCAAATGGGATTGCCTGCCGCGAGGATCACGTTCTTGCGATTCCCACCCCCGACAGCCCGTTGGGAGGATTGGATGATCTCATGGCGCGGCCCGATCGCCCAACTGCCTTCTTCATCTGGTCCGACGACGTGGCCTACCCCGTCATGGGGCGCCTCAAAGAGCTTGGTTTTGAGTGCCCGCGTGACGTCAGCATCGTCGGATTCGATAGCCTTCCCTCCTCGGAGCTCTGCTCGCCCCGCCTCACCAGCGTCAAGCAAGCCATCGAAGAGATTGCCCGGGCCGCAACCCAGATGCTCGTGGCCCGAATCAACGGTGAAGACATCCGCCAGCGACAACAGATTTTTCCCCTGACCCTCGACATTCGCTCGTCCACCGGACCAGCCCCCGATCTAACCTAAACACTATCACCATGGAGACCCCTGCGATGCAAAGAAGCAAAGCCTTCACCTTGATCGAGCTCTTGGTCGTAATCGCCATCATTGCGATCTTGGCCGCCATTCTCTTCCCCGTTTTTGCCCAAGCCAAGATGGCCGCCAAGAGCACGGTCACCCTGAGCAACATGAAGCAGATCGGGCTTGGACTCCAACTCTATATCGACTCCAACGACGATCTCTTTCCCAAAATTCGACATGATGCCGGAGTCCGGACCTGGAAGCACGCCATCTTCATCTACACGAAGAACTCCGACATCTTTCGAGACAGCGTAAATCCAGCTGCGCAGTTCTTCGATCAGCACGGGGTACCGACCTTCAACGGAAACAATCCCCCTAAGCCACAGTTCCGCCGGGGCTACTTCTACTACCGGGCCTTCCACAAGACCGGCCGATGGCAAGACGAGGGCGACTACGGTGTGAGCCAGATCAACGAACCCGCCAATGCCTTGGTGATCGGTGAAAACAAGGACTTCTTCCCCGACTACGGACCGTGGATCGCATTCTTGTGGAAGGAAAACGGATGGGCCGATACTAACTGGGCCGGTGGAAAGAGAAACAACCGGGCCATGAGCCTGATCTTCGCCGACGGACATGCCAAGTTCACCAACCTTCTTGACACCTGCCCAGCCCCCACGGGCGGTGAGAACATGTGGCAATACGACCCAGCCAACCTATCCTTTAACATCAACGGAACGACCCAAACTCTCGGCTGGATGGAGACCTTCTGCGTCACCCTCCGCCAAAAGATCAACCGGCTCCCTTAATCATGATCACCAGTCTCGTTGCCGCCATCGCCGTCGGTCAGGCTGCCCCGCCCCAGGGGCAAGCTCTGCTTGATGATCTCTCCCGAAGGGCAGCTTTGTTCTTCTGGACCCAGACCGACCCGACGAGTGGATTCACCAAGGACCGAGCGGCTAACCTTACCGACCGCGACAACTACGAGGTTTGCAGCATCGCGAGCAACGGATACGCGTTGATCAGTGCCGCAGTCGGAGCCGAGCGCGGATGGCACAACCGTTCCAACGCTTTGAACCGGGCCCGGCTGATTGCCAGGCAGACGCTCGAGAAAGCTCCCCACCACAAGGGCTGGTTCTATCACTTCTTCCATTGGAAGACCGGCACCCGGGTGTGGCAGAGCGAGGTATCAAGCATCGATACCGCCATCTTCCTCTCGGGGGCAATCGTCGCGCGGCAATACTTCAAGGATCCAACCCTCAGCGCTTCGGTGGACGCCATCTTGGCGAGGGTGGATTGGAACTGGATGCTGACTAATGGCGGCACACTGCCCAATTCCACCACCTTTTCGCATGGTTGGCGACCCGAGACGGGTTGGATCCCTCACCGCTGGGCAAGCTATTGCGAGCACATGATGCTCTACATCTTGGCCCTTGGCGCCAACCCCAGCTATCCTCGCACGCTCTGGACCGGTTGGAGTCGGCCAGTGGTTGAGTATCGCGGATTCCGGATGATCGCAGGTGGGCCCATCTTCATGCACCAGATGTCCCACGCCTTTTTGCACCTCAAGAACCGCAAGGACACCTTGGGCTGGGACTACTGGCAATCAAGCGAGCAGATGACCCGAGCCAACCGCGAATACTGCATCCAGAACCCGAAAGGATTCAAGGATTACGGTCCGCTCTTTTGGGGCCTGAACGCATGCGACAACCCAGACGGCTACGGAGCCTTTGGGGCACCGGGATGGGGAGAAGACAACGGCACCGTTTCTCCGACCGGAGTGGCCGCCAGCATCGAATTCACCCCCGAAATCGTGATACCAACCCTGAATTCCATGGCCACCAAGTACCCGGGAGCCTATGGGCGGTTTGGATTTAGCAATGCCTTGAACCCCCACCGCAACTGGATCGGTCCTGACGTCATCGGGATCGACCTCGGGATGGCCCAGGCCGCCATCGAAAACCATCGCGACGGATTTGTGCGGCGGATGGCGATGAGCCACCCATTCTTTAGCTCGGGGATGCAGCGTGCGGGATTTCCACGCGTGCCCAGTCAGTCCCCCCGAGACGGGACTCGCACCCCGATCCGCCGGCAATAGCGGCTTTCTTTGTCACTCCTCATCGCCGCCTTGCGTCGCTCACCGGCCAAGGCGGCTTTTTGTTTTGAGAAGCGCCCCCGACTGGACTCGAACCAGCGACCAACCGCTTAGAAGGCGGTTGCTCTATCCACTGAGCTACGGGGGCATCGGGATCGTCTTGAAAGGTACCCAACTCTCCCAGCCAGCGACAGAAAATCTCTCCAGAATGGGAACTTGATAGCCTAAGACTAATGTAATAATATGCGTAAGCACTCAAAAAGTGCGACAAGGAGAAACATGAAGACACTTGTGCGATGGGATCCCATCATGGAAATGGACCGCGTACAGCGGATGATCGACGGCATTTTTACCGGCCCGACGGCAACGGTCCCGGCCGGGGTCTCCCTGCCGCTTGATATCGTGGATACCGGCGAAGGCTGGGTGATCCGTGCCCAAGCTGCGGGAATGACGCTAGACCAACTCACCGTCGAGGTGACCGACCGCATGCTAAGCATTCGGGGTCAACTCCCATCTCCGGTTCAAGGAGAAAACCACAAGGTTCTGCTCCGAGAATTGGCGAGCGGAGAGGTCGTCCGATCAATTCGACTCCCTCGGGAGCTCGATCCATCGACCGTGCGGGCAACCCTCGAGAACGGCTTGCTAACCGTTCGGGTCGATCGCCAGGCAGAACTCAAGCCGACCAGCCGCAAGGTCGAGATCGAACTAGCGACGACTCAGGCTCTGCCCGAAGGCGAGTAAGCCGAACGGACCCTTCCCAAAGGAACAACGTGGCCCCGGAGCAGATCGCTCCGGGGCCACGTTGCCTTTTTCGACCAAAGTCGGCGAGCTTAGTCGCCGCTCTTGTCGAAGTTGTCGCTGAGGATGATGTAGTCGAAGATCGTGACGCTTCCGTCCTTGTCCAGGTCGGCGCCATCGACGAAACCGCTGTCCCCGACGTTCAAGTCGAACGAACCAGAGAGCTCGATGTAGTCGAAGATCGTGACCGAGTTGTCAGCATCCACGTCGCCGTTGATCAGGGCGAAGTTGGCCGGCGAGCCGACGCTATATCCGGCCTTGAGCAGGCGGAGGTGGGTCGGAGCCTTGGCGAAGACGTCCACGCTGGAGGCGGTGATTGCCGAGTCAACCGGGAACGAGTAGGTTCCGGTCGCCGGGTCGATTGCGATGACTTCGGTTTGGGTGGTCGAGCCGTCGGTGACTTCGAAGGTCACGTTAACGAGATCGGTGCCGATGTAGCCGTTGTCGAAGGTCACGACGCCGCTAACGACTCGGGCCGCTTCGCGAACCACTTCCACGCCGCGGAAGTTGGTGTTCAGGGCCGAATTAGCGACCTGGGTGAACGCGCTGAGGGCACCGGTATCGGTGACGACATAGACGCCCGAAGTGTTGACCAGGGCGGTACCCGAGTTCTGGTTTGCGCTCACGACATAGATGATGTTGTCGCTACCCGACTCCACCACATCGACGCTGCGAGTTCCGGCAAAGCTCGTCCCTGCTGCGTTGGTAGCCGGAAGACCGGATTGGAGTCGGTACTGGAAGTTCCACTGAGTGCCATCGAAGGTGTACTTCAGAAGGCCGCCGCCGCTTGCTTGGATGCGGTCGTCGGTCACGTAGATCGTGTTTCCGTCATCGGCAAAAGCGAAATCGTACGGAGAAGGAGTCGGAGTGTTGACCGGATCAACCAGGTTCGGCAGAGCCGTCACGCTCTGACCCGTGACGGTCGGAAGACCAGTTCCGATGGCGGCAACGCCGTTCAGCAGGCCCGATCCGGATCCGCCGTAGAGTTGACCGTTGAAGATGTTGATGACGCGGGTGTTGTTCACCGTCGTGGTGGGGTCATTCACCGCGATCGAGGTCGTGCCTCCCACGAGCGCGTGGCGGAAACCAGCGGTGGCTTGCAGACCCGTACCGGCGGTTCCGGCCATCCAGATGTTGGTTCCGTCGCTGACCGCCGAGCGGATGTTGTTGCCGTCATAAGCATCGGACAAAGCCGTGTAGCTAATCGTGCCATCGTTCTTGAGGACAGCCACAACGCGGTTCACCGAGGCCGAAGCGCTGGTCGCAATTCCAGTCGTCCCGAGAGCGGCATCATAACCGGCAATGGCGTAGTTGCCGAGGTAGCCAGAAATTTGGAGCGCCGAGGTGGCGGTTCCGCTGTTAACGAGTCGCGGAGCGGTGGTCGTTTCGAGCGGGAACGATTGGACAAGGACACCGGCCGTGGTGTATTCCTTGATGTAAACCTGGGTTCCGGTGCTGCTCGGAGCGGTAGCGCGTCCATCTTCGCCAACTTGGACGACCAACAGGTTGCCGGGGGTGAGCGGCGCGGCAAAGACAGCCGACGCTGCCAGAGTCAAAAGGCTAAGGCCAAGAATCTTCTTCATTTACTTCTTCTCCTCTTAAACGAACTTGAAAAAGTGCCTCAGCAAGTTAATCTGAGAAACTTCCTCGATTCCTTAACATTTTGAACTCGAATGATTAAGAAAATGTTAAGATCGAGCCGGTATTCTCACCGGTATCGCGGCAAGATTTATTGTTGTGACAACAACCGCACCCTGCCGGACGTGACCCTCCGTGAGGCCATTGGGCCCGCAGAATTCATGGGTCCAGCGGCCCTATGTCACAATCAAAAGTAACTTTAGGAGTAACCCGACTTGGCTATTGACACCAGCGACTTCAAAAATGGCATTGCCATCTACATCGACGGCGACGTCTACCAGATTCTCGAGTTTCAGCACGTAAAGCCCGGCAAAGGCGGAGCCTTTGTCCGGACCAAGCTCAAGCGCCTCAAGACCGGAAACACCATCGAGAAGACCTTCCGATCCGGTGAGAAGTTTGAGGACGCCTACATGGAAAAGAGGAAGCTCCAGTTCCTCTATCGCACCGGGGATGAGCTGACCCTCATGGACCTGGAATCCTACGAGCAGTTCGAAGTCCCTGCCGCCACGGTCGGATCTGCGGCTCGATATCTGAAGGAAGAGATGGAAGTCCAGTCCCTCGTCGTCGATGGCGAAGCCCTCGGCTACGAACTCCCCAACACCGTCGAACTGCTGATCGCCGAAACCGAGCCTGGCATCAAGGGCGACACGGCCAGCGGTGGAGCCACCAAGTCGGCCACTCTGGAGACCGGAGCGGTCGTTCAGGTGCCCTTCCACATCAATGAAGGCGATTTGGTCAAGATCGACACCCGCTCCGACGCCTATGTAGAACGCGTCAGCAAGAAGTAACGTCCTTTCAGAACACAAACGATGTCAACTCCTCGTGGATATGGCCCCCAACGCGAGACGGGGGATCTGCTCTTTTCCTTCCTTGAGGGGTTGGCACGTTTTGTTTTTTGGACTGGGGTCCTCGGGGCGATCACTAGCACGGGTTTCTTGGTCTACTACATGGCGACCTTCGGGTCGGCGAATGAGCTGAGCATCCAGCGGCAGACCGAGATGGTTGGGCTCTTCCGCCAAGTGCTGTTGCCGGCCGTTTTTGCTGCGAGCGCGGCGGCGGCATTCCTCTTTTGGACCGAGGAGGTCCTGGGAATCCTTTTGCTCATCGCGGCGGCGTTGCTCTACGCCGCACCCTTGTGGGGTCCAGCGGCGTTCAGCGACGGACAGCTCACTCAGGGCTCCGCTCTTGCCGCCCAAGCTCTTCAGTCGGGGGGCACCGTCCTGGGCGGGGTCGCGATCCTAGTCTTGGCGGTGGATATCGTCCAGCGTGTCCGCACCCGCATCCAACAAGGCGCCCGGAGCGATTCCCTGCGGTATGGAAAGGGCGTCAAGGAAGAACGAGACGTCAAGAACGTGCTCATGGGCAAGTGCTGGCAGCTCCCCTATTGCCGCAAGTTCGTCCGCGAACAGTGCCCGATCTACCACAGCCAGCGCACCTGTTGGAAGGAACGAGTCGGCTGTATGTGCGAAGAGTCGGTGATCAGTAGCGCCCTGAGCGGAAAGGCAATTCCCAAGGACGCCATCGCAGCCGCTCAGTACATCCCCCGCAACAGTAAGCTCACCCCGGCCCAAAAGGCTGAGCGCTGCCGCCAGTGCATCATCTACAACGAGCACCAGCGACACAAGTACAAGATCGCCGTCCCGACGATGGTCGTCGCCATGATCGGGGCCTATCTGGCCTTCAAGCCCGCCCTGCTCGGGCTGCTTCAGGGGGCTTTTGCCAAGGCCGATCAGTTCTTGAGCATCGCCGCGCTCTCGCCCGAGGCCCAACGCCAAGCCAAGATCATGGGCGAAGTCGGATGGATTCAGGAAGTCGTCCTCATCGCTCTGATGTTTGTGGTTTTGGCCTATTTGCTCAAGCTCATTGAGTTCTTGGTCTTCCAACTCAAGATCTAGCCCCATGAAGACCCAGCGAGAGCTCATCACCATCAATGGGTCCCATGGTGAAGGGGGCCCGGCGCTCTTTCGCACGGCCTTGGCCATGGCCGCATTGACCCAGCAACCGGTGAAGGTCCATCACATTCGTGGGGGAACCCGTAAGACGGGAATCCAGGCCGAAGATCTCGCCTTTATCCACGCACTCGAATCCAGCTGCGCGGCCGAACTCGAAGGGGCCGAGATCAGTTCCGACGAACTCATCTTCCGTCCCCAGCGCGTGCCCCAACCGGTCTCCCTAAAGCTCGACCACCAACTCTTTGAGCGTGGCAACCATCCAGGCAATGCGCTCATCCTCACCCACGCCTTGCTACCGGTTCTCAGCCGTGCGGGCGGGGTCTCGCGGATAACTGCGATCGGAGAGACCTATAATCCCCACGCTCTGACCTATGACAGCTTTGAGAACGTCACCCTCACGGCTCATCGGCACCAAGGCATCTATGCCTACACCCGTATGCTCCTGCCGGGCTTCGGTTATGCGGCCAAGGGTGAGGTCTCAACAGAGATCGAACCTAGCCAGCCGAATGGCCTCCAGTGGGAGCACCGAGGCGATTTGGTCGAGGTCGGTGCGCGCATCGTTACGAGCGAACTCCCGCCAACCGTTTGCGAACGAGGTGCCGCACATTTGGAGCGTCTCGGGCACGAACACGGACTAACCATCGACGTCGATCCGATCTTGCTGGAATCTCGAACCCCGGGCGCCTTTGTGACGATCTGGGCTCAGTTCGAGCACGGGATCGGTTGCGGAACCGCCATGGGAGCCCGCGGGGTTCGGATGGAGAGCGTGGTCAACCAGGCTTTTGAGAACTTCATGGCCTGGTTCAAGAGCGACCGGGCCGTCGATCCGTTCCTCGCCGACCAACTTCTGCTTCCGGCGATCCTCGCCAAAGAACCCACCGTGATCTCCACGAACCGGGTGACGTCGCGGCTGATCACCCTGGGATGGGTCGCCAAGCAGTTCCTCCCGATCCACGTCACCATCCTCGGGATGGAAGGCGAGCCGGGGCTGATCAAGGTTCAGCCCGTCAGTTGAACTCAAGAGTGCTGGCGAGCTGCTCCAGTTCCGATGCAGATCGATCGCCCATCAGCAGAGCGACGAACCGCCCCGACTTCCAAGTCACATAGTTCAGGGCCATGGATTGGCCTCTCTCGATGGAAGGATCGGTCGAAGTTCCGGTGTCTTGAACCAGCCACAACGCGAGCCTTCCGCGCCGGTCAACAAGGTCTAATCGGCGGACCTTCTTGCCATCGTGAATTCCCTCGGCATAGCCGGTAAGTTCCAGCTGATTCGGTGGGAGCCGCAGTCCGCTCTCACTGAGGGTTCGGTCTCCACCCGAGAGGTCAAGAGGCCGCATCCCAGCCGCCATTGCGGGAACATCGCTAGGAGTCAAGAGCTTCTCGGGATTCTTCCAATTGCTGATTCCGGCACCGACCAAGACCACGAAGAGACATGCGGCCAGTCCCCAAGCATAACGACCGATAAAGGCTTCGGCTTTCTGGTTTCGGTCCAGTTCGTTCAGGCGGTCCACGCAGATCTTCCAGGTCTCCTCACACCGAACGCCTTGACAATCCTTTTTAAGGGCTGTTCGGAGGGCCGAGTAAGAATCCACTTCAGCGCGAAAGACCGGATCGGTCTCCATTCGGCGCTGGGCTTCTGCTTTCTCCGTTTCGGTCAATCGCCCATCGGCGAGACCCTGAATCAAATCCATCACGTTCATTCGGAAGATCCTTGTTTGATGTAACCAGCCTCGAGCGCGAAGCGTTCCAACTCTCGGCGCAAAATCGCTCTTCCCCGTGCAATTCGGGAGCGAACGGTGCCAATCGGGACGTTCGTCGCCTCGGCGATCTCTTCGTAGCTCAGCTCTTCGACATCGCTGAGCAAGACCGCGATCCGGAAGTCGGTGGGCACTTTGGCCAGGGCGGCTTCGACCTCACCCCCCATCAGGTGGTCGAACATCATCCGGTCGGGGACCTGGCTCAGATCGGCAGCAGGTTCGGGCGCTCCTTCCTCGTCCATCGATTGACCCAGCCCCTCGCGTTGGCGCTGTCGATAGCGGTTGATGTAGAGGTTCGTGAGGATGCGCAGCATCCACGCCTTGAAGTTCCGCCCATCGAAGCGGTCGAAGGCCTCATAGGCGCGGATGATCGCCTCTTGGGTGAGGTCCTGGGCGTCTTCCCGGTCCCGCGTCAGCCGCAGGGCCGAGCCGAAAAGTGACGGGAACACTTCTTCCGCCATCCGTTCGAAGCGATCCCTTTTTGGGTTGCGGGCGCGGAAGAGCATCTTGCCAGCCGAGTCTACCAGGGCGAGTTCCCTCACCCCCACCTTCAAGTCGTTCGGACGCCTTCGGAGTTCCCGATAAGCCAAAAGACCCACCGAACGGATTCGTCCGATGGGTCTTTCTGGATGGAGTCTGAGGACCTTACTTACCAGGTCCGGTCAGCTTCGGGAAGTCCGGGCGCTTGCGCACGGGCTTGCGCTTTTCGAGGTCCTTCAGAAGGACTTCGATGGCCTTTTCCAGCTGTGGGTCGCGGCCCTGGTTCAGCAGGTCTGGGCGGTTGTCGATCTCGATATCCGGATCCACACCCGTGTTCTCGGCGATCCACTCGCCCGTCTTGTGGTCATAGATTCCGAACTCTGGAGCGGTGAAGAAACCGCCATCGACGAGGGGAGCCGAGCCGGTAATCCCGACCAATCCACCCCACGTTCGAGTTCCGATCAGCGGACCGGCCTTGTGCTTGCGGAACAGCCAGGGGAACATGTCCCCGCCCGATCCCGCGTACTCGTTGATCAGCATGGCGTAGGGTCCATCAAACGTTTGGACCGGGAAGCCGATGTCGATCCCGTTTCGCTGCCGGAAGAACGCCGAATAAGTTCGGTTGATCTTGTCGAAGAAGTAGGTTGGGATCATCCCGCCGCCGTTGAAGCGCTCGTCGATGATCATGGCCTCCTTATCGCTCTGGCTGTAGTAGCCTCGGATAAAGCCGATCATGCCGGGCTCGCTCGTGTCGGGCACGTGGAGGTATCCGATTCGACCGTTGCTCAGCTTTTCGACCTTGCGTCGGTTCGATTCGACCCAGTCGTAGTAGCGGATGTCGTTATCGGCGCCCACCGGTCGGACCAGGACCTCGCGAGCCCCGGTGAGGCTCGGAGTGCTGTTCACAGTCAACCGAACGGTGCGACCGACTTTGCCCATGAGCGCTTCATTCGGGTGCAAATCAGCGCCGACATCGCGACCATCGATCTGGAGGAGGTACTCGCCTTCCTTGATGTTGAGTCCAGGGCCGCTGAGCGGGCCTCGTTGAGCCCCACCCGAGAGGTCACCGCGATAGATCCGCTGGAAGGCAACTCGGCCGTTCTTGACTTCGTAGTCCGCCCCGAGCAGCCCGATGGGGACCGGAGGTCGAGCGCCGAGGATCTCTCCGCCGCCCACATAGGCATGGCCCGTTCCAAGTTCGCCGATCATCTGACCCAGCACGTAGTTGAGGTCATTTCGATGCTGCACATAGGGCAGCATCGCCTCGTACTGCTTCTTCTTCGCGTTCCAGTCGACTCCACCAAAGTTGGGATCGTAGAACCGGTCGCGCATGTAGCGCCAGGCCTCGTTGAAGATCTGCTTCCACTCCGTCCGCGGATCGATCACGGCCTCAACCGCATCGAGCGAAATCCGTCCCTGAGTCGGCTGACCACCGGGGCCGACTGGGATTACGCCGGCGGCTCCAGGACCAGCAAAGTAACCCAGAAGGTTCTTCTTGGAGTTCAGCGTGATGTAGGAGACTCCACCGATGATGGGCACCGACTGCTTGCTGTCGAAGTCAAAGCGGACAAGGGCGCCGTCGACAAAGGTCATGACCCCGTTGTTCACCCCGATCAGCTCGAAGTAGTTGCCGTCCGGCCAAGGCAGAGCGAACATGCGCTCGGAAAGACCGTCAAAGTCGATCTTGAGTTCCTTGGGTTCTTCCTTCTTGGGCTCTTCCTTCTTGGCTTCTTCTGGTTGTGCAGCCGGAGCGGCGGTCGCCGGAGGAGCGGCCTGGGCCAATGGTTCTTCGTCGTCTAGAGCGGCAAACTGAGCCTCGGTGCTGGCACCCGCTTTCTTCGTCTCCGGCTCTTCATCCGAGGCCGGGGTCAGCGGATTGGCAAGGTCCTTGGTCAGAGGGATTGCGTAGACGCGTTGCGCATTCGCGAAGTTCAGGCTGTATTCAAATGCTCCCGGCTGCGGGTTGAAGCTGCGCTGGGAAACGATGTAGAGGTATTTGCCGTTCAGGTCGAAGGCGACTTGGCTATCGCTATAGAAGCCTTCGGTGATCTGGGTCGTCTTGCCGTCTCGGACTCGGTACAGGGCCACGGCGCTTTGCAGATTAGGAAGCGCCTTGGCGTAGACCAGGTAGCTACCATCCGGAGCCCAATCGTATTCCGTCACCGGGCCCAGCGGCTCTTGAACGACCTGCGTGACCTTCTTGCTCTCGACATCCATGATCAGAAGCCGATTGTCCAAGGTCGAGATCGAGATCTTCTTTCCGTCGGGTGAGTATCGGTAGTCGACGATCTTGTACTGACCACCCCGGGTGAGTTGCTCCATCTTCCCGCCGCGTTGGGGGATCAGGTAGAGCTCGTACTCGCCGGTGGCATCGCTCATGACGAGGATGGACTGGCCGTCAGGAGACCAAACTGGATTGCGCTCCCGCGCCGACGGAGTATTGGTCAGGTTACGCGTTTCGCCATTCTTAGCCGGAACGCTGAAGATCTCGCCTCGGGCTTCGACCGCGACGCGCTTACCGCTCGGCGAGACGGTCATGTTGTTCGTGAACTGAGCCAGTCGTCGCATCTGCGGTCGCACATGGTTCAGGTCGCTCACGATCCTCGGCTTGATTCGAGAGATCGCCTTGCTGGCGATGTTCATTGCATAGAGGCCGCCATCCCGCTCAAAGACGACGGTCTTGCCGTCGGTGCTCGGCATCCGGACGTCCGCGTCGTCGAAGTTGGTGAGTTGGGTGACCCGCTTGTTCCCTACGCTATACGAGTACAGGTTCACGGTGCCGGCGTTCTTGTCACTGGCAAAGATCACCTGATCCCCGACCCAAAGCGGGAACCAGTTGTTCTCGCGGCCGTGGGGGATCTCGCTGTACTCGTTGGTCTTGATGTTATAGAAGCTGACCACGCCCTGGGTACCGCCCCGGTAGCGCCGCCAGTTAAAGCCGAACGAAGCGTTGCGGTTGTAGGCGACGATCGAACCGTCCGGCGACATGCTGCCGTTGGCGATCTCCCGAATCGGAGTTCCCGTCGGTAGCCCGCCATTCGGGCTATAGAGCCAGAGGCGATCGCTGAACGGCGTGTTCTGGTCGCCGTTGGCCACCATGATCTTTCCGTCCGGGGTCCAGCCGAGGACGAGATCGGGGTCGGCGGTGAAGGTGATCCGCTTCGGTTCCCCGCCGTCGATCGGCATGGTGTAGACCTCGGGCGCACCGTCGTAACTTCCGACGAAGGCGATCGTCTTTCCATCAGGCGAGATTCGGGGCATCCCTTCCGAACCGCTGAAGGTAGTAAGTCGAGTGGCCGTGCCCCCGTCGAGGGTGCACTTCCAGAGATCGCCGGCATAGGCAAAAACGACGTTATCCCCACTGACTGCCGGCATTCGAAGTAGTCGGGGATCATCCTGCATGTTGGGCTGGGCAGAGGCCACAGCCGCAAGCGCGAGTAGAGCGAGATTCAAGTATTTTCCTCCTAATGAACTCAGGGCCCCGTTGCCCCGTGAAGGAACCGGGTCGAGTTCCTTGTACGGTACCGCATTGGCCTAGTTCCGGTCCGAGTACGATGAACAGGGCCGCTGGAGTTCATCAATTGTGAATTTGCAGAACAATCTGGGTCGAAGGACCCTTCGGTTTGCCCGCAAACGTCATAGAATGAAAGAACCACGGGGAAACCGATGCCGCCCACCACTCGCCGCGAAGTCCTAGCCCACATGGGCTCCAGTGCGCTCACCCTGATGGTGGGGCAATCCAGCCCAAAAACCGATCCCCTGGCCCGCCCCCCACTCGAGGCCATCGCACTCCACCGCCTCGCCTTCGGTCCCCGCCCCGGAGAGGTCGAAGCCCTCAAGCTGATCGGACTCGAAAAATGGGTGCAACAACAGGTCAAGCCAACCGCCGACGATCCCGAGGTCGACAAGCGATTGGCCGAACTCAAGCTTGAGATCAGCTATGAGCACGAGGGAAAAAAGGTCGAAGAGCAACGACCTCTCACCCGCCTCAACGCCACCCGCGAACAGCTGTGGAAGCTCGCCGCTGAGGGCACCCCTTATGAGGAGAAAGTCCGCTGCGTTTACGAGGTCATGGCCGCGACATATCTGCGCGCGGTTTATAGCAAGTGGCAGCTGCGCGAAGTCCTCGTCGACTTTTGGCACAACCACTTCAATGTGAATATGTGGGCCGATGATGACGCAGTCCGAATCCTTTTTCCGCTGTATGATCGCGAAGTCATCCGCAAGCACTGCTTCGGGAACTTCAGACAATTCTTAGAAGCCGTCGCAACCAGCGGACCCATGCTGGTCTATCTCAACAATTCGCGCAGCAAGGCCAGCCCCGCCAACGAGAACTACGCTCGCGAACTGTTCGAACTCCACACCATGGGGGCGCCGAACTACCTCAACCATCTCTATAACAAGTGGCGCGAGGTCCCGGGAGCGACCGAAGGCAAGGCCCAGGGCTATATCGACCAGGATGTCTATGAGGCCGCCCGCGCCTTCACGGGATGGACGCTCGCCAACGGGGCGTGGACCGAACGCGACGACAGTCGCTTCCCGAATACTGGCGAGTTTCACTACTATGAGCCATGGCACGATAACTATCAAAAGCGAGTCCTAGGGGTCGAATTTGAACCTAATCAGCCTCCGATGGCGGATGGTCGCAAGGTTCTGGACTTGGTCGCAAACCATGCCGGCACGGCCCGATTTGTCTGCGGCAAGCTGATCCGGCGACTGGTCGGAGATGAAGTCCCGACCAGCCTGCTTGACCGCGCGGTCAAGGTCTGGATGGCCAATCACAGCTCCACCGACCAGATCGGTCAAGTCGTCGCGACGATTGCGACGTCGCCGGAATTCGCCGCCACTTGGGGGCAAAAGATCAAGCGCCCGATGGAAGTGGCGGCCTCCTTTATCCGGGGCACGGGAATGGAATTCACCCCTAATCTCGGCATGTTCTGGCTGATGTCGAGCATGGGTCAGCGGACGTTTAGCTACCCCTTCCCGACTGGTCATCCCGATACCCGGGACTACTGGCTGGGAACCTTCAACTGGATCCAGCGGTGGAACCTCCCGGGCGGACTCATGTGGGAAGGAAGCAAGATGCTGAAGCCCGAACCACCGAAAGTGCCCCAAGATGCCAATTCTTGGGAAACCGCGGCTCGCGCCATCGTTCTAGAGATGCTTGGCTATTCCCTCCCCGTCCCGGTGATGACCGGACTCCTAGCCATGTTCCGCGAGGGTCGAGACCAAGATGCCTTTGACCCCAACGATCAAGACCTCCATTGGCGGATCCGCCGATTGCAGATGGCCGTCGCCATGACTCCCGAATTCCACGCCCGGTAAACCCTATGAACCTTTCTCGCCGTGATCTCTTCGTCGGATGTAGCGCCGCCATTGCGGCCATGGCCGGGGCTCGGATCAATGGGCTGACCTTCGTCGGCGAAGATGCCCCTTCGGACCATCCGATCCTCGTCGTCGTCTTCTTGCGGGGCGGGATCGACGGGCTCAATTTACTGGCTCCTCCGGGGGACAAGGACTACATCGCCGCGCGGCCGACGCATCTACGGATCGCGGAAGATGGCGAACACAAGGGCTTGGAGATGAAAGGCACCGACCTGCGACTCCACCGCTTGGCCTCCCCGATCAAGGAACTCTACGACGATGGCAAACTGGCGATGATCCATGCTTGTGGACTCACGCACGGCACTCGGAGCCATTTCGAAGCGATGGACCTCATTGAGCGCGGGATCGCCCGAACCGAAGACATGAACCTCCGGACCGGCTGGCTCGCCCGGAGTATGGAGCGTCTGCCCGACTCGAGTCCCATCCCGGCCCTGAGCCTGAGTGGCAACATGGCCGCCAGCTTGGTGGGGATGCCGGACGCGGGGCTGATGAGCAGCGTGGAAGGACTTCACCTATGGGGAGGCGACGAACAGGTCAAGGGGCTGAAGTTCCTGTACGGTGCGGGCAACTCATGGCTTCACAAGGAGGGATCCAGAGCGATCGAGACTTACGACCTCGTCCGCGCCCGGCTTGGTCGAAAGGAAGATGGGTCACTCCCCGACTATGTCCCCGAACACAGTGCCAAATATCCAGATGGCGAACTCGGAAACGCACTCCGAGACCTAGCCAGGATGATCAAGGCCGGGGTGGGCATCCAAGTCGGCACGGTTGACTTTGGCGGATGGGATACCCACCAGGACCAAATGTATCAGTTCAACTATCGCCTGGGCCACCTTAGCGAATCGCTGATGGCCTTCTATTCCGATCTCACTTCTTTCCACTCGAGGCTCAACGTCGTGGTGATGAGCGAGTTTGGTCGACGACTCAAATCGAATCAGAGCAATGGGACGGACCATGGCCACGGCAACGTGATGATGGTGATGGGACCCAAAGTCGTCGGCTCGAAAGTCCACGGTCGCTGGCCCGGTCTGGCCACGGAACAACTGGACGCGCGGGCGGATCTCGCGGTGACCACAGATTACCGCAACGTCTTGGCCGAAGTGATGGAGCGAGGAATGGGGATCTCGGGAGCGAACAAGCTCTTCCCTGGACTGGAGTCCAAACCCGTCGGGGTCCTAAAAACTTAGGAGTGGTCGGGATGGCGGGATTCGAACCCACGACCTCTGCGTCCCGAACGCAGCGCTCTACCAAGCTGAGCTACATCCCGAGCGGGACCATGAGGATACCAGAGTCCCAAGGAAGCATTTTTTGACTAGCCAACTCGGACCGTAATTCTGCGGGTTTCTCTTGGTATCTCGGAATGCACTCCCGGGGAACTTGCCCCTTACCACCCCTCCGGTTCAAAATAGAACTGTCATGCAGTGTTTTTTGAAAGGTGGGATTGTTCTCGGTGCATTGGCACTGGGCCTCAGCGCGAATGCCGGACCCTTGGGTCTGGCCAATGACTTCAATGCGGTCGTCTTCGGCGACTGGAACAGCAACGGCGGCCATAGCGACGGTTCGGTTGCAATTCAGGGCAACGCCAAGGGCAACTACGAATTCAAGCAACGACCTTCGCCCCAGGTTCCGACCCCTAACTTCGGATCGAATGGCCAAGTCGGCGTCGTGGTGGGCGGCAACAAGTGGGCGACCGGGGTCATGCGAACCCTGAACGGCAACGCCTATGTCGGGGGCACGCGGACCGGCGATATCCAAGTCAACAACGGCTTCCAACTTCGCAACGCCGGCTCCGACACCAATACGATCTTCATCCAGATGTACCAACGCGCCGTGACCCAAGGTCAGCTCATGGCCGCGCTCACCGGGATCACCCTCCCGACGGCCAACCCCAATAACCTCTCGGTCAACCTGGGCGCGGGCCGCACGAGCGGTCAGCGGTTCGTCTATAACGTCGATTCCTCTGCCCTCGGACAACTCAAGACCCTGGACATCCAGAATCTCCGAGGCGACGACACGATCGTCTTCAACGTCCGTGGCGATGATCGGGTCACTTGGGCTTGGTCAGTCAACGCACCAACCTACTCGGGCATCATCTGGAACTTCATCGACGCCAAGGCCATCGACGTCAGTCAACGGCAGTTCAATGGAACACTCTTTGCGCCGAAGTCCTCGCTGATCATGCGACAAAACGTCGAGGGCAACGTCCTCGTCTCCAGCATGGACATCGTCGGAGGCCCCGAACTGCACTTCGGAAACCGGTTCCAGTTCCAAGGCGATGTTCCCGTCCCCGAGCCGGCCACGCTCATCGCCTTGGCCGCCGGGATCGGCGCTCTGGCCCGCAAGCGACGCCGATCCTAAGCCGTCAAGGCGTCAAAAAGTCCACTGGCCCCGATGCGGAACCGCTCGGGGCGAACCCATTCTTCGCCGAGCTCGGTACGGACCAGGTGCATCCAGAGGTTGGCTTCTGCGTGGGTGCGAATCCCTCCGGCAGGTTTCAGCCCGCGTCTTTGACCCGTGGCGGATTGGAAGTCGAGAAGGGCCGCGGTCATGGCAAATCCGGCTGGCCAAAGGGTCGCATTGACGGACTCCTTGCCCGTGCTGGTTTTGATGAAATCCGCCCCTGCCATCAGCGCCACTAGGCTCGCTCGATAGATGCGATTCGGATCCGCCAACTCCCCGGTCGCGAGAATCACCTTCAGATGAGCTCTTCCGGCCGCATTCTTCATGGCGTGAACTTCATCATAAAGCTCGCCCCAATGGTCCTTGAGCGCATGCTCCCGCCGGATGACGATGTCGATCTCATCGGCCCCCAGATCGACGCACTCCTGGACCTCATGGACGCGTGAAACAAGCGGTGAGAGCCCGTGAGGAAATCCCCCCGCAACCGTCGCGACCTGGATCCCCGAACCCCGAACCGCATGATGGGCTGTGCCGATGAAGGCCGGATAGACGCACACCGCAGCCACAGGATGAGCGAGAGCTTTGGCGCAGAGGTCCTTGACCCGTTCGGTGGTGTCGTCTCCTTGGAGGGTGGTGAGGTCTAGATGGGGCAAGATCTCGGCGGCCGGAACCGGAGGCAGCGATTCGAGGTGGGCAAGCTTGGCCTCGGCCTCAGCTTGGCTCAACCGAAATTCCGGCAGTGCATGGAGTTCAAACGGCCTCGTGTTGGGTTGCATGTTCTTCTGTTTCGGCGGGCAGCGATTTCTTGGGGAATTCGATCCTCTGCGCGTAAAGCTTGATTCCTCGGCTCGCGATCAGCGAGGCGACGACGCACATCGCAAAAAGCATGACCAGCCGCACGACCAAGGCGATCCCCAGTTCTCCCGTCTTTTCAAGCTCGACTTTTTCCCCCGGTTGGAGTCCGAGGGCGCTCGTCACGGGTTCCGTAAAGGTATCAAAGGCAAGCTTGAACACGAAGAGCAAAAGAGCGATCCCCACAAGAAAGGTGGCGATCCCGACCAGCCCGCCGAGCCAGTCTCTCCGTGGAGCATGCATCATTGCAGGATACTTTAGAGACTCTTCGGTGTGAAGCTCACGCCACACCCGCAGCTCCTAGAAGCGTTCGGATTTTCGAATCCAAAGCCGCCGCCCAGCAGGTTTCCGGTCCAAATGAGCTTCGATCCAGCCAAGAATTCGGCCGACTTCGGATCGAGCAAGACCTTGAGATCTCCATCGGTCCAGACCAGATCACTCTCCCGAGCGGTCGACTCGAAGCGGATGACGTACTCGAAACCCGAGCAACCGCCTCCCTTCACCCCGATCCGGACGAAATCTCCGGCGTGACCTTTCCTCTCAAGAATGGCGCGCATCTGCGTGATCGCCTCCGGAGTGATTTCCACCGGAAAAGTCGAAAGGCTCATCGTGGGGTCTTGCATGCTTCCTTCGAAGGATGGCCGTTCAGACTAGGCGCCGCTTGGCCATTGGAACCGGGGCGGCGCGTAAAGTAGATCGGAGCGGGCTCATTGGAGAGCTTTCCGTCGATCAGGTCTTGCAAGGTCACCTTGTAGACGACTTGATCCACAACGTTCTGGATCTTGGCCCAGAGCCCGTTGAGCGAGCAGTTCCCGTAGTGGACGCATTCGGCTTCCAGTCCGGCATGGCGCTCACAAAATCCGTTATCAAAGAGATGCCCCCCTAGGGCATAGAGCACATCGCCGACGATGACCTGGGTGGCCGGCTTGGCCAATCGATAGCCGCCGATCTGACCTCGGCTACTTCGGACAAAGCCTTCTTTACGAAGGATCGTCAAGAGCTTCGCCGCATGGGGTTCGCTCAAGCCCTCGCGGACGGCAATCTCGGGGATGGTCAGGGACCCTTGCTCCCCTTGTTCAGCTATCGCGACAAGACACCGGAGACCATATTCCTCCTGAGCACTGAACTTCATCTTTACTTTATTGTACGGTATCTCCTCGGACGGACCAAGACTCCCAGAACGCCTATTCCGAAAATTGCGGTTGGGAGTACAAAAAAAGGCAGCCGGGATGTGCCCGACTGCCAATCCACTCATTGTCTTCTCGGTGTTCTCACCTTGCTCATCCTTGGGTCAAGCCCAGGGAGCAGGGAGTTCGCCGTTGTTTTGCCATGGTGCGCAGACGCACTTCAACCGCGAGAGTTCAGTGACCGCGAAGAGATTTTTTAGAAATTGCCGCTGGAAGCGGTGGACTGGAATTGCTGCTCGTACAAAGATCGGTAAAGCCCCGCCTGCTCTAGGAGCTCTTCATGCCGACCTCGCTCAACAATGCGCCCCTGCTCCATTACCAGGATCTGGTCGGCCCGCAGGATCGTTGAGAGTCGGTGGGCGATGGCGAAGGTCGTCCGACCAACCATGAGATGGTTCAGCGAATCCTGGATCAGCCTTTCGGAGTGGGTGTCGAGCGCCGAGGTCGCCTCATCGAGAATAAGCACCCTGGGATTCTTGAGAATCGCTCGAGCAATGGCGATTCGCTGCTTTTCGCCGCCGCTAAGTTTGTATCCGCGCTCGCCGACGATGGTGTCATAGCCTTGCTCCAATCCTGCGACGTGGTCGTGAATTGCCGCCGCGCGGCAAGCCTCCTCGAGTTCGGCCTGGGTGGCCTCTGGCTTCGCTAGCCGCAAGTTCTCGGCGACCGAAGCGTGGACCAGGTAGGTCTCTTGGGTCACCGCCCCGACGATCTCGCTGACGGACTTCATCTGCAAGTCGCGGACGTCCGTTCCGTCGATCCGGACTTGCCCTGCATCGACATCATAGAGCCTGGCGATGAGGTTGGTGAGAGTCGTCTTTCCGGCTCCGCTCGGGCCGACCAGAGCGATCAGCTGTCCGGGCTGGGCCGTAAAGTCGACGTCTCGCAGCGTCCAGCTCTCGCTCTCGGGTTCGTATTTGAAGCCAACCGCCGAAAACGCAACCTCGCCCCGAGCCTCGCTTTTGCTGAGGGCCTTCGCATCCGGACGATCCTGGATATCGTGCGGCATGTCGATGTATTGGAAGATCCGCTCGAAGAGCGCCAGCGAACTCATGATCTCCACCTGGAGGCCCATGATCCCAGTCAGGGGGAAGAACATTCGAGCCTGGAGCGCAGTGAAGGCAACCAAGGTCCCAACCGTGATATTGGTATCGCCGCGGCTCATCAGCCAGCCAGCGAGCCAGTAAATCAGCGCCGGCGTTAGCTGGGTGATCATCCGGATCAGCCCAAAGAACAGATACTGGAGTACCGAACTCTTGATCTGCCAACCCGCGAGCTTCTCGTTTTCGACATCAAACTTGGCCGCAAGCTGGTCGGGACGACCGATGGTCTTGGCGAGCAAAGCGCCCGAGACGCTGAGCTGCTCCTGCATCATGCTGTTCAGCTCGGCGGTCTGTTCTTGCGTGCCCTTCCGAACGGTCCGCGCAAACTCGCCGACCCACTTGCCAAAGAACCCAAAGAACGGAATGAGCGCGATGGCCAGCAGCGTCAACCGCCAGTCCAAAATGAACATCGCGATCAGCGACGAGATGACGATGGCGGCGTTGCTGAGGGCATCGACCAGCGTATTGCTGACCACGTTCTGAACCCCGGCGACGTCGCTGATCAGTCGCGTCTGGATCTCGCCCGTGCGGGTGCTGGTAAAGAACCGGAGCGACATCCCCTGGAGATGGGTGAAGAGCCGGTGCCGCAGTTCGCACATGATCTTCTGTCCGATGACCACACTTTGGTAGCCATAGAGCAGAGTGACTCCGGCCCCGGCGAGGGTGGCCAGAATCGTATAGAAGCTGAACCAACCCGTGACCTCCAGATCCTTCTTGGTCAACCCTTGGTCGATGATGACTTGGAGCAGAAAGGGCGGTGCGAGCCCGACCACAACCCCCACCATGACCGTGGCCAGCATCACCGTGGCCGCCTTTCGGTGAGGCGCAAACAAGCTCAGCACGCGCCGAAGCAGGGCGCGGTCGAGTTGTTTCTTTGTCGGCTCGGGTTCGGGGCTACTCATGCAAGCGCGAGGTACCCCGCGTGCTTCTCCTCGATGAGTTCTACTGCTGAGCGAATGGTTTCAGCATCGAACTTGAACTCCGCACCAGCGGCCGCAAACAACTCGGGCAGTGTTGCGGTCCCGGCTAAGGCCAATCCGCGTCGATATTGAGCCACCGCATCGCCTTGGTTTCGCAACGAGTTCCGCCAAACCTGGATCGCGCCGAGTTGGGCGATTCCGTATTCAACGTAATACAGCGGCACCTGATAGATGTGCAGCTTGCGGTGCCAACCGGCGGACTTGTGGAATTCGAGCCCGGTCCAATCTTCCCAGGACATGAACCGGTCCCAAAGATCGCTCCACACCTGATCGCACGCCGTGGCATCGCGGGCGTCGGCGGGATGAGCGTAGACCCAGTGCTGGAAGGCATCGACCACGGCCATATAGGGCCAGAAGAGAACGATTTTCTCCAGGTGATCTCGGCGAGCGCGGATCGCGTCTTCTTCCGAATAGTAACCACCCTTGTTCTTCTCCAAATAGGGATGGGCAAGCAGCTCCATGCTCATCGAGGCGACCTCGCAGAACTCGGTGTTGACGTGCATCTTCAGCCCATTGCCCTGGGTCGAGGCCTCGAACGCGTGGAAAGCATGGCCAGCCTCGTGCAACAGCGTCATGACATCCCCCGCCGAACCGACGGCGTTCATGAAGATGAAGGGCAACTTTTGGACCGCCAGATAGGTGCAGTATCCCCCCGGGGCCTTCCCTTTTCGGTTCTCCAAGTCGAGAACCTTGGTCCGTTGCATCATCCGGTACTGCTCGCCGAGGGCCGGATCGACCTGGTCAAAGATGGCGTTGGCAGTGTTCTCTAGCTCGGCCCCGGTTTGGAACGGCTTCAGCGGTCCCCGGCCCTCGGGATCGACCGCGAGGTCCCAGGGCCGAAGGGTTTCAAGGCCAAGACGGCGGGCGCGCTCCTTCTGGATTCTCTTGGCCGCAGGAACCACCACTTCTTCGATCGAATCGTGGAACCGCTTGCAGTCGTCAGGTGTGTAATCGAAGCGCTGCAACACCTCCCACTGGTAGTGCAAGAAGCTCGGATAGCCGGCGTTGGCCGCAATCCTGTCGCGGAGATCCAAAAACTGCACCCAGAGTTCGTTCAAGGTGCCTCGGTCTCGGGCCCGCCGCTCCATTGCGGTGTGCCAGGCTCGCTCCCTTCGCTCCCGGTCCGGCGATTTGTACTCTTGCTCCAATCGGGCCAGGGTGATCTCATTCCCCTCCCAGTGGACGGTTTGTGCGGCGATGACTTCGTCGTACTTGAGAGTTAACTTGGCTTCTTCGCTCTCCAGCGGGACATTGGTCTCGCGGAAGAGGGAGGCCTCACTCCGGAGGTTGCGCACGGGGATCTCGAATCCGGGCGGGGTGAGTCCGGTCGCAAGAAACTTCTCCTTCAGCTTTTGGTCGGTCCGCTTGGCTTCGGGTTCCAGTTCGTCCAAGAAGGTTTGGAAGTAGGCGTTCGCATTCTCGTCGGTCGTATCGACCGACGTGGCGATAGAAAGTCGGGTCGAGAGTTCATCGATTTGGTTTGAGAATTCGGACCACCGATCAAGCCATGCCACGACGTTCTCGGTATTGACTTCGGCGGCCAGAAGGGCCTCCGCTTCGGGCGCATAGTGACTCCAACTCAGATGAACCTCGGGGTCAAAACCTTCGGGCAACCAGCTCATGGATTCATTGTAGCCGGTTGATTCAGGGGAGTTAAGCTCGGAGGAACCATCTACGGCGGTAGCAGTAGGCCAGCGCCAGCCACGTGAGGCCGATGTAGATCCCGGTATAGGCGGCCCCGCCAAAAACGGGGCCGCCGTGCAGCTTGAGAAAGTCGAGCGCGGCCACGTGCATCTCCTTCCGTTCCTCGCCCCAAGGCAGGGTCCAGGCCTTGAAGAGCAAGAACTTGATCAGGATCGGCCCGACATAAGCCAACAATGCATTGGTGCCCAGCACAACAAAGGGCCAAGTCCACTCCCGATGATCCAAGACCTCGATGATCATCGTGAGGATGGCGATCGCAAAGAGCCCCAACGCTCCCGTTAGGAGAATGTAGCTCGGCGTCCAAACGGGCTTGTTATAGGGCAACACGAGGTTAACCACCACACCCAGAATCCACCAAATCGCACCCACCCGAAGAAGCCACGGAACCGGGGTCGTTGGGGCCAGACCCAGTTGACGGGTCCGGACAAATTGCTGCCCCGCGAGCGCGCCAAGCGCAACCAGAGGCGCAGTCGGAATCACGCTCAACAAACCAGCCAGTCGGAAAGGTTCTTTGAGGTAGGTCTCGTTCACCCAGCGGAAGACGTTCAGCTTTTCCTCAAATCCCGGCCCACCCGGATAGGGATAGAACAGCGCAAAGCAACCATAGCCGAGGAGCAAGCCGCCGATCCAGTACCAACGCTTCCGATCAGGAAGGCGGTAGATTGCAAAGCCGCCGATGTAGGCCAAGCCGATGAGTTGAAGAACGCCCAGCGTGAACGCCGGGCGCTTTTCCATGGCGGACTGCAACACCAACCCCCAAAAGAAGATCATCGCCCCGCGCCGAAGAACCCTCGGCCAAGGGTTCGCATCTTCGGGTCGAACCGAGAACGGAATGCTCAAACCCACCATGAGCAGAAACCACGGAAAAACCCAGTCTGCCATGGTCACCCCTTCATTCCAAGGGGCGTGGACCAGAGTAGCGGGAGTGAACTCGCCAAGGGCAATGTTGTTCACCAACAACATGAGCAAAATGTTGAGGCCTCGGAACGTATCGAGTGACAAAAGCCGCGGTGCGGGCTTGTGCTCCAGACTTTCTGCAGGTATCTTCGCCTGTTGAGTCTTCGGCTTGGAAGGCTCTCCGGCAGCGTTGCCGGAATTCTGCTCTCCAGGAACTCCCATCTTTTTGCCATCATGGCCCGTACGCCTCTTCCTTTGCCCACCAACCTCGTGGAAGCCCGCCGTCCGAGCCCAAAGCCAAGCCCTCGTCCCCCGATCCTCGGGGGACTCTGCCCCCGGACGGCGGGATGCCCTCGCCTCGTGGCGAGCGCCCTGATCATCCTCGCCTCACTGAGCGCCTCCGCGAGTCCTTACACATTGGCCTTCTATTTGGCTCTGAGGCCCAAGCCCGCTCCGGCGCCGGTCAAGCCGCCGACCGTTGAAGCCCAAGAGACTCCGGACACCGACCCGACCGTCAGTCGCCCGAGGAGCCGCCAAATCGTCAATCCTCCGCGCTGGATGGTCCGCAACGAGGCCATCCCCGAGCGAGCCGATCCTTATTGGCAACGAGCCAAAGCCAAGATCCAGCCGATCCTGCAGAAGGGAGACTGGAAGAACCTCCCGGCCCAAGCCAGAGGACTCGGGAACCCCTACCACGGCTGGATCAACCTGACCTTTGACGACGGTCCCCACGATCGGTGGACCCGTGATCTTTTGGCCCTTCTTCGCAAAGAAAACGTGAAGGTCACCTTCTTTGTCGTTGGAAAGATGGTCCGCAAGAACCCTGATACCCTCCGCGCGATCCATGCCGAAGGGCACGAGATCGCCAACCACACGTTTAGCCACGCTCCCCTGAGCAAGCTCACCCCCGAAGAAGTCTTGACCGAGTACGAAGCCTGTAACCTCATCATCGAGGACATCGTCGGGATTCGCCCTACCATCACCCGCCCGCCCGGCGGACGTAGGACCGCAGACGTCTACAGATTGGGGACCGCCCTCGGGCTCACGACCTCGCTCTGGACCGAAGACCCGCTGGACTACGTTTCTCCCGGGGCGGACGTACTTTATCGGGACATGGTCGACGGTCTGCGGCCGGGCGCCGTGTATCTCCTGCACAACAACGTGAAGCAGACCCTCGAGATGCTTCCCCGCTTCATCCGCGAGGCTCGGCGGCAGGGCTATGAGTTCAAGACCACCGCCGAGATCTACGCGCCCGAACCCGAAGCCACCCCCTAAACAAAAAATGCCCCGCGAGGTGCGCGGGGCGAGTGTTGGACCAGTACGTTGCTGTACGAAAGACGTGTTGGGGGGCCTAGCCGCCCTGCTTTTGCCGCCGAAGGAAGCTCGGGATATCGATATCGATTTCGCTGAGTTGGATGGGCGGCGGCGAGGTCGGAGCAACGGCCGCCGTGGGCTCCGGTTGAGCGACCGGAGCAACCGGCGTAGGCTGTCCGAAGACTGCCTGATCAAGGGTAGGTGGTACGCGCGACGGGTCCATACCGGCCGCGATCAGGGTAATCAAAACTTCGCCGTCGTTCAGGTCTCGGGTCACGTGGCCCATAAAGATCTCGGCATCTTCGGAGTCGGCAAAATGTTGCAGGTACTCCATCGCCTCGTGAGCTTCACCAAGGGTGAAGTCGCGCCCAGCCGTGATGTTCACCAAGAGCTTCTTGGCCCCGACGATCGAGGTCTCCAACATCGGGCTATTGGCCGCGCCTTGAGCCGCGAGACGCGCTCGGTGTTCGCCGACGCCTCGCCCCATCCCCATCAGGGCCATCCCTGCATCGCGCATCACGCTTCGTACGTCGGCAAAATCCACGTTGATCAAGCCAGGAAGCAAGACGATATCGCTGATGCCTTGGACGCCCTGACGGAGAACGTCATCGGCGGCGGCAAACGCCACTTGCATGGTGGCGCGCTTATCCACGACGCTGAGAAGGCGGTCATTCGGAACCACGATCAGCGTATCGACCTGGGCGCGGAGCATGTCCGTGCCATCTTCGGCCAAGCGCTTGCGGCGCGGGCCTTCAAACAAGAAAGGTTTGGTGACGACACCGACGGTAAGGATCCCCATCCGCCGGGCGATTTCGGCCACGACAGGAGCTCCACCAGTTCCCGTTCCACCACCCATACCGGCGGTGATGAAGACCATGTCCGTACCTTCGAGGAGTTCGGAAATCTGCTTCTCCGATTCTTTCGCCGCCGATTCCCCCACTTTGGGGTCTCCGCCGGAGCCGAGTCCTCGGGTCGTGCCCTGTCCCAGTTGAACCTTGACCGCAGCCTTGTTTTGCTCGAGGGCTTGGGCATCGGTGTTCATGCTGACAAAGGTCACACCGGTGAGGCCGCATTCCACCATGCGGTTGATGGCATTTCCTCCGGCACCTCCGATTCCAATGACCTTTAGGTGAGCTTGCGTATCGAACAGGTTCTTGGGCAGCATTGTTGGGCTTGCATCAACGGACGGAACGCCCCCGCAAAAAGACGCGCCGAGTTCCGAGATTTCTCAATTCGCCGCTCAAGGAACCGAGTCCGATATACTAGAGCATTCTTCTGGAAGCCATGACACCGACCGCCCACCCCGCTACCGCCCAACAACTCATCGACAAAATCCGTAACAAAACGGCTCAGGTAGCCGTCGTCGGGCTCGGCTATGTCGGATTGCCCTTCGCCGTCGAAAAGGCCAAGGTCGGTTACTCGGTCATGGGGATCGAGCAAAACCCACTCCGCGCCGAGCGCGTCAACCGAGGCGACAACTACATCGGGGACGTTGACGACGCCGAGCTGAAAGAACTCACCGAAAAGGGACTGATTCGGGCCGTCACCAACTTTGAGAACGTCAAGGATTGCGATGTGATCGTGGTGTGCGTCCCGACCCCACTCACCAAAAATTTGACCCCCGACCTGCAGTACGTCGAAAGCGTGACCCGCGAAGTCGCCCGCCATCTGCGCCCTGGTCAACTCATCAGCCTCGAAAGCACCACCTATCCCGGAACCACCGAGGAAGTCATGCTCCCGATCCTCGCCAGCAGTGGGCTCAAGGTGGACGAAGACTTTTTCCTCGCCCACTCTCCGGAGCGGGTCGATCCCGGTAACCAACGCTACACCACCAAGAACACCCACAAGGTCGTAGGCGGAGTGGGACCCACCTCGCTCGAAGTGGCGAAGGAGTTCTATGGTCAGACAATCCTCAACATCGTCCCTGTCAACAGCGCCAAAGCCGCCGAACTGACCAAGGTCTTCGAGAACACCTTCCGGGCCGTCAACATTGCTCTGGTGAACGAACTTTGCCAACTCTGCGATCGGCTCGACCTCGACGTCTGGGAAGTCCTTGATGCGGCCTTCACCAAGCCTTTTGGAATCATGCCGTTCTATCCTGGCCCCGGGGTCGGCGGTCACTGCATCCCCATCGACCCGCACTACCTGGAATGGAAAGCCAAGGAGGTGAACTTCAACACCGAGTTCATCGCCCTCGCCGGACGGATCAATCGCTCAATGCCCGAATTCGTTCTGGAAAAAACCCAACGGATCCTGAACGAGCGCGGCGTGGCCCTCAGCCGAGCCAAGATCGTCCAGTTCGGGATCGCCTATAAGGCCGACCTCGATGACTGGCGAGAATCTCCCGCCATTGAGGTCTTTGAACTCCTGCGCAACTCAGGGGCCGATGTAACGGTGGTGGATAGCTGGGTGCCTGAGTTTGAGCTCCACCGAGAATCTTTCACCACGGTCTCGGACTGGGAAGCGGCCACCGCGGCGTGTGATCTGGCCATCATCACGACCCACCACAAGAACGTGGATTACCAGCGCGTGCTGGAGGTGGCTCCGGTGGTGTTTGACACCCGAAATGCCCTGAAGGGCCTCCTCCACGAGAAGTTGATTCGGCTGTGATAGATCCGATAAGTCCTATAGGTCCTATGTGACCTATAAGACCTATCACGACTTAGACTGGGTTGCCAGGTTGGTCGCCGCCTTGGCCTTGACCTTGGCTGATGCGCTTTTCGAGTTCGTCGAGCTGACTATCGATGTCGCTGGTCGCGGTGGTTTGCACGGGTGCCTCGGCTGGGGTCGCGAGTCCGAGTCGCTCTTCGAGCTTCTTCAGTTCTTCGTCGGCGGCCATGTCCATCGCGTTGTCTTCCATTTGGAAGATCTTGCCCTGGATGCTGGTGCCAAACATCTCGTTTCGGGCTTGGGCCTCGGCCTGCTTGTTCGAGATCTTCTCGCGCGCGGCAGCGAAACTGCCCTCATATTGATCCTCGAAGGTGAGCCCCTGGAGTGCGCGCGTGATCGATTCTTGGATCTGCGACTGCTTCCACTGGGCCTTGAGGGCGAGAGCCTCGGCGGCCTTTTTCTTGACTTCTTCTTCTTGGCGCTTGATCGCGACCTTCACCTGCTCGACGGTCTCTTGGGCCGCGGCGAGGGTCGGGCGCAGGCTTTCGATCGATTGATCCAGCGTCGCCTTTTCTCGCAAAAACTGCCGCGCAAGGTCGCGATTGCCTTGCTTGAGGGCCATGCCCGCTTGGCTTTCCAGTTGAGCAGCCTTCTTTTCCTGCTCTTCGAGCATCATCTGCAGGCGGTTTTTCTGGGTGATCGCCTGCACCGCTTTCTCGCGATTGGCGGTGAGCGCCGTCGTCATGTCCCGACGAGCCTGATCCAGCATGACCTCTGGATCCTCCACCTTATCCATGGCTCGGTTAAAAAGGGCGCGAATCCAGGCAATAAACCGCTTCATTTCTCTTCTAGTATTCCTTGATTAAGCCGCGAGTATACACGCGGACCGACAATGCTCCCACGGACTCTCCTCCCACCCATACTCCGGACGACCCCGGCCCGGTTGCAGACCAGTCGGATATCCTCTGTTTAATGCGTGCAGCGATAGGTCTATTGGCCCTCGGTTCGTTGTTCTGGGTCGGCTGCGGTGGCCCCGCTTCCGATCACCCATCCACCGATCCGGCGAGCGCGATCCTCGACCCGAGCGAAGTCTCTCCGACCCCGGAAACGATGAAGACCTTGCCGGAGCAACTGGTCGGGACCTTTGCGCCGAACTTTGAACTCCCCACCGAAGACGGCAAACCAACCCGACGCGAGGCGATGCAGGCAGGCAAGGCAGCCCTCATCTACTTCATCCAGCGCGACTGCCCGTGCTGCGTGGATGCCGCCTCCTTTGTCACCAAACTCACCGATGCTCTGAGGGGACAGGTCACCTTGATCGGGTTGATTAACGGCGACCCAAAGCAAGCGGCGCAATGGAAGAAAGCCAACGACTTCCCTGGCATCATGGCCTGCGACCCCGAAGAAAAAGTCATCCGCGACTTTCGGGTTGAGACCGGGGTGGCGTTCTTCTTGCTTCAAAAAGACGGAAAGATCGTCCACGTCGCCCCGGGCTACAGCGTGGATGCCTTTGGAGAACTTCTCACCAAAGCCGAATCGCTGATGGACCAGCCCGCAGCCCGGGTCAGCTTTGAGGGCGCACCGAAAGATCTGACCAGCGGATGCTTTTTCAAGTGGCCCAGTGGAGGGGGAGAAGTTCCCACCCACGAAGGGAATTCCCCGAGCAGCCAATAAGTTATGTATCCTTGAGATAAACCGCGCAACGGCGCGCGGGGAACAAAGGAGTTCGTCTATGCACAGCAGTTTTGACCTTGATTTTCTTTCCGTCACCGAAGCCGCCGCTTTGAACTGCGCCCGATGGGTGGGCAAGGGCCAGCGAGACCTGGCCGACGATGCCGCGTGTTCGGCCATGAGGTCCACGCTGAACGAACTCGCCATGTGCGGGACCATCGTGATCGGCGAAGGGGAGCGCGACGAAGCGCCCATGCTCTACATTGGAGAGAAGGTCGGCAACGGCGAAGGACCGAGTGTCCAGATCGCCGTGGACCCCCTCGAAGGCACGAACCTCTGCGCCAACGGAACTCCCAACGCGATCTCGGTTTTGGCCGCCACCATCGAGGGTCAGGGCCAGCTGATGCATGCCCCCGACTGCTACATGGAGAAGCTAGTGGTCGGCCCCGAGTGCCGTGGGGTGATCGATATCACCGTTCCGCCTCGGGTCAACGTCCGCCTGATGGGCAAGGCCCTGGGCAAGGACACCGACGAACTGACCATCGGCGTCCTCGACAGACCACGCCATGATGCCTTGATCGCCGAAGTCCGCGAAGCCGGAGCCCGGGTGCATTTAATTCCCGACGGAGATCTCTCGGTCGCGATCGCAGCCCTGGACCCCGATGCGGGGATCGATGCCCTGATGGGGATCGGAGGCGCCCCCGAGGGCGTGATTTCGGCCGCCGCCGTGCTTTGCTGCGGAGGCGAGATGCAGGCCCGATTGCGATTTAGCAATGAAGAACAGCGCGAACGCGCGGCCAAGATGGTGGGCGGCGATTTGGATCGCGTCTTTTCGACCGAAGATCTCGCGACCGGGGCGGTCGTCGTGGTCGCGACCGGTATCACGAGCGGCGACCTCTTGAAGGGCGTGCGCTATCGGCGCGGATTAGCCATGACCGAGAGCATCGTAATGAACTCTCAGACTGGCATCGTCCGGCGCATCGAGTCGCAGCACCTCACCCGCTCTTGACCGGAGCCAGGCGGTACGCCCCCGACTTGTCGATGACGACTCGGGGGACTCTCTTGTCCTTTTCAAACGCCTGATAGATCGGAGCCAACTCGGCCCACAGGCTGGCATGCTCGGGGTGGACTCGGCTGAGCGACTTGCGCTTGGCCTCGGTGAGCCGAGCGGGAAAGATGTGCACCCAGATTGGCCCCTTCCCCCTCACCGCGAGGGCGACCGTGTAAACCTCCTCGATCAACGGGTCGGTGATGGCGAGGCAGCCGATGCTCTTGTTGTCCCCATGGATAAAGATGTCCCCGCCGGGACGGTTGCGATCGCTCCGGACGCGGTCGCTGGCGTTGGGGTAGTTGATCCCGAGGCTGAGGTGAAATCGGCTTTGGGGGTTAAACCGGTCCACGAAGTAGACACCCTCGGGGACTTGCTTATCGCCTTCGCGCCGCTTGGGGCCGAGCTTCCCGCTCTGGCCGGCCACGGGATAGGTCTTGACCAACGTCATCTTGGCTCCGGCCTTTTCGGCGGCCCAGAGTTCGAGGACGCGCTCTTCTTTGAATGCCCGCAGAAAAATTGCCCCTGGGGGATAGGGGAGTTTCGCCTTTTTGAAGGCGGCTTGAAGGGTGGGGAGCGCCCGCTTTTGGGCCGGGCCGACGCGGTCTTGGGGGATGGCCATCAAGGGGACTCCGAGGATCAGGAGCAGAACCCCCGCCCGGCCGCGCCAAGAACGACCGTTGCCCCGGCCCGAGGCCGCGCCCTCCCTCGCCCCGGGGCAATGAAGAAACCTGCGAAAAAACACACCAGCCCGACTCATCTCCAAACTTCCCAAATTGAACCCCGAAAAAAGAAGAGGCCCCGCCCGGGTGGACGGAGCCATTTTTTCCCCAAAACGCTCTCGAAGTCGTATCGCTCCGGAGCTGGGCTTTTTACGGCCCTAGACCGACCAAAGTCGGACTCGGACCGCTGGGGACTGCGCTTGGCGAAGACTAACGTCTCCAAATGCTTGCTGAGGTCGCCGCAAACACGGCACCCCGCTCTGTACACCTCTCCAATAGGTGGTCCAACACATCACCTTGCGCAAAAAATGGACGGTAGGGACCGAGGGGATCTCAAGCACCCGCCGCCAGATTCCACCAGAGTGTATCGCACAGAGGCTCATTCTCCAAGGGCTAAATGTGACATACACCCCCCAATTTTAGAGAAAAACCGTATTCTTAACAGAGTTCTCAGGAACCCTGAGCGGCCCGGTAGCTCATCCAGAGGAAAATGGCGTACATCGCCGCCCCCGCGAGGCCAAAGGCGTGCATCGTGACCAGCACATCCCCCTGGCTCTGGCCCCAATAAAGTGCCGTCCCTACGGCCCCAAAAAATGCGATTTGCCAAGCAAGATCCAGCTTCTGCTTCTCCGCGATGTAGAGCGTCCGCGAGAGCGGGCCGGCCAGAAGGCTCATGAAATACATCGGGGTCAGGGCTCGGGCCATCTCTCCGGCCAAGCGCCACTTCTCGCCGAGGACAAAGGCAAACGCGACCGGAGCCACCCAATATAGGACCGCGAACAACGGCACCCCCAGCAAGAGCAATCTCCGAAACGTCGAAATCCACAAGGCCCGGCAGTTGCCCTCTCGATTAAACTGCTCGCTGGCCTGCTGCTTAAAGACGTCGGCCACCGCCCCGCCGAGGATGCCGATCGGCCCGCCCAGCACCATCTGGGCCATCCCAAACTGCCCCGTGGCGGCCTTGCCAAACGCAGAGGTCAGCACGAAGACCGGCATCCTTTTGCTGATGTCGTTGATTGCCTCGGCCGGAACGGTGAAGAGGGGGAAGTTGCGATACCGGCGAGCGGCTCGCATCATCCCGGCTCGGTCGATCTTGGCGAAGAGCTCGCCGTCTTCCCTCTTGCCGATCCGCAAGAACAGCACCGTCACCACCGCCTGACCGATCACCGTCCCAAGGATCAGTCCCCCTGCGGTGAGCTTTTGGAACCCCAAGGCCACCTTGCCAACCTCGGTCAGCCCCGATCGCAGGACCCGGTTCTTGGCCAACCGTTGGTACTGCTTTCGGCGGTTGAACCAGTAGTTGAAGCTTTGATAGACCGCGTTCGCAACGAGGAGAACCGGCACAAGATAGAGCCATGGACCGATCTCCTCCGAGCCGAGCAGCGCACAGATCTGCGCATTGAAAACCGTAACCAAAACGAGTAGCAACAGGCTGAGCAGGACGCTGAGGCCGATGCTCAAGCCGAGGACCTGGGCCGCCTCTTCATTCTCTTCCGGCAGCATGATCGCGAGTTCGTACCGTCCGGTCGCGACGATCCCCAAGATGCTGACGATGGACAAGAAGAGATTGAGGAGTCCGAACTGAACTTCGGTGTACAAGCGGCTGAGGACCGGGAGCACCGCAAGCGGCAACACCTGGGCCATGCCCGTACCGGTGGCCAGAGTGAGGACGTGTCGGGCGAACTCGCTACGCGGCTTCACGAATTCCCACAGTCCCTTGGCCACCATAGCGCGCTGAGCGGCCTCTGCCACTGCAAAGGGGCAAAGACGAATTTTGGCGCCGGAAGTTCAGACGTGTTTTGCCGCCCGGCCCGGAGGCCACTCCCCAGGATGGGACCCCGCGACTCCGTCGCCACCCATCCTGCCGCCCCCGGGCGGCAAAACCCTCTAATGCACAGGGCCTGGCTTTCAAAGAGCTGCGGCCAGCGCGTCCACGATCCGCTTTTGCACGCCTTCTTCGATCGTCGGCCAGATCGGCAAACTCAAGACTTCGCCCGAAAGCTGGTCGGCCACGGGCACCGGTCCAACCGGAAGATCCTTATAGACCGGCAGCTTGTGCAGAGGAACCGGGTAGTAAACAAAGGTACCGATTCCCTGTTCATCCAGGGCCTTTTGAACCCCATCCCGCTTTCCGTCCAAGATCCGGATGGTGTACTGGTGGAAGACGTGGGTCGCGTAGTCTTCCGTCGCCGGAGGAATCACCCCCGGAACCTGCGAAAGCATCGCATTGTATCGGGCCGCCGCTTCGCGCCGACCGGCGTTCCAGGCGTCAATGTGCTTGAACTTGACCCGGAGGATGGCCGCTTGCATCTCGTCGAGCCGCGAGTTCACGCCCACCGTCTCGTTGTAATACTTCTTTCGGGCGCCGTGGACGCGCAGCATCCGCACCGTGTCGGCGTAGCCATCGTCGTTGGTGGTGAACATTCCGCCATCGCCAAAGGCTCCCAGGTTCTTGCTCGGGAAGAAGCTGAAGGCCCCTGCATCGCCGATCGAGCCGACCTTACGGCCCTTGTAATCGGCTCCAAAGGCTTGGGCGACGTCTTCCAGAACCTTCAGGCCATGCTCTTGGGCGATCGCCAGAATCGGGTCCATGTCCACCGCGTGGCCATACAGGTGAACCGGGAGGATCGCCTTCGTCTTGGGGGTGATGGCGGCTCGGACCTTCTCGATGTCGAAGTTGTAGGTCACCGGATCGATATCGACAAAGACCGGGGTCGCGCGGAAGTGGCTGATCGCCTCGCCAGTAGCGAAGAATGTGAAAGGAGTGGTGATGACCTCGTCGCCGGGGCGGATCCCGAGGGCGTGGATCCCGAGCACCAGTGCGTCGGTCCCGGAGTTGAGGGCGACGGCATGCTTCACGCCCAGATAGTCGGCCACTTCTTGCTCAAAGGCCTTGACGTTGGGCCCCATGATGAACTGCGTGGAGTCCAGAACTCCGCTGATCGCGGCCATCAGCTCGTCACGGATCAGGGCGATTTCGGGCTTCAGGTCCAGCACTGGGATCTTGGTCAACGTCGGTGCACTCATGCCCCGCAGTCTACCTAGGGTGTGGTAGAGGTTTCGATTGACGAAGCACCTTCTGACATCCCTCGGGAGTGGTCGAAATCAGACGGGTCAACGTGGCCAAGACTCGTCGACTTTGATTTGATTTTTTTTCTTTTCAATGTCGACACTTTGTCGACCATACAGTCGTCTCAAGAACCATGATAGAAGTACAGGCCACCCATGAAGGAGTGCTCAAGCTCAACGGTGTGGAAGTTCCATGCTCCGTCCTCAAAAGCGGCCGCAGAGTCCTCACTCAGCAAGGCTTTTTGAAGGCCATCGGTCGAGCTCGTTCAGCGAAAGGCGGTCAGGGCTCGACAGGAGGCGTGATTCCCTTTCTGGCGGCAAAGAACCTCCAAGCGTTCGTGGACGAAGATATGCGAGAGTATCTCTCGCCAATCGCCTTCACCACGGTCGGAGGGCGTCCGGCCTTTGGGTTTCCAGCGGAGGCCTTGCCCAAGGTTTGTGAAATCTTCATCAAAGCACGTGACAAAGGCGTGCTCACTCCTGCTCAAATAGTAATTGCTGGTAGATGTGAACTGATCAGAGACGCACTAGCGCTTACCGGCATCATTGGACTTGTTGACGAAGCTACCGGCTACCAGTTTGCACGCCCTATTGATGCACTCCAAGCGTACTTGGAGGCGGTTATTCGGAAGGAACTAGCTGCGTGGTCCAAGCGATTCCCCGATGAGTTCTACGAAAACATCTACAAACTTAGAGGTTGGAGATGGCCCGGGATGAACAAGAACCGATATTCTGTTGTGGCGCATTACACAAGAAACCTGGTGTACAACCGACTTGGTCCTGGCGTACTAGCGGAACTAGAACACAAGAATCCTCCCGACCCGAATACCGGCCGCAGAAAGGCCAAGTTTCATCAATGGCTTACAGACGATGTAGGGCATCCAAAACTAGCCCAGCACCTACACACCATCATAATGTTCCAACGGCACTGTATTGCAAGGGGGTACAGCTATAGCCGATTTGTCGCGATGGTGGATGAAGTGATGCCAGAGTCAGACTCAACACTGGTTTTGCCAATGGAATATGCAGAGTAGGTAGTTGGCCTCTGCGACAAATCGAATCTTCCCTGCCACCCCGCAGTCTACCTAGGGCGATCACTGGTACCGGGCCTAGTACAATAGTGCAAAGCCATGCCCACCCCCATCCGCCCGAACGTGCTCCGGATGGCTCCCTACAGCCCGGGGAAGCCGATCGACGAGGTCAAGCGAGAGCTCGGCCTGAGCCACGTCGTCAAACTCGCGAGCAACGAGAACCCCCTCGGCCCCTCGCCGAAGGCGGTCGAAGCGATCCAGGCGGCAGCCCAGAACCTGCACCTCTATCCCGACGCGGCGACCTTTGACCTGCGCGCAGCCCTGAGCGAGCACTACGGCATCGGCCCCGAGCACCTGATGGTCGGCAATGGCAGCGACGAACTCATCCACCTTCTCGGATTGATCTACCTCAGCGGACCAGCGGATGCGATGGTGGTCGGTGACCCGAGCTTTGTCCGCTACGATGCGGCCGCCTACCTCAGCGATTCCCGACTCATCAAGGTCGCGCTCGACGCCACCTACACCCACGATCTGGATGCGATGGCGGCGGCGATCACCCCCGAAACCCGGCTGGTCTGGATCGCCAACCCGAACAACCCGACCGGCACCGTCATCACCAAAACCGGATTCGACCGGTTCCTCAGCCGGATTCCGGCCCACGTGACGGTCGTGCTCGACGAAGCCTACTACGAATACGCCGAGGGGCTTGACGATCTGCCGAACAGCCTTGACTACGTCCGCGCGGGGGCGCCGGTGATCGGGCTACGAACCTTTAGCAAGGCCTATGGATTGGCCGGGATTCGCCTTGGCTATGGCTTTGCCAGCGCGGAGATCGCAGACGCCATCCACCGGGCGCGCGAGCCGTTCAACGTCAATTCCCTGGCCCAGATCGGCGGAATTGCCGCGCTCCGGGACCGCGAGTACTTGGGCGAGTCGATCGCCGCCAACACCCGAGGCCGGGCCCAGATCGAAGCCGCCTTCCGCGAAGTCGGCGCAACGCCCGTCCCTGGCTACGCCAACTTTGTCCTCGCCGAAATGGGGACCGAAGCCAAACCGATCTTCGAAGCCTTGCTCCGCGAGGGGGTCATCGTTCGCTCAGGGCACGTTTTGGGCTTGCCCACCACGCTCCGGGTCAGCATTGGCACAGAAATTGAAAATGAAACGTTCGCCCGCGCCTTAGTCAAGGTGATGGGTTCTAAGGTCACGGCATGATTATCGTTATGCGCCCAGGCGCTTCCCAAGATCAGATTCAACTCGTTTCCGACCGACTGGAAGAACTGGGCTACCAGGTCAACCCGATCATCGGAGTGGAGCGCACCGTCATTGGCGCAGTCGGGGGCTCCGAGCACCAAAAGGTGGACGCCGTCGACCAGCTCAAGGCTTACGACTTTGTCGACGACGTGATGATCATCACCAAGCCGTACAAGTTCGTCGCCAAGGAGTATCGCGGCGGGCGCAGCGTCATTGACGTCCGGGGGCTGAAGATCGGGGGCGACGACGTCGTGATGATGGCTGGACCCTGTACGGTTGAGAGCGAAGAACAACTCTTCCAGGCGGCTGAAGTCGTGGCCAAGGCAGGCGCCACCGTTCTGCGAGGAGGTGCCTACAAGCCGTCGACTTCGCCCTACAGCTTCCATGGGATGGGCGTCCCGGCGCTCGAGATCTTGCAGGAAGCGGGCCGACGCTACAATCTCCGCGTAATCACCGAGGTCATGGACCCCCGCAAGGTCGAACTCGTGGCCGAATACACCGACATCCTTCAGATCGGCGCGCGCAACATGCAGAACTACGACCTGCTCCGCGAGGTCGGGCAGAGCAAGACCCCGGTGATGCTGAAGCGGGGCCTCAGTGCCAAGTACGAAGAGTGGCTCCTCGCGGCCGAATACATCGCCAGCGGAGGCAACGAGAACATCATGCTCTGCGAGCGCGGGATCCGGAGCTTTGAGACTTACACCCGGAACATCCTCGACGTGACCGCGGTTCCGGTGATCCAGAACCTTTCCCACCTTCCGGTGGTGATCGATCCCTCTCACGGAACCGGACGACGAGACTTGGTCGCCCCCATGTGCAACGCCTCGGTCGCCGCCGGCGCCGATGCCCTGATCGTGGAAGTCCACCCAAATCCCGACCACGCGGTGAAGGATGGCGCGCAATCGATCACCTTTGATCAGTTCACTGCGATGATGCCGCCACTTGCAAAGATTGCCGAAGCAATCGGTCGAACCATGAATTCGGTGGCGAAGATCGCTGGCTGAGGTGGTGTCTCGTGCCACACGAGACCGCCTCAAGTTGTCCTTAAGAATACCGACACTCTAGTTTGTGAGTGGTGCAAGAGTAGCGAGAAACTTCCTGAGCCGGTTTTTTTCCCGGCTCTCTTATCCAGTCAAGTGTCTGATGGTTGGAGTGTTATTCTCCGTCCCAGTTCTCCTTGTAGGCTTTTTCTTTCTGAAAGAAGTTCAATCGGGGATTTTCGTTGCAGAATCGGAACGGGCTGGAGTTCGGACCTTTGAGAAGTTGGTTGAAGTCCGCCGGCACCTCACCCTCGCTGCGAGTCCTTCAGTTGAGGATGCCTCGGCACGGGATTCCCATATCCAACGTGCCCGGACAGAATTGCAGGAACTTGCTGCCCTTCAGCGGGTTGAGCCCATCAAGGTCCTCTCCCCACAAGAGATTGAGGCGTTCAACAGCGCTCTCCCGAGCGGAGTGACTTCGAGCGAGTCGACACAGGCGGTGGCTAAGTCACTCCGCGAGTTGAACGACCTCTCGACGAAAGCTCTCAACTCCTCCCAGCTCGCCCTGGATCCTGAAGTGTCCTCGTACTACTTGATGAGCGCCCAGTCGTTCCAACTCCGCCACGTGCTCTCACACCTTTTCGAGCTTTTGACTCAGGATCCAAGCTCGCCAAGCACCAAACGAGTGCATGAGGTAGTCGGGCGGGGCCTGGAAATTTCTTGGCAGACAACCTCCGCAGACTTTTCCGAGTCTCTCAAGGTCGCTCCTCAGCTTTCGAAAGAGCTCTCTGACCCGATCGCCGCGGCGGACAGGGCGATCAGAAGGGTCCAGAGTGAAATTGGCGACCCGACTGTCGGGATGGCTTCCACAGCCAGCATCGAGGCGGCCGTGAACTCTGTCTCGGACCTCCGTCAACAGACACTCGGCACTCTCGACACCCTCCTTGTCGAGCGACGCGACCGGTTCGCGTCACGACGCACCGGTGTCCTTGCCGCCTCCGCCGCGTTCTTCCTTCTTGCCGTCGGCGGATTGATGAGCCTCTATGCAACGACTCTAGGTCAATTGAGGCATTCCATCCGTCAAGCGCAGAGGATCGCCAAGGGAGACTTCACGGTTGTACAGGCTACGACGGCAGAAGACGAGTTTGGAAAACTCGCGAACGACTTCAGCGCGCTGGCTCAAGGGCTTGAGAAGACTTCAAATATCGCCGAGCAAATCGCGAACGGTGATCTGTCCAGCCAGTTTGCCCCCCGTGGCAAGGACGACCAACTCGGTCAATCGTTGGCCCGAATGCAGGAAAACCTCCGGTCTCTCGTCTACGATTTGGTGATGGGCGTGAGCCAGCTTGAACTAGCAGCCGATAAGGTCAATCTCTCCGTTTCGGAGACCGAAGACGTGAGCAACCGCGTGATGAGGATGATGACGAGTCTCCACGGAGAATGTGAAGCCATCACCAGGAATGTGAGCGAGGCATCCACCTTCTTTAGCCATCACCTTGAACTTACCGAGAAGTGCCAAAAGTCCCAACTCCAGTCGCTGGAAGCGCTTGAAGGTTCCTCGGACCTGTTTGTCGATGTCTCAGCCACGGCCGTTCGCTTGAAGGAGGTCATGACTCGAATGGAGATCGCGCTCCAAGTCCAGGCCCAAACTGGAACGGGAAGAGGAGCTGGAGTCGAAAAGCTTCAAGCAAACTGGGAGAAAACAGAAGAACTCATCTTCGACCTTCTGAGAGGCTATTACCAGTTAGAGCATTATGTCCGCGAACTTCGACTTCAACTGTCGCACTCAGCCGATGTTCTGGGTGAAGCCTTTAGTCACCGAGAAGCCAAGATTCTTGAGTTTGAATCCTCGATCGCGACCGTTGAAACCATGGTGGCAGCGATTCAAGAGATCCAGGCCGAGATGTTGCAACTCCGGGATTCTAATGCCCACCTCAACGAAGTCAACCAAGCCATCTCCGTGGCCTCGAACTGCCTCCGCGATGGAGTGAGTCGGTTCAAACTCCACGGGGATCGGGCCGATGCCTTTGAGATCAGCGAAGCATTCTTGCTCGAAGAATCCGCCTAAGTGGTCAATTCGGGAGACTCTTTGCCCTGAGATCTGCCGTAGAATGTGCAGGTGGGTTGTCGCACTCAGGCTAAGAAAAATCAGCGCGAGGTTCTAGAAGAACTCGATCGCTTGGCCCCAGGTGTGCCGCTCTTGGCTCTGGGGCAAACGATTTTTTGGGACGAGCCCATGAAGGGTGGAGTCGCCTTGGCTTTGCAGGAGATGGGCTCCAACCGGACCTTAGTGGCGGGAATCCACGATACCGACTACTTTGCTCGACTCCCGGGCGGGGACCAAGGCGCTGGTTATGCTGCCTTCCCCCACAACGACACCACCACCCAAGCTCTCTGGAGCGCGGCGGGGGAATTCAGTAGCCTCTTTGGCAGTGAGACGGTCATCACCAAGGACCTGCTCGCGGCATCCGGAGTTCGAGTCGCGAAGGTCCAACGAGAGCGCCCGGGACACTTAGACCAGGTGACTGAGGCCTTTGGTTGGAGAGGGGTCGTCCGTCTTGGGGACCACACTCAGACTGTGGCCGAAACTCCCGTCGGTCCCGTCTTCAAAGCACTCTTCCAGACGCTGCAGTGGGCCGTGGACCAGACGCTCTCCCACATCTCGGGTCACCCCGAAAGAGCCCGAGAGGCCGCCGACCGGTTGCTCGACACCGTCTGTAAGGCCAGCGAATCGGCAACCCACTTGTCCGACTTCTATCACTCTCTAGCCGAGACCCTCTACTCCTTTGCTGCTGGCGAATCGATCCCCCTCGCCACCACAAGGACAACCGAACTCCTCCGCTTCAATCGATCGACTGCCCACCTCCCTCGGTTCGACTTGGTCGAGCAGTTCTTGAGTCCCAAAAGCCGGGATCGCTCCCGGGACGCTTACGATCAAGCCGTTCGAGGGACGGAAATGTACACCCTGGACCGCTTCGGGACCGGAGCCCTTCCCTTCGACCTCGTCATCCCAGGGCTTGGGCGCGGGACCTTGAGGGTGGGTCACCGTGGCATCATCGTGATGACTCCGTTGCCCCAGTTCATCACCCTGAAGCGCCCAATCTCAACCGTCGGTGAACTCGCCGAGGCGATCGAAAGGAAATTTGGGCCAGAGTGCGTCCTCGTCGGAAAGGCGGTGACTCTCGTCGGGATGCTGGCCAAGGAGTTCGTCTTCGTCTTCCACGAGGGCGCCAGCGGGTACATCCCTCGGACGCGAGCTCTCCTCCAGCGGATCTACTCGTCCGGAGAGATCCACCCAGTCCTCCGCGTCCGATATTCACCCTGGGACGCGCTGGAGCATTGTTGCCAGTGGTTCAAGCTTCCCGCCGAGTTGGCCTCAACCTTTGGTGCCGAGGAACTCTGCGCGCCAAGTTTCGCCGGTCGATGGCATCAAGTCCAGTCCGACCAAGAAGCTCGTCTCCAGGCTCTCCAAAATCTTCGGCGCCCCATCGACTTCATCCGGTGGCTAGCGGCCGAGGGTCTCGGCAGTTGGGAGGTCCTTGCTGCGGAGTACGAATTCCTGCACGAACGACTGAACCGTTTGAGTCAAGAAGTCGAAGCAGTCCGTCAGAGCAAACGGCAAATCTGGAGCGAGGCGAAGCTTCTCAAGGCGGCGAGAAACCGACGCCAAAACGAACTCGGAGAGCATTGGCGGGCGGCCATCTTTGAGAAAAATCCCACCGCCGATCAACTCGCCGAGCGAGAGCGTCGCCTCAGCGAAATCCGAGACCTGGACGACCAAATCGCTCAGAAGAAGGCGGCGTGGAGCCAGCTCCAGCACGACCAAGAAGAGCTCACCGGAAGCCCCGAGATCATGGAAGTCCACGCCCGGCGCCGCCAGATTGAACTGGAAGCCGAGCTCAAGCGGATCAAGCTCGTCCGGCAAGTGATCATCGCGACCAAGGGCCTCTGCAAGGCCGGATACCGACCGAGCGCGTGGTGGTTCCCCCTCGTTTGTCCCGACGGAACATGGTTCAAAGAGACCACGCAAAGGGCCACTTACTATCTCGAAAGTCTGACTTGATCCCCGTGTACATTCAGCCCTACTTTCCCGAACCCGAGATCGTTCCTGGCGCGGTTGCCCAGGCACCCTACGATACGCGATTGAAGTTCATCCGGGGCGTCACCTACGGGTGGTGTTTGCGCGTCGCGGTCAGCTTTGCCGGATGTTCCTTGGTGAAGATTCCCGCTCCGCTGGAGAGCCTTGCACTGTGGGGCTTGGCCGGTCTGCTGATCCTGAGCGCCTCACGCGGGGTCTCGGTGCACGGAAAGCTCGACCGCTGGGTTTCCTGGATCGTCTTTCCACCTACGATCTTGATGCTGGCTGCCGTCGTGGTGGGGCTGGGCCGGGGCGGGCTTGGGACCCTCTCGATCCCCATCGGGATGGGCTGCCTGGCTCTCTACACGCTGCTTTGCGGCCGAGACTATAGTTTCACGGGGGCGTTCGCCTTGGCCTGGATGGCGATGGTGGGGGTGTTGGTGCTTCTATCGTTCACGGACGCCATGACCGCGATGGAAACCTTGCTTGGAGCTCTAACCGGAACGGTCTTCTTGTTCTATGTCGTGTATGATCTCGCTTGTCTGTTGCAACGCCGGCGTACCGACGAACAATCTCTGGCAGTGGTGGATCTCGCGCGGGATTCGTTGAACTTCATCACCTACGGAATCCGCGTGATTCGGCACTGGCAGCGGTTTCGGCTGGCTCAACCATGAAGCGCATCGTCTGTTATCTTCGTCCCCATCAGCTTGAAGCCGTCAAGACCGCGGCCGCCGACGTGGGTATCAGCGGGATGACCGTAACCGACGTGCGGGGTTGTGGAGCTTCTCCCGAAGCCGCGGCCCAATTGGGCGGAGAGGTCCGGGTGGTAAAGATGCCGCTGCGATCCAAACTTGAGATCGTCGCCGCTGACGAAGTGGTCGAAGCCGTGGTCGAAGCGGTGGTTCTCCATGCCCGGACGGGACAGAGCGGAGACGGGAAGATCTTCATCGAGCCAGTCGCCGATGCGGTCCGGATCCGGACCGAAGAACGCGGCGACGCGGCGGTCTAGTTGTCCACTGGGAAGTCCTAACTTGCGGTCGATCGTAGAGCGGATCTCGCCGCCCGGCCCGGAGGCCAATCCCCAGGGTGGGACCCCGACGCTGCGCGTCGCCCACCCTGCCGCCCCCGGTCGGCTCGATGGGCCCGTACGAAATGCCCCGATGCGCTCACACAGCCCATCGGCACCGATGGCTTTATCGTTTTCGCTGAAACCCTGGATTCGCCCTCACTGCGGCGAGGATCGCATCTGCATAGCGCTGGCTGGCCCCCAGAGAGCTTTGGGTCATCGCCCGGGCTGCTTCCGACATCCGACCGTGAACGTCGGGGTCCGTCACGAGCTCCGAGAGTGCCTGGGCCAAAGATTCGGCATCCGAACATTCCCGACTCGCGCCAGATTTCAGCGCGGCCCGAGTGGCCTCGGCAAAATTGTGCATGTGGGGCCCGTGGAGAACGGGAACGCCGAGCCCCAAGGGCTGGATCAGATTTTGGCCTCCGGTTGCGGCAAAGCCGCCGCCAATGATCGCGACATGGGCCAATTGGTAGACCTCACCGAGTTCTCCATAGGTGTCCAAGAGCAGAGCTGGGCCGGTCTCTTTTTGAGAACGTCGGGCCATCGGGGTCCCGATTTTTGATTCCCAAAGCGCCGCAATCGCGTCGGCCCTTTCTAGGTGGCGAGGCGCATAGATCACGGTGATTCCCGGCCCAACGACCCGCTGGAGTGCGGAAATCACCAGTTCGTCCTCTTCGGGCTCGCGAGTAGAGCCGATCACGATGACGCGTTGATCCGACTCGATTCCGAGCTCTTTTCGCCATTGTTCGGCGGACTTCTTGGGGGCTAGCAGGGCCTGATCGTACTTGCAATTGCCCAAGATGGCGACCGATTCGGGCCGCGCCCCTAGCGCCTGAATTCGGTCGGCATCGGTCGGGGTCTGCATCAGGCAGCGATCGACGAGCCTGAGAAGCGACTTATAGAAGAACCGGAGCCGCCGCGATCGGGGAAAAGATCGGTCGCTGATCCGGCCATTGACTAGCATGGTGGTCGCGTCGAGTAGCTTGGCCGCATAGAGAAAGTTGAACCAGAGCTCGGTCTCCATGATCGCCACCACCCGGGGCCGAACCCGGGTCAGGCCGCCAAACTGGAACAGAGGAACGTCGATCGGGAAGTACACGATCCGGTCGACCCATTCGGTCGCACGATCGCGGGCGGTCTGGTATCCACTGCTCGTGGTCACACTGAGGACGATCTCCGGGGCATCTGGGACCCGCTTGATTGCTTGCAAGATGGGCAACGCGGCCACGACCTCACCGACCGAGACGGCATGGATCCAGACCCGCGGCGTTTTGGCCTGCAGCTGGAACCCAAAGTCCCCGAATCGCTCTCGCCAATTGGGTTGCTCTTTGCGGCGGCGCGAACGGATCACCATCCAAGGGATCCAGATCGGGGCCGTAAAGAAGATGAGAAGGTTATACAGCCAGAACATGAAGGGGCTGTCCAGTAATCCTTTCGAAAGCGGCCAAATACTTTTCGCGAGTCTTCGTCACGACGTCTTCGGGGAGTATCGGACCGGGTGGTTGTTTATTCCACTCCAGACCTTCGAGATAGTCGCGCACGAACTGCTTGTCGAAGCTAGGCTGGGGTCCGCCGGGACGATAGGTATCGGCTTCCCAATAGCGAGAACTATCGGGTGTGAGGGCTTCATCGATCCAGATCACGCCATCATCGGTGAGACCAAACTCAAACTTGGTGTCGGCCAAAATCAGGCCACAGGTTCGCGCGTGGTCGCGCGCCGCAAGATAGAGATCCAAACTCACCGATCGGACTCTCTCGGCGACCTCGACACCGACGAGGTCACAAGCTCGCTCCCAGGTGATGTTCTCGTCGTGCCCTTCCTCGGCCTTGGTCGCCGGAGTGAAGATCGGCTCAGGAAGTTGAGAGCCATCTTCCAGCCCCTCTGGAAGACTTACACCACAGACAGACCGGGTCTGTCGGTACTCCTTCCACCCACTCCCGGCCAGGTAGCCCCGGACGACGCACTCAATAGGGAGCGGCCGCGCTTTTTGCACGATCATCGACCGACCGGCAAGGATCGGGCCGTCGTGCGGACAGAGATTCTGGATTTGAATCGGATCGACGCTGACCGCGTGATGGGGGACGATGCTCGCGAGCCGCTGAAACCAGAACCAGCTCATCTGGGTGAGAACCTGGCCCTTGTCGGGAATCCCATTGGCCATGATCACGTCGAAGGCCGAAATTCGATCAGTGGCGACGAAGAGTAGCTGGTCTCCAAGGTCATACACCTCACGGACCTTTCCACTCTTGGGGTTTCTCAAGTCGCGGAGTTGCGACCCATCCAGCATCACCATACCGGTGATTATGAGGCCTTTCAGGTTAGGCTGGGGTATTCGCTGCGCGTTTTGGCCCGGATCTGCTCATAGGCCTCGATGTCCCGCTGGATCTCGTCCGGTTCGTTTTGGCCATATTCGAGGGCTGTAATCAGTTCGAGCCGAGTCAGAGCTGGGAAGGCGCGCTGAAGATCTTCGAAGTTCTCGGACTTCCGAAAGAAGCGAACGATCTCCCAAACGGTGACTCCCGAACCCGCGAGCCGAGTGCACTTGCCCGATTCACGCTCTAGCGCGGCCCGGGTCTGGGGGATCTCGGCAATGGCCAGATAGGCGGCGTAACGCTCTTGGACCAAGATCTCGGGTTCTCCGAGTCGGTCCGCTGCTTCGGAGAGCGTCAACGATTCGGAATGAACGGAATCGAAGAGCAACTTCTCATAAAGGCCCGGCACCTGGGACCAGAGGGTGTTGAGAGCCTCTTCCGCCAAAGCAGGATTTTCCAGCGCCCACCGGCGCAGGGCTTCCACTTGCCAATCCTCAAACGAACGTCGCATACGGGTCCTCGCTGTCTCGGCACACCGGGCGACGTTGACCAGTTACCAATTATCGTGACGAGGTGAACGTCTCAGAAGTTTGCGGCCATAGGTCGTTCTGCTCAAGAAATTCGCGAACCGACGTTCGATAGAGCTCGGGGTGTTCGTACCGCCCCATCGCGTGGTCACAACCCGGAAACCAGACGAGGCGACTCTGGGGATGAGCGGAAAAAGACTGGTTTCGGATGGCCTGATCGGGGGTCGCCAAGGTATCCGCGTCGCCATGCAAGTTCAAAACCGGGATCTGCGGAATCTTGGCAAGAGCCTCGCCTACGTCGGCAATCCGTGGAGGAAACCCCACGAGGAGGCGGCCGCACCACTTGAGCGGGGCAAAGAAAATCCGGAAAAAGCTCCCGCCCAAAAAGGACCACCAACCATCAATCGCGTCGAGCATCCGCGAATAGCTGGAATCAAGGATCAACGCGCGGACATCGTCAGGTCGTTCGGCGGCCGCAAAGGCCGATGCCGCCGCCCCCATGCTACTTCCCCAAAGGATGATAGGGGACCCAGGCGACTGGATCCGAACCCAGTCGATCGCTCGGCGGATATCGTCGCGCTCGGTCCACCCCAATCCACAACGAGACCGGCTACTGCGTCCATGCCCCGGAAAATCGAAGAGAAACCCCTGAAGGCCATGGGTGCGAAGCCAGTGCGCGATGGGGCTTGGCTCCGACCGATTCATCATGTATCCGTGAGCAAAGATGACCACCGGCGCGCCGGATTCGCCGGGAACCCACCAGGCTCGCAACGTCTTGCCGGTGTCGTTCGTGAGTTCAAACGACTCCTGAGGGGAGCCCAGCGCACCGGGAGAGAGGAAGATCGGGGTGCGAAAAGGATGCACGCTGGCATAGCCTACGGCTACCAAAACAACGAGATAGAGTCCAATCAAGCCCAGTATCCAACCCATGCCGTGCGCTCCTTCCGGTATCTTAACATGCGAAATTGTGCCCGTTCGGTGCGGGCGCTGTTGAGAGTCCTATGTTTGCGCTCAACTTTTACTCCGAGCTCTACGAAGACGTCCTGCGTCGCGACCGAAAGACGGTGACGATCCGCCTCGGAGACAAGTCCGACAAGTACCAGACGGGCATGATCGTCTGGGTCACGGTCGGCCCCCGCTTTGGCCGACGCCAAAAGCTCTTCTCGGCGATTTTGGACCGGGTCGAAGTGAAAACCGTCGAGGAACTCACACCCCGAGAGATCGAAAAGGAGAACCCCGAGCTGCGAAGTCAAGATGACGTGATCGCCCTGCTCTCCCGGATCTACACCGAATTCATCACCCCCCACCATCAGATCACGGTCATCCACTTCTCGCGCGTGGACGAATTCACGAGTCCGTTTAGTTAGGGGTTGGAGATTAGAGATTAGAGATTAGAGATTAGAGATGAGAGAGTGGAGATCGGAGGGTGGGAATATAGAGCATTGTGCTTTGGACCATTGTTCAAGTAACTCCAAAAGATCGTTTACTGGTCACAATTTCTAACGCCTACCCTCTACTTTCTACTCTCTAATCTCTAATCTCTACCCCTCATTTAGGTACTGGCGAATCTGCTCGGCGAGGCGTTGGGTCATGGTGGGGACGGCGGCCAGTTCGTCAACCGTCGCTCGGCGGATCCCCTCAACTGAACCAAAGGTACGCAGAAGTATCCGTCGCCGGCGGGGGCCGACCCCGGGGATCTCTTCCAAGACGGATCCGGTCATCCGCTTCGATCGAATCTTGCGATGGAAGGTGAGGGCAAATCGGTGAGCCTCATCCCGGAGCCGCCGCAAGAGCAAGAGTCCGGGCGAGGTCAGCGGCAGCTCGATCTCCCGATACTCGTAGGCGTTGATCACGCCCTTGAATTCATAGCCCTCACCCGCAAGGGGGATCGCCACCGTTGGGTTCCCCACCGGAACATAGATCAACTCCATGCGTTTGGCAAGCCCCACCATCGGGATCGTCAATCCTAGGGAATCCCGCGCCTGGAGGGCGGCCGAAAGTTGCCCTTTTCCCCCGTCGATCATGATAAGATCGGGGGCCTTGCTGAACTTCTCATCCCCATCGAGCAAGTTCCGGAGGCGTCTCATCAGGACCTCATGCATCATAGCAAAGTCGTTGGGATCTTCGGGGTGGTACTTGATCTTGAACCGGCGGTACTCGGCTTTCGCAGCGACTCCGTCTTCGGTCACGACCATGGAACCGACCGGGGCGGTCCCTTGGATGTTGCTGATGTCATACCCCTCGACCCGACGGGGAGGACTGGGCAGGCCAATGGCCTCGGCAAGTTGGCTCATGGCTTCGTCGGCCCAGGCTTCTTTTTCCTCAGATTCCTGACGCAGGGTGGAAAGAGCCTGCTCGGCATTGGTGGCGGCCATCTCCAAGAGTCGGAGCTTTTCTCCTCCACGGGGGACGTCGATCGTCATCGCTGATCCTCGGCGCGAGCGGAGCCACTGCTGGACGATGTTCCGCTCTTCGATCTCGACGGGGAGGAGGATCTCCTTGGGGATGTCGCCCACGTCGGCGTAGTATTGCTTCACGAACTCTTGGACGGCCTCACCGGGCGGAGCCTCCGAACTGCCATCGAGGAGAAACTGTCTCTGGCCGATGAGCTTTCCGCCCCGGACATAGAGCATCTGGATCGCCGACCCCCGCTCGTCCTTGACCACCGCGATTACATCGCGATCTTCGTCGTCGCCGGTCATGACTTTCTGCCGTTCGCTGATTCGCTCAACGGCTTGGATCTGGTCCCGCAGAGTGGCGGCTCGCTCAAATTCCAGAGCCTCAGCAGCCGCATCCATCTTTGCCCTAAGATCATCGAGAAGCAATTCGTAACGTCCCCCCAAAAATCGGTGGACCTGGTCGATCACGTCACCGTAGGCCGCCACGTCGCTGAGGCCCGCGCACGGAGCCCAGCACTGCTTGAGGTGGTAGTAGAGACAAGGTTTTTGTTCGGCGCGCCCGCTCCAACTCTTTCCGCAAGGAATCAGTGGAAAGGTTTTGTGGAGGATATCGAGAGTATCGCGGACGGAGTAGGCCGAGGTGTAGGGCCCATAGACTTTCCCTGCGCTCTGGCGGGGATTCCGGGTGAAAAGGACCCTAGGAAACTTCTCCTTGGTGATCACCACGTACGGGTAGGACTTGTCATCCCGCAACCGAACGTTGAAGGGTGGCCGATGCTGCTTGATGAGGTTGCATTCCAGCACCAAAGCCTCGACTTCACTGTCGACAACGATCCACTCGACCTCGCGGACCTTTGTGACCAGCCGCTCGATTCGGATCCCGTGCCTCGCCGATTCTTGAAAGTAACTGCGGACGCGGTTCCGAAGGTTCAGGGCCTTGCCGACATAGAGCACCTCGCCCTTTTCTCCGCGATAGAGATAGCACCCCGGCAAGCTCGGGACGCTTTGCAGTTTCTCTTTCACGTTTTCGGGCAGATTGCGCTTCATTCCATTGACCAACCGGGAAGGATTCGGCGACCCGGCCCAAGGCCACTCCCTCGTCCCGTGGGGAAATCAAACCCGGTCCTGAGAACCAAATTCCGGTCCCCACGGAACTCTGCCCCGGGTCGCCGGGCGTCGAGCCTGGCTCGGGCGTCCCTCCATAGGCAGGCCCAAACGAGGCATCGATTCTTCAAATTGTGCTCCATTTGCCGAGGCGAACGGCTGTGGAGGAGGAGGCGGGGGGAGACTGGCTCCCATCGTGCTGGAGTTAGAGATAGCGAACATGCCCATAAGGTAGGGGGGAAACGGCCGCCGGCCTGCCTCGCAGATCACAGGAGGATTGTGATTCCGATCACAAGTCGCCCTATCGGGCGTATCCGGCCCGGCTGCAGGCGATAAACTAGAGAAGTGAAGTCCCCTGTGACCCGCTGGGTCACCCATCTCCTTGGACTCCTCGCCGCGGTGGCCACCTTTCTGGTTCCTCCGGCCAAGAGCTTCCAAGAACCAAACCTGGCCCGCATCGTCGTGGTCCACCTTCCCTGCGCATTGATGACCGTCTGGTGGTTGGGGGCCTCGGCGTGGCTCGCCTTTCGATCGCTGCGGACCCGGTCGCCGGAGTTCGGCGAGAAGCATGCGGTCGCGTGGGAGCTTTCCACGATCTTCAGCCTTTATGCGATCACGACCGGAATCCTTTTCAGCCGGGTCCAGTGGGGGGCTTGGTGGCAACGTGACCCGCGGCAAGAATCCTTCCTCTTCGTGGTGTTGATCTTGGTCGCCGGAATCCTAATCCGGAACGGACTCGCCGACCCAGTTCGCCGTCAGGTGGCCTCGGCGGCGTATACGCTGATCTCGTTCCCCACGCTTATCTTTCTGATCCTCGTCTATCCCCGCTTACCTTCGATTCAGCGGACGTCTTTCCACCCCAGCACCACCATTGCCCAGGGGGGATTTGAGCTGAGTTACAAACTTGCGCTCTACGCCGTGTTTGGTACTCTCCTCGTCGTCGCGACGGTGATCTACCGTGCCCGAGCCCGCGCTCTCGGACTTCAGCGCGAACTGGAACTCGCCCATGCAAACTTGGATGCTCATCGCCGCGATCTCACCGGTCGCGCTGTGGTTCGGCCTGTCTCTGTATCTGAGCCGAACTAACCGCGAGTTGGATCGGCTTTCGGCCGAGCTCGACTCCGTTCGCAAAGAACTGGGAGAGGGGGCCTGATGTTCACTGGCTTGATCCAGGCCGTCAGTCCAGTTTTGGAAATCCAGGCTGGGAGGCTGAGGGTGGAAGTTCCTGAGAATTGGTCCTCCGACCCGCTGCAGGTAGGTGAGAGTGTATGCGTCAACGGTTGTTGTCTGACCACCCTGAGTGCGGGCGAACTGGTCTTCGAACTCAGCCCCGAGACATACGCCCGGACGGCCTTTGGCGGCATGAAGGCGGGCGCTCTTGTGAACCTTGAGCGTGCCCTGCGCCCGATGGATCGTCTCGGCGGCCATATCGTCCAGGGACACGTCGATGGGCTCGGGTCGGTCGTCTCGGTTCAAGACCACGGTGACCATACGGAAATTCACTTTGAAGTCCCGATCGAGTTCGATAAGTACCTGATCGACAAGGGATCGATCGCCATCGACGGCATCAGCCTGACCGTGGTCGCGCCCGAGGGGGGGCTCTTCAGCGTTTGGGTTGTGCCGCACACGCTGGAGAACACCAACCTTCGCAGCGCCGCCCCTGGGACCCAAGTCCATGTCGAGTTCGACGTGCTGGCCAAACACTTGGAAAAGCTCTACGCGGGTCGGGATTGGATCATGATTCAAGACGCTCCCCCAGTGGACATCCCGGTGAACTGAGCCAACTAGGTCGCGCCGCGACGGCCCAAGGCCACTCCCTCGTCCCCGGGGGACCTGCATCCGGCTTCGACCCAAGGGTTCCGCCCGGGGGACTCTGACCAGCCGCGGCGCCCGGTCGAGGCCCAGGACAGGGGCGGGGAACAACTCGACGACCTGGGGCGGAGCTCCGACGGAGTTGGAGCGAGGGCGCGGCTCGGGCCGGGTCGGCGAGCTTATGTCACTTCGCTCAGGTCAGCCCTGGAACCCAGGAACGAGGGCCTTCCACTCGACTTTTTGGAATCCTCGCGTATCGGGGATGGAAAAGCTCGAAGCTTCGAACTTCACTCCCGATTCTAGCGAGCTCCGAACCGCCCGGAAGGTCACCCGATCCCCTTTTTCGGGGACCATCCCGACCGTCGCCCGCTGAAGAATGAAGTCCTTTTCTCCAAAAAACAGCTGCACGACGACCCGGCCCTTCGTATCCGGTCGAATCGCCTCGGCCGTCGCCACTCGGACCGGTTTGTCTTCCAGCTTGTCCGCCTCGATGCCCTTCAGTTGGAGCGGCGGCTTGCAGCTGATCAAGAAATCGTACATCCCATCGGCGCTGAAATTGAAATCCCCATCCACCAGCTTCGGCAGCTCTGCATTCGGATTCCGGGTAATCCATGGATTCGCGCCGCTTTGCTCGGCGTAGACCGAGCGGCCATAGAGGAGGAAAAAGCTCTTGCTTCCATCCGAGCCGAGCCTCACCACGGGCAAGCCATCAATCTGAGCAAACATGTAGCCGCGGATGCCGTCGATGCCCCGTTCAATCCGCATCTGCTGCGAAGCCTCTCCCACCTGCGTGACCAAGAACCACGTCTCGCGGATCCCGGTTCTAGTCCGTTGGGCCGCTCGCATTTGGGTTTGCAATTCATCAAACGACTTGGGCAGTGCAGGGGTCTGACTCAAAAGGACGGAGAGGGCGAGAAGCGGCATGCGATATCAGTTTGGACGACTCATGGCCGGCCACGTTTGCCCCATCTTGGACCGGCAACCGTAATTTTTGCGAGGTTCTGGGCGTATGGTCCTAGGAGTCGCCCGGAAAGAGACCATAATTGAGAAGGACTCAATGCCGAGGCCATCACGATGACGATGACGTTTCGAAAATTGTATTGGGCCGTTGAAATTCTCAACGGCAATCAGGGCTGCCACCTCCAAGGCGTCTACACCAGCACCCACGACCTTTGCGATATCGGCTTCAAGGCCGTGCCCGAGGGGACCCGAATCCGACTGAGCTTAGTGAAGCTGGACTCCGCCAATGCTGCGCTGGGAACCTGGACCTTTGAAGAAATCGACCAAATGGGGACCGACCTTCAGGCCTTTGTCGAGACCAAAGAATTCACCGCTCCCGAAGTCCAAGATGTGATCTCAGCCTTCCGACAGACGGCGACCACCACCGCCGCTTAGGTGATCCTTGTCTATGGGGCGGTCTGCCTAGACCGCATTCGCCGCATCGAATCTCTCCCGAAGCCGGGCGGGTGGGCCGAGTACGACTCGGAACTCGCCCTCCTCGGGGGAGAGGCGGCCAACACCTCCGCCGCACTCCGCGCATGGGGCGCTCCGCTCCGATTGGTCGGCAATCCTTTGGGAGCCGACGCCGAGGGAGACCAGCTCCGCCAGCGAATGTCCGACCTAGGCGTGGATTTCTGCCCGCTCGGCCCCCCGACTCCCCACACCGCGACCTGCGACATCTACGTCTCCGACGAAGGAGATCGGACCATGTTTGGAACGGGCTTCCGCGCGATGGCTCACCAAGTGCAATTGGACCAGATCCCCTGGACCGATGCGACCTGGTTCACCGCCGAGCCCAATCACGGCGAAACCGCCCTGCGGGCTCTTCGGATGGCCTCCGACCGTGGGCTCAAAGTCTATGGCCAAGACTTCACCGACGCGGCTCTCCTGCCTCGGCTTGATTTCTGGCAGAGCAGCACCGATTGGGCCGGTCGACGCGGCCATACCCAAAGCAACGTGGAATGGGTCCGAGCCTGGAGCCAAAAGATCGGCGCCCCCAGCATCTTGAGCGATGGACCCAATGGCTTTGTCCTCGGACTCCCGGGCGGTTCGGCTCAGGCCTTCCCTCCGTTTCCCTGCCCCCGACTGGTCGATACCACGGGCGCCGGGGACCTCTTCCGAGCGGGAATGCTCCATGGCCTCTCCCAGAGCTGGCCCTTGGCCGACTGCCTGAGGTTCGCCTCGGCGGCGGGAGCCCTCTCCTGCGGTGGTTGGGGCGGCACGGGCTACATCCCAAGCGCGGACGAGATCCGGGCTCTGATCCGAGAGAACCCCGATGTCGCCCGAAGGTACGAGCTCTCATAGCCCGCATCGACCCAAAGCCCGGGAGCCCTGCGGTACAACCAGACCGTGAGTCAACCGGTGGTGATTGTGGGTGGCGGCCTGGCGGGCCTGACGGCAGCGACGGTCTTGCAGCAGGAAGGGCAACCCTTTTTGATCCTTGAGGCCAGCGACCAGGTCGGGGGCAAGGTCCGGACGGATGAGATCGCCGGGTTTCGAGTGGATCGCGGTTTCCAGGTCTATTTCACGGCCTATCCCACCGCCTCCAAATACCTCGATTACGCCGCCCTTGACCTGCGTCCCTTCCTCGCTGGATCGATGGTCTACGACGGAGTCCGACTTGAGGAGATCCGACAAGATAACTGGTTCATCTCGGCCCTCTCGCCACTGATGAACACACTGGACAAAGTCAAACTCTTGCAGTGGAATCAGCGGGTGAACGCGATGTCGTGGGACGACATTTGGCGGATGCCCGACACCACAACCGATGCCCACCTGGAGAAGCTCGGCTTCAGCCGGACCATGATCGAGCGGTTCGCCCGCCCATTCTTCGGGGGAATCTTCCTGGATCGGAGCCTTCAGGTCTCGGTTCGGGCCTTCGCCACCGTTTGGAAGAACCTCCTCCTCGGCGATACCGTTCTGCCCGCCCAAGGAATGCAGGCGATTCCCAGCCAACTCGCCAGCCGACTTCCTCAAGATTCGATCCGCACCGGATCGGGGGTCCAATCTCTTCGCACGAATAGGAACCAGATCCAAGGAGTGACCCTCACGAGCGGAGAAGAGATCAACGCGGAGAAAGTGATCCTCGCCGCCGACGCGGCCAGCATCGCCGGGCTCGCCGGACTCGAACCCCCGCAATACAAGGCCTCGACCACGCTGACCTTTGCCGCTCCCGAATCACCGGTCGAGCAGCCGATCTTGGTGCTCAACGGCTCGGATCGAGGCATCGTCAACGAAGTCGCACCCATCAGCCGGGTCGCTCCCGCCACGGCTCCGGCCGGCAGTCAACTGATCAGCGTCACCCTGCTGGGACTCCACGCAGAAGACGATCTGAAGCTCGCCCAAAAGGTGGTCAAGGAGCTTAGAGCTTGGTTCCCCGATACGAGCCTCCACCGTTGGATGCTCATCCGGGTCGACCGGATCGCGCACGCCCAACTGGACCAGCCGGTCGGATTCCGAGAGCGTCGCTGGAGTCAAACACCAGGCCCCGAGGGTCTCGTGATCGCCAGCGAAGCCACCGAGATGTCGGGGATCGATGGGGCGATGTTGAGCGGTGAAAAGGCCGCTCACTTGGTGCTGGGGGCTCATTGAGGGTCGCGGTCATCGGGGCTGGGATCGCAGGTCTCGGATGCGCGCGAAAGCTCAAAGAAGCCGGAGTTGATGTGACCGTCTTCGAGAAGTCCCGGGGACTCGGCGGTCGGTTGGCCACGCGGCGGGTCGGCCCCTACACCTTCGATACTGGGGCGACAACCCTTACCCCTCGAGAGAGCGAACTCGGTCGATACATGGCGTCGCTGCCCATCGGTACCGTCGAGCTCATCTCGCGTCCGGTTTATGCCTTCGAATTTGGCCGCATCGTCCCGGGAGATAGCAGCAAGAACAAGGACCCCCGGTATGGATTTCGAGGCGGCATCTCGAGGCTAGCCAAGAGTCTGGCCGACGGGCTGGACGTTCGTCTGGAGACTCGGGTGGAGGCCATCTCGGGCCAACGAGAGATCGCGGGCGAGACCTACGATCACATCGTTCTTTCGGCCCCGACCCCGCAGGCCTTGGAACTCCTTGGCACGGCGAGCGATGCTCGCCGCCTGCCGCAGGTTAGCTACCGACCGTGTCTGTCCGTTCTTCTCGGTTATGCGACCCCCGATCCCGACGTCCCCTTCTACGCCGTCATTGACCCCCACCAGCGGAATCCCATCGTCTGGGTTTCGATCGAGTCGCTGAAGGTCTCGGGTCGGGCGCCCGAAGGGCATTGCGCGGTCGTGGTCCAGATGAACCGTGACTTCAGCCGCGACCACTACACCAGTCCCGACGACCGCATCATCGAAGAAGCGGTCAGCGGGATGGAGCGGCTTTTTGGTGAGCCATTCGGACAGCCTGCGGTGACCGATGTAAAGCGATGGCGCTATAGCCAGCCCGAACAAGTGACCACGCTCGACACGGCCAACCCTCCCGGAACCTGGCTGTGGTTGATCGGTGATGGATTGGCGGGCGGGCGGGCCGAGCTGGCCTATTCGACCGGAATCGAGGCAGCGGGTAGGATCTTGTCATGATTTCGGCACTCGGTTTGATGTTATTGCTCGGGAACCCGGCCAAAGAGCCCTTTGCCGAATACCGCCTGACGGGGCCCAGCATCACGAGCGGGAAGGCCTTTCTCAAGCGGCTGCCCCAGCCCGATGGAGGCTTACGGACGGTCGTCAGCCTGAACTTTGAGGGGAACGGCGCCAAGATCGAGAGCCGCTCCATCGGGATCTACGATTCCGAGGGACGCCAAACCGAGCTCAGTCTGCGACAGACCGTCAACGGCCAGGTCAACTTGGACCTCAGCGCCAAGATCGCCGAAGACGTTGCCCGGGTCACCGGCAAGCAGGGCCAAAGAGAAGTGGACGAAGCGTTCCGGTTACCCGACGGGACCAAGCGAGAAAATGCGAGCACCTTTTGGTTTTCGCCGACAGTTCCACCCAAGGGGACCCGGTCGGTTTCCTACAACTTTGGCCTCGGTGACCTCAACTGGAATCTCACCCAGGTGACCTACGTGGGCACGCGGGAAGTTTTGTGGCAAGACAAGAAGACGGAGGTCTACGAGGTCCTCAGCGAATCCAAGGGTGAATCGTTCCGCACGCTGGTCCTCCCCGGAGGAACCGTCTACGAGATGAGGACACCCCAAATCACACTCACCCTCGTCAAGCAACACCCAGGTTAGCCCGAGACCCCACGGCCCGACTCCAGCGCCTCCTTGGTCGCCTTGTGCCGATGGGCGAACATGGACTCCAGGTCGCGGCGGACGATCAGCGCATACACCAAACTCCCGAGCGGGCCGAGGGGCATCTCGAAGTCGATGGTGTCTCGGAGCAACGCACCCTCGGCGTGGGCCAAAAACTCGTGCCGATGAGTCCAGCTTTTGAAGGGCGACTTCACCGCCACATCGACGAACTGATGGGGCGGCTGCACCTGCTCGATCCGGGCGACCCAGACCAGCGGAAGCCCAAACTGCCGGACCCTGATCTTGTGGATCGCCCCATCTCGGACGGCCAGATCTTCGCCGATCACCTCAACCTGCTTGCTAGGTGGGGTCAAAACTCGGAGCGCGGCGGCACTGGAGTGAAAGTCCCAAAGTTGTTCGGGAGTGCAGCGCAGGACGGTTTCGAACTGAAGTCGGGGCATGGCTACCCCCTTCTAGGCCCTAGGGCCCAAAAAACTCGCACGGGAACTCTGCGGTCGGCGCGATTGTCGAATCATAATGGAAATGCACGGGGGCGAAAGGGTTCGACAGAGCCGGTTCGACTTAGCGTTGCGAGCCGAGGTGCCGTTGGCCTCGTAAACAAACGGCAAAAAAACAACTGCCAACAACAGTTACGCATACGCAGCCTAATTAGGACTGCGCGTCTGACTCTCTCGAGCCGGTAGGGAGAATTCGGGCGTCGCAAAATCCGGATCGTTTCGAGAGCTTCTGTTCGTAGCCATCGCAACTAAATAAACCGAACTGGGTGAAAGGTCTGCCGGCCCCGGGATAGACCCTCACCGAGACTCAATCAGGGGAGACGCTCGTGGTAATTCTAGGTACGACGGTTTTGGAAGCGAGTTCAATTCTCGCCGCCTCCACCAAACTTTTCAGCTTCATATGCATTGCCCCCCTGCTCAAAGCGATCCATCAGCACCGAAGCGTGGGGCAGCTTGAGGAACCATGGCCAAAACCCGCACCATCACAACCAGGAATTCCACCTAATTTTCCGCCGGTCTGTTGATACTCCGCTATAGGTGATCCATTTGCTCGTACAAACCGGTTCAGTGATGCTTTGGCTGTCTGGTCACCGTTTATGGGCCACTCTGACCTGGTAAAGAAATGGGAACCAGCCACCCCTACCAAAATCATGGTGATGAAGAACATCTCATTAGTGCTGTACAGAGAAATCCAGGGCACGGTGTCAACATCGTTTGCGTTGACGATCATTGCGCTTCAGTCAGACACTCATCCCGCTTCATGCACTATTCACGTGGTGGATAGTTTTGCTCGCACGGAGGAGCGTGTCTTTCAATGTTATGGGGAAGATACGTTCCAAGCGCTCTTTCTCGCGATGAGAACGGCTCTGAGGTTGCTCCGGCGACATTGCGAAGGCTTTCCTGATGACTTATTTTATCTGGATCCCGATGAAAACCAAGACGCAATGACCGGGATAGAGGTGATAGAATGGCTTGGGCAAGTCTATTCCGGAATGAACCTTTACCCTTAGCAACCTTACTTCAATCAAAAAGCAGGAGGCGTAAGAGCTAAAACTCTGACCGGGTAGAGAAATGGGGATAAGCCAGTCAATTCTCGCCGCCTCCACCAATTTTCTCGTCGAATGCAGGGGACGGATTCAAAAACCAGCCCGATTCTCGCAAGGATAGCGGCTACCGCCTCGCCAAACGTCGAGTAGAGTAAGAGACAGACTCATGGTTAGCGCCATCTTCATCGGCCTTGTTGGCACCAGCGTGCATAGCGCGGGGTCGATGACGGGTGTCACGCTGAGTGCCCACACGCAGTCGAGCATCGTACGGGGGACCGGACTCGACCGAGATGGAGCGCTCCAGGTTCGCTCGACGGGGACGGCCAGCCAAAGCGTCTTGGTCCGATTTGATTGGACTCCTAAGCCCGAATCCCGGCGCTTCGTCCTCCCGGTTCTCAATCGAAGTACGGCCGCAATCAACGGAACCCTCTTCCTCACCGGCACCACCGGCAGCGGAAACGTTGGATTCTCAGTAGAACCCGGCTGGAACGCCTTGGTCGTGGACCGCCTGAATTCCGGTGCAACCTTGGATTGGGCGACACTCCGCCGGGCCGAATTCTTGATGAACTCCCCCCAAAGCCAGACCGCAATGGACACCGCCAATGGTCTGTATCCGCTTACCTTCGACGCCGTGAGCATCAATCCAAGGGGGACTCCGGTCGTCACCGTAAGTTGGGACGACGGTTTCAAGACGGTCCTGAACCACGCATGGCCGGTGATCCAGCAGTTTCCTCGGATCCGCCACACCCTCAACGTGGTGAAAGACTGGGTGCAGAATGGGTCGCGCACGGGAATTGACGCTAGCCCGACGATGAGCGCAAGCGACATCCAGTTCCTCTTCAACACCGGCCAATTCAAGATCGCGAACCACAGCGATCGTCACTTCCGTTACGAAACCGGGATCAACCCAAACTATGTGGGCACCACATCGCGGATCCAGGTCGTCGGGGTTCGATCGGGAACCGGAAAGTTCCGACTCAATCTTGGCGGGACTCTTACACCCGAGATCAATCACAACAACTCCCAGCGCTCTCTGGAAGCCGAACTGGCCAAGATCGTTGGCACCGGTAACGTCAAGGTTTATGCCGGCGGATCGGCGTTTATCCAAAATTCCTACGGACTCCGTGTCGAGTTCACTACCCCCCAGCCGATCATGACCGCCACCGTCACCCAAGGGAATGTGATCCCCTATGTCGGGGCGGGATTCACCGAGGCGGAGATCGCTACGGCTTATCAAGTCAACCGCGACTTCTTGATCCAGAGCGGATGGGTCACGAGCGACGTGGATACCGTGGCATACCCCGAAGGCTCGGTCGGGCCGACTGTCCTGCGGGCGATGAGAAGCATCAGTGCCCGCTATGGCCGAGCGATGGCGCGTCGAAACGGGAACGGGTTCTTCTTGCACCCGATCTTCCGCCTAGAGCCTTACCAAGTTCCGGCGATTAACGTGAGTGCTGTCGGAGTCACTGAGACTTTGAACGCCATTGATGCGTGCATCGCGGTTGGGGGCCACCTCAATCTCATGCTCCACGACGTGTCGCCATCTCAGGCAAGCAGTGGAAACGTCATCAATACGGGCGACCTTTGGACCATTCTCAACTACTTGAACACAAAGATTGATTCTGGTTTGCGGATCATGACCCAAGGAGAATACGCCGACACGTGCAAGTTCTTGGGGATTCGGACCGGAACCAGTACTCAACTCCACCCCGTCGGGCGCCTCTAAACAAGCATGTCGCATAGACGGCATCAAGCCTTGTATTGCGTCCGAGGAACCCGGTAAAGTCCTCAACGATTGTTTTTGCAATCGAGAGGATGCTGTGTCGATTCTTGCCGTTGGGATTCTTGGCTTTGCAATTCACCCCTGTTCGGACCTGAAGGGTATTTCTCCGACCCCCGAAGCCAGGGTTCAGTTCGTCAATCGACCCAGCTTTGACCGCAACGGGACTCTCGGTCTGCGGTCGGTGGCCAATGATGATTGGTCGATCACCGTTCGGTTCGACTTCCCACCCCGCGCCACGACCCAGCGGATGACCATTCCGGTCTGGAACCCAACCCAGGCGCCCATCACGGGTACTGCCTTCCTTTATTGCCGAACCGGGAACGGTAACGTCGGATTTCAGCTAGACCCAGGCTGGAATGTCTTGCTGATCGATAAACTCCGCGCTGGATCGACGTTAGTTTGGAGCGAACTTAAGCGCGTCGACTTCTATCTGAATTCTCCTCGAAATCAGCAAGCGCTCGACCGATCCCAGGGGCTGCTTCCGGTCGAGATCGACGCACTCAATATCAACCCCATGGGGCCACCGGTCTTCACCTGCAGTTGGGACGACGGCCAACGGAGCTCCCTGACCCACGGATGGCCGGTGATCCAACAGTTCCCCCGAATTCCGCACACGTTCAACGTCGTGAAATCCTGGATCGAAGCCGGTTACCGGCTCGGCTTGGACGAAGCTCAGACCCTCAGGCTGCACGAACTCGACTTTCTCTGGTCCACTGGTCAGATCAAGTTCGGCAACCACTCCGACCGTCACCTCCGATACGAAAGCGGGATCGACCCCGACTACACGGCTCCTACGGCCTGGTCTCAGGTGGTCGGCATTCGGAGCGGTTCCGGAAGATTTCGGATCAAACTGGGGAACTCCCGAACGGGGCACCTCCCTGGGAATGCCACCCAACGGGCGGTTGAAGACGAACTCGCCAAGATCGTAGGTGCGGGCAAAGTCGTCGTTCGAACGACCGGTTCACCGACGTTGACCCCGTCTTTCGGATTTCGAGTGGAATTCACTTCACCTCAACCGCGCATAACGGTCGAGACGACGGAAGGCAACCTGGTGGCCTATGCAGGCCCCGCCATCTCTGTGGACAAGATCGCCCAAGCCTACCGACAAAACCGGGACTACCTGGTCCTGAACGGGTGGTACAGCAGCGACGTGGATACCGTCGCGTACCCTGAGGGATCCTTCGGACCCAACGTGCGCCAAGCGATGCAGAGCTCCAACGTGACCTATGGCCGCCTGATGACCCGAAAAAATGGCCAAGCACTGATGCTGCAACCCCTTTTCAGGCTTGATCCCTACCAAGTCCCAGCGATCAACGTCAGTGCGGCTGGTGTCGCCGAGACCCTCGCCGCAATCGATCAGTGCATGGCCGTCGGCGGCTACTTGAACCTGATGTTCCACGACGTCAACCGGACAGGTGCGACCGAGGGCAACACCATCAACCGCGACGATCTCTACACGGTTCTGAACTATCTGAACACCAAGATCGACCAAGGAGCCCGAGTTCTAACCCAAGGCGAGTTTGTCGATTGGTACAAGTGGACCGCCATCCGCCAGGCGCGACTGGACGGGACCCGCCCGATCGGAGGGAACGGCACCGGCGGAACCGGCGGGGGCACCGACGACCGCTAAATCCCAGAAAATCCCGCAGTTTCGGGGGCTCAAGCGCGCGGATCGACTAGGTAAGGTGTCTCGGGAGTTGAGAAGTTCATGGCACTGTTTATTGGGACCCTAGGGACGACCGTCCACACTTGCTCTTCGCTCAGCGGGATTGTCAAGAGCAACAGCGCCCAAATCCAGCTCCAGAGCCGAAGAATCTTTGACAGCGACGGTGGACTCTCGATCCAATCGATCGGCGATGACAACACCGCGGTCGCGGTCAATTTCGACTTCTTGCCGCGATCCAATGCCAAGATCCTATCGATCCCGATCCTCAACCGGAGTTGGGCACCGATCATCGGGACCGCCACTCTGAGGGGGCCCTCGGGGAGTGGGAACTTCGGATTTTCCCTGGATCCGGGTTGGAACGTCATCGTTGTCGATCGGCTTGCGGCCGGCTCAACCTTACGCTGGCCTGAGATGCGGCAGGTTTCTCTGTATCTGAATGCTCCCAATCAACAACCTGCACTCGACCGCACTGGAGGGCTTTTTCCGGTCGAGGTGGATTCGATCAACATCAATCCCACCGGCCCGGCGGTCTTTACCTGCAGTTGGGACGATGGCCACAAGAGCGTCCTGGACCATGGTTGGCCCGTTATCCAACAATTCCCCCGGATCCGGCACACGCTCAATCTCGTCAAGACCTGGGTCGAATCGGGCACCCGAGTCGGGCTCGACAGCGTCCAGACTCTGCGAAAGAGCGACCTCGACTTCCTCTGGCGAACCGGGCGCTTCAAGTTCGGAAATCACTCGGACCGGCACTTGAGGTACGAGAGCGGCATCGATCCTGAGTTCACGGGAACAACCTCCGGTTCCCAAGTTCTGGGGATCCGGTTTGGTACAGGGCGATTTCGAATCCGGATCGGCTCTCTTTGGACCCTTCCGCTGAGGTCCAACGAAAACCAACGGACCGTCGAGGCAGAGTTGGCAAAGATCGTGGGAGTTGGTAACGTCTCAGTCCGCACGACCGGTAGCTCGACGCTCGATCGGTCGTTTGGATTCAGGGTGGAATTTCGGACGGCCCAGCCCCTGATGGCAGTACAGACCTTCGAGGGAGACGTTCAAGCGTACGCGGGTCCGGCTATCCGTTTCGACAAGATCACCCAGGCCTACACTCGCAATCGCGAGTTCCTCGTACTGAATGGCTGGGTCAGTTCGGATATCGACACGGTGGCCTATCCCGAGGGTTCTTTTGGGCCTAATGTCCGCATCGCCATGACCCAAGCCGGGGTCCGATATGGGCGCATCATGTCTCGCAAAACCGGGCAGTCCTCGATGGTCCATCCCTTCTTTGCCATCGATCCCTATCAGGTGCCCGCCCTGAACGTGAGCGCAGCCGGAGTCACCGCCACCCTCGCCGCAATCGACCAATGCATGGCCGTGGGAGGTCACCTGAACCTCATGTTCCACGACGTGAACCGCACCGGCCTGACCCAGGGTAACACGATCAACCAGAACGATCTCCGCACCATCCTCAGCTATCTGAACAGCCGGATCGATCTAGGGGCGAAGGTCATGACCCAGGGCGAATACGCGGACTGGTACCGAACCAGCGCCACCGCACCCCCGCCTCCCGCACAGCCCTAACGAAGAACTCCCCTGGTGGAGTGCCACCCAGGGGAGTTCGAGAACAAGTGCGATTCTCTCAGTCTTGCCCAGACTTATCGAACTCGTTCGAGAGGATGATGTAGTCGAAGATCGTAACGCTGGTATCCCCGTCGAGGTCGGCGTTGGGGTTGTATCCCGCATCCCCGGCGCTGAGGTCGAAGCTGGTACTGAGGTCGATGTAATCGAAGATCGTAACCGCATTATCTCCATCGACGTCACCATTGGTCACGGCATAGGTGAGGTTTGCGACCCCCGATGCGGTGATCTGCTGATTCACCGCCACCTGCCGCAGGTGATGTTGCCCCTTGGCCGCGATATCCCAGAACCCATACCGATTGGTCTGGAATTCAAAGTCGCCATTGCTATCCGGAAAAACGGTGTGGCTTTCAACCGGGCTGGTCGAACCAACCGGTCGAATCTCGATCACCACCGCTCGGTTGTCCAGCGAGGAGTCGTAGTCGGCCCGGTTGATATTGCCGCGGACGACGGTCTTTGGAAGGATGTTGAGCCCGAGGGCCAGAGATCCGCTCGTTGTCCCGTTCGGCCCGAGCTCAATCGGAAATTGGAAACCCAGGGCCCAGTTGCGAGCTCCGCTCCCAACAACCGCGTCGGCAAGCTCGGACTGCGCTCCATCTTCGAGCTTCCCACGAACTGGTGGTACCGAGGCCTCTCCGGGCTGACCGCTGGCCTCAAATGCCATCGGCTCGGTTCGAGACAAGAAGTAGACCGTCGGAGTGTTGGTTCCGCTAAAGGTCCCGACTCCGTTGGCATAGCTGAAGTTGTCGTCGCCTTTGCTGGTGAGAGAATTCGTTCGGCTCACCAAGTCCCCGAGGATGAAGAAATCTCCGAGGCGAACTCCAGCCGAGGTGTTCTTGATCTCCCAATCGATATCGAGAATCGCTTGCTTGAGAACTCCACTCACCGGAGTGAGCTTGAAGGTGAGTTTGTACTCGATTTGGGGCGAACCCAATCCGTGGTTGGAGCGGAACGTGACCGACTTCGGGTTTTGAGCATAGGGAAAACCATCGTTGTCTTCGCTCAATCGGATGTCGTTTGCGTTGGCGCCGAGGATCCACTCTTGGGAGCTACCCGTGCGCCAATAGAACCCGAGTCTCTCGATCGGGGAATTGAAGAGATCGCCGGTCGGGAACGAGTTCCACTGGTTGAGGAACCCATTGAACTGGGTCGAGCTCCCACCCCCGGTCGGCAGGGTGAAGTACCACTTTCCACTTCCCGACGGGTTCTCGTTGGTCGAGATAAAGAGATCAGCATGGGCCACTAGGGCCACCGTCGACAAACCGGCAAAGGCAAGCAAGCGCTTCAGCATCGAAAAACTCCTCTTGATTTCTCACGAATTCAAGAAACTTCAAAGGAGTATAGCGGTACTTTTGTCGACCTCCAAGTCCAATTCGGACCGATTTTGGAGTTCTTATAGAGTTCCCAGATGAAATAACAGGGCTCGCGCCCACGAAAAAGCCCCCTGCCTCGCCGGTGGATCCGGACAGGGCAGGGGGCTGTGCGAGGTGACGCTTTACTTTGCCGCGGCGCCGCCACCATCCTCGGCCGGAACGGGCTTGTCGTTCTTGAAGCCGCTGGTGGTTTCCTCCTCTTCTTTCTTGCCGCAACCCATGGAAGCGACAAGGGCAAGCGAGAGAACGCAAAGAATGGAGAGCGAGAGCTTTTTCATCATCTTAGTTGGCACCGCCTTGAGGCCAGAACCGATAGAATACCTGCGTCCCATCTCCAAGTCGGCGGACTTCATAGACCCGCTTCAGAGGCATGTTTCGGACGCTACCATCGGTCAGAGTGACGTTGGCTTGGCCATTCGGATAGCGACAAGAGCCGGAGTAGTTTCCGGTTCCATCCTGCGGGGTTTTTCGGGCGTGGGGGCCGGTGACATTGACCGTGTTGGGCCAAGCCGCGCGGGGGTCATTTCCATATCCCGAGTTGCACCAGGTCGCTCGTCCACCGAGAACCTTTCCATTGCCAAACCAAAGGTCGTAGTTTCCGCCCGGAGCCAGGAGCACTGTTTCGGAGATGGCTTCGATTTGGCCCTGCGTCAGCGAAGGCACGCTGGCATCGCCCGTATCAGATCCGTACCGAAGACCGGCATATCCACCCGGTTGACCGTTGGCCGCCGTGGCGACCCCGGCTCCCATGATTCCGTCAAAGCGGACTTGAGGATCCGTACCGGTCACGCCGCTGATGATGATGTCCCAACTCGGACCGGTCACGAAAAACGGGTTGGTGTTCCCCTTAACGGCGAGAGCTCGAGAGGTACCACCCGTGTGCTGTGATTGTTGAAACTTTCGGTTGATCCCCGCTGGCTGGGTCGGTCCGGGCATTCGTGTGTCGATCACGATATCCCAGTTCTTGGTGTAGGGCTCCGACAGGTTCGCCCAGGTGTTGGGCAATTGTCCGGCTGCTCCTAGAGCGATGATCAGCGGAAACTGGTCATCGTTGTCGTTGGCATACATCAGCGTGCCAAGCCCGAGCTGCTTCAGGTTACTCGTCACCTGAGTGTTCTTGGCCGCTTCCTTAGCTTGGGCGAAGACGGGGAACAGGATCGCCGCCAGAATCGCGATGATCGCGATGACGACGAGAAGTTCGATGAGGGTAAATGCTTTTCTTTGAATCATCTTTGATTCCTCGCTATGTTGCGAAGGATAAGGGCTCTGAAACGGAAAGCGAACGCTTTCCCACTTCTTTATTATAGGATGATTTTCGCGAATCACGGGTTCCGGGGAATCTAAATCATGGCGAAAGCGTCCGACAAATGCTTTTTCGACCACCCGCTCGTCTCTACAGGTCGGAATGGCAAAATTGGACGGCGAACTCTGGAGACACAACCTGGCCCGCGTGATCGTGATCGACACGACCAACGACTACGCGCTGAACTGCTCGCCGATGCCAATCGACTGCTACCCGGTCGTCGCCGAAACCTACCTCCCTGCCGCGGGGTTGGATTCTCGCGTCCACAAGCTCCAGATCGTCCCTGGATTTCTTTATGACTGGCACGAGAAGGCCGGGCCCGAAGACGGCACCTGGGTCATCGGTATGGTTCGCCGCGACCTAAGTCCGCGCTAGTCACCGTACTCGGCCCAGCTCGTCGGAGTCTCACCGACCCGAACTCGATCCAGCTGAACCACGCCCGGAGGAATCCGGTAGTTGCCTCGTTCGAAACCCTGCCTCAGCGTCTCGGCAACGTGGTCGTAGATGTGCTTCGCCATCGCCTCAGTTGTGGGGTCCATGTCCTCAAAGACCAGCGTCGAGCCCGGATAAACCCGCTCCATCTCGGCTCGCAGGGGGTCGTTGGAATTGATTGCCATCCGGTGATCGAACTTCTCAACAATCTCTTGAATGGCCAACTTTAGCGCCTTAAAGTCCACAACCATTTGGTGAGCATCGAGCTCCGGAGAACTGACGACGATCTCCACCTCCCGGGTATGGCCATGAGGGTATCGACAGGCCTCTGGATGCTTGCTCAGCATGTGGCCCGATTCGACGACGAACCTCTTGCAAACCCGGTAGCGCGGCATAGGCCCTTATTGTGAAGCCTCAATCGCACGTTGGGCCACCACCGCCGGGTCCGGCAGACCCTCGATCACCTGGTTCCGGAAAGAATACGGGCGATAGATGGAAGGGTGATTCCTCAGGCTAGTGAAGAGTGTCACCGTCGGTACGCCGTACCCATCGGCGAGGTGTCCAGTTCCCGTGTCACCGCTAACGTGGGCCCGGCTCTGGTGCAGGATCGTGAGAGTTTGGGCCAGAGAAGTCTTCCCCACCCGTGAATCGATTCCCCCGATCTGCAACTCCTCGTCGGCCGGGCCGCCCAGGGTGACCACCGGGATCCCGTGCTTTTGCAGAGCCCGAGCTAGGTCGTTCCACCATTCGGTGGGAATCTTCTTCTCGGGGATGCTTGCCCCCACTCCCAGAGAAATTGCTCCGGGCGGAATTGGATCGGTGGGATCTCCTCCATAAAGAATGGGCAACTCCGGACTCTCGACCGGAAACTCCGCCCGAAGCACGTCAAACAGTTGGTCGACCTTGTGGGCCTCCGGGCGATTGGGTACGACCGGGTTGAGTCGCCGAACCAAGGCGTCGGTCCCCGTCAGACTCCATCGGACTTTTGGACGAGAAAGCGCGAGCATCAGGCCGGTCTTGCTATGCCCCTGGAGGTCAAAGCCGTAATCCAGTTTCCCCCTCAGGCTCGTGTAGATCTGGATTTGTTCAATCCAGGTTTGGGGACTCCACCGGTTCTTCTTCCATCGGCTTCGGGGGATCTCGACCAAATGGTTAACGAGTTCCGGCGTCGCCACGACCGGAGCGCAGGTGGACTCGGTGGCCCAGGTGATCTCGGCCTTGGGAAGATGATTCCGAAGCCCGGTGACGGCCCAGGCCGCCATCGCGCAATCGCCGATCGCCCGAAAGCGAAGGATCAGGATTCGGGGAGGGTGAGATAGCCTCGTTGCCGTGCGCTCCTCCAGCGGTCGTGGAACCAGAGCCATTGCTCCGGGTGGGCCCGGATCCGAGCCTCGAGGGAGCGATGAATCGCGACCATCATTCCCGAGCCTTTTGGTCCGTCCCATTCCGCGGGGGTCAAGGGTGGCTCGAAGGTCATTCGGTACTGGTTGGTCCCAATCCGGACGCAGTAAACGGGCATGACCGGGGCTCCAGTTCTCTCGCTGAGGACCCCCGGACCGAGAACCGTTCCGCACAGATGACCAAAGAAAGGCACGAAAACCTCGTCACTGTTCTGATCGGGAAGAATTCCCACGATCTCGTTTTTGCGGAGCCGCTCTAAGATGGGCCGAGCCGCATTGCCTCGAGGGATCACCTCCGTCCCGCCTTTGGAGCGAAGCTCGTTAACCATTTGGTTAAGCCGTTCGTTTCGGGTGTCTCGGGCAACCACGGTGAGCTTGTGTCCGAGTCCGCTAACGTAGGCCGACATGCGTTCCCAGTTTCCGAAATGGCCCGTAATCAGGATCACCCCCCGACCGAGATCCAAGGCTTCCACCATATGGTGATAGCCCTCCACTTCCATTGAGCCCTTGACGTCTTCAAGCGTCCGGCGGTCGGCGTTAAGGAAGTCTGCGGTCACGATGCCGTAGTGCTCGAAAACCCTCTGACACAACCCATCGCGTTCCGAGTCGGAAAGTTCTGGAAAGGCAAGTTGCAGGTTCGCAAGGCACCGCTCACGACGCTTCTTGCTCACCTTATAGACCCATGCGCCGAGCTTCTTTCCAGTCGCCTCGGCCTCCCCTGGGCCTTTACGGCCCACCCAGCGCTTGGCCATCCGGAGCATCCCAGCCCCCAGAGCGGTCTCAATTTGCTTTCGAAAAGTAGTCGCCACGTGTTGTCGTTACCGGCGAGAGAGTACCGGCTCCAGGCTTTGGCGAAGCACCCCTACGTCGGCAAAGTGCGCCTCGACATCGAAAATCACCCACTCACGAGATCCGAAATCCGAGCGCTCGCGCAGCTTGACCGCGTCTTTTTGGGTCACCCCGATGGGTCGCCCCTGGCCTATGGATTCGAGCAACTTTGGACTCGTGAGCGGATCATGATCGGGCAGGCTCACCATTTGGTTAACCCGCGTCCCGAGTTCGTGGACGGCGGCAAAAAAGCGCTGGGGTCGAGCGATGGCACAAAGGAGGTCGAGTTCCTTGGGAAGCGAGTCGCGGTTGATCGTCAGGTGGCGCTCCACGTCCAAATCGCGGGGCACGATTAGGTCGGCTCCTTCAAGGTCGTTCGCCGGTTGGCGATACGGACCAATCGGAAGGCAGAGGGTATTGGGAGAGGGAGGGTCGAGCAGGAGGACCCAGTCCTTCTTTAGGGGCAGATGTTGAAATCCGTCGTCGAGCACCAGTACCGAATCGGGAAAGTGTTGCGCGCAAAGTTCGGCCGCGCGGACCCGATTACGACCCACGACCAAAGGCACGTTCGGCAAGGCGTCCCGCATTTGGACGGCCTCGTCTCCCCAGCGGGAGGCCAGAATTGGCCCCTCCGGAGCGAGGCTCGCCTCCCGGCTGCCGGGTGAACCATAGCCCGAGACCGACACTACAACCTGGTAGTCCCATTCCACCAAATGGTGAACAAGCGCGATGGTGACCGGAGTCTTCCCCGTTCCACCCACCCGGAGATTGCCCACGCAGAGGATTCTGTCGTGGGGCTTTTTGGCCTGCTTCAGACCCAGGGAATAGGTCGCTTCATAGAGGCGCCATCCGACCTGATAAAGCCCGGAAAGCGGCCAAAGGAGCATGTGCTCGATCCCCACGTGGTCCCACATTTCCTCCAGTCGGCTCATGACGTATCACAGGGGATACCCCACCCAGTAAAATCAAGTTTCGATGCCGCGCGCCGCCTTCACGACTTTGGGGTGCAAAGTCAACCAGTACGAGACCCAGAAGATCCTCGAATCCTTCGAGGATCACGGTTTTGAGGTCGTGCCCTTCGACGCCGAAGCGGAGGTCTATGTGATCAATTCTTGCAGCGTCACCAGCATCGCCGAGCACAAGAGTCGGCAAATGGTCCGCAAACTTGCGCGACAACGCCCCGAAGCCGACGTGGTCGTAACCGGCTGTGCCGCCCAGATGGGCATCAACAAAGACGTCGCGTTCGAGGGGGCCTCGTTGGTCGTCCCGAATCCGGACAAGCTGGAAACCCTCCACCATTTGGTGAATCTCCGTCCTCAGTGGAACAAACTCCCGCCAAGAAACCTAGAGGACAAGACCCGAAACCGGACCCGAGCGACCCTCAAAGTCCAGGATGGCTGCAACGTCTTTTGCAGCTATTGTTCGATCCCTTTCACCCGTCCGGTCATGACCAGTCGCCCCTGGCATCAGGTGTTGGCAGAGGCGAGGACCCTTGCCGATCAAGGCTATCACGAAGCCGTCCTTACCGGTGTACTCATCGGGAGCTACGGACCCGAAACGGGCTCGGAGGGTCCCGACTTTCCCGAGTTGGTCCGGCTCCTTAGCGAGGAGTCGGGTATCCACCGCCTGCGAATCAGCAGCATCGAGATGCAACAGGTCACCCGACGGCTGGTAGACCTGATGGCCGAGGGCAGGATCGTGCCCCACTTCCACATCCCGCTCCAAAGTGGGGACACGGGGGTCCTTCGAGACATGAACCGGCCCTATGATCAAGAGCGCTACCTGGAACTCTGTTCTTGGCTTCAGAGTGAAATCCCTGACATCAGTATAAGTGCCGACATCATGGTCGGATTCCCGACCGAAACCGAAGCGCGGTTCCTGAGTTCACTGCACGTCGTCAAGACCGTTGGGTACCAGAGCATCCACGTCTTCAGCTTTAGTCCTCGGTTCGGAACCCCGGCCGACCATCTTGGAGACCCTGTCCCCGCCGAAGAAAAGGCGAAGCGCCGTGAGGTCTTGACGCAGGCGGCCAAAGAAACCGGGGCAGCCCATGCGGCGCGATTTGTGGGTCGCCGGATGGAGGTTCTCGTCGAGTCGAAGGTGACCCCGGATGGGCTTCTCGAAGGCCTGACTCCGAACTACCTCCGCGTTCAGTTCGCTGGTCCGAAGTCGCTCGCCCGACGCTTGGCGACGGTAGAGATCCAAGAAGCCCGCAACGGGATCTTGTTTGGAGAACTTGCCGACCCCACCGTTGCCCCTTCTGAAACTCGATTACTCGTGAGATAACTGTATGCCAACCCTATTCACCCGAATCATCCAAGGAGAAATCCCGGCTGAAATCGTCTATCAGGATGAACACGTCGTCGCCTTTCGGGACATCCAGCCCGTCGCCCCGATCCACGTCCTGATCGTCCCTCGAACCGAAATCGAGGGCCTCGCGACCCTTCCTGAAACGGGTGACCACCTCAGGATTCTCAACGCGGCCAAGATCATCGCCGAGCAACTCGGACTGGGGAATGGATACCGCCTCGTGATCAACCAGGGCGAAGATGGCGGCCAGACTGTTCCTCACCTTCATGCCCACTTGCTGGGCGGACGCAAAATGAACTGGCCTCCTGGCTAGACGGGGTTTGGTCCGGTCGGCCCGAAGCCGCGCCCGACCCAGGGGCCCCGCCGCTCCGCGTCGCCCTGGGTCCCGCCCCGACCGGCCCAAACCCCCTAAAGGATCCCGCTCCGTAGAAGGTCCTTTAGCATTAGCAGACCGAGGAGCCGACCGTCCGAATCCACCACCGGCATCTCACCGAACCGGATCGGGTGATTCTGGAAGATCTCCAGAGCCTCGACGGCCAAAAGGTCTCCCGGGATCGTCGTGACCTCGACCTTCATCAGGTCCCGCGCCCGGACCGAGTCAGAGGCCGTCCCCACCAGAAAGTGTCGTCGTAGATCGCCGTCGCTGATGAACCCCATTAACCGGCCCTCCTCAACCACGCAGGCCGCTCCTGCCCCGACCTGGGTGATCGTCTGGAGCACCTCGATGAGACTGGCCTCCAGCCCGACGATGGGCAGATCTTCGCCCTGGCGCATGACGTCGGCGACGGTGAGCAAGAGCCGTCGACCCAATGCTCCCGCCGGGTGGAACCGAGCGAAATCTTCCCGCCCAAAGCCCCGGGCGGACATCACCGCTACGGCAAGCGCATCACTGAGCGCAAGCATCGCCGTGGTGCTGGTGGTCGGGGCCAGATTGTTGGGGCATGCTTCCTCAGTCACTTCCGTGAGCAACGTCAGGTGGGCTTGACGCGAAGCACTGCTCGGTTCGCGACCCGAGATCAAGATCGTGCGCGCCCCGATCGAATGAATCGCCGGGAAGAGCTTGACGATCTCGTCCGTTTCGCCGCTATGGCTATAAAGCAACACGATGTCTTTGTGGGTGACCATCCCGAGATCACCATGCACCGCCTCGGCGGCATGAAGAAAGGCGCTAGGGGTCCCGGTCGAGCTGAGGGTGCCCGAGGTCTTGCGGGCGATGTGCCCCGACTTTCCGACCCCACAACAGAGCACGCGGCCCTCGGATTTCAGAATCCACTCACAAGCCTGATCAAACCTATCCCCCAGCGCGGCCGCAAGATCAAGAATCGCTTGGCCCTCGGATTGGAGAACCTCACGCCCAACGGGTGCATGTCCTTTGGTCATCGTCGTGGGAAAATCGTCTTGCCAAAGAGTGAGCTGAGCCAGCCCACCCCCATCTTGGCAGTCTCGTTCTTCAGGTCCAGCAGCGGATTGACCTCCACTAAGTCCAGGCCCACCAGCTCGATCTCGGCCGAGGCGATCCCTTCGTGCAAAAGCTCGGCCAGCAAATGCGCCTCTCGAAAAGTGAGACCCCCAAAAACGGTCGTACCAGTCCCAGGGGCGAGTACGGGATCGAGCACGTCGACATCAAAGCTGATCCAAAGCTTCTTGATGCCAGCTTGATTAAGCCAGCCAACCACATCGCAGGCCACCTGCGGGATGCCGAGGATATCGACTCGTTGCATATCGAAGATTGCGGTACGAGAGACGGAAGCCATATTGGCGGCCTCACCCGGATCGACATCCCGAAGACCAATCCAGCCGACGCGCTGCAGATCCATGGGAACCGGGGCTACTTGAAGCCACCGATCCCACCGTTCCTGTCGGGTAACGTCGTTGCAAGGCAGGTGCGCCATCGCCCCGATCGACATACCGTGCATGTTCTGCGATGGCGTGGAGGACGGGGTGTTCATGTCGGCATGGGCATCAATCCATAGGAGGCCGAGTTCGCTGCCGTGGACGGCCAGGGCCGCTCCGACGCTGGCTGTGCTGAGACTATGGTCTCCGCCGAGGACCAAGGGAACGGCCCCCGAGTCAAGACTCGACCGAACCGCTTGGTGAAGGACCTCTCCTGCATGGACGACCTCTTCGAACAGGCGATCAAAGCTACCGCGGGTCGAATCCAGCGTAGGGAGGCTATCCAAGGGCAAGTCCCCGAGGTCTTGTACCTGGACCCCGAGGCTCTGAAGTTCGCGAACCAAACCCGCATAGCGCAGAGCCTGGGGACCCAGGGCGCTACCCCGCAGAGGCCCGCCTAGGTCGAACGGGTATCCGATGACGTCGACCCGGGTGTTCATGACTCCGAGAAGTCTACTCGGTACACTCCTGCCATGCCGGAAGTGGTGGGAGTCGTCGCAGTGCAAGGTGATTTTGAGAAGCACCTGAAGGCACTTGCGGACTTAGAATCGACCCCAACGTGTCGCGAGGTGAGGACTCCCGAGGACTTGGAGGGCTGCACGCGGATCATCCTCCCGGGAGGAGAAAGCACGACGGTGGGTCTGCTGATGCAGCGCTACGGACTGGGCGAAGCCCTCCGCCAGAGGATCCTCGCCGGAATGCCGACCTGGGGCACGTGTATGGGCATGATCCTGCTGGCTCGGGCTGTTGAAGGGCGGACCCAATGGACCCTGGGGGTTTTGGATGTCGTCGTCCGGCGCAATGCCTTTGGAGCACAAGTCCACAGCTTCGAGTCTGAGGTCCCGGTCAAGGGACTCGACGAACCCGTGATGGGAGTCTTTATCCGGGCTCCGATCATCACCGAGGTCGGGCCGGGAGTCGAGGTTCTTTCGGAGATCGATGGCAAGGTCGTCGCCGTTCGCCAAGGCGCGATACTCGGAACGAGCTTTCACCCCGAGCTAACAGACGACCGGCGACTCCACGAGTGGTTCCTCACCCTGTGATGCGTCCGCCCTCTCGGCGCCCTCTAGTCCGCAGGGCCGCACCCTAGCAGGCAACGCCGCCCCTCGGCGATACTGGAACTCAGCATGGCGGAACCCTTAGTCGGCATCATCATGGGGAGCAAAAGCGACCTTCCAACAATGGAAGAGGCGGCCAAGGTCTTGGCCGAGTTCCAAATTCCGTTCGAATTGGATATCGTCTCGGCTCACCGGACACCCATGAAAATGGTGGACTACGCCCAGAGTGCGGCCACCCGGGGACTCAGAGTTCTCATTGCCGGAGCCGGAGGCGCGGCTCACCTCCCGGGGATGGTCGCCAGCCTGACCCCGCTCCCGGTGATCGGCGTTCCGGTCGAGAGCAAAACCCTCAAGGGCTGGGACTCGCTTCTCAGCATCGTGCAGATGCCGGCCGGGATCCCGGTCGCGACGGTAGCGATCGGAAATGCCCACAACGCGGGGCTCCTCGCAGTCCGGATTCTTGCCGCCAGCGACCCACAACTTCTCGAAAGAGTGGCAATGCATCAGGCCGAACTTGAACAAAAGATCCTCAGCGACGGACAGGCTCACGCCTACCAGAGCCCCCGTAATTAGACCTATTTCTTTAGTCCCAATAGGGTCCCAGTGATCGAACGCTAGGCTCGAATGCTGAATCTTAGGTGTACGATAGAGGAACGGGGAGCGAGGAGATATGAAACACCAACGGTTCTTAGCACTCATTTTGGTGGCCACGGCTTCCACCTACAGCCTTGCCGACCCGGCTCACCAGGTCGTTCCTGAGTCTTTCAACGAACAGCCTTCCGGATTGTCCGCCACCAATCTCTTTTGGCGGGCAGCTGGCTCACGCTATCAGTGGATCATTCGAGGCGACTTGCTGTCCAAGATCCCAGCCGGAGCCACCATCCGAGGAATCCAGTTCCGAGCAGGTCAACCCCAACCGGGATCGCTGGTGGAATCGGTCGCCTATCCGACCAAGGGTTCCACCTTGGCGAGCCTCCAAGTGCAGATGAGCCAGACCCCCTTCACGGCCATCAACCGAGACTCGATCTTTTCCAAGAACTTTGGCTGGGATATCGCCACTGTCGTTCCCACCAACCCGTTCGCAATTGAAGGAGAGACCTACTTTCCCTCAGGTGGATACGGTGAATTTGGACCCGTCCTCTGGTTGACCAACCCCTACACGTATAAGGGGCAAAACCTTCTGATCGACTTGGCGAGTGGAGCCCTCTCTGGACCCGATCCCTACGTGCCAATCGACGTCTTCCCCCGCAATGGTCAGTACGGAGGAATCTGGCACCCCAACTTCTTGAGCTTGAACGCAAGCGGCAATGTCGCCGCCCCGATCATCCGCGTGCTCTGGGAGTTGCCTCCCACGCCGATCGTCAACTACGGTCCAAATCCGAGTGGTGGAATTCCTGCGGGAGACTTTAGGAGTATCGAGTACGGCAAGACATGGGGGGTCGCAGTACGTAACAACGGCACCCTTCAACTCATTGGGAATCCGGCTTCCCCACTCTCACCCGCGCCGACCGTTCCGGTCGCAAAAGTGGCCGTTGGCGACACCTTCGGCGTCCTGATCAAGCTCGACGGCACCTTGCAAGCCTGGGGAGCCAACGATTCCCGACAGCTCTTTGTCCCCTCAGGATCTTTTGTTGAAGTGGCAGCAGGTAGCAAGATCGGGGTGGGTATTCGACTGGATGGCAGTCTGGCATCGTGGGGAGACTCCCGAACCGGGATCCTTCGAACCCCCCAGGGGCGCTTTCGCAAGGTGAAATGTGGCGATTCCTGGGCAATTGCCCTGCGCAACGACGGAGCGATCGTCTTTTGGGGGACTCCCCCCTCCGGTTCGACGGTCGGCACTCTCCCGACCGGTACCTTCATCGACATCGCGGCCGGCCCCGACTATGCCATCGCGGTTCGTTCGAATGGGCAAGTGATCAGTTGGGGTGCCTCTAGGTTCGGCTTGAACCTACCTGATGTCCCCGCATTCCCACGCCAAATCGATGCCGGGACCAACCACGCCGTCGTTCTCACCCAGGACTTCAAGCTCGACGGATGGGGGAGCAATGTCCAGGGACAACTCGGTTTTCCGAATACACCATTCTCGGAGGTAGACGCAAGCCAGTTCGGCACGATGGCCCGGGAAGATAACAACACGCCAAGTCTTCGAGGCGAGATTTTGTTCGAGGAGCCCGGCGCCTTCTTTGGCGACATCTCCCTCTTGCCGATCCGGGTTACGTTCCTCTCACCCACCGGGGGCAGCGTGACGAACCTGTTCTCCGTCAACAACTCCGGAACCTTCTTGAACTTGGGCACCTTCTCAATCGTGCCACCCGTTCCAAGTGGTCAGTACCGAATCCGGTTCGAGGTTCCCGGCTTCTTGGCAAACGAAACGCCACTGATGTCGGTCAACAACTCAGGAACGTTCCTGAACATCAAACTTTTGGGTGGGGACGCCGACCGGGATAACGAAGTGACCTTCTTCGACTATCTGGCCCTGTCGAATGCCTTCGGCACGAGGCTTGGGGACCAGAAATTTGACGCCACGGCCGACTTCGATGGAGACGAGGAGATCACCTCTTTCGATTACATCATCCTGAGCCGCAACTTTGGCTTACAAGGATCGCCCTAGCGGCTAGCTCGACGTCTGGCCCGCTTCCGAAAGTTTGCGGGCTTGGTCGTCTTGAATCAGGCCATCGATCATCTCTTGGATATCTCCATCCATAAACGTGACAAGGTTGTGGACATCCTTGCCGATTCGATGGTCAGTGATCCGGTTTTGGATGAAGTGATAGGTTCGAATCTTCTCGCTTCGATCTCCAGAACCGATCTGGCCGCGCCGCAGGTCACCACGCTCCTTTGCGAGCCTTTCTTGTTCCATTTGATAAAGCTTTGCCCGCAAAACCGCCATCGCTTTGGCTTTGTTTTGGTGAGAGGAGCGCTCGTCCTGACAAGTGACCACGAGCCCGGTGGGCTTGTGGATGATCCGGATCGCACTCTCGGTTTTTTGCATGTGCTGACCACCGGCTGAACTCGACTTGAAGGCGGAGACTTCCAGATCGGATTCGTTGATCTCGACGTCCACCTCTTCGGCCTCGGGCAAGACCGCAACCGTGACCGTGCTCGTGTGGGTTCTTCCGCTGCTCTCGGTCGCCGGAACACGTTGGACCCGGTGCACCCCACTTTCGAACTTCAGCTGAGAATACGCTCCCTTGGCATCGATGCTAAAAACCGCTCGCGTCACCGAACCGAGACCGTCATCCTCCAGGTCGATGATCTCGGTTTTCCACCGCCGCCGCTCGGCATAGCGGAGATACATCCGGAAAAGTTCATTGGCAAAGAGGCCCGCTTCGTCGCCACCTGCCGCAGGACGGACTTCGATGATAACCGACTTGTCATCGAGAGGATCCTTGGGAATAAGCATCCACTTGAGTTGCTCTTCGAGTCCGCTCTTCTGATCCTTGAGCTGCGAGAGCTCCTCTTGGGCCAAGTCCTTCATTTCAGGATCCGAAAGTAACAACTCCGCATCCGTGACCTGCGACAATACCGATTTGTAGTTCTTAATCACTCCCACAATCTCTTCGATTTCGGCCCGCGCTTTTCCGAGCCTCATGAGTTCCGAAGGTTGAGAACTCAGATTCGGATCTTGCATCTCTTGCTCAATCTGATCGAAGCGCTTTTCAATTTCGAGGAGCTTATCCAGCATGTCTATGTTTTAGTTTACCGCGCGGCTTTTAGCGGCTTTTTCGCGTCTCACGAGTTGACTTTGGAGGAAAGTCACCACTCATGGGAATGATCAAGGAATTCAAAGAGTTTGCGGTCCAAGGCAACATGTTCGACCTCGCCATCGGCGTCATCATCGGCGGAGCCTTTGGCAAAATTGTGGACGGGCTAGTCAACCACCTTCTGATGCCGGTCATCTCAGCCATCATCGGAAAAGTGAACTACGACGACATCTTTGTCGTGCTAAAAGCCGGGGCGACCGCAGGTCCTTATCCGACCCTCAAAGCTGCAACCGATGCCGGAGCGACCGTACTCGGAGTGGGAGCCTTCCTCACGATCGTTCTCAACTTCTTGTTCCTCATGCTCGCCGTCTTCTTTTTGATAAAGGGCATCAATAAGGTTCGAAAGCCGGCCGAAGCGGCCCCGGCAGGACCGACCGACGTCGAGCTCCTCACAGAGATTCGGGACTTGCTTAAGAAGTAAGAAATTCGAGGGGTTAGGCCATAAGGCCCTAACCCCTAAGGAACACCGGCGAGGGCGGTTTTGAGAATATTGATCGAGTCAATGTTCTCAGGATCCACCTCGTTAAGGGCGGCCAAATAGAGCGAAACAAAGTCTCCGTAGAGCGCAAACCCTAGCATCTTTTGCAGGAGATCATCGCCATCAGCGCGCACATGATGAATCTCGGTCTTGGCTCGGATTAGATCTTCCGTCACCTCAACTCGCTTCTTCATCTTGGCCGATTCGGTACCGTCCGAAAGGATGATGCTGACCCACTTTTGAACGCCTTGGCCCTCGCTCTTCACCCAACCCAGAATCTCGTTATGATTCAGTTCGGGGAAGGCGTGGTGGAAAGTCATGTTCTTCGAGTTCTCGTTAATCTGGCAGCGCCATCGGTAGGCGACGATGCTCGGCCAACTTCCCACTCCGTAGATCGTGCTCACCGCGCCCTGAAGGTTCGCGGCCAGCTGCTTTGTCGGATTGCTCTCGAAGGGGACCTCGATCGAGAAGCGGGCAACCACTGCCTTAAGATGGGCCACTAATCCGGCGATATCTTGTTCGGGAATCAAGCCCATCTTGCCGCAGGCAACGATCACCGGAATCAGCATGAATCCGAGGGCCGTTCGAGGCGGTTGACCGCCGGGAATCACGATGAGCGGGAAACCATCTTGGCGCGCAAGATCAGCAAGCTTTCCGCCGCTCGTCACGACGAAGATCGAGGCACCCTTCTTCTTGGCTTGATCGTAGGCGCTGAGCGTCTCTTCGGTGTTGCCCGAATAGCTCGTGGCGAAAACCAAGGACCCTGGACCGACGTAACTCGGCAGATCGTAGTCTCGATTGACGGCAAAGGGAACCGATCCGAAGGCTTCAAAGAGCGCGCGGGTGAAGTCTCCACCCGAGGCCGAGCCGCCCAGCCCGGTCAGGAGAACGTTGTCTGGCTTAGCGGACCAGTTCGGAAGGCTCGCCGCGTTCGCAACCTCAGCCGCTCGCGCGACTTGGTCGGGAAACTCGCAGGTCAGTCGGTACATTTCCTTCGGGTCGAGTCGAAGGACAAAATCGCGTTGATCGAGTGAGTGCATAGAAGGGCTTATTCGTCTGCGAACGGGTCGTATTCGTCGGCCCCCGCAATTGGGGCCGCACCGGTCGCAACCGGGGCATTTTCTCGCGGAGAACCGCCGCCTCCGGGAGCGTCATCACGCGGACGATCCAGACCTTGGACGGTGTCGGCCACGATCTCGACGACTTCACGGTTGCTTCCATCGCTCGCGGTGTACTTGCGACTTTGCAGTCGACCATCGACGGCGACGAGGCGACCCTTCGTGAGGTAGTTGCTCACGTATTCGGCCGTCTTATCCCATGCGGTCACGCTGAAGAAGTCGGCGTCCGGAGAACCGTCGGTCGGCTTCATCCGCTTGTTGACGGCAATGCTAAAGCCGCAAACGCTCTTGCCAGTGGTGGTGGTCCGGAGTTCAGGATCGCGGGTCAATCGACCCACCAATACGACACGGTTGATCATAACTTAGTCTTCTTTCAGAAAGATTCGGTGGCGGATGACTTCGTCGTTGTTGCGCATCTGGCGGCTGAGTTCGGCGGGAACCTTTGCGTCGGCTTCGAACAGCATCAGGATGTAGTTCCCTTCCTTCAGACCTTCGATTTCGTAGGCGAGCTTTCGCTTCTCCCACTTCTCGGCCTTCTCGACCGTGCCGCCTTGGCCTTCGACGACGCCCTTGTACTTCTCGGCAATCGACTTGACGTCGCTATCGGTGAGCGTGGGGGAAACGATGAAAAGGGCTTCGTATTTTCGTGTGTTCAACATCGTGGATGCTCCCTATGGGCTGGTGTGGCTGCACTCCGAACGGAAGGCAGCAAGGAGCCTTTCGGCCCGTCTATGATACCCGCCGACGTTCCAGACTCTCCGTCACGGCCCCTGTGAGCAACTTTCAGTAAAAATTGAAAGTACAATAAGCTAAGCATGAAAGCCGAAGCGATCGTCGGTCCGGATCTGATGGACATCTACCGAAAGGTGGACCAAGGAGAGCGACTCACCTTTGAAGATGGGGTTCGCCTCTTCCAGACCCCCAACCTGACCGGCGTGGGCTACCTGGCAAATATCGTCCGAGAGCGGCGACACGGGGCGAAGACCTATTACGTCCGCAACCAGCACATCAACTACACGAATATCTGCAATAAATTCTGCAAATTCTGTAGCTTTTACGCCAAGAAAGGCGGTCCTGCCCCCTACGAGATGAGTCTCGAAGAGGTGCGCACTCGGCTCGGTTGGCACCGGGACATCCCGATGACCGAGGTCCACATGGTCGCCGGGATCAATCCTCGACTCAAGTACGACTACTACATCGATTTGGTCAAAACGGTGAAGGATGTCCGGCCTGAGGTCCACGTCAAGGCGTTTACGGCCGTCGAAATCGTGCAAATCGCCCAGATCGGCAAGGTCACCATCGAGCAAGCCCTCCGCGACCTGATCGAAGCGGGACTCGATTCGCTCCCCGGCGGAGGCATTGAGATCCTTTCGCCACGCGTGCACCAAGAGCTCTTTGGCAAGAAGCTCAACGGCGAAGAGTGGAAAGAGGTCGCCCGAGCCGCGGCCAAACTTGGGATGAAGCAATACGCCACGATGCTCTATGGTCATATCGAGACCATAGAGGAACGGGTCGATCACCTCGTACAACTCCGAGAACTGCAAGACGAGACCGGGCACTTCTTGACCATGACCCCGCTCAGCTTCCACCCCGAGGGCACCGATCTTGAGGACATCAAGCCGCCCACGGCCGACCTCGACCTCCGGGCGATCGCGGTCAGCCGGTTGATGCTCGACAACTACGACCACATCAAGAGCTTCTGGATCATGAACACAGTCCCAGTCACCCAGGCCGCCCTCTGGTACGGTGCCGATGACGCGGATGGACTCGTCCAAGAGTATGAGATCACCTACAAAGAAGGGGAATTTGGAAACAAGTCGCAGTCGCTCACCTATGAAAACATGGTGAGGATGATCACTGAGGCTGGCCGAATCCCTGTCGAAAGAGACTCTCTCTACAACGAAATCGTCCGCGAAGAGCCCGTTTCCGAGAAAAAAAGGCTTCAACCGCTCGCGATGGCAAAGGGTTGAACTTGCGCTCGGACCCGGCTCGTCCGATATCATTGGTATAATGCGAGTCTTAGCGGAGAGATGGCTGAGTGGACGAAAGCGCCCGCCTGCTAAGTGGGTAAGGGTTATGCCCTTCTCGGGTTCGAATCCCGATCTCTCCGCCAGAACCTTTGTTCTGGGGCTCCTTCTCCTTTCCGCCACGGGTCAAGCCGATGTTCAGACCTATCTCAAGCTGAGAAAGCAGCACGGGATTTCTCAAGCCACCACCACGGCTGCTTTGGAAACCTTGGTCGGTAGCCGTACCCTTGAGGTTGCGGGCACCGTTAAAGGAGTCGTCACCGGTAGCGGGTCTTCCCTCCTGGTCCTCGTGGCCGAAGAGTCCGATCTCTACATTCGAACAGAACAGGTGCCCGAATGGTTGACCGGTGGCCAAGTTCAGGCTCGCTTGCTCATCCGTGCCGAGCGCGATGGAGAGTTCGGGTCACTCCGGACGAGCCTTTTGGGAGCAGCGCCTGAATCCGCCGTCCGTCCTTTCGACCCGAAAGTTGCTCCCCGACCCACCAAGATTCAGCTCTCGGGAACGATCGGGCGAAAGACGACCACTGCGAAAGCTCCAGCCACGACCCCTCCTCGGGATTGGAACCTCAGCGCGAGCGAGGCCCTGCCCTACTACGCCAGCTTTATCAAGGGCCGCAACAAGAAGCTGAGCGACGCCACAGCCCTCAAGATCGCCGAAAACATCATTGGATTCAGTCTGAAGTTCGGCGTCGATGCGAGGCTGATCATGGCGATGGTCCTCTGCGAAAGTAATTTCGACCCGAACGAGGTGAGTCACGCCGGAGCCCGTGGGCTCGGTCAATTGATGCCGGGAACCGCGCGTGGACTAGGCGTCCGCAACTCCTTTGATATCGAAGAGAACCTCTACGGCACAGTGAAGCTAATCCGGGGCCATCTCGACAAGTACGGCCGACAGGCTGAGAACGACTTCGAGGCTCTGGTGCTGAGTCTGGCCGCTTATAACGCGGGCTCTGGCGCCGTCCGTCGTCATGGCGGGGTTCCCCCATTCCGAGAGACGCAGAACTACGTGCGCAAGGTCACGGAGTGGTATCGCCGGTTAGCTGGGGAGTAGATTCCACAGGTTTCTCGTTCGGCTTGCGTTTGGAGGACGTCATGAAGGGTCTCTCGAAAACGAGGAAGAAGAGGAACGAGCCCACCAACGCAGCGGGCAAGCCGACTACCAGCATGTACCGAAACTGCTCGGCGGCATTCTCCAACCCGGCCGGATGGTTGACGTACACCACTTGGTAGATCGGGTGGTGCATCAGATACAGGCTATAGCTGAAGAGCCCCAGCCAGGCAACCGGTCGGCAACCCACGATCCTCGAAACTACGGATTCTGGCCGAACCCAAAAAGCCGCCATCAGCAGACCGATTCCGGTGGCGATCACGATGTCGGCTAGGATCGAAGCACGATCCCAGGCGAGTAAGCCACTCCAAACCATCAGCCCCAATCCGGCGACCCCGGTCCCGGGCAGAACCCATTGCGGCTTGGCGGAGCTAAGCCGGGCAAAAACCATCCCGACCGCAAAGAGACCGAGGTACCAGAAGTACAGCTTGAGCCCACCGGGGACATTTTGCGTGAGCCAATAGGCCCCATAGCCCGTGGCAAGAAGCAGGCCGAGTGCCGTCGTCCGCCGCAGGAGCCAAACCATCAGCGGGAACAAAAAGTAGATCTGGTACTCGATGGCGATGCTCCAAAGCACCCCATTGATCTTGTACATCCACTCCGGACGGAGGTTGTGAACCATGAAGACGTGAGCCAGCATATTTTCTTGGGTTACCGGTAGGTACTGAATCCACGGCATCCCCGCCTGATGCATGGTTACCGTATAGCAAACGAGCAGCGAGAACGCCAGGCAGGCATAGTAAGGCGGCAAGATTCGCCGCGACCGGCGCTTGATGTAGTCCCACCAGTCGAACGGCCCGCGCTGGCGCCGCTGATCATAAGCGAGCATCAAACAGAAACCCGAGATCGTGATGAACGCCGCGACGGCGAGATGACCAAACCAAAGCGGCCGGGTGATCTGGCGATAGGCCTCCGTGAATCCGCCAACCCAGACGAGCCGATTGGGGTCGATAAGGGTCGCGATGTGTCCGATCGCGACATAGAGCGCAGCTAATCCTCTCAGACCTTCAATGCTCGGGACGCGAGCCGCCTTTCCTGGCTTACGTTCGCTCATGGGGCAGTCCCCCAGCAGGCTCGGCTCGCCGCCCGGCCCGGTGCCACGCCCTCACCCTGTGGAGAGAAAGCAACCGGCTTGAACCACACCATTGAGTCCACAGGGTTCCGCCCCGGGGCGGCGAGATCCGCCACAGCCATCACCCGCAAACCACCCGACCTAGCCCTGCATTTCCTGGATCCGGCGGGAGTAGTCCTGCACCAAGGCGCGGCTCTGCTCTTCGCTGGTCCCTTCGGCATAAACGTGGAAAACAGGCTCAAACGAGTCCGGAAGGATCAGGGTCCAGCCACCGTCGTGATAGACCTTGATCCCGTCGATCAACTCGACTTCGTTGGACTCCTGATGGGATTCCGTCAGGATCCGCATCACCGAACCCTTGTGTTCCCATGGGCACCGCACCTGCTCATAGCCGAGGTGGACTTCCGGAAGCTCATCGACCACGTCGGCGAGGGTCACGTCCACTTTCTCCAGCATGGTGAGCATGTTTGCAAACGCGAACATGGCATCAAAGCCGGGGTGAAGCTTGCTGAAGATAAAGCCGCCCGAGCCGTTGGCCCCATAGAGCGTATCAGGAGACATACAGGCCGCCATCAGCGACCGGACGTCGGCTTTCGTGCGGACCACTTCGGCGCCCATCTTCTTGAGCATCTGCTCGATTTGGAGCGACGCCGTGACATCCATTGCGATCCGAACCCCCGGGTGGGTCTGGGCGACCAACCGGCTCATGGCCCCCATCAACTGGGCTCCGCTCAAGATCCGGCCCTTGCCGTCAACCAGCACCATACTCTCTCCCTCTTGGGTGAAGAGCACTCCGAGGTCGTAACCGAGAGTCTCGACGATCTGGCGAACACTCTCGGCGTGGCGCTCAATCTCGCGCTCGGTCCGAGGGGCCCGCTTGGCGTCGTTGTAGCTGTTCAGGTTGATCGTCTCGATTCCAAGCCTGCCGGCTACGGCCGGGAAGAACGGACTGAGCGCACTATAGCCCAGGTCACAGACCACTCGGGGCCGACTCGTCGCGGGCTTTTCCAGTTGGCGGAAGAAGTCGCTGATATAGTCGTCGATAGCCCGGGTCGCCGATTCAATGATTCCCAAGTCCTCGGGGTCCGTTCGGTGGAAATCTTCGCGGAAGAAAGCGGTTTCGACCTTCCTTTCCAGGTTCTTGGGCAGGTAGTTGCCCCTCGCGTCGAAGAGTTCGACCAGCGTCACCCGCGGGTTCCCCGGGAGCTTACGAACATTCACTGCCCCGGCCGCGCCAATGGTCCGGATGAAGTGGCGAGCGACCGGCACCGGCGCGCTCTGCATATCCACGACTTCGCAGCCCACACTGAGGAGCGAGGCCATGATGGCCCGCTTGATCATCCGCGAACTCCGGCTCGAATCCCTCGCCGTGACAACCGTTGCCCGGTCGGGCAAAACCGAACCAAAGGCTGAACCGAGCCGAGTGGCAAACTCGGGGGTGATTTCGATATTGCTGAGTCCCGCGACGCCGAGTTCGCGGAAGAGATTCCCCCGCCACTTGTTGCCCCAAACCAGGGACATAGTGACCGTCGACCCGCGTTCGATGACCTTGTCGGGCCAGAGCTTGATCCGCGGTCGAATCACGCTGCCGGTATCGATCAAGCATCGGTCCCCAATGACCGCGTCTTCACCTACGGTGACGTCTCGCTTGATCGTGCACCGACTTCCGACGATGGCCGAGTGGACTCCGACGCTCGGCCCAATGTAGGTGCCTTCCCAGATCACGGACCGCTCGATGACCGCTTCTTGTTCGACAAGGACGTTATCGCCGAGAGTCGTGTAGGGGCCAATCCTGGCTCCAGACTTGATCTTGGTGTTTCGCCCGATGCAGACCGGAGGGATCAGGGTCACATCGGGGTCGATATGGGTGTTGGGGCCGACGTGGATCCCAGGGGCCTGCTCTTCGCCGGGGATACTCAGTTGGACCCGGCCGCTCAAAAGGTGCTCTTGAGCCTCGCGATACTGTTGCAGAGTCCCGACGTCGCACCAGTAGTCTTCCATCACGTAGCCATAGAGCGGCTTTCCTTGGTGCAACAAGTGGGGGAAGATGTCCTGGCTCCAGTCATATTGCTTCCCCTGTTCCATCAGGTCCAAGATCTCCGGCTCGAGGATGTAAATCCCGGTATTGACCGTGTCGCTGAAGACCTCCGACCAGCTAGGTTTCTCCATGAACCGCAGGATCTTTCCATCCTCGTCGGTGATGACCACACCAAACTCTAGCGGACTGGCCACTCGGTAGAGCACGATGGTGGCCAAGGCCTTCTTTTCCTTGTGAAATGCGATCGCCTTGGTGAGGTCGCAATCGGTTAGCGCGTCGCCTGAGATGATGATGAAAGGTTCATCTCGAAGCAGGTGATCGGCTTTCTTGACGCTTCCCGCCGTCCCCAGCGGGGTGTCCTCGATGCTGTAGTGCATCTGGATCCCGAACTCGGATCCATCGTCAAAGTACGCGCTGATCTCGTCGGCCAGGTAGTGAAGGGTGGAGACGACCTCCGTGATGCCGTGCCGCGCAAGGAGCCCTACGATATGGGCCATGATCGGCACGTTTCCGACCGGAGTCAGCGGTTTGGGCCGGTTGGCTGTAATGGGTCTTAACCGTGAACCTTCCCCGCCTGCCATGACGACCGCTTTCATACTTTCATGCTACCTAGTAGCCTCACAAGTTAGTCGGAAACAGAGGTCCAGACAGAGAAAGGCCCCGCTCGGAGGGCAGACGAGACGGGGCGTGGTTGGTTGGTTGGTTGGTTGGTTGGGGAGAGAAGATGCTTTCGCACTGTTCTTCCTTGTTTGTATTGACTCCTGAGCGCGGAACTTGGTTCCCCCATTTCTTGAACTGGTCGCCAAAGTTGGTACAGATCCGAGGAGATCAACCGCTCTTCGACCCTCTGCCAGCCCTCCGACCATCCATCCGGCAGGGCCCGGATCCCACTTCCGAAGGAAACGCTTCCGGTGAAGAGGTGAAGTTCATCCCCGATTCCTTGAGACAAGAACTGTGAAACCGTCGCCGCTCCCCCTTCCACCAAGACCCCGGTGTGCCCCCTATGGAAGATCTCTACCGTGAAGGCTCCTAGGTCTAAAGTCCCATCGCTTCGATCGGGGACCCCTAGTTCGTTCTCCCCCTGCACGGGGAGCTTTACGATCCGAGTTGCCGGCAGGTCCCCTCCCCAGATCTGGAACCCCGGCCCGACCCGCCGGTTCGGATCGAGAACCCATCGGTGAGGCTCATTGCGGACATCGGGATCCCGGGCAGTGAGGAGGGGGTCGTCGGCCTCGACGGTGCGCCGTCCTACCAAGACGCTGCCCATGGTGGCCCTCAGCAGCCTGGCATACCGCCGAGATTCTTCGGTGGTGATCCACTTACTCGTTCCGTCGGACCGGGCGACGAACCCGTCGGCGGTTTGGGCCAGCTTCAGTGCGACCCAAGCCGATTTTCTTCGGACCGCCGTCAACCACCGAAAGTTGATCTGTTCGGCCTCTGATGAAAAGACCCCGCTCACGACCTCCACCCCCGCCCGTTCGAGTGCTTCGGCCCCCCCGGCCGCCTGGGGATTCGGGTCACGAACGGCGATCAGGACTCTTCGAACCCCAGCCTGCAGCAAAGCTTGCGAACAAGGTCCGGTCCGGCCTTGATGGTTACAGGGTTCCAAGGTCACGCAGGCGGTACCGCCTCGGGCTCGGTCTCCGGCTGCCCTCAGTGCCATAACCTCGGCATGAGGCCCCCCGGCGTATTCGTGCCATCCCTCTCCGACCGTGCTTCCATCCGGGCCGAGGATCACGCAGCCTACATGCGGATTCGGAGCCGGGTAACCCTGCGCCGAGAGTTCAATCGCCCGCGCCATCGCGGCCAACTCAATCGGGCTTGGGGGTGTGGTCACGCAAGGTCCCTTCCAAAAGGTCGTTGAGGTTCTCGCTCTGCTTTTCAAGGAACTCTTCCCTTGCTCGGCGGGCCACGACTAAGGCCCCGATCGCGGCCCCCAAAAATGTGGCGCAGGTGAGGCCGAAATAGATCAAGACTCGCAATCCGTACTCGGCCATCTCACGGCGGGGGGCCGTCTCCGCGGGGCGACCGCCCACCACAAAGGGCCAAGCGAGGAGCAAGATCAATCCCAGGATCAGCAGACTCGTGGTTACGACCCGGGCACGCATGAGCGACGAAGGGCCTCAATCCCTTCCTTCAACGGTCCGCGGGTCAGTGCGTTGCCCGCCACCATCACCGTGGCTCCGGCCGCCGCAGCAAGTCCGATCGTCCGCGAATCAATCCCGCCATCGACCTCGATGGGGAGGCCAGGACGGAGAGTGGAGAGATATCGGACTTTTTCGAGGCATTCGGGGATCAACGCCTGACCACCCCAACCCGGATTCACGGTCATGACGAGCGCGAGATCGAGATTTTCCAAGAGCGGCTCTAGGACCGCAACCGGAGTCCCCGGATTGATCGCCACTCCGACCTGTGCCCCCGCAGATCGGACGACCCCACACAACCGATGTGCATGATGCGTCGCCTCAGCGTGAAAGATGATCCGCTGGCAACCAGCATCGAGGAAGGCCGCAAGATGACTCTCTGGATTCATGACCATCAGATGCGCCTCAACGGGGATCCCGGCCCTTTCCACCGCCCGAGCCGCAAGGCCCGCGCCGAACGTGATGGGGGGGACAAAGTTGCCATCCATCACGTCCAGATGAACCCAATCGGCCTCGGCCTCTTTCATCTGTTCGATGACGGCCCCGTAGTTCAGGGGGTCAAAGCTCAGAATGCTCGGCGCGATCTCAATCACTCGACCGGTTCTCCAGCATCGGCCCTCTGGGTGAATTGCGTCACCGGCTGACCGTCATAGAAGACCTTGAACGTGACCTCGGTCCCATAGCCGACCTCTTCGGCCTGGATCAGGTCGTTCGGTTGATTTCTGGCTTCGTAGAGCACCTTCCCGCCGGGGAATCGGTCGTCGATCATCTCGATCCGGACGACCACGCTATCCTCGAGTTCGAGCGGGCCCACCTTGAGTCGGTAGAGCTTGCGCACCGTTCCCGAATCCACGTTCTTCGGCACCGCTTCTCCGCTGCTCACGGTGATCGCAACTGCAGAACTCTTCTGAATCCTTTGGCGCGGGGCAGGGCGCTGGTCGACGACCGTCCCCTTTTCAAAGTTCAGGCTACTGCGCTCCCGAATCTTGGGGTCCACCTTGAGCCCGATCTTCGTCAGGAAGGACTTCGCTTCTTCCAGAGATCGCCCCCGGATATCGGGAACTTCGACAAAGCGGGATCCCATGCTGACGGTCGCGTAGATCGGCGAACCTTCTTTTCGCTTGGATTCTGGGCCGGGGTCCATCTTCAAGATCGTCCCCTCCGGTTTGTCGCTCTCAACTTCCTTGACCACCAGCTTGAGCTTGAGTTGCTCCAGTTGTTCGCTTGCTTCGATGGCACTCTGGCCTACGATATTCGGCACTCGCACCTCGCTCGGCCTTGAGAGGTTCCAGGCGAAGTACCCCCCGACGAGGACAACGACCATCAAGAGAGCGAGGTACCCGATGACCAGGAGCCACCTCGGGAGGCCATCGCTCATGTCGATCTCATCATCCGGCTCGATGTCTTCATCCACCGGTCGGGGCTTTTCTCGGCGGATGGCGCTCTCGGCCGGAGTAAGGCGCTTGGGTTCGGCGGCGGAAACCGGGACCGCCGCGGGCATCACCGACTCCTTGATCGGCCAGCTGACCTGCTTGCCAAACTTGAGGGCATCGAGGAGCTTGCGGAGATCGCTGAGAAACGCTCGGGCCGAGGGATAGCGATCGTGGGGCGTTTTGGCCATCGCCTTGCGGATCACTTCATCCAAAACAGCGGGGGCTCCGGGGTTGCTGATGCGGATACTCGGGACCGGAGCGGTGGAATGTTTCATCGCCATGGCGACTGGCGTGTCGGCACTGAAAGGTAGACGCCCGGTCAGCAATTCATACATCACGACGCCAAGCGAATAGACATCGCTCGATGGATTCGGCATCGCCCCTTGAGTGACCTCGGGAGCCAGGTATGGAGCCATCTCGGGGAGGACGACGATCGCCGCCGTCCGACTCGCGCCGTAAGCCTTCCACATGCCGGTCAGTCCCACCTTCACTCGATTTTCTTGGTTCACAAAGAGCGTCCCGGTACTCACGTCTCCATGGGCATGACCTAGATCATGGACCGGAGCGAGGGCCTCGCAAACGCCGATTGCGATCTGGAGCACAACCGGGGCCGAGAACGGCGCCAGCTTGCGGACCCGATCGGCGAGGACGGCCCCCATGGGAAGCTCGCTGACGATGAAGGGCGTCCCCTCGTGCTCATCGAGTTCGAGCAGCTTCTCCAGATTCGGATGGGGCGCGGCATGACTCTCCGAAATCACTTCTTGGATCCTTTCCAAAAATGCCGGCTCTTGGCCAAAAGGCGGTTGAATCAGCCGCACCTTGACCTCACGTCCACCGACCCGATCTCGGACTCGGTAAGCCTTGAAGATGGCCGACTCTTCCAGCTCTTGGAGGACTTCGTAGCGAATACGAAGGAGCGAACCGATCACGAATCCACCTCCGAACGACTGAGAAGATAGATCGCGATCGACCCGACCAAGAGCACCAGCGCCAACATCGCGATCGGAGCCTGGTCGATGCTGCGTGCATACTCCGCACTTCGGCCCCCAAAGAAGGCCAACTGGCTGGCGGCATAACCCCCACCAATCAGGATGAGCGCAAGGATCGCGAGGAGGAGTCGAGCGAGATTCATTCCGAAATCAGGATCGACACCACCTCGGCGGGATCGATTCCAGTGATGAGTTTACACGTTCCCCACCCTGTTAATAAACTTAGGGCCAAGCCCGAGTCGGTCGCCTTCTTGTCCCCCGCCATGGTCGTAACAAGTTCGCGCCGGTCGAGGCCCAGGGGAATCTCGGTCGGAAGCCCTTGTTGCGCCATGTCTGCCGCGATTTGGTCGGCAGTCCCGGCCGGGGTCACGCCGAGGCGCTCTCCGATTTTGGCCTCACAGACCATTCCGACGGCAATGGCCTCCCCGTGGAGCAATCGGCGATAACTTAGCTGCCGCTCAATCGCGTGACCCACGGTATGGCCAAAGTTGAGGGTCGCACGGAGACCATTGGTCTCGAACTCATCGGCCTCCACCACCTGCCGCTTCATATCGACGCTCGCTTCGATAATCCACCTCAGGTCGGGGTGCCGGGGGCGGACCGGATTCTTCCGGAGCGCATCCAAGAGCTCGGGCCGGTGGATGTAGCCCGCCTTCCAGACCTCGGCCGCGCCGTTTCGATGTTGTCTCGCCGGCAAAGTGTTCAGAAAATCCGGGGCGATCCAGACCTCGCTGGGAGCATGAAAGGCTCCTGCGAGGTTCTTTCCAGCGGGGAGATCGATTCCGACCTTTCCGCCCACGCTGGAGTCCACCATCGCAAGCAAGGTGGTTGGGATCTGCAAAAACGGTACCCCGCGCATGTAACTCGCGGCCGCAAATCCGACCAGATCCCCGATCACACCCCCGCCCAAGGCGACCACCCGGGTCGAGCGCTTCGCGCCCACCCCGGCCAGCCAGCCGAGTATCCGACCAAACTGCGTCAGGTTTTTGGTTCGCTCACCCGCGGGAAGTACAAATACACGCTCAAATGAGCTCAGCGCCTCGGCATAGTGCCGGGCGACGTTTTGGTCGGTGACAATGGGGTCGAGGGGTTTCAAGCCAGCCCAGATGGACTGAACGGAGCGAAAATCGATCGGATACTCTCCCCGAGAATGCCGGACAATCACGTTAGCTCCTTGAGCTGAAGAAAGAGCTCATGAGCGCACGACTCGCTCAAGTTTCCGGTGAAGAGCCACGTGTGGTCCGCCTTTCGATAGAGCGGTTCGCGCCTCGAGTAGAGGTCTCGAAGAGCCTCTTGCCAATCTTCGCGCTCGAGCAGAGGGCGCTTTTTTCGACTCACGGCCAAGCGTTCAATCAGGGTTTCGATGGGAGTCTCCAGAAAGATCGTCGTTCCCAGTCGCCGGAGCTCTTCCCAGTTATCCTCCCGAAGCACGATCCCGCCCCCGGTCGCAAGCACACGGCCTTCTGGCTCCAGCCCCTTGAGGATGCTATGCTCGTGGTCCCGAAAGGTCGCCTCGCCGTAGACATCGAAGATCTGCGAGATGCTCCGCCCGAACCGGTTTTGCAAGAGCGAGTCGGTATCAGCAAAGTTCCGCTCTGAAAGCCGGGCAAGCTCTCGCCCGACCGTACTTTTACCGGCCCCCATCATCCCAACCAGGATCCAGTCGCGCTTGTCTTGCATAGGAACAAAAACGCGATAGAGCCCACAGGCCCTATCGCGTCGATGCCGTTGGAAATCGACGGCCTAGGGGCCAAGGCCTCCGATCGTATCATCTTCCACGATGAACGGAGTCACGAAAATGATCAGCTCTTGGCTGTTGTTTCGCACCGTGCTTGTTCGGAAGAACTGACCAATGATTGGGAGGTCTCCGAGGATCGGGAATTTCTGAGTGGACGAGGCGTTTTGCTTTCGAGTGAATCCGGCCAGTGCGATGGTCTCACCGCTCTTGACGCGCGCCACAACCGAGATCGCTTGGCTCAGAATGTCGGGGATTTCCGCTCCATCTGGACCTCGTCGGATCTGACCGAGATCTTGGATCTGAGGGGCTAGGCCAACGGTGACCGTCCCGTCGCCGTTGATACGAGGCTTGATCGCCAGAAGGCTGTTGGCCTGGATCTGGAACGGAGTGTAGGTCGTCACGACGCCGCCGCCACCGATGTTGGTGTTGGGGATGTAGATCGTGGTCTGGGTCGACTGTTGAACGAAGGCCGGCTGATTATTCAGGGTTCGGAGCAACGGCGCGTTGACCGTCTTGCCTCGACCCTCTAGGAGCACCGTTCGCAGTCGGCTGGCGACGTTTCCACTCGCCCAGTTGATGAAGACGGGGTTGGATGTCCGGGCAAAGGAGCCAGGCTGGTTCCCGGCGTTGATGGCTCCACGTTGATAGAGCCAGTCAATTCCGAAGTCTCGGTCGACCGACTCGGAAGTCGTGATGAATTCGACCTTGATGATGACTTGCTTGGGCGCGATGTCGAACTGCGCCACCAAGCTTCGCAGCTTGCGGATGGCTTCGTCGTCCCCTTGGACGATGATCGAGTTGTCGGTTGGGTCATAGGTGATCCGGTCGATCCCTTCCGGCATGAATCCAGTTCCGGCCTGGGGCGCGCCGACGTTTCCGCCACCGCTGCCGCCGAGTCCACCACCGCCACCGCCAGGTTGACCGCCACCGCCGCCACCCGTCGGTCCACCACCGATTCCGCCCTGGCCTCGGCCGCCACCGACCTGGTTCAGGGTTTCGCCCGGAATGACGACATCATTCGGAGCAACCGGATTTCGCGAGGTATCGGTCGGCAACGGGGTATTCGTGCCCACCGGGAAGGACGTGGTGGGAGCCTGGATATTGACGCCTCCGGCCATGACGACCTGGGAAGGCGCATAGGGAGACGCGGAGAGTCGCTTGAACTCCTCGGAGAACATGTTGACTTCGCGCAAAGAGCCATCCGAATCAATGATCTCGGCTTTGGTCAGCAGGTCGAAGATCAGTTTGGGGTCTCCCCGCATGATCTTGACGCGCTCAATCCTCTTCTCTTTCTTGGCGAGGGTCTTGCTACCAACTGGGGCCACCTTCTCTTCGATCGGCTTCGGACCCTTTCGGATCACGAAAACGCCCGAATCCAGTTTCTCAGCATAGGCTCCAGCGGCGAGACAGATGAGCTCAATCGCCTCCTCTGGCGTCTTGTTGGAGATCGTCAGAGTGATCATGGGCAAGTCGTCCAGCCCGGGAGTGAGAACGAATTGCAATCCCGCTTGCTTCGAGAGCATTTGGGTCGCCATTCTCAGACTTGCGTCTTCAAGGGTGACGTTGATCCTCTCAACAGGACTGACGGGGGCCGCAAAAGCCAGTGGCGTCAGAGCGGTGGAACCAACCACTGCCACCACCATTGCGGTCTTGACGAATCGACTGAACGACATGCTCATGATCTTACTATTTCTGCCTCAAAGATTACCGGCCAAAGCCGCCGCCGCCACCACCGCCAAAGCCGCCGCCGCCGAAGCCACCGCCGCCGCTATTGCCGCCGAAGCCACCACCACCGAACCCGCCCCCGCCCTGACCGCCGCCGAAGCCACCGCTACCGAAGCCGCCGCCGCCTTGGCCACCGCCAAAGCCGCCACCGCCACCGCCGATAGGCTGTGCGCTGTACTCCGGTTGGCCGAACGGATCCCACTCATTGTTGATAAGTCGGAAGATCATGACCGGGTCGGCACTGCGGATCGGAATTCGCTGCGGTGGATTGTCTCGCGTGGTCGTGGTCGGGAGGTTGCCCAAGTCGGTACCGCCGCCACCTTGGCCCGGGTCGAAGACGGGCTTAGGAATGATGTTGTAGATGCCGCCAGTCACCTCGTAGGTGGCCTCGACTTGTCCAAGAATGCTACGCAATGCCGTTTCGAACGGAACATTGGTCAGCGTGACCGTCACAGTGCCTTGAACTTGATCGCTCAAGGTGTACGGAACACCAGCGGTCTTAAAAAGCATCCGGATGGCGTCCCGAACATCAGCATCTTGGAGTTCGAGCGAGGGGATGATCTTGTCGCGGGGGTCGACCTGGGCGACGGACACCGTCGGGGCCACCATCATCCCGCTAACGACCAAAGCGGCCATCGCAAATTTCAACATGTTTTTCATAGCTTTCTGTTAGCCTCTGATATCTTGTAGTCTTGAACCGGTCAAAGTTTCGAAATCTTGTGAATGTTTAGCGGTCGGCCGCACCTGCCGAACCGGCACCGCCCGGGGAAGCAGTATCACCCATGGAGTTCGGACCTCGCCGACCTCCTCCAGAGTTTCCACCGCCACCGCCGCTTCCGCCGCCGCCGAGATCAATCCGAGAGACGAGTGGCACCGCGACTTCTCGCGGTCGAGCGTTGGTCCGGCGTCGAATGATCGCTTTTTCCGCGTCGATCGAGACGACAGTCCACTCTCCGCCTGGTAGCGATGCTCCGGGGAAGATCTCAATCGTTCGTCCGTCGAATTCCATTAGCGCCGAGACCCCATTCTGAGCCAGCAAAATACCGGCCAGTCGAAGGTTGGGCGGAGCGGGAGCTATCACTTCTGGCTCAACTGCAATCTCGCGTTCGGGCGTGAAGTAAGTCCCAAATCCGGCCAGGGAGTCAAAAATTCGGGCCGTCGTTTGCTCTCTCTCGAAGGTTCTTTCGCTGGGGAAGAGGGCAAATGGATCGGGTCGGCCATCTCGTGATCGCCGTTCCGCAAGATCTGCAAATTCGGTGGGCCCCGCCGCAGCCGGAGCGATGGGCACGCCAGCTTCACTGCTGAATTCGAGGACCGGGACACCGGCCGTCGCTCCACCGGCGACTCCAGCGGGCATTCCGGGAGCACCTGCGCCTGGCGGGGGTCCGCCTGCGCCCGGAGGAGGTCCACCCGGTGCGCCGCCCATTTCGGGAGACATCCCGTCTTGTTGGGCCGAAACCGAGAGGGTTGGCAAGCTCAGGGCCAAGGTCCCAAGGGCAAGAAGTCCGAGGGCCACGTTGGTCGTGTTGGCGTTCCACCGTTGACGTCGTCGATATTTCACGTTATCTTCCTTCCCTCTCTTCTCCACCTGGAGGTCCACCGGGGCGACCGAAGCCGCCTGGAGGTCCACCTGGCGCGCCAGGTGCGCCCGGCGCCGCTCCGGCACCTCCACCAGCTGCACCATCAGCGGCCCCTTGCGGAACCGGCGGGGCTACTCGATTTCCTCGAATCAGCGCCACGATGGACAAGTTATAGGTTCCACGAAGTCGGGGAGAGGTCCCCGCAAGCTGAAGACCGTCGGCGACGGCCAGATAGTTCGGCATGTCGCTCCAAGCCTTCACGTGGTCCATGATCTGATTGTAGGTTCCTTCGACTGTAACCTGACCAAGATCGTGAATCACGACCGGAAAACCGTAGTCCGGGAAGTTGAAGCCGGTCTCCACGATATCCGCGGCGTTGTTGCTAAAGGCCGGAATGACGGGAGCCGCGATGAGCTTGACACCGCCGCGCTTCATTTGGCGGTTCAAGTCTCGCTGCATCTCGTTCCGAAATTGTCGAGCGTCCGCGGTCAGCTGCCATCGGTTGACGCTGAGGTCAATGCCACCATTGGGAACGCCAATCTCGGGAGTCTTTTGCTCAACGATGTTTTGCCACTGAGCATCTGCCTCGGCTCGAAGCGCCGTGGCTTCACGAAGCCGGCGATTGACCTGAGGCTCCTTCGCGATCTCGCTATTCAGCTGATCGCGGACTTCGTTGTTCATCTTGACCTCTTGCATGTTCGGTCGCCAGAACATCAGGAAGCCCACCGCCAAAACCGCCAAAGAAAGGAAGAGGAAGCTCAGAAACCAGGATAAAGGATTGAATTTGGAAATCATGGTAGCGCCTCGTTATTCCTCCCCTCCAGGAGCCCCGGCAAAGCCCGGAGGTGGTCCGCCAGGCCCAGCGGAGAAGCCGCCGGGGCCAGGACCGGCCGCAGGAGCAGCCTGACCAGCCGTCGCCAGGACGCCTGGCTTAAGGCTTTCCCGCGGGTTAGGAGTGCGGAAGTCAACATTGAGCTGCTTGTCAGCCGGAGCGTTCGCATCTCGTTCGATCAAAACCGTGAATTGGACGTTCTGCCATTCGGGCAGGGCCGACCGCTGGTTTACAACTGGGTTGCCAAAGTTCCCCACTCCGGTAAACCCGGTGGAGCCTTGAGTGGCCTGCGAAATCAGATAGTTGAGCCGCTGGTCCGGACCGCCGAGGGGCCCTTCTTGGTCCATCGGCGGCTTTCGCCCTTGGTCGCGCCGATAGGCGAGGGCTCGCTGGTCACTCTCAATCAGGTTGGGGACTACCATATCCCGCAGGACTTCGTATCCGGTTCGGCTAACGGTCCGCGCGCCTGGAATCCGGAGTAAGGCAAGCGGAGCATCGCTATAGAGCTGGAACGACTGGATCACTCCACCGAGCGTCAGCAAGCATGAATTCTCACTCACCGGGGTCACCTGCATCCGATTAACTCGGAAGTAGGGCGGAATGTAGGGGATCACCGCGTCATAGAACTCGGGATACTTCTTGTTCTGGACATCCATCGCGGCGGCGAGATCGATGTTCCGCTTGAGGATGACCCCGCTGGCGGCGACCGTCTCGGCCTCTCGGGCCTTCGCCATAATGCTGGCGGCGCGAGGACGGAGTTCCTCGACCTCTTGCTTCGCGGTCTTCAGGTTATTCCCCGAGAGGACGATCATCGCGATCGTTCCGAGGATCGAAAGCACGAACAACAAGAGCGAGAAGATGAAGGCCGTCTTGGCCTGCGCCCCTTTTGAGACTGTTGTTGGGAGGAGGTTAAGCTTCATCTTCCTTGATTTAGTCGAAACAAATGTGCAGGGCGTTACCGACGGCGACGGCAAACTCTTCGCGGTGACCCTCAATGGTCTCCGTATCGAGCCGCTTGGCGACGATGTTCATGCGTCGCAAGGCGTCGTAGCGCTCGGTCGGCACGCTGAGTACCTTACCCATAAACGCCTCCAGCCCGCGCAACTTAGATCCACCTCCGCAGAGCAGAATCTGGTCAACCTCGCCGCCCTTGCTGCGGAAGTGGTCCACCGATCGTCGGACTTCCGACATGAATTCGTCAAGAACCGATGCAAACGCACGGTAGATTCGATCCGCTTCGGGATCCGCGCTCGCCAAGGTCGCCGGCTCGGGCGTCAGATCCTCTGGCACCGGCGGCGGGGCTTCAAAGCCTTGGGTCGCCATCGGCTCAAAAGCAGGTTCCTCGACTGGAGGAGTCATCCCGGCCATTGGATCGGCCGAGTAAGGCACGAACGCTTCGGACTCGCTTCCTCCGGCGTTGTAGGTGTTGATCGATTGGATATTCGGATCCACCGTCGGAATCGCGCCCATCAGGGGATCGGGATTGAATGGATCGAATGGCGAAAGCCCCTGGGTGGCCCCAAACGGGTCAAAGGTCGGCATCGCCCCCGCGTTGTCGGGGATCGTGGCCCGAGTCTTTTTCAGGTCTTCGGCATCCTGCTCGGTCAGGGCCATATTGTCGGCGATCGCCCGGGTGAATTGGAATCCACCAAGAGGAATGACGCGCGGCATGAGCAACTGCCCGTTGCGATAGATATTGATCGCGGTGGACTGATGGCCGATATCGACCACACAAAGCGTTTTGTTGTCCAGAGCCTCACCGTAGCTCGTCGCGGTAGACCGAGCCAGCGCGAGCGGCTCTACGTCGATCGCAAAGGGCTTCTTGCCCGACTTGGTGATGACGCTGATCATCGTGTCCACGGCCGACTGCGGGGCGACGGCCATCACGACGTCTTGGTTGGTCGCGGCGGGGTCTCCTCCTTCGTAAGCCTTGAAATCCTGCTGGACCGTTGTCTCGGCAAAAGGAATACTGCGCGAGATCTCCCAGTTCATGTGCTCTTTCAGCTCATCGCCGCTCATCTTGGGCACTTCAAGAGTCCGCACCAGGATCGAGGCTTGGCCGGCAATGGAGATGACCGCGTAGGGGGCCGAGGAGCCCGAGGCCGTCAACATTCCCTTGATAGCGGCGGCCACGTTGTCCGAATCATAGAGACCGGTGTGATCGACTGCGCCTTCAGGCGTGGGCCCGATCGCAAGGGCACTGATGGCAGGTTCTCTTCCCTGCATCTTGACCTCTGCGAGCTTGATCTGTTGGCTCCCGACGTCAATTCCTAGAACCGTGCTCAGCTTCTTTGGCATATCTCATTCCGCCCGGACCAACCCAAAGCCCCACTATGTTACACCCCATAGCACGGGCTGTCAACGCCGTCCCGACCTAGTTGAACTTGCAGGTGAGACGGATTGAATCCAATAAAGAGTTCGGGCCGAAAGGATCGACTCTTCAGCCTCTCCTTTCGGCCACCGTTAGGCCCGCTCGCTTTCGGTCTATTGGCCACTAGACCGAGGGGTCGGAATGAACCGAGGCGCCGCCGTCATCATGAACAGATCCTGGTTCCCTCGGCGGGTGCTGGTCCAGAGGAACCACATCAACCCGGGCCGATATTGGCCACTCTGGTTGGTGGCGAACGCCGATCCTTGACCATCCAAGACCAGAGTCGGTGGCGACTCGTTAAAGCCTTGGCTCATCGGCATCTTGGTCTCGGCCCCCTCGCGAACGAGGCCGATCGACACCCGGTCGGTGATGGACCCGATGAACTGACCTTGGTCATCGACCGCGTCATAAATCACTGCCACGCTGTTTCCATCGTCGACCGCTTCGGTGTAGAGAATCCCCAAAACTGGATCGACTTGGTACGCGTTGCCGCGCAGACCGGTCACCCGGAAGTTCGTGAGGAATCCAGCCGCATTCACCCGTGGGCGGAACGATAGGGGAGTTCCCGGCCGCAATGACCGCACGTAGGGCGAGCTCAGCGACTGGCCATCCCGCGAAGTGCGCAGATAGGCGACGGCAAGTCGGTCGACGGTCATCGTCGCGTTGGCGTCGAAGAGTTCGCTACCGTTGAAGACATAGCCCGGAGCTCCCATGAAGTTCCGCTCACTGCTCGGGCGGTCGTCATAGATCATGCTTGCGCCCCGGTAGTTCTCACCCGACCCCTGGCTGATCCGCACGTATCGCGGAGTGGACCGGAAGTAGAGCTTGGTTCGGGTTGGCACGAGGCCACCAGTGAACTTGACGCTACCGTTGCTCAGGTCGATCACGGCCTTTCCGCCATAGATCGAATCCGCGGTGAGAATCCGCGCATCCGGATCATAGACCCGAGTCTCCAGTCGAAGGACCGACTGGAACTGGTTCCCGTTCCGGCGCATGATGTCGATGAACTCACTACTCGTCGCTGTCGCTTGGTCAACGGTCGAGGTCGCGTAGTTGCCCTCGAGGTCCTGAGTTCGGCTGAGGAGGTCCGCTCCAAGGCTCCAATAGATGTCCGATCCGGGATCGTATTCCAGCGGCAAGAACTGGGTCTGCCACGGAATCAGGACTCCGGTCGCGCTGTTCCTCGGAGCGCTTGGCCAGGCTCGGTCGGCGGCCAAGGTCAGCAGGTACACGTCCGAACTCGGTCGGCCCCTCAGCTTGCCCGTGAAGGCGACTTGGATCACGGTTCCGGGGCGACCGTTCAAGACCGGGGTCCGGCGAACAGCCGCACTAGTGGCCGAAACCGACTCAAAGGCGCTTCCGATCCGCAGAGATCCCACCGAAGAGCGACCCTGCGAAATGAACTGACCACCCCTGAACAGCGCCCAGTTGAGCTGGGTCAGACCGCCCGCGGTGGTCGGGAAGAACACCGTGCCGTCTTGCCCCGAGTGGACGACGCTTGGTCGACCGAAGCGCGCTCGTGTATCAAAGGCATCGCCGCGGAATTCCAGCGGAATCGGGGTGCCCGGCTGGACACTGCCGTTGGCCCCAATCGAAACGCGGGAGAGGAAGATCCTCGATTCGCGGCTGGTATCCCCACTGGGGTCCACCCGGCGTCCCTCGCCGACAAAGGCCAGCCAAGTGAAGTCACCCGATCGGTTTCCGAACGGCACGGTCGGATCACCGACCCCAGACGAGCTGAAGCTCGGGAGTCCGAATCGAACCGAAGTCGGATCGATCGTCGCGCCATTGGTCAGACCGAACAAGGATGTCGGATCACCGCTCGGATAACCCGCGACCTGGTTGGCAAACCACTGGTTGGGATTGGCATTCTGCCAATTGTCCAAATCATTGACCAAAGCTCCGCTAGTCGAGGCGCCGCCCGAATTCGGACGTTCCCCACCAAGAGCGCTGAAGTACAGGTAGGTCGGCCCGAGGTTCCCCGCATCGTTTTGCGTCTTGAGATCGGGCACGAAGGCCGGGCTCCCGCCGCTGCGTCGATCGGAGCTGAAGGCAACCACCAAGTTTCCGTTCGTGTCCCGGACCCCTGTCGGCTCCATGTTGTTCCAGAGGAACTGCTGATCGGGGTCGATGGTGAAGGAATCCACCATCGGAGCCGTGCGGAACGTCGTCCGGTTGGTCAATCGGGTCTCGCGGACCGTGAACTGCACCGTCATCGGATCCTGCGTGAACGGTTCGTAGTTGTTCCCCGATCCGTTCAAGACCGCTTGACCGGTATTCGGCGTGGTCTGATCATCTTCGATGGCATAGAAGATCTGTCGGTAGAGACCGACTGGTGTGCCAATCGGCACGCTGACGGCCACCCGCGGGTCTTCCTTGGTCGTGATCTGGGTATCCCCAATGTTGAGATTAGGGTTACCCCTCGGGACCGGAGTCAGCCTCAGACGCGTTGGCGCACCATCGCCCACCCGGGCTTTTTGCACCACTCGGCGGTTGTTGAGCGAGTTCGGCGTGAAGTTCGGGTCCAGATCCGAATGGAGGTGGAAGACCGCATCTAGGAAGGCCCCGTCCGAGTTCGTCTCGCTGAAGATTCGGCGATTCTCGGGGAAGCCATCCACCGCCTTGGCCAGCCGGACGTTCAGCAGGTTCACGTTACCGAGATTCTCGACTCCAAAATCGAGATGGAACGGGTTGCTGGTGGAGTGGAACCGAGGATTCGTGAAGAAGTTCGGATTGTCCACCTGCAGGGTCGGAGCATAACCAGCGCCTGCGGGCATTTCACCCAGGTCCATCGTTCGGTTGGTAAGGGCTAGGCGTTCATCGACCTGGATCCGAGCTTCGGAAGCAAAAGTCCGGAAGGCGAAGCCAGAGTTTGCATTGAACACCGGGTTAATCGAGTTGTTCGGATCGATATAGACGAACTGTTGCCCCAGATAGCCATCCGGATTGGGCGGCTGGAATCGCGGGACCGCGAGCTCCATATCGAAGAACGTGGGTCGAAGCGTCCTCGGGACGAACTGGTTGTAGGTCGGCGCATCGCTGTTGTAGCGTGTGATGTCCGCATCCAGCATCGTCGGAGCCTCGAGGGTCACGCCCTGGAAGATCGGGTTCTGCGCATTGGCAAACTGATCTTTGCGAACCACGAAGGCGTCGCGCCGGATATCCGGATAGTCGAGGCTGGAATACAGCGACCGTTGCCGCGGATCATCCTCGAAGTTGGGATAGATCGAGTCGTCAAGCGGCTTCACCCGGTTGTCGTCGATCCCATCAAGCTGCCATGCCAAATCGTTTGGTCGGAACCGGACGTTGGTCATCCCCACGCCTTGACCACGAAGGAGCCTCAGGGCCGATCGGTCATAGACAAGGATCTGCGAGACCGCCGACTGGCCATGGGGCACGAGGCTCGGTTGTCGAAGCTCGATGCTCTCCAGATCGTTCGAGAACGGCTGGAGCAGATTCTTGAATCCAACTCCCTCGACCTGGTTACCATTGAGTCGCACTTCGGGATCGCGTGGGTCGACGGTCACGCCGATCCGGTTGGCGGCCAGGGGCTCGTTGAATCTCAATGAGAGAGCCAGCGGATTGGCCACGCGGAATCGGTCACCCGGGCGCATGTTGGCGGTCAAGAGCGAGAGGTTCCCCACTCCGCCGCTAGTTCGCTGAGCCGAGACAAACGCCCGCAGGAAGGCCGCGCCCGGAGCGAGGCCGTTCTGACCCGTGGGCTGGATCGGGATCTGCGCGATCGCGATTCGGCCCTTATCGGCGGTGGTGCCCGTCACAGGGAAGGTCGCGAGCGTTCTTCGTTGGACCGAAGTCGATCCAACGTTGAACTCGATCTGGATGTTGTAGATAACCGGCTGAGCGCTTAGTGCATCGAACTCGGGCAGGTCATAGACGACGACGTAGAGCGTCTCCCCGAAATCGTAGTCCGTCCGGGTGATCTTAGCCGCATTGGCTCCACCTTGCACCACCTGCTCCACTTGGGCATAGGTGATCGGCGTCCCACCGCGGAAGGCTTGGGTCAGAGCCCCAACTTCGCTCGGGAGGGCGAGGCGCGTCTTGGCATTTTGCTGAATCTGGCGGAGGACTTCCGTCGTTTCGTCCGGCACGACCTCCACATCCTCTTGCAAAGGCGGATCGCCGGGCGTCAGCGTCTGGCTATTGTCAGGCAGATCGGGGTCATCGTTGAACCCATAGAGATAGCCCCTTGAGTCGGTGACATAGATCCAGCTGTAATCGTCATCGAGCGGAGCCGCCGGCGGTGCGTTCACCGAGTCGAAGCCCCCGAATGCCGGCGAGTTAAACGTAAATCCGCCGCTATTGCCCAGAGTGGCAAAGCCCCAGACGGCTCGGCGACCTTGTTCTACCGGCCCGGTCGAGTCTCGGTTGACGTCCCCAAGGCGCGCAAGGAACCCAGTGATCCGGCCCGAAGCATAGGGGACCACCACGACCGGACGACCCGGATTCGCGGTATCCACCGGGAGGTGGTCGCGGCTGCCGTCGTTGCGAAGCGTGTTCATGTAGGTGAAGCCGATCGAACCCGAAGGTCCAGCTCCGACCTCAGCCGTTGCCCAGATGGTGGATCCATCGGTCGCATTCAGGGCATATACAGCGCCGTTGTTGTTGGCGGTAAAGACCGTATCGGGCATGCCTCCCCCGATGTTGGCGGCGCTGACGGCCACGGGAGAACTCGTTCCGAATGAGACGAACGGGTTCGGCGCGCCCGTTCCCGTCGAGCTCCAGACTTCGTTACCGATCTGGTCGCCCTCGGGATCGTTGACGTTGACGGCATAGAACCGAGGACCGGCCCCGAAATAGAGTCGATCAAAGGCCAGGGCTGGAGTCATGTTGATCGGTCCCAGCGGGGCTCCGGCCGGATCGGGGAACTGCCAGCGGACCGTCGTCGATTTGTTGCCCGCGACGCCAACCGCGTCGAGAGCATAGAGCCGTCCGGTGCGGGTGGGCACGAAGATCGTTGGCGCGGCTGGATTGGCTCCGCTTGCGCTCAGACCAAACGTGATCGAACCCGTGATCTCACCGAGGTCGAGGTTATTGACCGGGGACGGATAGTCGTCGGGCCAGGTCCATCGACGCCGGACCGTACCGTCCCCACGCCCTTCGGTTTCGAGGCAGTAGACGCGGCCATTCTTGCTCGCGATGTACAGAAGCCATTGGAAGTTTCCGGGAGAAACTTCGACCCGTTCGATCAGAGCAGAGCTGATTCCGAACCCGGTCGGCATCGTGGCGATTCCGTTGGGTCCATCTTCGCCCGCGACGAGGTTCGGATCCGAACCTTCGAGCCGCTCGCTCGGATAGCTCCACAGAACGTTGGTCGATCCGTTGGTGACGTCACCTTGAGCGTTGAGGGCATAGATTCGGCCCGTCTCGGTGGCGGCGATCACCACGTCTCGGTTGGCGACGGTTCCGCCGACGTTGACCGGGATCGTGGCAAAGACCGGGGTGCTAGTGATCCGATGATCGGCCACGCGGCTGAATCGAACCGCATCGGCCATGACCTTCTTGTTCGGATCCGTGCTGATCTGGGTGTTTTGGTTCGTGATCACCACGGTCAGCGGAGCAGCAGGATCTTGTTCAAACCGCGCCACGTTGTTCAGCTGAATCGAACGCCATCCGGCCGAGCCCGATTGGTCGATCGCGACCGAACCGAGCAAGAACGCTCCACGGAAGACTTCGACGAGAGCCCCTTTGGCGAGGTCTGCGCCACCAGGAGTCCAAACATCCACGGAGTAGGCCCCGGTCGGTAACTTGGGTCGGTAGAAGACTCGGGCCGTTGCGGTGGCTTGGGCATCCGAAGTAAAGGCGTCGACGCCGCGGAATCCGGGGATCGCAAGGTCCACCACGAAGCCCAATCCGGCCTGCACATGCGAGCTTTGGTTATCGACGTGGATCGTCTGGAACGTTCGGCTGATCGGAGCTCCGGCCCCCAGAACCCAGTCTCGCTTGCCTTGAGCATATCGATCTAGTTCGGTTTGGGTCTCATTCCTGGGCCGAGGCGAAGGCCAAGACCAGAGGATGTTACGGCGGATATCGCCGCCGAAACCGGGCTCGGCCGAGTCAATTTTGAGGCCGTTGTGGCGATAGGCTGAAAGGACACCGACGGAATAGTCCTCGACTTCGCTGCCGACCTGGTAGGACCCTGGTTCGTCCCGACCGGCAAAGACCCGAGAGGGATAAGGATCGGATCCAGACGCCTTCAGGCTTCCCACGATGGGCGAGGCAAAAGTGGAACCACCCGATCCGCCGGCCGAGCGAATCGCCTTGGCCGAGTCGGCATAAACCACCCGGTTAGGACGGGTATCGGTCGGCACCCCTTGGGCGTCGAGCGTCGTCAGGGCGAGCAGACGGATCGAGAGCGTCGTTCCCGTCGATCGGAAAGTGAGGTCGGTGGGGCGTCCATCGTTGCCCAGTCGGACTTCGCCGCCGCCGGTCAGATAGGTGTCCACCTTTTGATAGACCGGTTGACCAGGATCGTCCAGGTTCTCTACCCCAGAAATTTCATAAACGAAATACTGCTGCGGGAAGTAGAGCCCATCCCCGGCGGGTCCACCGATGATCTCGGTCGGCCCGACGGGCACGTTCACGTAGAGCTGATACTCTTGGCCCGGCTGTGTTTGGAAGCGCCACTGGAAAAAGGCGGCGGTCCCGCTCGCTGGTTCCCAATACCGATCGACCGAGCCCGAAAGACCCGGAAAGGCCATCACATAGGGCGCGCGGCCGGGTTGGGCATCGATCTCGGTGGCCAGCGAGGCTTCGGTCGTGCCGAGAGGGCCCGTCCAGGCCGTGCCCGGGTTGGCGCTTGCTCCGTTTGCCGTCTGCCAGTTGTCGATGGTCGTCGTCGCCCCGGCAGAAGGATCCCACCAGCGAAGGAAGGCCCGACCGGGGTTGTAGGTCGTCAGGCTGCCCACTTGCAGTCCATCGCGCGCCGGGCCTCCCCGGAACTGCGGGTATTCCTGCGCCGTCACCCAAAGCGCTGCTCCCAGTGCTCCTGCACCGAGTAGTAGCGCGACCGATCTTTTCGCCAGCCTTTTCATCGTCCTGTTCCGAATCTAAACTTTTGTCGTTGTTGCACGTCGTGGTGTTCGCTCTCTATCGCCGATCCGCAAAGACTGGGACCGAAATCTGCCGGAAACCAGCAATCGGGGGAAGCTCGAACCGCACGCTGAGGCTATTGAAGCCAAGGTTCTTTTTGTTGAAATCAAATCCCGGATCCGTGTCGGCTCCGCCGGCATCAAACTGGCCGTTCAGAAGCACCACCTCTCCGGCGAAGGATGCTCCGCTGCGCTTGCGTCCGACGTATCCGTTGGTGATCAGCACGTCCCCGCTATCGAGCCGCCGGGCATAGAAGGCCCGGAACCCAAGGGGTGCGTCTTGGCTGAGTTGGTCGTCGGAGAGGCGGCGGCGCATGGCCCGATACACGTTGTTGGGGAGCATCCAGACGCACTCCCAAACTCCAGGATTCGTCTCGACGAGTTCGTAGACCCCGCTGTTGTCGGTCACCATCACCGCATACTGGTTCAACCCTATGTACCGCAAGGTGACCGACGTCAGACCCGCGAACTTGGCCGTGCGGGCCGCCACCGCTGGACTCGTCGCAAACCCATTGGAGGCCGGGTCGAAGAGTTTGCCGGCGGGAATCGCGGGGATGCGAAACTCGGTGAGGAGGTTCTGGGCTCCGCGGGCCGGGTCGTAGATCAGCACGCCGCCATATCCGCTGCGGGATTCGGTCGTCGCAGTTCCCGCCGGAGCGTCGAGGCCGATGCTCGCCCGGGTCGGTTCGATGTTCCCAAAACCGAAGGCGTACACCGTCCGGACTGCGTTACTCGCATCCTTGACTTGGATCCGACCAATCGAGTTATAGGCGAACTGCTTGCCGGTGAATTCCGACCGGGTATGCCACAGCAAGACTCCGTAGGCCTGCTCTCGCTGCCCGGGGGCGTCGCTTTGCGGGTCCACATAATCCACGATGTTGCCAACCCGGCGATTCTGATATCGATAGCGGTCGACCAGTTCGATGACCCGGAAGTTGCCCTGGTCGGCGATCAGGTAGTGCCGCCAATATTCATCTCCCGAGACATTGGTGAACGGGTTTTGACCTTGGGGCACGATGCTGGTGTAGGTCACCACGTCGCGCGGAAGTCGGAGCCGCTTGCTGGAGTTGTTGTTCCAGCCATCCGGAATGAACCTCGGGTCCAGCTTGAGCCCATCGATCGAGCGAATTTCTCGCCCGCCAAGGTCCACCCGCACGATCCGGTCCGCGCCGGGGTCGGTGATGATGTAGCTGCTCGTCCCGACCGGATAGATCCGCCAAGGAGTCGCGAGAGTCACCGGCTTGTTCAGCCCCGAGAGAGGAACTTCGGGACCGCTCGACTTGGTCGAGTCAATGCTCCAGATCGGGTTCCCCGAGGAGTCGATCCGGCTGATCCGGCCATCATCGGCAAGGAGGAAGTCCGCGCGATTGAAGGCGTAAAACTCATTCTGCCCCCAAGCCGTGACCGTGCCATCTCCGGCCGCCGCGTTCAGGAGGGTCGTATCGTCAAGAGTGGCCTGGTTAAGGCGAACCCGGAAGTCGTCGAACGTCGCGACGCCAAAGAACTGCGGGAACAACAAGTAGTCCGTGCCGCGGATGTTGGGCGGATTCCCCGAGACCTGGCTCAGAGAAGGCTGCCATGGTCGGGCCGGGATTCCTGCGCTCGTCATCCAGGGCCGCTGGGCGTTCGGGAACGTCAGGTCGGAGCTCGCGACCTCGATGTTAAGCGCGTTCAACAGGCCCCGTGGTTGGTCAAACCGGCCCGCGTTAACGAGGCCAGGAAGAATTGAAGTCCCTCCCATGTAGAGCACGCGCCCTGTGAGAACGGGTGGGTTGGTCACGGTCAGACCATTAAAGACGGTGTACCAACGGAGCGGCGACCACCGGCCACCAGCCCGACCTGCCACGGCCCGTCCCCCAGTCGTCCCCTGCTCGGGTTCGACGAGGATATCGCCCCGGTTCGGGACGCGGACGATCACCGGAAGATTGGCAATCAAGGCCGCTCCAATGCGCCCCCGAGTGGTCTGCATCGCGTTTAACAGCCGCAATCGGCCGTTCTTTTTGCCCGAAACCGGATCAACGTTCTCGTCTTGGTCATAGACGTAGGAGCCTTGCTGGAGCGTGGTCAGAATTGGGACCGCTCCCTCCGACCGCGCCGGGTCGGGCTGAACCAAGATGAAGTTTGGTTCAAGCGCATCCAGCCGGAATTCGGCAACGTCCGGCTGAGCGTCGAGGGCCACCAGCGTGGTCATCTTGGCTGCGTTACCAAAGATCGACTTATCTGCGGTCGCGGTCACGTAGACCGTATCGCCGCGCAACACCGGAGAGCCGACGATTCGCCAATTCTCCATCTTTCGATCGAGGATGCCACCAACACCTGGAAACTCCAGCAACCCGTCGTAGTCGATCAGCGCCGGGCCATAATCGAAGCGCTGGGCGGCTTGTCCGGCGGCGTTCACGTCGAACTGGGCGCCATCAAAGAATTCGTAGCGGTAGTAGAGCTTGAAGTCGCCTCGGCCTTCTTCGCGAAGGGCAAAGAAACCGGCTCCCGCATTGTCCGCGGTGTTGCTAGGGTTACTGACCCCGACGAACAACATGCCCGTGTTCGAGAGCGTGATTCCCCCGACGATCTCGCGACGTGGAGTCGAGCGATCGGGGAAGGCGATCTCGCCGCGCACGAACTGGTCGCTTTGGGCGGATCCGTTTCCGGGCAAGGTTGGCGCACCCCAGTCGAGGGTGTAATCCACCCGGATGCCATACCGAGCGGGAACTCCGCCCTGGTCGATGAAGTCGTCCGTGCTGGCCACCGGGATGCTGATGCGGCCGTTGACGCCCGAGTTCACGGCGATGGCCCCCGTCACGATACTTCCGAATTGAGACTCGGGGATCGGTCGGCCGTTGGCTTGGTTGATGATCGAAAGCTTGACGCCTTGGCTGGTCCCCGGGCGGTTGGCGATCGGGACACCTTGTTGCGAGGCGCGGGTATTCACAACGAGGATCCCGCCGCCGTCTTCCAGGCTCACTGGACTTTCACCACGAGTTCCGACCCAGGTACTCACGATCCCAGCCGGGAGGCGAGTGGTCGTATCGAGTTGAGTTGGCACGTAGGCCACCTTGTCCATGGCTCCGGAGTTATCAAAAACGCGGATATAACCCACCGTCGGCGAGCCAGAGGGTCGTTGAAGCCGGGGTGCTCGCTCAAGCGCATAGGGCCGCGAGCCTTGGAGCAATTCTCCTGCCCCAAGGTCGAACTGCCAAATCCGCCCTCGATTGGTCGAGTCTTGGTCGGTCACGTAGCCGATCCCCTCGTGAACCGTCGGCGAGAACCGTGGTCCATTGCTCGATCCACCTGGAGCTGCGATTCGGTAGAGTTCGTCGGCGGTGTTGCCGATACCCAAGGCGATGGCAACCACGCCCCCATCCGAAGTTCGCACCACGACTTGATCGCGGGCTCCATCGGGGGCGTTGGGAACCAGCGCCACCACCGGGCTCGACGCCGCATCGACGTTCGCACGCCAAACAACATCGACCGGGGATCCGGGCTCGTCGACGATGCCATCGTCCTCGCTTCCGTCTTGGTCGAGGTCACGGCTGGGTTCGGCGTCGAGGGCGACAAGGGCCCCGCCTGAATTCATGATGATGAGGCCCTTGTAGTGGGCCACGTTGGTCCCTTGGGCCGGGATGAACTGCGTCGTTTCGAACCTACGTAAGAGGGGGGCCGTTACTTCGACGGGAACGCTATTCGACTTGCGACTGCTGCGTCCGGGGCCAAAGTAGCCCGAATTGAGCGAGAGGATGTTGAAGCCGAGCTTGCTGGCCACCGTCCCCGGAAAGTCGCGGACCGGCCGCAGGGCCGCATAGCCCAGGTTGCTGGAGATCCCACCCGAAGCGGTCAAACCCCGGTTCAGAACTTCCGTAAGGCCGCGAGAAGTCACAACCATGTAACCGTTGCCCCACTGGGCCACGGCGATGGTTTTGTTCGCGAGGTCGGGGCCGGCCACGGCTTCCAACTTCCGCGAATCGGGCACGATCCAGCCGTGACGATCCCCCGGGAAAGCGCCGTTCGGCAAGGCGGTGATGACATTGGGAACAGCCGTCAGGCTATAGAGACTATTCAGTTCTTCGGGAGTAATCTGGACCGGATTCGTCATCAAGGGGTGAGCCAGATCGGCGAAGACTTGCCCTCCGAGGTTCGACGTGCGGAACGGGATCGGCAAAGAGTTCACCTCTTCGACCCGACCTCCGGGGATCACATCGACCCAGAGCGTCCCGCCCTGATCGACGAAGTTCCGCAAGAGCTCCCGCTCGCGCGGGTTCAGGGCGATGGTCGCCGCGACCGGGAGGAGAAGGACATCGAAGCGGTTGACCTGTTGCTCTTGCAGGTCGTTCAATCGGACTTCCCAATAGGCAGCGTCGGCCTTGGTGATCCGGCTGGCGACGGCGGGAGGATTGCCCCCTAGTGCGAGCCATCGGTCCCGGACCGAACTCGAAAGCTGAGCCTGAGCCAACGGGTTGCTGAGTTGCCAGTTCCCTGGCTTGACCCCAAATTCGCGATCCAGCGAGAACCAGACGTGGGGGGCTGGATTGAAGAGTTCCCCGTTCGACACTTGACCCTGCACCAACAAGGTGCCCACCCGGATCGGGGTGATGTTGCGGGCAAAGTTCTGTGCCGAAACCCCGACGGCAAAGGCCGAGAGGGCAAGGGCAGCGGTCCAACGAACGAGAGGGGTCCTCATGGGTTCACTTCTCCAAAGTAGATCAAATTGGGACTCACGGGGAGTCGAGGCAGGGGCGGCAAGACCCACTGTCCATCATCCGAGGTGCGGATCGGGGCGGTGCCATCGGCGGTGCCCAGGGCCAGCGACCGGTCATAGCTGATGATGAGGTTGGGCACCACTCGGGGATCGTTCGGGCCGTTGCCCCGAATGTTCAGACCGTTGGGCACGTGTTGGTCGGGCAAGAACCGTCCGGTTCCGCCGATGAACCTCGGCATCCAGCCCCATTGGCGTTGCCACTCGGCTTGCTGACTCATGGGCGCCGGCATGTTTTCGGCCACCGCTCCACTGATCACGATTCGGGTGTTCAGGGGTTCGCCATAGAACGGGGTTTCGGGCATCGCGCCGTAGTTCTCCCAGCGGCGCTGCTGAGCCACGGTGAGACCAAAGCTATTGACTTCGCTTTGGAAGCGCTCCCGAGTGTCGTCTTGGTTCAGGTTGTAGGGCAGACCGGGAATCACGAAGAACGAACCTTCTTCGGCAAAGAGAGCGGCTTCGATCCGGACATCGTTCGGATTCACTCCCATGCGGGCATGGAGGTAGTTCCGGGTGCTGAATTGCTCAAATCCGGTGAGCCGAACCGTGAACTCGGTTTCGTCTTGGATGGCCAATCGATAGGGTCGATTGGGATCGCCGCCACCCGTGATGACCCGACCCGCGATAGCGCTGGTCGAATCGGCGAGCGGCATGGCCAAGCTCTCAAACCGAGTGAACCAGTTCCGGCTGCCATTGGCGAGGCCATAGATCGGGCTAAAGACCTTGTTGGTTCCGGCCGGTAGCAAGAAGTCGCGGATCTCTTCGTTGAAGCTCTCCGGGAATTCGGCCGCTTGTTGGCGGTAACTCGGGAACAAGTAGTTGGCTCCCGCTCCCCCGGCCAGGTATGCCCGGGCCTGAACTTCTAAACTGATAAAGCTTTCACCGCCATCGGCCGAGTGCATCACAAAGAGCTTGGTCGGCAGAGGGTTGTTGTTTCCGTGCTCGCGATAGGTGGTGGCAAAAGGCACCCAGGTCGACGGGTTGTTCGCGACGATGCCGTCCACCGCGTTCTCGGACGAATTCAGCAGAAACTGATTTTGGAGCGTCAGCGACGAGGAGCTGAGGTCCACCTCGAGCGGAACTTGACTTTCCTGAATCGTAGAGTTGTCCTTCGTATTCGGCTGCTCACCAGGAGCAAGACCAAAGAACTGCGTCGTGTTGATGCAGACGTAATCCTTGGCCATCAAGGCCAGCATCGATCGACTCGGGCGGCCCAGTACGCTGCCGGATTCGTCCACGATTCCCTTGGTGATCGAACCTTCGATGTAAACCGATCCGAAGGAGACCACGGTCAGCTGCTCGTCGGTCGGGATCACCCCTCGGACCCGGACGTCGGTCTCGAAAAGGACCACGCCGTTGAACCGCCGACCCGAGTTCAGGAAGTCGCTATCGGCCAGATTCGAGGCCGCTCGACCAATCAGGTTCGGGTTCAAGAGGCTATTGATGGCGAAGGTCTCGATCCGTCCGCCGTTGTTGACCTTTCGCAGTCGGAAGCGAACCGTGGATTGACCGGAGTCGCTGCCATCGGGACGTCGCCAGAAGTTGTTGGTCCGGAAACCCTGATTGTTGGTCCGCGATTCACGGGTGATCTCGAATCCATCGGGCAAGAGGCGCAAGTAAGCCGCTTGGGGCACGAAGTACGGCCCGATCCACGAACCGAGGAGACCAAACGATTGGTTGGTCGGATTCAGCCAGTGCTGCGGAAGCGATCGGGACGCCCCGACCCGCTGGCGCTGACCTTCATCCGAAGCCACGGCCCGGTCGGCCGCCGAACCACTGACATAGATCCCTTGTCCCCAACCGAAGTTACCAATGTTTCGACCGTTGAAGACTGGGCCACTCTCGCGGGTCATCACGACGTAGCGATTTTGGCGGGTGGTCGGATCGATCGAGAGAATGGATGGTGGCTCCTTGCGCGGTGCCGAGCGGGTGTAACCCCGATCGTCCACATCCTGGACTCCATCGCGGAGGACGCCATTCAGGGTCGTAAAACCGTCGTTCCGGCTATCCAGATTTCCAGCCGCTAGGCGCGTAGAATCGAGGTTGCCCGTACTCGGGTTCGGGATCGAGATCGTCAGCGCGCTGGCGTCATTGGCCGGTCGGATGTTCCCCGCCACCGCCCAGAGGTCTCCGCGAGACGGGTTGAGGATGACATTGGTTTCGCCATGGATCAAGAGGTCGGCGTTCGAATAAAGAGACCCGGCCCCGATACTGTTGATCGTGCTTGCTCCTGGGTTGACCAGCCCGAGGCTTGAGAAGAGTTGAACCTCTCGGCCTTCGTAGGTCACCCCGAGTCCTCCCGGCTGACCCGCGCCTGCGGTGTTCTGAACCGTTGGAGAGCCAATTTCTGCCGCCGTACTCACGCGAAACTTATTCGTGATAAAGCGGGCTTGCTCGATGAACCCGATGCTCGCGAGGCCAATTTGCTTGGTCACCGCGCCCTTTTGCGTCTCCTCATTTTGGAGCCGTCCAAATTCGCTCAGGAACTCGTTGCGGTTGGCATAATTGGTGACCTTTCGCCCATCTCCTAGGAGGGTGCTGGGGTCGTTCAGATCGACTCGTCCGGCCTTTCCGACGCTCTCGATTACGATGTAGTTGCGGGTCTTTCCGACTTGGCGAAGTTGCCCGGTTCCGGTGGCAAAGGCGTCGAAATCCGCCGGCGCATAGCGCACCCGGATCAGGGCCCGCCCGCGTTCGTAGTTCAAGCGAGTAAAGGGACCGAGTCCATCCGGACCGCCACGGTCGATCACCGAACCGCGCAGGACGAATCCCGACCCCGGCCGCAGATAGAGCGCATCTGGGTCGCGAGAAAATCCGGTTGCCGGATCGATGGCCGCGCCCGTACTTTCGGGTCGCCAGTCCGCCCCAAGGGCCGAATTCACCAACTGATAGTGGGCAAACCGAATCCCGGCCCGCGCCAGGTCCGTGCTGTTGGTCCGCTGCCGGGCCGCGGTCGTCTGGTCGATGTTGCGGCTCACGATCAGGACGAAGGCCGTCCCGAGGGCAAGAAGCACACCTAGGGTCAGGAGGGCGATGACCAGGGTCTGACCGGATTGGTGGCGGCGAATGGGCACAAGTTTCATCGCGAGGAATTCCTTACCGTGGCGGTTCCGCGAAGAGTGATGCTCTGCGGATTGGGAGCAGCGGTACCGGGGAACTGACGGAGGGTGAGATTGACATCAATCACCTGCCGGGTGTCGTAGTCCACCGCGATCACGTCCGAGCTCTCATTGAATTGGAATCGATATTGAACCGTGATGTTCCCGGGCGGGATCGGCGAATTCGGATCCGAGTTGAGTTCCAGATAACCCGCGCGGAATCGAGACTGTAGGACCGCCGAAGCAAAGTTCGTGGGGTCATAAACCGAGGGGTCTCGGCTAACTCCGTTGAAGCCCAGCTCTTCATAGGTCTCGGTCAGCGCGTCGGGGCGATGAACATAGTTGATGAAGTACTGGTTGGGACCGATCACAACGTTGCCACTGGCCCCCGCGACGACTCGGGAGTACCGGATCGGACGGCCCTTGTTCGGGCCTTCCTTTTGGTCCGGCCCGAACACCATTTCACTACCCGGCACAATTCGAGCCCGGGGGAAGCCTAGGGTCGGATGGAGAGGGCTGGGGGAGCCGTCAAAGGCCCGCACGAATCGGAGATCAATGAACCGGCGGCACGCTGACTTGCTCAGCCCAGGCACCAGACGGTCCCAGGCGTTGTAGAGCGCATTAAAGCGAGTGTTGACTTCGCTGGTGGGCGAACTGGGGAGCGCCTCGGGGCGAGTCCAGTCCGTTGTATTGGTTCCTAGCGTGGTCTGACTAGGAGCCACGGCACTGCCGATCAACGCCGACGGAAGGTTCGGGAAGCCCGCTGGAGTGGTGCGGTTTCCGTCACCGCCGATCTCGATGATGTCAAAGCTCGTCGTGACTTGCCCGGTCCGCGGGTCGATCGCAATCGGGGCAAAGAGAGTTCGGTTGAAGGGCTGGTTCAAGAATCCTGACCGCAGATTGGCCTGGGCAATTCCGAAGGAGAAGGGGTATCGCAGGGGATCGTTTGCCGCAACCGTTTGGGGGTCCAGCGACCGGGCACGAACGTAGCCAGAGACATCAAAGAACTCAATCCCGCCATTTGCTTCTTGTGAGCGGTCGTCGACTCGGAAGAGGGAGATCTCGCTCTGCAGGGTTTGCGGGTTCAAAAGGCGTTGCCGCGCCACCATGTAGGGCGTCCCATCCACCCAAGGTTGCTGGACCGATTGCGGGTTGAACGGGTCGATCTGGCTGGGCCAGTAACGCAGGGTCGACTGGGTCCAACCGCCGTACTTCGTGCGGAAGACGTCGCTGCCCGATTTTTCGGACCCTTCGAACTCCTCATTGGTCCGCGCCACGACCGATCCTTCGGCCGGTTCGCTGGTGACGCGCGTTGGGCGGAACTGGACCAAGGGCAAGATCCGCGGGACATTCCCGTCATAGATAGCCTGGAAAGATCCACGATCATAGACCGGCTGAATCAGATCGATGCGGCTGAAGTTGCTCACGATCCGCGACTGCCGTTGCCACGCCCGGATGCGCGCGACCTTGGCCTGGAACTCGGGAGTGCCCGGTCGAGGATCGGCGTTGGGGTCGGCGGGCAGGCTGAAGAAGCTCGGATCATCGAGAACGGGCCGCCCGTCGCGGATGTCGAAGAGAGCGTTGTTATAGACCCATTGCCCGTTTTGGGGATTGTTGGGGTCGGGTCGCCAGCGCCGGTAGTCGATCTCGGCCCGGTAGAGGACGTAAAGATTTTCCGTCCCCTGAGGAGAGTTCAAGATTCGGTCGAAGGGGTTAATGTAGCGACCGGCCACGGGGGCGGCTTCGGTCCCAAGGATCGGTTCCCGAAGTCCGATAAAGTAGCGGACCAGTCGGTATCCACCGGCGGCGGGAAAGGTCGGCTGACCAACCGGGGTCCGAAGGGTAGGGTCTTCCCGCCAATTGGTAGGATCGTTCGGATCTCCGTTTGGATCTCGGAGCAGATTGGGGTTCAGAAGGGCGCCACCTGGGCCGCGAAGGGGCTCGCCTCGGCTCGGCATCAGGATGTCGATCTTGGCGTTCGGAAGCAGGAGCGACTCGTACTGACCGTTGCGCCCCGGAACCTCAACAAGGATCGATCCGCGGATGCCGGAGTTGTCGCGTACGCTCACCCCGTTGCCGATGTCACGCTGGACTTGCTCAATGATCAGCCGGGCCCGGTCTTGGGCTTGGCTGAAACCTTGTCCGACCCGTGTGAGGTTGAAACCCTGGACCAGCGGCACACTGATGATCGTCAGCAGGATGGCGGTAATCGCCATGACGGTCAGCAACTCAATCAAAGTAAAGCCAGAGCGGCGAACAGACTTCACAGGTCTTCACTCCCTTGCGTCAAAAACGTTTCCGTTTGAACTCTCTTTAGATCACTGAACCACTTGCTCAGTTCCGAGAGGTTCTCATTTTCATCGGGGCCGAGCTTGATGCTGCCTGCGCCCCAGGTCACTCGCACGCTCATCGAGACGCCCCGGACTCGGCGCACGGCGTAGCCCTGGCTGAAGTCGAGGAAGGGGTTACCACTGATCCGATCTCGGATATCGACGTAGCCGAGCCGCAGACCGCCCACCCTCGGGGCTCGAATGATGAACTCTTGGTCTTCGAGGACCAACAACGGGTTGGCCGGGTTTCCGCCTTCGCGGTACCAGATCTCTCCGATGATCACCTTCTTGCCCACATCGGCCAGCGGGAAGTAGATGTGGTTTCCGTCCCCATCCACACCGTTGGCGCCGCCCGGATAGCACTGGTCGTAGCTCACGTTGGGGCCGTAGGTGGCGCGATAGATCGAACTGCCCTTGATCGGCTGCACCGCCCATTCACCTTTGCCCATGTAGAGTGCGCGCATGGGGCGGTTCCCAGCCTGATCGATGCGGGTCACCTGGGTATCGCCCGGGAAGATCACGTCAAGGCTCAGGCCCGTGTTCAAATCGCTATCGAGATCAAGAAAGGAGATGAGACCGACCGACTTGTCCACCCGATAGGAATTGGGTTGCACGAGGCCACCGGTGTCGCTATCCAGCAAGATGAGGTCACGAGTTTCCGTCCCCCCGCCGTCCACGGTCAAGCTGATGGGGATCCCCTGATAGGGGGAAAGGTCGATATCTTGTTCGCCCTTGACCTTCAGACTCCCCAGAATGAGCTTCTGCTGGAACGGGGCCGCGTCCGGCGCGCGGAAGTCGTCGCGAATTACCCGCCAATCGATCACGTTATAATCCACCCGCGCCCGCAGCGCCACTCGCCCACGGTTGCGAAACTCAAACAGGTTGTAGCCCGCCGGGTTAAAGAGCAGCACGCCTAGGTCAGGATCCAGAAGGCGAAACTCGTAAGCCGAGTCTTGCTGCGTGATCCCCCCGACGCCAGGAGTCGAGAAGCCATTGGCGGGCACCTCCAGGAAGATCCTCTGGATGCGCAGCGTGTCATAGTCGATCCATTCGGCGGTATCCCCAAAATCGGCTTGGATTAAGTCGGTGAGACTGTAGGCGCGGTACCCGGCCCGGGGTGAAAGTGCGGGGGCATCGAGAACAACAACGATTGACCGCGACTCACGACGACCGGCGACGGTCGTGTAGTAGGTCAGGGTCATCCGGTACTGCCGGTTGCGGGCGGTCCCGACCGGCAGATAGAGCAAATTGTCTTCGTCCACGATGACCGCCTGGCCATCGCGGAACCAGTTCGGCGCCTCATCGACAAAAACACGCTGCATATCGTTGCCGTAAACCAGCACACTACTGCCCGCGGTCTTGCGCTCGATTGGGGCAAATTGCAGCACCATCAGGCCGCCATAGAGCGTTCCGCCATTGGTCTGGGGAATGAAGCGTGGAGCCGGGATTGTTCGGCCTTCACCGATGATCGTCCGGAAGCGGTTCGCACCGGTTGCAAACTTCCAGTTCACACCGCCAAACGGCGAGACCACGACACCACCGGCGGTGACCCCGGTCGTCCCGCTCGGCAGGGCATCCGAGAGCAGAGCGGCGCGGTCGATATCCAGGCTAAACGAGGTCGCCGACGGGTTTACGGCGAGAATGGCCTCGGGGATCTGCTCGGTTTGGCCCTTCAACCGTTCCATCTCTGAGCGGGCGAGTTGATTCGCCACGGAGATGTTCTTCGAGGTCTTGAGCACGCTCAACCCCCGCGGGAAGAGTTGCACGACGGAGAGAATTCCGACGGCAAAGATCACGATCACGACGAGCACTTCGATGAGGCTCGCACCGCGCGACCGATTACGATTCAAGACAAAAGACATCCCGTTTCCTCGTTTGAGTCCAACTAAACTAAATTATCGAATGGGGGGAGAGACCCGGTACGACCGTTCGGCCATATCCCGAGCGCCCCGATTGACCAACGCTCCACCAAGATAAAGCACCTGCTCGGTAATCCCGGTATCGACTTGGCCATTGTTCTGGTAGTCGCGGAAGAAGCTGTTCCAAGTGATGATCGTGCGATCGTCTGGATCTGAGTAGCCCAGCTGGCGCGGGTCGTCAAACGCGTTACCGCCCGAGAGTCCCCAGATCGTCCAGAAAAGCGTGTAGCGCAACTCGGTACGGCGCCCATTCGGGGTCCGAACTTCGGCCACGTCATAGCCCGAGATCCGATAAAACTCTTGGGGAGCCGAAGCCGGATTGTTCGGATTCTGGGTCACGACCTCGTTGTTCGTGTAGCGTTGCCTGGCGTTTGGCAGGTCGTCATTGCTGTCAATCCGACCATCGCCGTTCAAATCAACTTGGGGAGCCTGGGGCGTGGGGCGTGGGTCGGCATTCGGCCAGACCGCGCGAGTGGTTGCAAGCAACTGATTCCCCTGGATCTGGTTCAGTTCGGGGCGCAGGCTTTCGAGGCCGTCGACCCGCTTTGGATAGAGAAATCCAGCGGCCTTGTTGGCGGGGACCACGTTGTTATTGTTCTGATAAAGCGTCACATAACCCAGCAGGGCCGGGGGGAATCCGCCTTGATCCTGGCGATAAAGCTGCAGGGCCGTCCGGATGCTGTTCATGTCGCTGGCATCCGCACCCTTTTGGGCGCTCCGTTTGGCCGAGGCATAGACCGGAAGAATGATCGCTGACAAGATCGCGATGATCGCGATAACCGTCAACAGTTCAATTAGCGTAAAGGCACGATTCGAATTCCGCATAGACAACGCTCCCACTCATCCCAAACTTCTCTGACTAGGCCAAAAGGCCTCTTGTTCCGGGATTTTTTCTCTTTTTCTACCCGCTTTGCTTACAGGCCACCCGTAGCCTGGGACCAGTAAGCCTGGAGCCACTCAAAGATCGGCCCCTGGAAGATCATCAGCGCCAAGGCCCCAAGCGCGAGGTAGGGGCCGAACGGGATGGTCGTCACCCCGGGCTCCCAGTCTTCTTCTTCGACTGATTCATAGGCAAACGGGTTCTCTCCAAACCACCATTCGTAGAATTTCGGCAGAAAGAGTCCGATCACGTCGAAACATAGGACATACCCTAGGCCGCATTTGAGAAGCGACCCGATCGACTCGGGCTCATAGTCCTCTTCTGCGGGCTCTTCTTCTGCCGCAGCCGTAGCCGCGGCCTTCTTTCGGACGAGGATCTGCAGCACTCCCAGGACGGCACCCAGAAAAACCGCCAATCCGAAGCTCACCAACGCCCCAACCGGAAGGAGAACCGCCCCGATGCCGCGGGCCATCTTGATGTCCCCGTGACCCATGGCATCTTTGCCAAAAGCCAATCGACCGAGAAAGGCTATCCCCCACAGAACTCCGGTGCCCACCAGAGCCCCTGCAACTGCGGCCGGCAGCGGACCCATCCAGGCTCCCTCTTGCCCAGTCAGGAGTGCGTAGGTTCCCCCGGCGAGGCCAAAGATCAACATCGAAGCATTGATCTGGTCGGGAATGATGAAGAACTGAAGGTCAGTGAAGATGGCCGCGACCAATGCGGCCGCGGTCAGACTATAGACCACGCATTTCACTGGGTCTTGCCCAGCGATGAGGTGCTGCCACCAAAAAACGGCAAAGAGCCCCCCGGTGATGAGCTCGACGATGAAGTATCGCGCGGCAATCGGATTCTGGCAGTGTCGACAGCGCCCTTTTTGCAGCAGCCAGCTGAACAGGGGGACTAGGTCGGCGGTACGTAGTTGGGTCCGGCAGTTCGGACAAAAGCTATGTTTCGGTTCCCCAAGGCTGAGACCCCGGGGCATTCGATAGATGACAACATTCAGGAAGCTGCCAATGGCAGCCCCGATCATCAACCCTACAACCCACGTCCATTCGGGAAACATCCGACAGTAGTCCTTCCTTAGACTCTTGTCGGCAAGTATAGACCGCTTGGCTTAGCTTGCTTGCGCGGTCTTTTCGCGTTCGTAGTCTCCGCGAAGGATTCGGTCGAAGGCCCCGGACTGGTACCAGCGCTCCAGTTGTTGGGCTCGGTGGACCGGCATCGGGTGGGTCGCGGTCCATGATCCGAAGAGGAAAAGGAACATTTTGCCCATCTGATCCTGCCAACCCATCTCTTGATAGGCCCGGGCTTGGTCCATAAACGCCTCTTGGTTCAGCTCGTCGCGCATCCGGCTCGGGCCTGCACACAGCGCCAGGTTTGCCCCGATCGAGATGTTCAGATCTTGGGCGACCAAAAGTCCGGCTCGGTCGGCCGTGATCTCGGCTTGGCGGCTCCATTCGGCAAAAGCGACCATCAGCCCAATGCTCGCAACGTCTCCAAGACCAAAGGTTCGGCGGCCCAGCATCTCCAGGAGTGGGGCCAGGATCCTCGCCACGCTCAGATACAGGATATGCCCGGCCTTGATGTGGCCGAGTTCATGTCCGATCAGGTGATAAAGTTGCTCGTCGTCCAGCGTGTCCACGATGCTGGACCGCAGCGTGATATACGGCCGCTCGACGCCCCCGGCAAAGGCGTTCGGAAACGGATTGTTGGTGACATAGAGTTCCGGCTCGGGAACGTCGAGGATGGCACAGGATTCCCGGAGAATCCCATAGAGCTTGGCGTACTGCCGGGGACCGCATCGGACGGACATCCCCATGTTCCAGCAATAGAGCCAGCGGTCGGCCCCGATCTCATAGAACTTCTTGACAACCTGGGGGAGCAACGGCACCTTCTGCAACCCGTCAAGGGCCTTACGGTCGGTCTCGCTGATGAAGGCGTTGATGCTCAGTCCGGGGAGGGTTTTGCGCTCCATTGCACTTTACATTACGCTCCCGCTCAACGTGGGATGCGTTGAGCGGGAAATTTTGGGACTTACTCTAGGACCGTGGCCGATTGAATCACATCGCCGCGGCGGAGACCGACGGCGACATCCAAGCCCCCGATCACCTTGCCAAAGACGACGTAATTGCCGTCAAAGGCCGGGATGTTCTCGTGGCAGATGTAGAACTGACTTCCCGCGCTGTTGACGTCCTGACTCCGAGCCATGGCAATGGAGCCGGTTTCGTGGAGCAGTGGGTTGGCCTCAAAGTCGATCTGGTAACCCGGCCCGCCGGTGCCGATGCTTGGGTCATCGAGCGGCTTGGTCTTGGTGTTCGGGTCTCCACCCTGGATAAAGGCCGGTTGACTTTCGCTCGGACCATATCGGTGGAAAACCACTCCGTCATAGAAGCCGCTGCGGGCCAGCGACATGAAGTTGTTGGTCGTGCGCGGGGCTTGGATCTGCGCCATTCGAATCCAGACGGTCCCCTTGTCGCGGATCTGCATCCGGACAACCTTGGTGTCCGAGACCACTACGCGGAAGGTTCCTCGCTTGGTTGGATCTTGGTTGCTGGTGGCCACGACTTCATAGACGCCTGGGGTGGCGGGAGCGGAATAGAGCCCGGTCGGAGTGATTGATCCCCCGCCGAAGCTATTGACCCGCCAAGTGATCGCATCGGGAGCCGTACCGGTGACCGTCGCATTGAACTGAAGCGTCTCAGCGAATCCAAGTCGAGATCGGTCGACAGCCGGGGCGATGCTCACGGTGAGGGCGGTGGCGACATTGATCGTGGCGATGGCACTCTTTGTCGGGTCATCCTTGATCTGCACTCGGACTTGATAGGTTCCTGGTGTTGCCGGCGCGCGATAGAGCCCAGAAGTCGAAACCGTTCCATTGGCCGCGCCGCCGATCACTTCCCACTCGATGGGCACAAATCCACCCCCCTGAGGAAAGGCCGTCAACTGGAGTTCACCATTGACAAGGGCGCCCGTTTGGCTCGGGCTCACCACGATGCCGGAGGGAGGTAAAGGGCCGTCGCTGCCGCCACATCCGGCCAGCAAAAACACTAGCCCCATCAAGAAGCCGAAAACGAGTGATCGCACGATTGCCACGATGTTTATTATGGCTTGCCTCTCGTACAACCCGATCATGGAGGCCTCAATTAGAGAGGAGCCATCGGCATGGACTGGTAGCCCTCGCACTCAAGAAGAAATCACCTCGAAGAATCACAGGGATCCTTCGAGGTGTTCCAGCTGAAGAGCTTGCGTCGATTCAGGCGGCCTTGACGGCGGCTCGTTCCTTCAGGCTGACGGTGATTTCTAGGGAACCGTGAGCCCCCAGCTCAATTGGGATGACCAAAGCTGGAATATCGATCGTCGAGATACTGATGTTGGTCCCCCGTATGATCGACGGTGGGGTGATGTCGCAGACAAACCCGAGCGCTTGAAGCTTGCTCGAAGTGTTTCCGCTGATCATGTTTCCCAACTCAGCCAAAGCACTTGTAGAGAGTTCATCGGGGATCTCTTCCATGCCGCCGAGCATCTGCTTGGCCACCGAATAGGCGGTTTCGCTGGAGAGGCCATAGAGAACGCCTCCGACGAGATCGCCCACGATGCCACATGAGACGTTGAATTCGGTCGCAGTAAAGATCTTGGGCCGGGCACTCAGAGAACCTAGCTTGGGCTCGGTTCCCATCGTGAGGCGCACGACGTCACATGTCGCCTGAACAAACGGATTGACAAATTCTGCCCTCATTTGTTCTGGATCCTTAAGCCGCCAAAAGCTTGGAAACGGCTTCGATGACTCGTTCCGGTTGGAAAGGCTTCACGATGAAGTCCTTGGCGCCGTTTTGGACGGCTTCAACGACCATGTTCTTTTGGCCCATGGCCGTACACATCACCACTTTTGCCTGCGGATCGCTGGCCCGGATCTGCTTGAGAGCTTCCAGTCCATCCATCTCAGGCATGGTGATGTCCATGGTCACGAGGTCGGGCTTCAGCGAGCTGTAGAGCTCCACGGCCTCGCGACCGTTGGCCGCTTCGCCGACGACCTCAAACCCGTTTTGGGTGAGAATGTTCTTGAGCGTGACGCGCATAAACAGCGCGTCATCGGTGATTAGGATGCGCTTCGCCATTGTTGGTCCCCTTCAGCTGGTTTGGTGTAGAAAAATGGAATATTCGTTTCGAATCCGATGTCTTTCGAGTTGAAGATTCGTTCCGTACTGCCAACGAAGAGCACGCCCCCCGGTCGCAAGGAATCGAAGAATCGTCGGTAGAGGCGGTCCTTCGCTTCGTCAGTGAAATAGATCACGACGTTGCGGCACATGATGAGATCAAAACCGGTGTCGAATCGATCGCTCAGCAGGTCCCCGGTCTTGAATTGGAGGTGCCGAGTGATCTCAGACTTGGCCTTCCACTTGGCACCTTCCTGCAAAAAATACTTGGCCTTGATCTCGTTCGGAACGCACTTCATGTCGGCGTCGCTGTAGAGCCCGCTTTTCGCTTGGTTCAAGGCTTCTTGGTCGATATCCGATCCAACGATCTGGTGCCGTCCCGGAAAGCTGGATTCCAAGATCGATGCCAGGGTGTGGGCTTCGGCTCCGATGCTGCAGCCGGCGCTCCAAGCCTTGAGCCCGCGACCCGGACGAATGAGCTTTGGCAAAATCGCTTCCTGCATCTCAACCCACTTTTCGGGATTGCGATAAAGTTCGCTCACGTTGATCGCAAGCTTGTCGAGAAACCAGGTTGCCCCATCCGGAGTCTTGGACAGCGTGGCCCAGAACTCATCGAGATTCGCGGCATTCTTCTGTTCCAACATCCCCAAGATCCGCCGTCGGAGCTGATCGGGTTTGTATTGGAACAAGTCAAGGCCGGTTTTGCCCTTGACCTTCTCGTAAAACTGTTCCCACTGGCGCTCGTTAGGATGCACGGGCAATCTTCTCCTTGATTCCAGCGGTGATCGCAGCTCCAAGCTCATGGAGCGGGAACTGAGCATCGACCCCGCCGGCTTCAAAAGCGGCCTTGGGCATTCCATAGATCGTGCACGTGGATTCCGACTCGGCATAGACGATGCCGCCCTTGCTGCGAATCTCCACCGACCCCTCGGCCCCGTCTCGTCCCATTCCGGTCAAGACGACGCCCAAGACTCTGCGGCCATAGATATCCGCGGCAGTTCGGAAGAGGTAGTCCGCGGCCGGGCGAACGCCATGCAGGGGAGCTTCTTTGGTAAAGATAAGTTCGCCACCCTTGCCGATGAGCATGTGGTCGCCACCTGGAGCAAGGAACGCTTGACCTGGGGTGACCTTGTCTCCGGGTTTTGCCTCTCGGCAAGGCACCGTACCGATCGAGTCCAGGCGCTTGCTCAGGCTTTCGGTAAATCCGGCCGGCATGTGCTGGGTGATCAAAATCGCGGCTGGGAATCCTTTCGGGAGCGTGGACCAAAGACTGGCCAGGGCTCGGGGACCACCTGTCGAACTCGCAATTACCACCACCTTGTCCGAGGTCCCGGTGATGACACTCGCCTTGACGGCTCGCCCGAATGCCTTGACGCCCTTCGCGCCGATACAGGCTCGAATCTTGGTGATAAGCTCATCGCGGCTACCGGCAAATTGGATGCTACTGCTGGACTGAGGCTTCGGGAAGAAATCGATCGCACCCAGTTCGAGGGCCTTGAGAGTTGCCGTGGCTCCTTGAGTCGTCACGCTGCTGACCATCAGAACCGCCGTCGGAGCAGTCTTCATGATCGTCTCCAACGCCGCGATTCCGTCGGTGTTGGGCATTTCCACATCGAGGGTGATCAGGTCCGGCTTGAGACGCTGGGCGAGTTCAATGGCTTCGTTGCCGTCCCCGGCCGTCCCCACCACTTCCATGTCGGACTCGGCCTTGATCCAGTCCTGCAAAAGCCGCCGAATAAAGGGCGAATCGTCGACAATCAAGATGCGGTTCTTCATGCTGCTCGTCCCGGACCACGTTCGTACTCATCCACCTGAGTCACAAATTCGTTAAGGATCACATCCACATCATCGGTTGTCCAGCCCAAGGTTTCAAGGGCTAAAGGACACGGAATCTTTCGGTCTTGAAAACCATAGTCCAGGCCCACGGTCTGCACCAAAAATCCGGCGAGCCTCAAGCTTGCCCATAGCCACGCCTCATTCTGGGGCACGCGAGAGGCGGCATAAGACCGACAAACTCTGCCCCAACTGGCCGGCAAACCCCAGGCCTCGCCCAAGAGCGCGGCGGCTTCGCCATGGTGGACACCCCAGAGCTCCGATTCTGCGACGACAAGGGGAATCCTTAGGTTTTGAGAAGTATCCGGAGCGTTCCGCCGTGGGTTCTCGACGAGGATTGAGAGCGTGAGCCGCCCCGCCTGCAAAAGGTGGGCTACGCTGCGCGCTTCCAGACGGTTTTCCGGTGAACCCGACCCCACGATGAGGGCCGTCGCCGCCGAAAAAGCGTAGGCCGTCACCCAAGTGCTCCGGGCTCGGAACGGAAACGCGTAATCTCCGTCGGTGATGCAAGGGTAAGTGCGGGCGATCGCCAAGAATCGCCGGAGCGTGGGCATCCCGAGGATTATGATCGCGTCGAGCACATTGGCCACCCGACCGCCCCCGAATCTTTCGCTATTGGCCAGACGAACGACCTGCAACGAGAGAAAAGGGTCTCGCTCCAATTCGTGAGCCACGACGTCGGCCCTGATCTCGGGATCAAGACTCAACTCCGCCGCCCGTTTGGCCACATCTTCGCGGACCGGCAGATCCTGAACCCGCCAGATTTGCTCCTGGAGGTTATGCAGCGACCCGACCACGGATGGCCTCCTTCAGGTTGCAAAGGTCGCGGGTTGCTTCATTCAGAGTGCGGATCGTCACGACCCCGGTCGTGGCATGAAAGATCATCGTCCGGCCGGCCCCACCAGCCACATCCTTGGCCACCGTCAGAATCCTCGAGGATTCCAAAAGTTTTTGGACCGCCGCGATGTTCCGGTCTCCAACTCGGAGAGTCGTCGAAGTCTGACTCCCAAGTGAGAAGAGATGTGCGCCGCCTCCATAGGCTGCCAGCAGTCGACTTGTCCGCGCTCCGAGTCCCGTCATCTGGCGCAGCAGTTCCGGGATCCCCGTGTCCGCGTACTTTCCCAGCGGCTCGTTGTCCCGATGACTCGGGAGCTCGGAGAGCACGACATGGATCATGCCGGAGATGTCGGTCGTGGGATCATAGAGCGCCAATCCGATGCAGCTTCCCAGTCCGATGCACTGATATTTGGCCGGACCTTTTGCCACATGGATATCGCCCATGCCGACATTGAATGTGGGCTCTAGCACGATTAGGCCGCCTCCTCGATCCCGAGACCTTTGAAGAAGACGGTCAGTCCCGAGCGGGAGGGGATGCACATAAAGTAGCCCTGAGTCTCGTTGGCAGCGTCGAAAATCGACGTCTCCAGCGCCAACACCACCGAGTCGCTCATCTCCGCTTCGGTCATGATGCTGGAGGCGAGAGCCCCCACCATCTCCATCCCTAACATCGGAGGAGTCGATTCGAGGTGAAGTTGGGTGAAGTCACTGAGGGCGGCCAGAAAGCTGGAGTTGATGATGTTGCCGATCTCGAGCATTGCGCTGGTGGCAATCTCGTCGACATCGGCCGGGGTCTCCGGGCTTGACCCCAGGAGCATCCGCCAGAGGGTTTGGGCGCTGGCCCAAGGGAAGAGGAAGGCCAGATGACCCTCGACGTCCCCACAAAACGGCATCAAGACCCCAACGCACATGGCCTCAGGATCGGGCGTCAACTGGTGGACATGTTCCGCCGGCAAGAGATCCACCTGCGGAATCGCCATGTTGAACGGCTTGTCGGTCAGTTCGCTAAGGGATTTCAGGGCATGACCCAATCCGATATTGGCCATCTCGTGCAATGCCGACATGGCAAGTAAGCTTAGTTGTTCTCCCCGGTTTGTCCCCATGAATCCCCACAGTGAGACCATCCCCAATGGTCCAGTCTGGAAGTTCCACTTGAGGAGCAAACAGCCCCCGGCAAGCCTGCCGGATCACCCCCATTCACCGAGAGGTCCTGGGTCTTTTTCGGGGCGGGAACTCTTCCCGCCACCTCGTGGTTATTCCTGTTACCTCGCTCAAACGGCGAGGTCTCCAAGAACCCTCAACCAAGCAAACCAATCCTCAATCCCACGGTGCGGGTCCTCATCCTAGGCCCGCACCGCTTTTCTTTCTTTAACTTTGGGAGTGCTCGCCACGTAAAGTCGTTGGGATGAAGAAAAGTGCCCTCGTTTGGATCCGCCGAGACCTCCGCTTGCATGACCACGCCGCCCTAGCTGCGGCAACCCAACGTGCCGAGCGAGTCGCAGTGGTGTTCGTCTTCGATACAGAAATTCTCAAGCACCTGCAGGATCGAGACGACCGCCGTTTAACCTTCATCCACGGCTGCCTCAAGGAAGTCGATGAACAGCTCCGAGCCGAGGGATCGCGCTTGATCGTGCTCCATGGCGACCCCGTCGAAGAGATCCCTCGACTCGCGGCCCAACTGCAGGTCGAGGAGCTCCACTTCAATCGCGACTACGAACCCTATGCCATCCAACGCGATGCGCTCGTCACGGCCCGGGTTTCGGCGGAGGTCCACCACCACAAAGACACCGTGGTGATGGAAGCAGACGAGGTCCGAACCGGCTCCGGGGGCCCCTTCAAGGTCTACACACCCTACGGTCGAGCCTGGCGAAATACGGTCCGGGAACGAGATCTGGCCGAACGCGTGGTCCATCCAGGGCACTGGTGGCCAGCCCAAGATCTAGGGGCCACGTCCAGTCTGCCGAGTCTTGAGGATCTCGGCTTTCAGCCCGGGAACCTCTTCATCACCCCCGGAACCCAGGCCGGAACTTCGCGACTCCTTCAGTTTGGGCAACGGATGGCGCACTATGGGGAGCGTCGAAACTTTCCCGCCGAAGATGGGACCAGCAACCTGAGCCCCTACTTTCGGCACGGCGCCCTCAGCATTCGCCAGGCCTTCCGGTATGCCGCCACCCTGCCCAGCGAAGGAAGCGAAAAGTGGCAGGCCGAACTCATCTGGCGCGAGTTCTACCAAATGATCCTCGCCGAATTCCCCCACGTCGTGCGGGGGGCTTTCAAGCCCGAGATGGATGCGGTCGAGTGGCAACACCAGCCCGACCATCTTCAGGCATGGATCCAGGGCCAGACCGGCTATCCGATCATCGATGCCGCGATGCGTTGCTTTCGGGCCACGGGCTGGATGCACAACCGGCTCCGCATGGTAGTCGCTAGCTTTCTGACCAAGGACTTGTTGATCCACTGGCAGGAGGGCGAGTCTTACTTCGCGCGAATGCTGCTCGATTTCGACCTCGCCCAGAACAATGGCGGCTGGCAATGGGCCGCCAGTACCGGGGTCGATGCCCAGCCCTACTTCCGCATCTTTAATCCCAAGCTCCAGAGCGAACGGTTTGATCCAAAGGGCGAGTTCATCCGGGAATGGGTCCCCGAATTGACCGGTCTCGACGGAAAATCCATTCATGCTCCGGCCGAGTCCGGCCCGCTTGAACTCCTCGCCGCGGGCGTCACTCTGGGCCAAAACTATCCACGCCCGATCGTCGATCACGCAACCCAAAAACCCCTCGCGATCCAGATGTTGGCTTCAATTGCGCCCGTAAAGGCATAAATCGGGAGGCAGTCGGGGCAAAAGATCCGTAAACTCTATCGCGGATGACAGGTTTTGCTGAACTGGTGGACCATCTCCGGGCCCATCCCGACGATGTTCGACGGACCCCGGGAGACCTCGCGCGTCAGTTTCGGATCGATGAAGTCGAAGTGGCCCAATTCTTGGGTGCCTTGCAGAGCGGAACCGTGGGCAGAGGCCACCTGCGCCCGACCTATGACCCCAAGTCGACCATTGGCCTTATTCTCCAAAGACCGTACTACGTGCTCGTCTGTGTGAACCTGGCGATGTTGTTCGGCCTCGTTCTCTTCCGGATCTTGCGCCAGGTTTTCGAGATCAACGAGAGAGTCACCACCACCGCCGCGATCATCATCGTGCTCACGTCGCTGGTGATCAACCTCTACGTGCTGTTTCGAGTTGGAATGGCCCGTGTGGCGATGATCGGTGCCCCGCTCTTCTGCTTTGCTCTGGGTCTCGGAGCCGCGATCCGGGTTCGGCCTCCCGCATTCGAATGGGGTGGCTTTTTGGGCGGGTTCTTGATGGTCCTGCTCTATGGGTTTTTGGCCCTTCCGATCGCCGTACTCGGGGGTTTTCGCAACATCCAGAGGGAGCAATTGGCCTCCGCTCGCCTGAGCCGTCAAGATCTGCTCGAGCAACTTTTCGCCGTGCGGGAGCGGATTCGCCGGGTCTCGGGCAAGACCGAAACGATCCATAAGGGTCCGTTCTGGAGGATGGTCTCTTTTGAACAGATCCGCAACTACGCGTTCGGTTTCACCTTCATTTGGACCGCTCTTTCGGGTCTGTCGATGCGATTCTTGGATCCGACCGGCGTTGCTCTCACCCAGGCGAAAATGACCACCGGCTGGCTCATCGTCAACGGGGTGAGCGCCCTCGTGTTGCTGGCCTCGACGTTTGCCTTTGGGTTCCTCAGCCGAGACCCCAAGCGGTCGCTCATCTTGGGCGGGATCATCATGCTGGCGGGGATCCTCGCAAGCGCCATCCCTTTTGGTCCGGCGGCCTACACGATTTGGAACAAGTCGAACTGGGGAAATGTCCTCATCGGGTATGCGATTTACCTCCCGGTTGTTCTCGCTGGAGGCATTGGTGGACAAATCGAGGACCACGCCGAGAAGAAGAAGCTGCTTTCTGAGGATCAGCCAACCCTTCTGATGGCCGAAATGCTCGCGCTGGAATGGAAGCTGCGGCCACAGGCTCGGCGGGTCTGCGTGATGGTTGTTGACGCCGAAAAGAGCTCGGTGATGAAGGCGAGCGCCGATCCGTTCGAAGCCGAGTGGTCCTTCCGCGCCTATCAGCAATGGCTCGCCGAGCTCGCTGGAAAGCATCTCGGGACCGTCCACTCCACGGCCGGGGATGGCGCCGTGATCGGATTCGCCTCGGTGAATGACGCCGTCGCCGCTGGACTTGAGATCCAACGGGAAGTGACGCGGTTTAACCAAACGGTTAACCGCCTCCAATCACCCTTCCGATTGAGGATTGGCCTGCACTCGGGCGAGGTGCAAGGGGATTTGGACCAAGTTCAATTTGCCGCGGTCATCGACATCGCCGCTCACGTCGAAAAGTCTGGCCCCGTGGGCGGCCTGACCCTCAGCCGCACTGTCACTGAAGCCCTGCCCGCGGGAACTTATCATCCCCTCGACAAGGTGGTCGACGGGTTTGAGGTCTTTGTCTACAAGCAACCGGAGTTCGCGGTTTGAACTTCCAGGTCCAAGACTGGGGCAAGCTGGGATATCAGGATGCTTGGGATCGCCAACTGGAAATCCACCAAATGGTTAGAGACGGCGGCCCCGATACTCTTGTATTCGTCGAACACCCTGCTGTCTACACTCTTGGGGCTAGCTTTCATTCGGAAAACTTGATCCACCCTGAGGCATGGTATGCGGAGCAGGGCATCGAGATCATCCGCACGGACCGCGGTGGCGATATCACCTATCATGGCCCTAACCAATTGGTGATCTATCCCATCTTCGACCTGAACCGCCACGGTCGAGGGCTGCATCCCTGGGTCCGGAATCTGGAGCAAGTGATTCTCAACGTGGCGTCTCAATTTGGCCTCGAGCCGCGGCTCTTCCCACCGCATACCGGAGTTTGGGTGGGCGACCGAAAGCTGGCCGCGATTGGAATCAAGATCAAGAAATGGATCAGTCTCCACGGAATCGCCCTGAACTGCAGCAATGATCTTTCACCATTTGGTTGGATCATCCCCTGTGGCATTGCCGATTATGGGGTCACCAGCCTGTCGCAAGAGACCGGCCGTCTTGTAACCCCGGATGAAGCCAAACCCAAAGTGATCGCCGCATTTCAGGACGTCTTCAGCCCGCGCTCCATCTGACCGATGTGCCGGTCTAGGTGGTCGGCCATCAAGACGAGAACATCGCCCACGTTGAACTTAAACAGCGGCACCGCTGGCCAGGCCATCTTTGAGCCGACAAGATCCTTGCCCCGGGCTTCTCGAATCCATCTCGACAAGCAGTCCAAGTTCTCCGGCAGGAACTCCTTCAGGGATTCTGGGTAGGGCCCACCCCCGGGCTTGAATTGCCCCGGAACCGGCGCATTCCCCCTGGGACCAGCCGCCTTAATCACCTGCTTGGCCATGAAGGTATGTCGAAACTCCGAGCCTGGATCCGTAGCAGGGAGGCTCTTCAACAGGTTCTCAAACGGTCCTTTGTAGGGTTGTTCGCTCAGGCGAAGATGCTCGAGCATCTGGCCAAACGACCATGGATGCCCCTGAATCTGAGCCGACAAATCGGCCGTCGCTTGCGGCGCAATCGCATTCCACCGTTTGGTGAGTTCTTCTGCTTGGCGTTCGAGATGGTCGATCAATTGGCCCTGAGTCATGCGTCCGGAGGTCATCTCCCAGTATCATCCCCCATCGCGATGCAAGAAGGCCATATCGGAGTGGATGAAAGTGGAAAAGGGGATTACTTTGGGCCTCTGGTCATTGCCGCCTGCTATGTGGGTCCCGAGCACTACGCCGAGCTCGATGGCGTGATGGACAGCAAAAAGCTGACCGACAAGACCGCCCTTGCCCTCGCTCAGCGGATCAAGGCGACTTGTCCGTGCAGCGTCATCGCCATTGGACCCGCTAAGTACAACGAGCTTCACGCCAAGATGCGCAATCTGAACCGAATCCTTGAGTGGGGCCACGCTCAGGCGATCGAGAATGTACTCAAGCTCCAGCCCTCGCGCTTGGCTATCAGTGACCAATTTGCCAATCCTGCCGGTTTGCTCCGGATGCTCGCGAGCAAGAAGATCGAGATCGAGCTCCAGAGCAAGGTCCGCGCCGAAGCGGACATCGCCGTGGCCGCCGCCTCGATCCTAGCCCGTGCCGAGTTTCTGAACCGCCTCGCCTCCCTGGGCAATCAGTTCGGCATGACCCTCCCGAAAGGTGCCACGAGCGTGAAGGAACCCGCCCGCCGCTTTCTGGCCACCCACGGAAGAGAAGCCCTCGGCCAAGTCGCCAAACTCCACTTCAAGACGACCAACGAACTCTAGTCTCAGCCGAGACCAGGCTCGGCGGCTAGTCGCCTTGAAGGTCGAAGTTCTGACTCAAGAGGATGTAGTCGAAGATCGTGACCTCACCATCGCCATCAAAGTCGGCATTTTGGTCGAAACCGGCATCCTCGCTCCTAAGGCCGAAACTCAGAGACAACGCAATGTAGTCGAAGACGGTCACCGCATTGTCGCCGTCGGCGTCGCCATTGATCAGGGAGAAGTTGAGTTGGGCGGTTTTGCCAGATTCGACGCTCACACCGTTGACGCGTTTGGCCAGCCAATGGGATCCCTTCAACACGAAGTCATATACGCCATCGACTAAGGCCAACTTTTGGATCGCCACCAGGTTGTAGCCTAGGGTAACCGGAGTCTCGAGGACGGTCGCACCGTTTTGGACTGCCGAGAGAGTGAAACCACGTGTTTCTGGATCACCGCCAAAGTCCGGAATGTCCGCCGTCAAAGCCACAACAGGCAGCGCGGGAACAACTGTGAAGACCTCGGTTCCCTCCCCTCCCCCAGGACGGCTATTGACATATCGGAGTTCAACGGTCACAGGCTGCGAGACGGGCTTGGTGCCCACCTTGACTGGGAAATCTGCACGCTCATGGAAGAATGAGCTTGCTGCCATTTCTAGGGCTGAACTACCTCGCAGGGTCGTAAAGGTCACGTACTCGAACTCGTCACCGTTCGAATAGTTGAGGTAGAAGCTCTGTCCACCCTCCACAAGGCTTGCTTGGGCTCCAGCTTCAGTCGAGATCGTAACATCGCCGATTCCCCGCGTGCGAGTGGTCCCGGGATCGCTGATGGGTGTTGCCTCCGGTGAGATCACCGCTCCAACCATTTGACCACCCAGAAAGCCATTGACCGCGAAGTGGGGATAATCACGATCCCCGATCTCTTCCCATCTGAAGTTATGGCTTTGCCATTGAAAGACGTAGTTCCAGATCGGAGTCAGAGGGCTAAAGAGTGCTGCAACTTGATTCCCCTGAACGCTGAACCACGATCCCGGCAAGCTCGGCGTGGGCGAAAGAATGGTCCCGAAACGGTCCAGACCTTCTGGGACTAGGCGCAGACCCCCAACACTTTGAAACTTTGCGACGGCCGTAAATCCGGGGTTCGAAAACCGTGGCAAGGAAAGCACCCAGCGCTTGTTTTCGACCGCAACCCCCGAGACTCCACTCGGAAGCGAAACACTGTAAAGACCCACGGGGCGATCAGTGGAAGGAGTCCGCTGGTAAACCTTAGGAATGAGCTTGCCGTCGGGAAGCTCTTCGACGAGATAGATGAACTGTGAGTCGATCGCAATTGCTTCCGAGTCCTTGGAGAGACCGGGGATTTTTGCAATCCTCCCGTTTTTCCAGGTGGTGGCCCATGCTTGACCAGCGCGATCTTCGGCCCATCCGACGATGGTTCCATCTTCGTCCACGTCGTTGGCGATCCCGATAGGTCCACCGAGGGTGCCAAGATCGACGATTTTGCCATCAGGCCCCCATTGAACCGGGCGGTTGTTCGAGAGGTCAAAAAACGCCTCACCAACGCATAAATCGAAATCGTTGATGCCCCGGACGATCGCCCCAAAGGCGGTTCCTTCCAGGCTCCTCTCTCGGTGCCATGGCGTGCGGAGAAAACCAGCTTGTCGGTATCCCACGGCAACTCCCCCTTTGTTGACGTCGTGAAGATACACGTTGGGGTAGGCCGAAGTGAAGTAGGGCGTTGTCTCAAACGTGACGACAGCCCACTCAGACCATCCGGAAGCAGTTCGGAACCGATAGCTCGTCGTGTACCTGTATCGGTCATTCCATTCGATTCCGGAGGTCGGCGTAAAGGTAAAGCTACCATCCAGGTTGAGAGAGAGGTCAGAACCCGTCTCGACCTCCAGCACAGCCTCTTCAATCAGGTCGTTGAAGAAGACGCCCGGCGCCGGGAACGAAACCGGATTGTTGGGAATCTGAAACTGGTCTGGGATCGATATCTTGCGAAGATCTGGTTCGGTGATTTGGATGGTCACGGTCGTAGGGGCCGACCAGTGAGCACCATCCGTACACCGATAGGTGAAGGTGTCTGTGCCTTCCGCATTTGGGAGTGATTGGTACTCAATCCCGGTGGCGCCACTAAAGAAATAAGCTGCCTTCGTCGGCGGGGTCACCACCTGGATTTCTTGCTTTAGGCGGTTTTCCGGATCGGTGTCGTTTGCAAGTAAGCCTCGAATCTCAGTTCGGATTCCACGCTGAGCGGACACACCATCTGGGTTGGCTGTCGGTGGCAAATTGGTCCGAATCGGGATGACACAAGTCACCGTTGAACTTGTCAGAAAACCATCCGTGACTCGATAAGTAAATGATGTCGTTCCCGAGAACGTTGCTCTGGAACGGAAGTTGATTTCAGCCCCGTCAAACTTTAGGAATTCCAATTCTGGAGAGTTCGAAACAACCTCCCAACGCAACAAGTTCGCCTCGTCCGAGTCATTGGCTCCGATGTTTACTCGGTGTGTTTCACCGGCAAGGTACTGAGACAAAGTTTCCCCGACCGCTACCGGAGGCGAGTTATCCCAAGACCCGTAGGCAAAGGTCAACCCCGTTGATTCCGAGCTATCCTTATCTAGCGTGTTCGTCGGAAAGATCCCGAGAAGGTTTCGGACCCGAGGAACCTGTACGGGGACGGTAATCTTCGAGGGAGCTGCCGGACCGAGACCTAACTGCTGTTCCCCATTTTCTCCCCAAACCCAGAGCCGCCCCTCGAAGTCGACCGCAAACCAAGATTTGGCACCGACTCCGTTCACTTGAGCCGCTATCTGCGCAATAGGCGGAAGGCCAAGAACAGGGCTGCCAGAATCATTGCGGACCGCTCCTTCGCTATCCAAAAAGAGAGCTGTCCAGCTAACTGGGTCAGTCATCTGGACAACGCGGGATACGCCGGGAATGGGCTCCAAATCGGTGGAAGTAATCGGCCAGTACGATTCGTCGGTCGACACGTTGCCTGCTGGGGAGATCACCGCTGTCCTGGTCCAACTTGTCGAAATTTCAAATCCGAGGTCTTGCTGGAAGGCGCCATCGGTCAGAATTTGGATTGCCTGGTTCCCATCGCGCGTCATATCCAATTGACGGTTGTCTCCGACCATCCACGGGGCCCCATTGCTGAGTTGGACTCCCGAATAATGAAGGCTTCCGAGGTCGGCGTCCAGATAGGGTCCCGGTCGGATCGCGGGCGAAGGAGTGTCAGAGTTGCCTCCCGCGGGTGTTCTTCCGGCCAAAGCCTCACCCCAAATCCAGAGATTTCGATCCACTGTCAGGGCCGACGAAGCATATCGGTACTCGCGGAAGACGAGGGGAATCTCGCCTACCATCTCCAGCTGCCAATCGGCATCGACCTGGGCCACCCGGGCGGGCATGGGCTTCAAAGTCGGGATCTCTAGTTGCTCGGATCGACCAACTGCGAGGTCCTCTCCACCCCAGGACCAAACACGTCCGAGAGTGTCTGCGGCCAACACAACGTTGGGAGAAACCCCCATGTCAAGAATCTCAGCATCGATGCGGGTGCCGTGGGCCAACGGGACACGTCGGTCCCAACCCCCTCCTTGACCAGCAGGGAAGGCATCGTACCAATTGCGTCCCCACCCGACTAACCGCTGATCGGGCTTAGGCCCCTGGAATTCGATCAGGACCCCTCGGGTGTTGGTGCTTGTGGCCCCCCAGTCGTGCCAGCGCCGATTCCCGGCCCATCCGCCGAAGTAGGTCAGACCTCCCTCGTTGTTGCCGGCATTGTTTGGTTGGCCGATGTCCCAGTTGCTATAGACAAAGGTTTCTCCGCTATCCCATTCCCAATCGTCTCTGGCCGTCGAAGAAGAGACCGGCTGGCTCAATCCGATCCACATTCGGTCGAGATCGCCCATGAAGTTCACAAAGCGGTTTTCGAAAGGAGTCGTGATGGTTGCCAGCCGACCCGCGTGACCGAAGTACGACCGGGTTGCTGCCGCCTGCCTCGCCTGGGCCAAAGTAATCCCAGGTTGTTGGACGACTTGGTACCAAGACCCGGTCGAAGGGGAGTACCGGACTGCGCTGTTGCCCGAGTACTCGACGATCAGGCCAGGGTTCACCCGAGAGCCCACGGCGTCGTTCCAGCCGAAGCTCCCGGACCCGTTGGCGGCATATTCGGTGTGGGATTCGTCCTCGTTTGTGCCGGAAAGATCATTCGGTTCGCCGGGATTCCACCGGGTGAAGTTGCTGACCTCCGCCGTCGTCCAATTCCACCCCGCGCTGGTCGAGCTACCCGGTTTTTGGATACCGCCGATCCAGAGACCGTTTAGGTCGCCAATGGTCAGCAAGAATTGGTGCTCGGCGAGGCTCGTCACGCTAGCGAGGTGCCCTGGGCGACCATTGTAGCTAAGCGCCTGGGCCAGGTCGTTGGCGGCCTTCCAGGTCAACGGGGTGCGGATGATCTCGTAATGACTCCCGGTATCCGGGCTGAAGTAAACCTGTGCCCCCGCACAGCCCACCGAAAGCACCGCCAAGAGACCCATCCAACCACGCATAGTGCAACATGTTATCACAAGAAGTATCGATTTTTGATCAACTTTTTGCTCGACCGGCTTGGTCCTTCCAAACCGGATACAATCGAATCAATGGCTGTTGGTCGGTTTCTCCTCTGCTTGCACTCGCACATGCCCTACGTGTTGAGCCACGGCAAGTCACCTCACGGGACCGACTGGCTTAATGAGAGTGCGGCCGAGTGCTACCTCCCGATCCTCGACGCCCTCGACCGCCTCCGAAATCTCGGCGTCAAACCCCGGTGGACCATCAATATCAGCCCGATCCTTGCCGATCAACTCGATGATCCTGGGTTCAAGGCTGGGTTTGAGGATTATTGCCAAGAGAAGATCGACTGGGCCCTCCATGATCAGAAACAGTTTCGGACCCAGGGGCCGCTTTGGATGGAGGGCGTGGCGGCGATGTGGCAACGCTTTTACACGCGTGGATTGGTCGCGTTCAAGCACCAGTGGGGCCGTTCCATCTGCGAAGGTTTTCGGTTCTTTCAAGAAGAAGGGATGATTGAGATCATCACCTGTGGCGCGACCCACGGCTACTTCCCGCTACTCGGCACCGACGAGAGCGTGCAGGCACAGGTCAAGCTCGGAGTCGAGACTTACAAGAAGCGATTCGGCGGTCAACCTCGAGGAATCTGGCTCCCGGAGTGCGCCTACCGCCCGATGTACGATTGGCAAGCTCCGACTGGAGGCGAAGGTCCCTGGCCAAGGAAGGGCGTCGAACAATACCTCGAAGAAAACGGCCTGGAGTACTTCTTCGTGGATTCCCACATGATCCGTGGGGGCGAGCCGTTGGGGACCTACGCCGCCAACTTCCCACAACTCGCGGAGATGTTCGCCCGAAGCAAGAAGATGTTCACCCCGCCTGAGGAGTTCCGTAGCGAATATGAGCACTACGCCCTCCCGAACGGCGTCACGTGCTTTGCCCGCGACCCTCACACCACGGTCAAGGTTTGGTCGGGCGACGTTGGATATCCGGGTGATCCCAACTACCTCGAGTTCCACAAGCAGCTTTATCCGGGGCGGCTCCGGTACTGGTGCATCAGCGAAAACAAGGCCGATCTCGGGGCCAAGCGCCCCTATGACCCCTGGCGAGCCTACGAAAACATCCCCGCCCACGCCGAGGACTTCGTCAACCTTCTCAAGGGCACCCTCGCCCAATACAAGGGCCAAGCCAACCGCGAGGGGACGCTTGTCGCCATGTACGACACCGAGCTCTTTGGCCACTGGTGGTGGGAGGGACCCGAGTTCCTTTATGAGATCGGCAAGCGGATCGATGCCGAACCAGAACTGCGATCGGTCAGCGGCGGAGATGTCCTCGACGAAGAGCCTGCCCGATACATGATCCACCTTCCCGAAGGAAGCTGGGGCGAAGGTGGCTACCACTACATTTGGATCAACGATCAGAACATCTGGACCTGGGAAAAACTATATCCGGCTCAGAAAAAGATGCGGTGGATGAGCCAAGAACTAGCCGATGGCCCCGCCCGCCGAGCTGTCATCCAGGCTGGCCGCGAGCTCCTGTTGGCCGAAGCCAGCGACTGGCAGTTCCTCATCTCGACCTTTGCCGCGAGGGACTATGCCGAAGTCCGCTACGCCGACCACATCGAGCGATTCGAGCGGCTTGCCGAGATCGCCGAACGGTGGCACAACGGAACCCCGCCAACCGCCGAAGAAAACCTCTTCATTGAGGATTGCGAGGAAAAAGACGCCGCGTTCCCCGATCTCGACCCCACGCTCTGGGCTCAACTTGACCGACCCATCACCCCCGTCGGCGCGTCTCAAGGCTGATGAAGAGGAAAGTGCCAACCTTGGCCCTCGCCGGCCTTTCTTTGGTGTTTCTCGCCGGATGCAGCAAACCTCAAGGAACAGGCGGAATGGCCCCCCCTCCCTTGGCTCCGGACACGTCGACTCAGGCCTCGGCCAACCAGCCCGAGCTTCCACCCGCTCCCGAAGCGCCGCCCCGAACCCCAGATCGACTGCCCGAATCGGCCGAGCGTCAGGAAAAGCCGATGCAGATTCCGGCCGCCGGACAGGATGGGTGGAAAGCCGCTCCGAAGGATGACATCGTCGAACTAGGCCGAGCGCTCGACCGGGCGATTCTCGCTCTCGATAAAGCCTATTTCGAGGTGGATCTCATCATCGACAACGCCGAGCTCAAGGGGCAAAACCTCGCCCGGGGCGAGATCTTCGACGCCAAGAACTTCAAAATCGAGTACCAAGTTCCGGTCGACCCCGTCGCCACGACCGCCCTCGTCAGCCGTGATGGTAACCAGGCAACTCTCGCAAAGGGAGGCTGGACCGCCGGGATTTCGCCCACGCCTAGCGGGACCCTCACCACATGGCGCGACCGGTTCCCCGAGTGGATTGCTCGCTCGATGGCCCGCCGGACTCCCTTCTGGGAGCCATTCTTCCGGCAGGTTCGAGAATCCAGCAAGGAGATTTCGCTGGAAAAGCAACAGATGGATGTCGGGGGCAAAAAGGTCAGCTTTGCCCGAGTCCTCGTCAAGCTTAAGGATCGACCAGCGACATGGGAACTTCGATTTGACACCAACCGCAACCTGCCGGTGACCCTTAGGGTGGACGACCAGGACTCCGAGGGCAAGAAGTTCCTCGCCCAGTGGTCGGCCCGGTGGTCTTTCTCCAAGCCCATCGACCCGAAGTCCTTCGACGTCCCTGCAAATCTCCCGAAGCCCTAGATCCGGGTCCCGATCGGTCGCTCGAACATCTCTCTCAAGTGCGGAGGGATGCTCACGGCTTTGCGCTGACTACCCATCAGCACGTGCCAAGTGTATCCCTCGGTGCCTGTCTCTTATACACATCTCCGAGCCCACGAGACAGGCAGAAATCTCG
>ERZ761602.165-NODE-165-length-161690-cov-5.982912_pt1 | contig 161690 bp, 141 predicted proteins | sample MGYA00512165_ERZ761602 | MGnify/ENA primary metagenome ERZ761602 (study PRJEB28899, sample SAMN02445085) | bioreactor sludge metagenome | biome: EBPR sludge; isolation source: Thorneside wastewater treatment plant | place: Australia: Brisbane, Thorneside... | reverse complement strand
CAACCTACCAGCCCCCCTGCTCCAACCACCGCCCCCACCGAGGCCGCCCCGAACCCGGCGCCGACGACAGCCGCCGCAACAACGGCGCCAACCGCGGCCCCCGCTCCGTTTGCCGGGACCGGGGTGTGGCAGCGCTATAGCACGATTGCCGATTATGAAGCCGCCACTGGCAACACGATCACAGAATTCCACGAAGCGCCCGGCCTGGCGGACCAGGTCAAGTCGGGCGCACTGCCACCCGTGCAGGAGCGCCTGCCGGAAGATGTCATGGTGATGTTGCCCGCCAACGAAATTGGCACGTACGGCGGCACGTTCCTGGCCGGGCGCCAATGGGTCGGCGAGTTCTCCCACGAATTCCCGTTCTCGTATGACGCCACCCTGAATACGACGGCCCCGAATATCATCAAGAGCTATGAGGCCAGCCCCGATGGCAAGGTCTATACCTTCCACCTGCGCCAGGGCATGAAGTGGAGCGACGGCGTGCCGGTGACGGCCGACGATGTGGTCTTGTACTACGACCACGTCCTGAACAATCCGGACTATTCGCCCGAAGGCCGCGGCGAGTACAAGACGGCCAGCGGCATGGCGACGGTCAAGAAGATCGACGACTTCACCATCGAGTACACTTTCCAGGAGCCCAACGGCCGGTTCCCGATCATCCTGAGCCGGACCTACAAATGGATCCTGCCCTGGCACTACGTGAAGCAGTTCCATCCGGATTTCGCCACGGCCGATGATCTCAACAAGGCCATCGCGGAGGCCGGCGTCCCCGACTGGCGGGCCCTCTTCGACAAGAAATCCGACTTCTGGGGCAACAAGGACATGCCCACCATCTGGGCGTTCAAGCTGGTGTCCGACTCGTCCCAGCCGATCCAGGTCATCGAGCGCAATCCGTACTACTGGAAGGTGGACCCGGCCGGCAACCAGCTCCCCTACATCGACTCCGCCCAGTTCGAGGACGGGATGGACCGCGAAGTCCTGCTGGTCCGAACGATTGCGGGAGAACTCGACTACGCGGCCGGCAACTCGCTGGACCTGTTCAAGAACTATCCCCTTGTGAAGGAGAACCAGGCCAAGGAGGGCTATCAACTGATCCCGATGGTCGTCTCGGCCCTGACGATTGGCCGGCTCCAGTTCAACTACTCGTCCGCCGACCCGGTCTTGCGAGAGTTGTACAACAGCTTTGATTTCCGGAAGGCGCTCTCGCTCGGCACGGATCGCGAGGCCATCAACGGACTGATGTTCAACGGCTTGCTGGTGCCCTCCCAGTGGGCGCCGACGGAGGGCGAACCCTACAACGGCGACAGCGACCTGTTCAAGCAGTTCATCAACTACGATCCCGACGCCGCGAACGCCTTGCTGGACGGGCTGGGCCTCACCTGGAATGCGGACAAGACTGCCCGCCTGCGCCCGGACGGCAAACCCTTCGAGCTCGTCTTGTACGTGAAGTCCGATGAGTCAGCGGCCGACCTGGTGGCGATGGCCGAGATCATCAAGTCTCAGTGGGAGCAGAAACTCGGGATCCAGGTCGTGATCAACCCGACGGACCAGGATCAGTTCGGGTTCGCCTCGTACACGAACGGGCTTGACGGCGTCAATCTCAGCGCCGGCGGCATGGGCAGCGAGTTCCCGGCGTCCATCGGCGGGAATGAGGTGGTCTGCCCGCGGGAGAAGGACTGGCCCGTTCACGGCGCCTGGTCAGTGTGGCTGACCAGCGGCGGCGCCGAAGGCACGGAGCCGCCAGCGGCGGTCAAGGAGCTTTATGACCTCTGCCAGCAGTTCAAGGCCGCCCAGGACCTCACCGCGGCGATCAGCATCGAAAATGAGATCGCGGCGCTGCACGCCAACAATATGTGGGTGATCGGTCTATTGCAGCGGCCGGCCGCGTTCTACACCAATGTCCACGTCATCAGCGGGCGGATGGGGAATGTACCTAATCCGATCTCGAAGGAACAAAGCTACGTGGCGCTGGAAACCTGGTACATCAAGTAGGCGAGTCTAGTTTACAGCCAGGGGAGAGGGTCCGCCGGCCCTCCCCCTGCTGGCCCACTGTTCGCGTGGCGCGGCCGGGGCGCAGTCCCAACACGCCCCGGCCAGCCCAGCTCGTGAACGCTGCGCCATCGAGAAAATCACCCTATGTTGCGAACATTCGCCGAGCATCAGGTGCGCCAGGTGATCAGCCTGGATGGGTTATGGGGGTTTGTGGCCACCAGCTCCGAAGCGCCGGCCGGCTGGACGGACGAACGCCTGGTGCTGGTCCCGGGCGCCTGGGAGACCCTGCCTGGGCTTGAGTCCTATCGCGGGCAGGCCCGTTACAGCCGGACGTTGGAGTGGCCGCTGCCTGGCACGGCGCGTTTGGTGTTCGGCGGCGTCTCCCACACCGCCCGCGTGGCCGTGGACGGCCAGTTCGTCGGCGAACACTACGACGCTTTCACCCCGTGGGAAGTGCTTATCCCGCATCTGGCCGCCGGCCACCACAGTCTGGTGGTCGATGTCGACAACACCTTTGGGGAGCACTCTGCCCTGCACAAAGAGAATGATTACTTCACCTACGGCGGGATTACGCGCCCGGTGGAGCTGCAGAGGTTGCCCGACATCCATATCGGCCGGTGCCTGGCTCAGCCGGTGAGGCAGCCGGAGGGTTGGGCCCTCGACGTGCGCGTCGTGGCCCGCAACGTTGGAACTGTCGAGGGTTGCCGGAACGTCCAGGTCAGGATTGCCGGCACATTGATCGAAATGGGGCTGGTAACGGTCGCCGCCGGCGCTTCCGTTGAGCTGCACCAGACCAGCGTCGTCCCGGGGGTGATGGCTTGGTCCGCAGAAACGCCTGCGCTCTACCCCCTCACCGCGGAGTTGCTCGATGGCGCGATAGTCGTCGATGACCTGATTGATCGGGTGGGCTTTCGCGAGGTGAGGCTGAGCGGGAAACAGCTGCTGCTGAACGGCCGTCCCCTGCGCTTGCGCGGCTATAACCGTCATGAAGACCACGCCCTTTTCGGCAACGCCTTGCCCGTCGAGGCGATAATGCTGGACCTGCAGCTGCTGGCCGACCTGGGCTGCAATTTCGTGCGCACGGCGCACTACCCCAATGACCTGCGTTTCCTGGATCTTTGCGATGAGTTGGGTGTCTACGTCTGGGAGGAATCACATGCGCGCGGGGTCGAGTTTACGCATCCCCGCTTGGCCGAGCAGATCGAGACGAGCACCCGGGAGATGCTGGCCTGGCACTATAACCGGCCGTGCATCGTGATCTGGGGCTGTCTCAACGAGTGCGACGCCGTTTCTGAGCACGGCCAGCAAGTCTATGCGCGCGTGCTGCAGCAGATCAAGGACTTCGACCCGCACCGCCCGGCCACGTACGCCACGCACCACCGCAAGGCGGACAGGTGCCTGAAATACGCCGACATCATTTCGCTCAACATTTATACCGGCGGCCTGGTGGGCACACTCGGCGAGATCGAACCCGTAATCCAGGATCTGCTGGAGTGGATCCACTCGGACGCCAGCGGCGGCGGTCTGGGCAAACCCGTCATCATGAGCGAGTTCGGGGCTGAGGCCCTGTATGGCAATCGCGGCCGGCTGCGCAACCACTGGTCGGAGGAGTACCAGGCGGCTGTGCTGGACGAGTGCCTGCGCGTCTACCTCAACCATCCAGACATCGTCGGGGCCGCCATCTGGCAGTTCTGCGACTGCCGCGTGACGGAGTCTAACTTCAAATGGCGGCCGCGCTCTTACAACAACAAAGGCACGTTGGACGAATATCGCCGCCCAAAGCTGGCGTATGAGGCCGTCTGGCGGCGCATGCGGGAAGCCCGCGACCGGTGGGATGGATAGGAGGCGGCGATGGACGAGTTGCAGGAGACGCCGCTCTTTGTCAGCGGCACCGGCGGGTACCTCCGCTACCGCATCCCGGCGCTGGCGTTGGGCCAGGGCGGCGCCGTGCTGGCCTTTTGTGAGGCGCGCCAGCATACCGGGCACGACTCCGATCAGATCGATCTGCTCCTGCGGCGCAGCCTCGACGGCGGCCGGACGTTCGGGCCCATTCACTGTGTCGCTCATGAAGACGGCTGGGTCTGCGGCAACCCGGCGCCGGTGCTGGACCGGGACACAGGCGTGCTCTGGCTCCTGTTTTGCAAGAACCGAAAGGAAGACCGCGAGCGGCGTATCATTCGGGGCGGGTTGCCCCGGACGGTATGGGTGACGCATACCCCGGATGATGGCGCGACCTGGGCCGAGCCCCGGGAGATCACGGCGGCGGTCAAGCGGCCGGAGTGGGCCTGGTATGCGACCGGCCCAGGGCATGGGATCCAACTGCAGAGCGGACGACTCTTGATCCCATGCGATCACAGCCTGACCAGTCCGGATGAAGGAACCGAAGCGCCTTATTTCGCGCACGTCATCTACAGTGATGATCACGGCCGCACGTGGGCGCTGGGCGGCAGCACGGTCGAAGGCGCCAACGAGAGCACGGCCGTCGAAACCGTCGACGGGCGCCTCTATCTGAACAGCCGCAACGCGCCCGCCTCCCTGCTGGAGCGCAGCGGCGGCTCCCGGCCGCCGGACCAGCCCTATTACCGCGCGTATGCCTGGAGCGCCGACGGCGGGGACACCTTTTCGATCGTCCGGCATGACCCAGCGCTGCCGGAACCCGTCTGCCAGGCCAGCCTCTGCCGCCTCACGGACGAGCGCCGACATGATCGTAATCGGGTGCTGTTTGTTAATCCGGCCAGCCGCCGGCGCGAGAACCTCACGGTGCGGCTCAGCTATGACGAATGCCGCACCTGGCCGGTGGCACGGACGCTGTATGCCGGCTTGGCCGGCTACGCCGATCTGGGCGTGGCCGCAGACGGGACTATCGGCTGCCTGTATGAACAGCGGGCCGAGGACGCCTTCGAAACCCTCGTCTATGCCCGCTTCAACCTTGGCTGGGTGACCGCGACCCAGGCCGAGCCGGAGGTCTGATGGCAGTCCCGGAGACCGGCTTGACTCACCTGATGTTGGATGCGCGGATTGTCCAGGCCGCCGACAACGCCCAGCTGGCGCTCGGACGCGTGGTCAAGCATCCGCACAATCCTTTGTTTCGAGAGGGCTACTTCGCTGATCCGCCCCGGCGCTGGGAGGTCCGGCTCGACAACCTGTATCCGTCGGTGCTGTATGAGGCCGAGGCCGGGCTGTACAAGCTCTGGTACTTCAGCTTCATCAACCAGGAACTGGCCGCCCAGACGCCGCTGGAGCAGCGCCCGCACGTCGCCTATCGGGGGAGTGCGCAGGAAGAAGAGGGTCTGCTCTATGCCGTCTCGCCCGATGGCCTGAACTGGGAGCGGCCGGCCCTGGGCCTGATCGATTTCGAAGGCTCCGCCCAGAATAACCTCGTCATGCGCACGCAAACCCACGGCATTCACGCCGGCGGTGTCTTCAAGGATGAGCGCGAGCCGGACCCGGCCCGACGGTACAAGTGTCTCTACCGCAACTCGCGCCAACGCCGCATGGCCATGGTTTTTTCGGCGGATGGCCTGCACTGGTCGGAGCCGGTGCTCTGGCCGGCCCACGACGCCCCGGGCGACACCCACAACAACGCCCTGTGGGCGCCTGAGTTGGGGAAATACGTGGGGTTCACCCGCGGCTGGACCCAGCCGCCCTACGCCGGTGTGCGCACGGTCCTGCGCACCGACAGCGAGGACTTTGTGTTTTGGTCGGCCCCAGTGGAAGTCCTGCGCGGCCGGGATGAACACGACCAGATCTACTCCATGCCGGTTGTCCGCTATCGCGGCCTCTACCTCGGTCTGCCCGCCATTTTGCACAAGGGCAACCAGGAGGCTCCGGACTGGGACACCGTCACGACTGAACTGGCGTGGAGCCCGGATACTGTGACCTGGCACCGGATCTGCCCAGGCGAGGCCTTCATCCCCCTCGGAGCCGGGTGCTATCCGACCGGGGCCTATGACTGCGGGTGCATCTATGCCGCGGCGCCGGTCCGTGTGGGAGACGCCCTGCACCTGTATTATGGCGGGAGCAACGGCCTGCACAATGGCTGGCGGGAAGGCTCCTTCAACCTCGCGACCTTGCCACTTGACCGGTTCGCCGGCTACACGCCCACCCGCCCTGATCAGCCGGGCCGGCTGACGACCAGGCTCGTCCAGGCCGAGGCCGAGGCGCTCACCGTCAACGTCGAACTTCAGCCGGGCGGCTCGCTGCGTGCGGCGGTGCTCGACGACCAGGGCTGGCCGCTGCCGGGCTACAGTCTGGACGACTGTCAGCCGATTACGACGGGAGATTTGGCCGCTGCGGTCTGCTGGCCGGGCCAACCGTGGGGCGCGCTGGCCGGGCGGCCGATCCGCCTCACTTTTGCGCTGACAGGGGCGAAACTGTTTGCGTTCTCCGGCTGTTCCATTCAGGGGAGCCCGAATGCCTAGTCAAACGGCGCCGAACTCGACTCAACTGATCGCGGCCACATTCACGCCGATGCAGCCGGATGGCCGGCTGGACCTGGACCGGCTCCCGGGTATGGTGGACCGGCTGATCGGCGAAGGCGTGACCGGCCTGTTTGCCTGCGGGGGTACGGGTGAGGGTTTTTCGCTCACGGCCGCCGAACGGAAAGCCGTCGCCGAAGCCCACGTGCGGGCGGCGGCGGGCCGCGTCCCGGTGATTGTGCAGGTCGGCCACAACAGTCTGTTTGAGGCGCAGGACCTGGCCGCCCATGCGGCCGCCATCGGCGCGGATGCCATCGCCGCGATGGCGCCGACCTACACCAAACCGAATTCCCTGGAGACGTTGATCCAGTGTCTGAAGACGATTACGGCGGGGGCGCCCGCGCTGCCGTTCATCTACTATCACTTTCCGCAGAAATCCGGGCTGACCCTGGACGTGGCCGCCTTGTTGGAGCGCGCGGGCGATGAACTGCCCTCCCTGGCTGGGGTCAAGTTCACCGACGCCCAGCTCGTCGACCTGCAGGCCTGCCGGGAGGTGCGCGGCGGCCACTACCGGATCTATTTCGGTTGGGACGAGATGCTGCTGAACGGCCTCGGCGCCGGCGCGCAGGGGGCCATCGGCAGCACCTACAATTTCGCCGCGCCCCTTTACCGGCGCCTGATCAGCGCCTTTGAGTGCGGCGAGTACGCCGCTGCGCTCCGCGAACAGGCGCAGGCCGCGCGGATGGTCCGGGTCATTTTGGCGCATGGCGGGCTGGCGGCCCAAAAGGCGGTGATGACTCTCATCGATTCAGATTGCGGGCCGATCCGCTGGCCGAATGCCTCGCTCTCCGCGGACGCCATCCAGCGCCTCGGCCTGGCTCTGGAAGCGATCGGGTTCTTCGCCTGGGCCCGAGGAGAAGCGGCCTGAATGCTGGCCTACATCCTCAAGCGGCTGTTCCTGATAATCCCGGTCCTGCTGGTGGTCAGCCTGCTGTCCTTCATGATCATCCAGCTGCCGCCCGGAGACTTTGTAGACGCCTACATCCGGGGCGAGCGCGGCCGGGGACGCACCATCTCCTCGGAAGAGGAAGCTTCGCTGCGCGTGCGCTTTGGGGTGAATGACCCTTTCCTGGTGCAGTATGGGCGCTGGATAGCGGGGATTGTCCGGGGAGATCTGGGAGTCTCCCTGGCCCTGAAGGAGTCGGTCTCCAAGATAGTGGCCGAGCGGCTCCCGCTGTCGGCCCTGATCTCGCTGCTGTCTTTTCTGCTGGTCAACCTGATCGCCATCCCGATCGGGATGCTGTCGGCCACGCGCCAGTACTCGGTCGCGGACTATTTCTTTTCGATCCTCGGCTTTCTGGGGATGGGGGTCCCGCAGTTCATTTTCGCGGTGGTCATGCTGTGGGGTATTTATTCCTTTACCGGCCAGGCCAGCGTCGGGGCAACCTCTCCGGAGTTTGTCGGGCAGCCGATGAGTATGGCCAAGTTCCTGGACCTCATCAGCCATTTATGGCTGCCGGCCCTGATCGCGGCTGCCACCGGTACGGCCGGCACCATCCGGATCATGCGCGCCAACCTGCTGGATGAAATGGAGAAACCCTATGTCATCGTCGCGCGGGCCAAAGGACTGCCCCGCCGGAAACTGCTGTACAAGTATCCGTTCCGGATGGCGCTCAATCCGTTTGTTGTGGGTCTGGCCGGCGTCTTCCCGGGGCTGGTGTCCGGCGAGTTGATGGTGTCGATCACCCTGGGCATTCCCACGCTGGCGCCGGTCCTGCTGCAGGCCCTGGAAATGCAGGACGTCGAAACGGCCGGCAGCCTGGTCTTCATCATTTCGACGCTGTCCGTGGTCGGCATCCTGGTGTCGGACATCCTGCTGGCCATCGTCGATCCACGGATTCGCTACGAGTAGGGCCCGGCCATGTTCAAGCGGATGCGGTTGCGTGAGACCACCCGGCCTGACAACGAGAAGTTCTTTGTCGCCTCCCAATGGCAGCTTTTTCGCTGGAAGTTCCTCAAGCATCGCCTGGCGGTCCTGTCAGTGGTGGTGCTGGCCTTGGTCTATCTGGGCGCCCTATTCGCGGAATTCATTGCGCCCTACGATCCATACGCCTTCCAACCCACCCTGGTCTACGCACCGCCCCAGGCCGTCTACCTCTTCGATGAACAGGGGCAATTCCACTGGCCGCCGTTCATCTACCCACTGAAAAAGACGGTCGACCCGGTCACCTACCGTCCTGAATACACGGAGGACCGCAGCCGCCAACTGCCGCTCGAGCTGTTTGTGCAGGGTGACCCTTACAAATTCTGGGGCCTGTGGGAGGGCGACCGCCATCTGTTCGGGGTGCGCGGCGGGGTCTACAGCCCGCTCGGCAAAGACTCGCTGGGCCGCGACCTGTTCACGCGCATCGTGTACGGGTCACGGATCTCGCTGTCGATCGGCCTGATCGGCGTCCTGATCGGCTTCTTCTCCGGTCTGCTGATCGGAGGCCTGGCGGGGCTGCTGGGCGGCGTGGTCGATATCGTGATCATGCGGATCACCGAGATCTTCAACGCGGTTCCGACCCTGCCGCTGTGGATGGCGCTCTCAGTGGCGCTGCCGCAGAACTGGACCGTGGAGGAGAACTACCTGGCCATCACGATCATCCTGGCGCTCTTTGGCGTGGTGTCCGGCGCCAGCCGGACGGTGCGCGGAAAGTTCTTCGCCTTGAAGGAGGAGGATTTCGTGGTGGCGGCCCGCCTGGACGGCGCCGGCAATGTGCGCCTGATCATGAAGTATCTGTTCCCCAATTTCCTCAGCCATCAGATCGCCGATCTGACCATGTCAATCCCGGGCATGATCCTGGGCGAGACCTCGTTGAGCTTTCTGGGATTGGGCTTGCAGGCCCCGGCCATCAGCTGGGGGGTGCTGCTGCAGGAGGGCCGCTCGGTCAAGACGTTGGCCGAAAACCCGTGGCTCTTCATCCCGGCCGTGTTTGTCGTCGTGACCATCATCGCCTTTAACTTCGTCGGCGATGGCGTCCGGGACGCGGCCGACCCGTATGCGCGGATCTAGACGGCAGCTGATGGACACCCTTGCCCCGCTCCTGCAAGTCCAGGGCCTGAAGGTTCACTTCACTTCAAAGGAGGGGACGGTCAAGGCCATCGACGGCCTGTCTTTCGAAGTCTACCCCGAAGAGGTGCTGGGCATCGTCGGCGAGAGCGGCTGCGGCAAGAGCGTCACCGCGCTTTCCATCCTGAATGTCCTTTCCCGGAACGCCCGGATTGTGGACGGGACCATCCTGTTTCGGCGCGGCGCTGAGATGATTGATATCGCGCGCCTGGATCCGGACGGTGAGGCCATGCGCGCTATCCAGGGCAAAGAGATCGCCATGATCTTTCAGGAGCCCATGACGGCTTTCAGCCCGCTGCACACCATCGGGGACCAGATTGGCGAGATGATTGAGCTGCACTTGCTCGGCACCCCGTCGGCGGGCGGGACGCCGCCTCGGGCGGCCCCGCCGCCGAAACCCGGACTCCTGAACCGCCCGGCCGTGCGCCGGTGGGTTGACGACCAGACCAGCGCCATCCTGGGCAAGGTGGGCATGCCCAATCCGAAAGAGATCCTGCACGCCTACCCGCACAACCTGAGCGGCGGGATGCGGCAGCGCGCCATGATCGCCATGGGCCTGTCCTGTAACCCCCGAATCTTGATTGCCGATGAGCCGACCACCGCCCTCGATGTGACGCTGCAGGCGCAGGTGCTGCGGCTGATGAAGCAGATGCAGGCGGACTACCACATGGCGATCATCTTCATCACGCATGACCTGGGCGTCATCGCCGAGATGGCCGACCGGGTTGTGGTGATGTACCTGGGGCGGGTGGCCGAAACGGCCGCCGTGGACGATCTCTTCCATCAGCCCCGGCATCCGTACACCCAGGCGTTGATCCGGTCAGTGCCCAAAACGAGCGGCCCGCTCGAGAAGTTAATCCCGATTGAGGGGACCGTGCCCAGCCCGATGGACATGCCGCCCGGCTGCAAGTTTCACACGCGCTGCCCGCAAGCGATTCCAGGCCGCTGCGATGTCCGCGAGCCCGAGCTGATCCCGGTGGCCGCCGGCCATGCCGTCGCCTGCTGGCTTTACGCTGACGGAGGCGCCGCGTGAGCGAGGTTCAGACGAGCGTGCCCCCGCTGCTGGAGGTGGTCAACCTGCGCAAGACCTTTGCCAGGACCAGGGGCCTGTTGCGCCGGGTGCACGGCCTCGTGCAGGCCGTGGACGGCATCTCGTTTCAGATCTTCCAGGGTGAGACCCTGGCCCTGGTCGGGGAGAGCGGCTGCGGCAAGACCACGGCCGGCCGCTGCATCATTCGCGCCATCGAGCCGACCGCGGGCGAGGTCTTCTTCTATCAAGACGGCATGAAGCAGGATCTGGCTGCCCTGGATGGCCCGGCCTTGCGCCAGGCCCGCCAGCATATCCGCATGGTCTTTCAAGATCCTTTTGCGTCGCTCAATCCGCGGATGACCCTCCTGGAGATCATCGGAGAGCCGCTGCTGATCAACCGGCGGGTGCGCCCCGGCGCTGAGCTCCAGGAGCGGGTAGCGGCGCTGCTGAAGCTGGTTCACCTGGACCCTCGGTACATGAACCGTTATCCGCATGCCTTCTCGGGCGGGCAGCGCCAGCGGATTGCCATTGCCCGGGCCCTGGCACTGGATCCCAGCCTGGTCATCGCCGACGAGCCGGTCTCGGCCCTGGACGTCTCGGTGCAGGCGCAAATCCTCAACCTGCTAAAGGAACTCCAGCAGGAGAAAGACCTGACCTACCTGTTCGTTGCCCACAATCTGGCAGTTGTTCGCTACCAGAGCGACCGCATCGCGGTCATGTATTTGGGGAAGATCATTGAGCTGACCACCCGTGACCAGCTCTTTGGCCGCCCGCTCCACCCCTATACTGAGCTGCTGCTGCTGTCGTCGCCCAATCCCGATCCGCGCTCGAAAAAGAAGCCGCCGGATCTGATCGGCGAAATCCCGGATCCGGCCCGGCGCCCCAGTGGCTGCGCGTTCCATCCGCGCTGCCGGTATGCGCAGCCGGTCTGCCAGAATCAGGAACCGCCTCTGATCAATGGCGCGCCGGAGGCAGCTCCCGCTCACTGGGTCGCCTGTCACCTGTGGGACCGGCTGTCTTTGGAAAACGGTCAGTTGTGAGCCGGCACTGCGCGCTCACCCTTGCCAACGGTCCAGTCCGATGCCCGCCCCCTATCGTTTCGCCATCATCGGCGCCGGCGCGGGAATAGGCGCCACGCACGTCCAGTCCCTGCGCCAGACGGCCGGGCGGCTGGTGGCTGCCGCGGGCCGGACTGAGGCCGTCGGCCGAGCCGGGGCCGCCGCCTGGCAGTGCGCCTATTTCACCGATTACCAGCAGATGCTGGCGGAGGTGCAGCCGGATGTGGCCGTCATCCTCACGCCGCATCCCACGCACGCAGCCATCGGGATCGATTGCCTGCAGGCGGGCTGTCATGTGTTGGTCGAGAAGCCGCTGGCGATCGAGATGACCGAGGCGGATGCCTTGGTTGCGGCGGCGGACCGGGCCGGGCGTCTGGTCGCCGTCTGCTTCCAGCAGCGTGCCCGACCGGAGGTGCGCGCCGCCCGGGAACTGCTTCAGGCGGGGGCGCTTGGTCGGCTGCAGAGGGTGGAACTCGTCGCCCCCTGGACCCGCACGCGGGCCTACTATCGCTCGGCCAGTTGGCGCGGCCGCTGGCGGGAGGAAGGCGGCGGTGTGCTGTTGAACCAGGCCGCCCATGACCTTGACCTGCTCTGCTTCTTGCTGGGCCGGCCGCGCCGCGTACAGGCGTGGACGCGGACAGGGTGGCATGCCATCCAGGTGGAGGACACCGCGCACGGGCTGCTGGAATGGGAGGATGGCCTGCTGGGCTATTTTCAGGCGAGCACAGCCGAAGGCTGGCCAACGCTCAGGCGCTTTGACATCGTCGGGACGCGTGGCTATCTGCAGATACGGAGCGATCACCTGGTGTTCGAGCAATCCGCCGTGGATTTGCACGATACCCTGGCGGTCAGCCCGCAAATCTCCACCACACCGGCGACGCAGCCACAAGCGGCCACGCTGGAAGCGGGCCGTCGGGGCGATCATCTGGCGGTCTACACCAATTTGATTGCGGCTCTGGACGGCACGGAGCCGCTCCTGGCCGAGGCGCGCTCCGCAGCGCAATCGCTGGAATTGACCAATGCCATGACCTTGTCAAGTCATCGGGGTGGGCCGGTCGACCTGCCGCTGGATCGCGAGCAGTATCGTCAACTGCTGGCCCAGCTGCAGGCCGCTTAGAGGCCGGCTGTCTCGAAAGCCCTGGGCGCCCAGTTGCGAGAAGAAGTGTAGGCGGATGAGCCCGAAAATCGTCGTGGTGGGCAGCCTGAACATGGACCTGATCGCCCGGTCACCGCGCATTCCTGCGCCCGGCGAGACCATCCTGGGCCGCACCTTTGCCATCGCTGCCGGCCTTAGGAGCCGTATAATCCATCCACCAGGCAGGTGTCTAAGTCTGCAAGCCCATCACCAGTCCAAGAGGCGCTGACGGGATACAGCTTGAGGGCCGAACAGGCCAGCACCAGCGAGCGACCGTCGGCCGCGTGACTGCGGATCAGCTCGGCCAGCGCCGCCAGCCAGCCGGCCGGTCGGCGTCGTCCAGCGGGATGCCGGCCCCCATCTTGGCCTTGTTGGCCGGCGGGTGGAAGTCGGCGCCGTCGTAGAACGGCCAGCCCAATCGTTCAGCCAGCCGCGCGCCGACCGTGGTCTTGCCGCAGCCGGAGACGCCCATAACGATGACGATTACGGAGCCGGCTCCCGGAGGCGATATAGAAACTCGCCGGCGCGCGGGACCACCAGGGTGTCGGGGTCGGCCTCGGCCTGCCAGCGGGCGGGGTCGAGGCCGGCCGGGTCGCGGTAGCCCAGGTTTACGGCGCGGCACACGTCCTCCGGGATGCCGGTCGCCAGCGTCACCTGGATGCGCGGCTGCTCCATGCCGGTATCCGCGTCGTAGGTGCCAATGCCGCGCAGGTGGGTGGAGTGCGCCAGCACGCCCCAGGGCACGTGCTTGAAGCGCTCCCACTGCTTCACGAAATAATCGCGTACGTGGTAGCCCACTTCCCGGATGCGCGCCCCGTGGGTGACGCTGATCTCGCGCAGGTGCGGGGCGTAGAGGATCACTTCGCCCCCATCGGCGACGACCGGCTCCAGCTTATACATCCCCTTCGCGCCGACCCAGATCTCGTCGTACATCTCGGGCAGCACCGAGAGCACGCGCCGGAACGGGCGCTCGACATAGCGGACGTGCGTCTGCGCCGAGAGCGCGGCGGCCTGCCGCCAGGCGACCTCCGGTGGGCCGAAGAAGAGTCCCGCGACGGGCGGCGTGGTGTGGTCTTCACCGGGCGCGATGACACTGCACAGCGCGAAGCGCTCGCGCGGAATCAGGGCCGCCGCCCGGTCGATAACGGCCCGCACCGGCGTGTCCGCCGTGCCGATGAGGGTGTAGGACGTGATCAAAGCCCCCAGCCAATGGGTGAAGTCGATGACTTCGGCGCCGGCGATGCCGGGGAAAAAGTACTTGTTGCCGCCACTGAAGCCGACCACTTCGTGCGGGAAGACCGGGCCGCAGACCAGGAGCTGGTCGTAATCCAGCACGCGCCGGTTCAGGCGCACCGGCACCTCCATCCGCAGCCGGCCGCCGCTCAGTTCGGCGATCTCGGCCTCGGACAGGACGCCGAGGGTGGTCAGCGCGGCCGGGTCCTGCCAGGCGTGGTTGAGCAGGCCGATGTCCGCGTAGTGGGCAGCCCGCTCTTCCACGCTCAGCCCCACCAGGCGCAGGAGCTGCGCGTCGCTCAGCGGCGGGTGCGTGCCCAGGGCGACCAGGAAATCCAACTGCCGGACGCGCGGCCCGAGGTGCCGCGCCAGCAGGCGGAAGAAGAGCGGCAGCGGCATGGTGCGCGTGTGGTCGGGGATGAGCACAAGCACACGCCGGCCGTCCGGCCGCATCTGCTCGGCGGCGGCGGCGATGATGGTCTCGATCTGGGCTTCGGTCAGCATCGCGTTCGCTCCTTACACACCACTGAAGGCCGAAAAGCCGCCATCGACTGGGATGACGACGCCCGTGACGAAGGCCGCCGCCGGCGAGAGCAGCCAGAGCGCGGCGCCGAGCAGGTCTTCGGGCGAACCGAAGCGGCCCATGGGCGTGTGGGCCAGGATGGCCTGGCCGCGCGCCGTGAGCGCGCCGCTGGCTTTGTCCGTCAGCAGGAAGCGGTTCTGCTCGGTCAGGAAGAAACCCGGCGCCAGGGCATTGACGCGGAGGCGCGGCGAGTACTCCTGGGCCATGTGCACAGCCAGCCACTGGGTGAAGTTGCTCACGCCGGCCTTGGCGGCCGAGTAGGCCGCGACGCGCGTCAGCGGCCGGAAGGCGTTCATCGACGAGACGTTCAGGATGACGCCCTCCCCCCGCCCGGCCATGTGCCGGCCCACGATCTGGCAGGGCAGGATCGTGCCGAGCAGGTTCAGGTCGAACACGAAGCGCAGAGCATCCGGCGGCAGATCGAAGAACGAGCGGTCCGGCGCGGTGGTGGCGCCTGGCTGATTGCCGCCGGCGGCGTTGATCAGCCCGTCCACCTGCCCGAATTCGCGCAGCACCGTCTCCAGCGCCGTCTGCAGCGTCTCCGGCTTGAGCACGTCGGCGTAGACGATCACGGCCCGGCCGCCGGCGGGCGGAAAGCGATGGATCAGGCGCTCGGCCAGCGCCGGGTCGCGGTCCAGGATGGCGACGTTCGCCCGGCAGCCTGCCAGGGCGCAGGCCATCTCGCCGCCCAGGATGCCGGCCCCGCCGGTGATGACGATGCTGCGGCCGGAAAAGTCGTAGAGTTGGGTGAGTTCTTGCAGGTCCATAGGGTTCAGCGGTGTGCGAACGGCTCCAGATGGCGGAGGAAGTGCCGCTCCAGCGCGGCGTAGTGCTTGGCTTCGTGCGCGCGCAGGCCGGCCTTGAGCTCGGCCGCGTGCCGGGCCAGCGCCGAGCCAAAGGTGACGTGCAGGACTTCGCGCGCGTCGAACTGGTCCAGCAGCCCGGGCAGGGCCGCGTCCGGCAGGGCCGTGATCTCCGGCACACGGCTCAGCTCGGCCGAGACGTGGTAGCTGGCCCGGTCCTCCGGATAACGCTCCACCGCCAGCGCCGCGATGGCCCGGAACAGGCTCGGCTCCACGCCGGCCAGGGTGCGCAGGGCCTCGAGATAGCTGGTGCCGGCAGTCTTCAGATGCACCAGGCCGCGCGCCGCGGCCACGATCAGCGGGTAGACCCGGAACTTGTCTGAGCCGGAGTGCAGGCTGAGCTTGTACGGCCCGAGCGCCCGCGCCACGGCCGCGTGCCCGGCCAGGTCGGCTTCCAGCGCGCCCAGGTCGCCCAGGTAGTCCACGCCCTTCTCGAAGCGCCCGACGTAGCGCGGCGCCAGGCTGACCCATTGCACCCCCAGCCGGCGCAGTTCCAGGGCGATGAAGGCGTGCTCGGCGTGGGCGGTCGGCGTCTCGGTCTCGTCCACGGAGACTTCCAGTTCGAACGGCACCCCCTGGCCGGCCAGGCGCCGGTACATGCCGGCCACGTGCGCGACCGCGTTCCCGTACTTGGCCGCCGCCCGCCAAACGGCCTCCGCCGTCAACGTCAGGCGCCGGTCGTCCAGGTCCAGCGCGCGGCCGGCGTAGCGCCCGATCAGGTCGTCCGGGCTACCTTCCAGGATACTCCAGTTGAGGGCCGCGACCTTGGCGCGCAGGCCGGCCTCGTCGGCCTGGTCCGCGCCGCCGTCCACGTGCGCGCCGGGGTCGATCGTGTAGAACGAGAATCCGGCCGCCGCGCAGGCGTCGATGTCGGCCGGGGTCTTGAGGTGATCGGCGTCCGCGCCCAGCGGACCGCGCCAGCCGCCCTCCAGCGCGCCAAAGGTCGCGTCGCGCATCACGTCCGAGGGCGTGCGGCGCGTGCGCGTCATCTCGCGGATGGACTGCTGGGCGAAGAGCGGGGCCACCGGCAGCGCGCCGGGCTGGGCGGCGACCGAGTGGAAGGCCCGCACGTGGCCGGGCGTGGCCAGGCCCAGCCGGTCGCCGCAGCCGGCCGAAGTCGCCAGGCCGAGCGGGACCGGCGTGAGGTGCGGCACGGCGGCGCGCAGGGCCAAGGCGTTGCCGGCCGAGAGCGGACCGCGCTTCACGCACCAGCCGCCGCCCAGATCATCGGCCTGGCCCAGGAACGCCGACAACCCCGGCCAGCCGGCCGGGGCCGCGATGAGCAATTCTTTCCTGTCGCCGGCCGCCGCCAGCGCGAAGACCGCGCCGCCCGATTCTATGACCGAAGCCGCGATCAGGGTGTCACCGAAGACGTTGCGGAATTGCAGGACAGGGTTCATGGATCCAGTCCGGCCGGGACGAGGCCGGCTCTAGACGCGTCTGGAGCCCGGCTTCAGGATGCGCGGTTGGGCGCCGTCGCGAAGTCGTCGGCATCGGCAAAGTACGGGAACATGCCGAAGCCATGCTGCCGCACGGATCGATCCCAGATCAGGCTCGTCTCACAATAGGCTGTCATACCATGACCAGGAGGCGTCAACTCCGGCCGGGTGAGGAAATCCGCTCGCGCCCAGATGCTCCGGCTCCGCAGCCACAGCCCCTTCAGGTAGTTCGTGCGCACGAAGGTTTCGATGTGCGGGAAGCGCCGCTGATAGGTGGTCCCCGGCCCCCACCCCACCAGGCCGCTCAGGTCATCGCCGGCGGCCTGGATCTCGGCCGCCGAGAGCGGCGCGCCGTTCCGGAAGAAGATCGCATCTAGGTTGGGATCCACCAGGATCCACTTAGCGTGCTCATTTGACCAGACCTCGGCCACGAAATGACCATTATAACTATTGATCGTATCCGTGCCGACGACACAGCGCGCGGGGAAGCCGGCGGCCTGACAGGCGCTGACGAAAGCGGCTCCATACTGGACGCACATCACGATGGGCAGGCGGCCGTCGTGGCCCACGCGATGATGGCCCCAGGCGAGGATAGTCTCCGCGTCCCACGGCGCGTATTGCGCTGCTTTGCCTGAGTCGGTGTGCTCCCAGCTCGTGCTCAGCCAAGTGCTCAACGCCCGCACGCGCGGGAGCAGCGGCCCCGGCTGAAGCGCGGCCGGCGGCAGGCGTTGCCGCAGGTGGGCCAGCCGGGGATGACGCGGGTCCTCCCACACGAACGGCGGCGGCGGCGGGTCCTGGCCTTCTGCCAGCCGCACGCGCACAACGTACTCACCCGTGAGCACATTGAGATAGCTCATGTGCTCGCTGCGCCAATGTTGGCCGCCGTCGTCGCTGACTGCGCTGACCGGTTCGCGGTGGCCGCCCTCGATCGCCAGGGACCAGGCATCCATGGCCGTAGCGTCAGTCCAAAACTCCAGCACGTTGGCGCCCGCCCGGAGGCGTTCCGCCGGCAACGAGACGGTGTACCAGGTGTAGGCCTGGAAGGAGCCCGGTTGGATCGGCTCGATCTCGGCGCCGTTGACTGACACGCGCAGGGGCAAACCGCTGCCCGCGTGAGGGCGCGCCAGGAGATACAACGTAGCCGGCGCCGCCGTGCCCGGCAGGTCCAGGACCTTGCGCGCCCGACGGCAGTCGGTCAACTCCTCGCCAAGGGTGGGGACCATGTGACCCTGTTCATTGTAGAAAAGCTTGCTCATGAGTTCTCCTTATCCAAGGCAGCGCTCACCACGGCCGGTATTCCGGCGCCGGCACCGGCTGCTCGAGCCCATCCACCGGAATGTGCCGCCCATTGATCCAGTTGGCGCGCGGCGAAGCGACGAAGACGACAACGTCGGCCACCTCTTCCGGCGAACCCAGGCGTCCCATCGGGAAACCATCGCGCACATAGGCCGCGAAAGACTCGGGGTGCGCCTGGCGAAAAGCATCCCAGTCGCCGCCTTCCCAGACAATCGAACCCGGTGAGACGGTGTTGACTCGGATGTGATCGCGCGCCAACTCCAGCGCCAGACGTTCGGTCATATAGATGACGGCCGCCTTGGCCGCGCCGTATTGCGCAAAGCCGGCCAGTTGGGGGTGCCAGCCGGAGATCGACGCCAGGTTGACAATGGCGCCGCCGCCCAGCCGGCGCATGTGCGGCGTCACCAGGCGGGTCAGACGCGCTATCTGGAATGGGTTCATCTCGAACGTCCGACGCCAGGCTTCGTCCGACGCCTCCAGCAGCAACCCGCTCACCGCGCCACCGACGTTGTTGATCAGGATGTCGATCCGCCCCAGCGCCTGGGCGCAGTGCTCCACAAAGGCGGCCGCCTCCTCCGGGACGGTGACGTCCGCCAGCACCGACACCACCGGCGCGCCCTGGCCGCGCAGTTCGGCCGCGGCCGCGTCGAGGTCAGCCAGGCTGCGGCCACACAGGCCCAGCGAGCAACCCTCGGCGGCGAAGGCGCGGGCCGTGCGCAGGCCGATGCCGCGGCTGCCGCCCGTGATCAGGACCGTTTTGCCGGCCAATTTCAAGTCCATGACGATCCTCCTGTCTGTCTGCGAGCGATCAGAATTCAACGCTCGTCTGGCCTGTGAAGGCCGGCACGGCCAGGCTCGCGCGCTCCACGCCCTCGTCGACGTCACGGTAGACCGAGAGTTGCAGCGGCACCTCGGCTTGCCCGGCCAGACGGACGCGCGCGGCGCCCGCGGCCAGGTCGGCCTGCGCGATCCAGGTCCGGTCTTTGCTGCGCAGGTAATCGGCCACGTGGTCGTGGGTGACGAAAAGCTTCTCGAAGCGGTTGGTCAACTGCGCCGCGCGGGCTAGGATCTGGTCCCACTCCTCCAGGGAGAGGACCGTGAACTTCTGCTCGTGGGTCAGGACGTCCGCGAAGAAGCCGTTGCTCAGGCCGTGCCGGATCTGGTGGGCGGCACCTTCGGCCGCGCGCGCTACATCGTTCACGGGCGCTTCGCGCAGCAATTGAGTGGCGCCGGTCAGAAAGTCGGCCAGATGGCGCTCGTTGAAAGCGCCCATGATGTAAAAATCGTTGTCGTGCGGCAGGGTGTCGTAGAAGCACAGGGTGGAGTTGTATGGCCAGTAGCCCTGACCGCCGGGCGGGATGATCTGGTCGGCCTTGTGCTCGCCGACCAGCACCGGCGTATTGATCGTGGTCCGCCCGCGCGCCTTCAGGTAGGGCAGGCTGCGCGCTCCGAGTTCGCCCCAGTGGTCGCGCACGGTTCGGGCGCAAGGCGCACCCAGGCGCGCGTAGAAGGCGTCGTCGCGCGCGAAGCGCCGCTCCAGCTCAGCGACCGGCAGCTCGTCCACGCCGAAATCGTACAACTGCAAGTCGTAATAACGCATGGCGTGGGTGTTGACCATGATTTCGCCGGCCAGCGCCCGCGCGCGCAGGCCGGGCAGGTGGCGCCCCTGGATATCGTCGATGAACAGCGAGGCCAGCGGGCGGTAGCCGTGCCGGGTGCAGATGTCCAGATAGGCAAAGTCGTGGCGGCCGCCGCAATCATCGAAGGACATGGTCACAAAAGGCGGGACGGTGTTCGCCACGAACGGCTTGCGGGCGACCCAGAGCAGCGACCGCCAGAAGACGTCGCCCAGGCCGCCCAGGCGGCCGAGGGCGGCGGCCCGCCACACCCGTGGGTTCACGGCAAACTGCACGGCCCTACCCTGGCCCCAGCGGGCCGCGAACACTACCGGGTAATGCCTCGGCTCGAAGACGTTGCCGGGCACCAGGTGACGGGTATACACGAGCTGGTCCTTGCCCAGCGCCATCTCCACCAACGGCGCCACGTCAGCCCGCCAGCTACCGACCGCGAGGGCCGTCACCATCCGCTTCGCGGTGTGGAAGCGGCGTCCCGTCTGGAGCCAGGTGATGTAATGGGTGTCGTCGCGCACATAGAACTGGTCTGAGGCGAAGGGCAGGCGCCCCACGTCCGCAAAACCGAAAATATCAAGCAGCGGGCCGGCGTAGCGGCGCAGGTCCCAATCTAGGTTCACCAAGCCCAGGCCGGCCCGCACCGCCTCAGCGATGATCTGGGTCTCAGCCTCGGTAAGGCGGTCTCCCAACCCATCCTGGGCCAGCACCAACCCGGCACAGCTGGCCAGGAGCGCGGGCGTGGGCCGGGTGCCGGCCAGGTCCAGCATCCGGTACGGCAGCCCCAGATGCTCGAGAGCCACCAGCACAGTCTCATCCACAAGGCTGCGCTGATGATACGGGCCGCTGCTGTCCACCAACACCAGGAGCGCCCCCTCGCCCGAGGCCGGGCGCCGCCGGCGTTCGACGCGGCCGCGCTGCAGGGGTTCCAGGATTGGGTCGGCGGATGGGCTCATAGCTCTCTCCTCAGTATTGATCTCAACGCAGGCTGGCGCTTTCCACCGTCAAGCGCCGCAGTTGGTCGGCGCGCGGCCTGTGCCCGAGGCCAGGTCGAGCGGAGGCCGTCATCTGCGACGGCCCGCTGAGGGTGATCGCCGGCTCGCCTAGGTCTTCAGCGTAAAAGCGGCTGGTGGGGAAAATGTCGGCCGGGTAGCGGATATTTGACTTGGTCGCAAAGGCCAGGTTGTGGGCCTGGCCCACGGCGGACTCCAGCATGCCGCCCACCCAGCAAGGCAGCCCGGCGGCCTGGCACAGGTCATGAATGATCAGCGCATTGGTGATCCCGCCCACGCGCCCGAGCTTGAGGTTGACCCAGCCGCACGCCTTCAGGTCGATGGCCTGCCGGGCTTTGGCCGGGGATGTGATGCTCTCGTCCAGGCATAGGGGCGTGCGCAGATCGCGTTGGAGCACAGCGTGGTCCAGCAGATCATCGTGGGTCAGGGGTTGCTCGATCATGGCCAAACCGTAAGCGTCCAACGCCTGAAACATGGGCCGGTCGGCCAGGGTGTAGGCGCTGTTGCAGTCGACGTGGATCACGAGCTCCGGGAAGGCCGCCCGCACCCGCTGGACCATGTTCAACTCCCAGCCCGGGCGATACTTGAGTTTCACGCGCTCGAAGCCGGCCGCCTGAGCCGCCGCGATCTCGTCCAGCAGCCGATCTAGCGTCTCCATCACCCCCAGGTCCGCGCCGACCTTGGCGGTTGGGCCCTGGCCGCCGAGGACTTGCCACAGCGGCCGGCCTTCCATCTGGGCATACAGATCCCACCAGGCCAGATCCAGACTGGCCTTCGCGAACGGGTTAGCCTTCACCGGAGCCAGTGCCTGTTGCAGGGCCGCGCCGCTCTCCACCTCGCGGCCGACCAGCTGCGGCCCGAGCCAGTCCCGCACCACGGCAAAAGCGCCATGCGCCCACTCACCGCTGTAGAAGGGGGCCCGCCAGGGGCTGGTCTCGCCCCACCCGGCCAGGCCCCCGCTGCGCAGGCAGACCAGCACACTCTCGATAGCGCTCTCGTCGCTGAAGGCCGTGCGAAAGGGATACACGAGCGGCATGGCGACGCGGTAGATTTCGATGGCCTCGATGCGCATAATGAGCTCCTCAGCCAGCGGCGGCTTTGAGCAGAGCCACGGCCTCCGTCACCAGCCGCTCGCCCGCCTCGGCGGCGGCCGGCGTGACGACCAGTTCGTACCCGCCCTGCTCGAAATCGGCGCGCTCAGCCATGTAGCTGACCGGCCCATAGTCATTGGAGACGGCGGCGATCAACAGCTCTGGCAACGGCGCCTGCGCCCGGATCCGGCGGCCCAACACCGTGAACGGTTCGCCTGGCAAACCCAGCAGCGTCCACGGGCCCAGGCGCAGCACCTGCAGTTCAGTGAGATGGTGGCCGGCCGGCGCGCCGCGCTGCCACTCTGCCAGCCGGAGCGCGGCCGGCGGGTGGTAGCCAGTCTTGAGCGGCAGGGCGACCTCGCGGCGCCAGGCCTGGGGGATGAGGTCGGACTGCCAGGACCGCAGGCTCGCCAGGGCCGCCAAAACGCGGCTGGCCAGCCGGTCACCCAGGCGCGCCAGCTCCTCATCGAAGCCCTGCTCGCGGCGCGGCAGGCTGGCCTCCAGGCTCTCGCCCGGCTGCGAGCGCCACACTTTGTCGATGGCGATGTTCCAGATCAGTGTGACATCGCCCTCCGGCCCGGTGGTGTAGAGCACCACTGGGGCCTCGCCGCGAGGGCCGGTCCAGCCGGCGGCGACGCGGCCGGCCACCGCCCCGGCCAGCTCGGCCGAGATCCCGGAGGTGTTGAAGATCCAGGGATGGGTAGCATAGTTAATGAGGACGGCCAGGGGCGTCCCCGCGCCGCGCTCGCGCACCGCCAGCACGCGCACCAGCGGATCGATCTCGGTCCGCGAGACAACCACCGCGCCGGCCGGCCATTCGCGCCGCGGGTCCGCCCAGGTTCCGTCGGAGAGCCGCACCCGGCGCGAGCTGGCCACCCCTTCCACCTCAGCCATCCCGAAGGATACCTCTGCAGCGCGGGCTGTCTCCCAGGCCGCCACCAGCGCAGCGCTGGCCTGCTCCACCAGCCGGTCCCGCCAGGTCTCGTCCACCAATTCCACGTAATAGGCCGTCGGGGAGAAGCTGGTGGGCGCCTGGCCATAGCTGGCCGTCACGCTGCCGTCCGAGCGCACGGCGTTGAGATCCCCGGGGCCAACTGCGCCGGCCACGGCGCAGACCGGCGGCCCAGCGTGGGTGTGCGTGGCGCAGGTCAGGATCGCGTCTGGCCGCAGACCCGTGCGGGCGGCGGCCAGGGCCCGGATGCGGGCCACGGCCACAGCGTCCAGCCCGATCAAATCGACAGACAGGAGCGCCCAGCTCTGCGCGCCGGCGCGCAGGACCAGGGCCTTCACCCACAGGTCGTCGTGCACGTAGCGGGCGGCCAGGTCGCCGGAAGCGCGCGAAGCGTAGCCGACCAGCGGCGTGCCCACCGGCGGCGTGACCATCCGTTGGGCAGCGCCGGCGCGCAGGATATTCGTCTCCACGGCCACAGTCCTCCTCGTGAAACTCTCTCGACCCACCCGCTCAGGCGCGCAATTGAAAGGCTTCCGGCCCCAAGTCTAGCGGCGTGAAACCCACGGCCCGCACCAGGCCCCGAAACCAGGAAACACGGTTAAGGCGCACGCCGAGGGACGTCTGCCCAGAGCGCTGCGGCGCGAAGGCGAGCTGGCCGCTGAGCTCCAATACCCCGGAGACATAGTGCCGCATTGTCCGGCCGTCATACACCAAGGCGACGTGATACCACGGCCCGAAGGGATGGGGATGGGCCTCCGCATACAGGGTGCAGCTCACGTCGCCGGACCGGGCGAATGTGTCCACGAACCAGTAATCTTCGGCCGGGGCGCGTGTCTCGATCAACAGGCGGCTATCGCTGCCGGCCTCCTGCAAGTGCAGCACGCGCTGCTCGCGCTCCCCGCCCGACTCGGGCCGGAAGACCATCTCGATTGTGAAGCGGTCCGCGCCGGCCAGCGGATGGCAGTCGATGACCAGGCCGTCCCGTTGTCCGTCGAAGGCCACGGCCGGGCCGCCAGGCCCCGCCACCAGGCGGGGCGCGCCCAGGACCTGAGGGGTGTGGCCGCCGATCCGGCTGAGCGAGTCCAGAGTCCACAAGGTTGAGGGTGTCATGGGCCTCAGCCCTTCAGCGCGCCGGCCGTCAGTCCGCCCGCGATACGGTTCTGGAAGACCAGGAAGAAGAGGAAGGTCGGCGTCAGGACGATCACCAGGCCCGCGATCATGCTGACCCAATCGGCCGCTGCCCCCTGGGTGACGCGCAGCGCGTACAAACCCATCGGCACCGTCATGTTCTCCGGCTTGGACAGCAACATCAGGGCCAGCAGGTACTCATTCCAGATGTTGAGAAAATTGAAGATGCTCACGGTGAACAGGCCGGGCCGCACCAGCGGCAGCATCACCTGCCAGAATATCTGATACTCATTCGCGCCGTCCAGCACCGCCACTTCCTCCAGCTCGCGCGGCAGGGACCGGAAGAAGCCGGTCAGCACGAAGACGCTGAATGGCAGCGAGATCGCCACGTACACCAGGGTCAGGGCCGGCAGCGAGTTGATGAGCCGCCAGCGCGTGAACAGCAGGAAGAGCGGGATGGTGATGAGCTGCAGCGGGATGGCCAGCCCGGCCAGCAGCGCCACCAGAATCGGGCGCCGCCCCAGGAAACTGAAACGGGCCAGCACATAACTGCTCATCGCCGCCAGACCGGCGGTCAGCAGCACGGCGGCCGCGCTCACCGCGACGCTGTTGAGGAAGAACCGGTCCATGTGGGTAGTCTGCCAGGCGGAGACATAGTTATCCCATTGCAGGCTGGCCGGCAGCGCCCAGACGTCGGCGAACAGTTCCCGATTGGTCTTGAACGAACTAAACAACACCCAGAACAGGCTGAACAGCGACAGGCCGGACCAGGCGATCAGAGCCAGGTAGATCAGCGTATAGGCCAGAGACCGGCCGAAGGCGGGCCGCGCCGGGGCCGCTGGTTCAGTATTCAATAGCTTCCTCCCGTGAGAGCCGGAAGTAGAGCAGCGCGGCGAGCACCACAAAAAACAGCAGGATGACCGCCAGGCTGGTGCCGTAGCCCAGACGCAAGACGGGTGCGCCGCCGGTCTGGAACGCCATGCGCATCATGTAGGTGGTTAACACATGGGTCTGGTTCGCCGGCCCGCCCTGCGTCAGCAGAAAAACCACCGCAAAGGTCTTCAGGCCCTCGATGATCCACAGGACGACGGCCACGGCCAGAAAGTCGCGCAGGATCGGCAAGGTGATGCTGAAGAACAACTGACCTTCGTGCGCGCCATCCACCCGCGCGGCATCCAGGATCTCGGTCGGGATGGTCTGCATGCCGGCCACCAGGTACAGCATGTAGAAGCCGAGCGACCACCAAATCGAGACGAAAATGATGGCCCCCAGAGCCGTGGCCGGCTGGCCGAGCCAGGGCTGGGCCCAGGCGCCCAGGCCCACCAGGCGCAGCACGCCGTTCAACGCCCCAAAGCTCGGATTAAGGATGAAAGTCCATAGCAGGCCCACGCCCGGGCCGGACAGGATGTAGGGGAAGAAGATCAGGGTACGAAACAGGGCCTTGGCCTTGATCCGGTCGTTCAGCAAGGCCGCCGCAAACAGCAGCGCCAGCGGAAACAGCAGGGCGCCGCCGGCGACGATGATCAGGGCCATGTTGCGTAACGAGACGGCCACCCACCGATCCTGGACCGCCTCGGCGAAGTTGTCCAACCCGACAAAGCGGGCGTTGTCCGGGTTGAGGCCTTTCCAGTCGTACAGGCTGAGGCGCAGGGACTCGACGCTGGGGTAAGCGAACAGGACCAGGTACAAGAGGACGGTCGGCGCGAGGAAGGCGACGATGATGCTGCGCCCCTTGCGCCGGCCGCTGGTGGTCGCCTGCATATAGAGGGTGAAGGAGATGAAATCAACGCGGGGCCGGCCCGGCGTTCAGCCGGCCCCGGGGCAGTTTCACGGTTTGGCGTAGAAAGCGTCGGACTGGGCCTGCAGCTCGGCGATGAACGCTTCCGGCGCCATGGTTCCGGCGGCCAGCTCCCCAATCAACGGCTCGGCGACGTTGGCCATCCACTCCGGCGCGTCGCCCTCGATGCCGTCCATCATCGGGATCATCTTGGGGTGGTCGGCCAGCATAGCGGTGACGTCGCTCAGCTGCGCCGGCAGCGCCACCCCTTCGATAGGTGACGGCACCAGGCCCTGGGCGGAATGGACCTCCTGGAACTGACGGCTGCTCAGATACTTGAGGAAATCCAGAGTGGCCTGGGGCTGGCGGGCTTCCTTGAGCACGCCGAAACCGTTGAACTTGAGCTCAGTGGCCGTCTGGTCACCTTTGCCGCCGGGGTAGGCCGGGAAACGCACGAACCCGATCTTCATCGCGTCCACGTTCGTCCCCAGCATCTCGCTCGGCAGCCAGGTGGGGATGATCATCATCGCCATCTTGCCGTTGGCCCACTCGGTCTGTGCCGCCGGCCACTGCGAGCCGAGGAAACCAGGTTGGAAGTACTTGGTCGTCAGGATCTGGAACTCCTGGGCCGCCTTGAGCCAGTCCGGGTTACCGGCCCACGGGAAGCCGTCCTTGTGGAGGCACGTATCGTAGAAAGCCGTTTCGCCCCCGATGCGGATGGCGAGGTACATGAAGGCGCGGAAATTGTACGGGGTGTAACCGCCATCCTGGGCGAAGGGAATGATGCCGGCCGCTTGGAACTTCTCCGCCAGGTCGACGACGTCGGCCCAAGTCTGCGGCGGCTGCAGGTTCATCCGCGCGAACATGTCCTTGTCATAGATCAGGCCAGAGATGTGCATGTCGACGGGGACCGCGTAATAGCCCGGCCCGGTGGAGGCATCCTGAACGAAAGCCTGCTGAAGCAAGCCGGACAGGAAGGTATCGGCCCAGACGGCATCGCCTTCATAATTCTGCTCTTTCAAGGCCGAGTCGATTGGTTGCAGCAGCCCCTGGCGGGCGTACACGGCGATCAGGGGCGAGGAGTTAAAGACGGCATCGGGCGGATCGCCAGCCTCGATGCGGGCCTGCATTTTCTGATCGAACTGCTCCCAGCCGGCCCAATCCCAGGTGACCTTGACGTTGGGGTGCGCCTGCATGTACTTCTCAGTGTACTCCGCCAGGATGGGCTGCGTCTGCGACCCCTCGGTGAACTGATGCATCAACCTGATCTCGATGACCTCATCGGCCGGCCCGGCCGTCGGCTGGGCCGGCGGCGCCGCCGTGCAGAAGGTGGTGAGCAGGGCCAGAACAATGAAAGACAGAGGGCGAGCCAAGTGGGTGGCTTTCATTTGAGCAGCTCCTCGCGTGGGCGATTGGAGATCGAGCCGGCGGCGCCGCCGCCGGCTGGGCAAGACCGCCAATCTAGAACGTACCTTAGCACCAGCCTCTATCTTTTGTCAATTCCAATATAAACATACGCACACAGACCCATTCTGGCTGCCATCAGATCCCATCCGTTAGTCATAAGACCAAGTATTTCTCAGTACTTATATCAGGCATCAGAATAATCCGGCTCTCAATCAGAACGGCCCTGACCTGCCCCCAGAAGGAAGATAAGCGCAACCCCGGCCAGGCGCAGGCCGCTGCCCAGGATCAGGGCCTGACCCAGGCCGACCTGGTCGGCCAGAGCGGTGCCGATCAGGGGCGCCAGGAAGGCCGCTGTGTTGGCCGAGACCATGTAGACGCCCACGTACAGCGGTCGGAGTCCAACCGTGCCGGCGCTCATCATGATGTCCACGAACGTCAGGTCGACCCCGGCGGCAAACAGGCCGGCCAGGGCCGCCCACAGCACCAACATCCAGGCCGCCGGCAGAAAGGCGGTCAGGGCCGGATAGAAACTGAGCCCCAGGCAGCTGATCAACAGGACCCAGCGCTTGCCCCACTGGCGCGCCAGGCGCGTCCACAGGAAATACGCAGCCGTCGCCGTGAGGATCTGGGCGATGTTGATGGCGCTGATCAGGGCATCCGACGCCTGGACCTCTCGCACCCAGAAGAGCGGCAGGAGCGGCACAGTGAGTTGCAGGCCGCTGGAAAACACAAACTGGGCCAGGATAAAACGCAGGAAGGTGCGATCGCCCGCCAGCTGCCGGCCGCGCTGGCGCAGCGTCTCCAGGAGCGGAAGGGCGGCGGCCGGCGGCGCGGCCTCCGGCAGGCGCACTCCGCTCATCATGCGATGACAGATCAGGGTGGTCAGGGCTGAGCTGATGAAGATCCATTGATAGCCGAGCGGGAAATCCAGCCGCGGCAACACGTAGCCGATCCCGGCCACCGCCAGGGCCGCCGCCAGCGCCGCCACCGACCAGCGCCGACTGAGCAGCCGGAAACGGTGCTGGGCCTCCACGACATTGCCCAGGACGATGTTGACCGCGACGACGTGCAGGACCTGCGGCACAGTCACCGCCCCCCAGACGAGTAGGATGGCCTCGGGCAGTCGTTCGCTCAGAAAGAAGGGGAGGAGGCCGATGACGGGGAAACTGCCCCAGACGAGCGTGCGCGCCCACGTCAGCCAGCGCACCACCGTCGTCCGCCGGGCCAGGAACTCGCCGATGGGCAGCGACAGCGCCACCGCCAGAAGCGCGGGCAGGGCCGAGACTAAGCCGACCTGGAGGTTGGAGGCGCCCAGACGGACCAAGAAGACGGGCAGAAAGACGGCCACGCCGTTGAGCAAGCCGGCAGCAGCGCCGTCCACCAGCAGGCGCCGCTCGTTCTGGTCGTCCAGCGAACCCGAGCGGAACCAGCGATCACGCAGGGTCAGCATCTCTTGGCTACCTGGCTGAGGTCGCAGGCCTGGGACACCGGGGCCAGGCGCCTCAAGCGCCCGGCTCGGCTCCCCGCCCGCGCCAAGCGATAAATAGGAACACGGCCAGGTAGCCCAGCCAGCCCAGCAACAGGCTGGCTCCGAGGCCGAGGCGGGGAGCGCCCCAGTGTCCCAGGCCGATGAGCGGCACCATCGCCAGCATCAGCACCGGGATCTGCCGGCCGATGGTCCACAAGCTGTGACGCGCCTCATAGGAGGCGATGACGCCGACCATGGGGAAGAGCGTCATGAAGCCCTGCAGGAGGCCTTTCAGCCAGACCAGGCCCAGGACGACGGCGACGACGATAGGCAGTTTCACCCATACGGGTAAAGGGCTGCGATAGTCGGGCTCGGCGCGGCCGGGCAGCGCGCGCAACAGCCCGGCGGCCAAGAGGAATGTACCGCAACTGGCCAGCCAGAAGGTGGCCTCGTCGCGCGGCAGCCGCGGCGCCAGCAGGCTCGCAGCCGCGCAATACCCGCCGGCCGCCACTCCGATGGCGGGCACGATGGGCAGGCGCGCCCGCTGGTGCAACAGCCGGACGCCGTGCGTGTACGCGAAGAGCAGGCTGAGGCCCAAGATATGGGTGAGGTCCGGCCGCTGACCGACCGCCAGGGTCGCCACCGTGAACGGGATCGGCAGGGACAACACGATCGCCTTCGAGCGGGCCTGCGGCAGGTAGGCCAGCACCGTTGCCTGGAGTGAGACCACGGCCACCAGGCCCAGGTCCCAGATGTTCAGGGTCAAGCCCATCTCCGCTCAGCGCACAGCCAGTAGTTTCGTCTCACGTTCGGCAACGTAGCGCCGCACGGCCTCGGCCGCCGACCCGGCGAGGACCTCAGCTTGTTTGGCCAACAGGCGTTCCACCTGCTGATGGGCCCGCTCGAGCATGCCTGGCCCCAGGTCACCCTGCCGGTTTGCGATCCTGGAGTAGTACACTTCCTGGCTGCGCATCAGCCGCAGAGTCTGCGGCTCAGTCAGAAAATTGCCGCCCGCCCCCACCCGCTCAATGACGGCGCTCGACTCGTCCAGCGTGCTCAGGTCCAGGCCGCGGTAATAGCGGCCGGCCTCCTGCCACAGGTCGGCGTCGATGATCATCTGCTCAAGCGATACGGCACTGCCGTTGTACAGGCTACCGAAGCCGACCCCGTACATGATGCCGTGCGCGCGGCGCGCCATCCAGCACTGCATCTTTTCGGCGCCCGCGTGAACGTCCGGATAACAGGCGTCCACCGAGCCGGCCGGCGAATGGTGCGGCAGGCCGTAGTGATCGGCCAACTCGATCACCGCGCCCAGCAGCAGGTGGCGCTCGGGGGCGCCATAAGACAGTGCGCCGGTGCGCACATCCAGCAGGCCGGCCGCGCCGCCCATGATCACCGGCGCCCCAGTGTTGACCAGTTGGGCCATGGTCAGAAGGAACAGGTCCTCCGCCAGGTGCTGCACAATGGTGCCGATCAGGGCCAGCGGCGAAGTCCCGCCCGCCATCGGGCAGGAGGCAGCGATGAACGGGATCTTGCGTTCAGCCGCGAACTGCATCACCTGGGAGGTGTCCCCGTCGAACTGCAGGGGGCTGGTGGACGAGACCACGAACGTCACCGGCGGCTGGGTGACCGGATTCTGGTCCGGCGCGGCCAGCTGCGCCAGGTCGTACCACAGCTCCGCTTCCTCCAGGTTCAATGGCGCTGCCTGGTTGTGCTTGTCGCTGTTGAGGACCACCACCTCGGCCGTGCGCAGGAGCTGCACCGGGGCGGGCAGGTCGCGGGCAAAGCAGACCGGGCCGACGATGTTGATCTCCGGCATGGCCTGGCCCAGCCGGACGAAGGCGAGGGTGTCCTTGAGCGTGGACGGCCGCATGTGCGTCGCCCCGTAGTCGACGACGTTCACGGCCTCGGCATAAGTGGAGAGGTGACACTGGCCGTGCTCGAGCGGCAGCACGTCACCGTTACGCCCATGTAACTGAATGTGGCGGGGCGCGACCTGCAAGGCCCAGCGCACCAGCTCGGCCGGCAGGCGCACGTACCGGCCGTCTACGACCGCGCCGCGCCGCCGAGCCAACTCAGACAGGGCGTCGTTGTCCACCGTCATCCCCACGCGCTCCAGAACGAGCAGGGCCTGGGCCTCCACACGTTCGATGTCGCTCTCGCTCAGAATACGGGCGTTGAATTGCATCGTGATCTCCTCGCTCACATAGTTGGCCCGGCCACCCGCACCCAGCGGCCGGTCCGGGCCGATGCGTAGGCCGCCTCAATCACCGCCAGGCCGCGCCAGCCCTCCTCGCCCGGGACCGGCACCGCGGACCCGGCCTCCAGGCTGGCGCTGATGGCCTCGATCATGGCCCGGTGAGTGCCCTGCTCGTAGGTGAACTGGTGCTCGCCGGCCGGCGTGAGCACTCGCAACGCGCCGCGCGAGTCTTTGGCATTCAGCGGGGCAGTCCAGATCCGGCCGCCGGTGCCGCACAGTTCCAGATAGTCGCTGTCTGGGACGGAGGCGACGCTGAACGCCGCGCTGACCACGGCCTGGACGCCGCTCTGGAAGCGCAGCAGCAGCGTGGCAGTGTCGTCGACGGCGTATGGGAAGGCCAGGGTAGCGACCTGGGCCGCGACGGCTTCGACCTCGCCCAGGATGAAACGCAGGGTATCGAGGCAGTGGACGCCGACGTCCATCAGCGCCCCGCCTCCGCCGCGCGCCGGGTCCTGCCGCCAGTTGCCGGCCTCCGGCGGGTAAAGGAAGACCTGCCGGGCCTGGGCCATGGTCACCTGCCCGATGGCGCCGTGGGCCACGAGTTCGCGCACCTGCTGGTGCCGGGCGTTGAAGCGCTGGTAGTAGCTGACCATCAGGCGCACGCCGGCCGCCCGGCAGGCCGCCAGCATGGCGCTGCACTCGGCCGTCGACAGGGCCATCGGTTTTTCGACCAGGACGTGCTTGCCGGCGCGCGCCGCGGCCAGCGTGTGCCCGGCGTGCAGGTGGACGGGCGTGGCGATGTAGACGGCGTGCACGGCCGGGTCGGCCAGCAAGGCGTCTATCTGGTCATAGGCCCGGTCTGCGCCAAACTCGTCGGCGAAGGCGCGCGCCGCAGCCAGGTCGCGCCGCAGGACGGCGGCCAGGCGCGCGTTCCGGGCGGCGCCGATCGCGCGGGCCGTCTGCTTGCGGGCGATGTCACCGGCCCCGAGGATGCCCCAGCCAATCGTCATGGATTACTACCTGGAGCGGTCGGCGGCTTCGCGCAGGACCTCAAGCGCGCCCCGCCGGATCACGACCTCCGCCTGGGCCTCGAGCGGCGCAAATTGCGGCTCGTCGCCGCCTTCGGCGTGCGCCTCTGGTGTCGGCAGGTAGCCCACCTCCGGGCACGGGTTGGTAAGGATCAAGACCGGCTGGAAGGGCGCCGCCTGCCGAATCGCTTGCGCCGTCTCGACGAAAGGTTCCCCCGGCATATGCAGAAGCGCCGCCGAGCCAAGCGTGACCACGAAATAGCGATAGGGTGAGTGGGTCATCCCGGCATAGTTCTCGGCCAGCCAATAGCGATAGCGCGCCAGGCCCTCGCTCGACGGCGGTTGGGCCGCCCAGGCCTGTTTGGCCTCGCCCACGGCCAGCGCGGGCTGGCGGCCCACTGCCACGGTCTTGGCGTGAAATTTCAGCGCCAGATCGGCTTGCGGCTGAAGAGTGTGCCAGACGCGCAGGACTTCGTCCGCCAGCCCGCGCGCGATGCGCCCGCAGGGGTCGTCGGTCTTGCGGACGGGGTGGACGTTGCCCAGCGCGCCCTGGAAAAACAGGGCTTCAATACCGGTGTCAGCCAATAGCCCCATCAGCCGCCCTGGGTAATCGGCGGAGATGTTTCCACGCCGGGCCCATAGCGCCAGGGCATGGCAACCAAAGTTGACCAGTGCCAACGGCGGCCGGCCATCTCGGTCGCAGCGCAGGACGCCCAACTGCGGATCGACGGGGTCGTAGCGCAGGTGGTCTGGCGGCTCCGGATACTGGGTCAGCGAGACCATCACCAGGCGGCCGTCGGCGTCATGCGCGCGGCGGTTGTAGGAGAGGCCCTGCACCTCACCCGCCCCAACCGCCAGGCGGGCCGGGGCCAGGTCAGCCACCGCCAGGCGCACCGCTTCGGCCGCGGCCTGGGCGTAGCGCGCCTCCTGGCCGAACTGCTTGAGCGCCTCAGTGGGTTGATTCACATAATACTGAAAGAACGTCGGCCCGGTTCCGAGGTGGCTGGCCCCGCGGAGCACCCAATCCGGGTCTACATCAGTATCCTGCAGGGCGCGCGCCAGGATCTCGTGGAAGCGATCGTCGAGTAAGAAGAGGTCCGCCGCCAGAAAAGTCGCCTGGCGCGAGCCCTGGCGGAGGTGGAGGGCCCGGATGTAGATGGGGTCGAGGATCTCAAATGTCCCAGCAGCGTCCAGCTCGGGCGTGATGTTCACTTTGCCAAAACCCGCCAATATCGGTTCAAACGACATGGACGACTCCTTAGAGCTGAGCTTGAGCTGATCCTGTGCACCGACACCAAGGTACGCACCTTGCTTGCCCGTCTCTGGATGATCACTTGGCCCGAATGACATTACCCCGGGCACACTCCCCATCATCGGATTCGCCAAGTTCATCAAGTGATTATAATATGCACACAGAATAGAGCTGTCAACACGGGCTTCTTGTTTGACGTATGGCGAAATAGCGTGCTATAAACAGACATCTTTATATAGGTCTAAAAAGAAGATGGCAGTCCTAAGGTTCGCCATCCTGTCGGATACTCACTTCTTCGCGCCTGGCGCAGTTGCCCAAGACGGGTTGTGGTGGAACCGCATCCTGCAGACCCGCGCAGCCGAGGTCGGGGCCAGCCTGGTGCAGGCGCTGCGCGCACTGGCGCCGGATTTCATCATCCACTGCGGCGACCTGACCGGCCATTGCGATCCAGCCAACTTCGAGCTGGCCTGCCAGATCATGGACCAGGCCGGCTGCCCGTGGTATGCGGTCCCCGGCAACCACGACACTTGGTTTCCGGGCGTCCGGGCCGCTCTGGCGGCCCGCGCCGGCCTGGCCGGCGGAGACTGTTATTTCCGGCGTGACCTGGCCGGCCTGCGCTTCCTCTTCTTGGACGTGGCCTACTGGGTCGACCGCCAGGGCCGCACCGCCCGCTATCTAGACAAGGACCGCTACGACCGCGGCGAGATCGCGGGCCTGGGCCCTGGCCCGGACGAATTGCGATGGCTGGAAGCGGAACTGGCCGAGGCCGCCGACCGGCCGGTGATCCTGGTGAGCCACGCGCCTCTGGACTTCAAGCCACTTTACCCGGTGGCCACGCTGCCGCGGGGGCAGGCGCCGCGCGGCCCGGCGACCGCGCTGGTCGACCTGATGGGCGACGTGGCGCGCCGCGCGGAGCTGCGCGCGTTGATCGCCCGCTATCCGCAGGTGAAACTGGCGCTGGCCGGTCACTGGCACATCCACGACGTCACCCGTGTGGACGGCCTGGCCTTCGTCCAAACGGCTGCGCTGCGCGAGTACCCGTTCGAATTCCGGATCGCCACACTCACGCCCGGTCGCTTGTCGCTCACCACCCACGGCCTGCCCGAAGCGCGCTTCCGCGACCTGTCGTACATGCCCGAATGGCGCAACGACTGGGTGGCCGGCCGGCCCGAAGACCGTGATCTGGAAATTGCCCTGACCTGATGGCCGAGGAGAGCCCGCATGCCTCACGAAATCCTGGATGTCTGCACCGTGTTCGGTATCTGGCCCAAGCGCCAGGCGGATATTGCCCTGCCCACCCTGCTCAGCCAGATGCGGACCTACGGGATCGCGCGAGCCTGCACGCTCTCGGCGGCCGGCATCCTGTATGACTTCGTCGAGGGCAACGCGGAGACCCTGGCTGCGGCGCGCGCGCATCCGGAGTTGATCCCGGTCGGCACCGTGAACGTCTGCCGCTGGCTGGGCTGCCTGGACGAGGCCCGGCGCCTGATCGACGCCGGCGTGCGGCTGTTCCGCTTCTTCCCGCAGTATCAGGAATGGCACATCGGCCAGGCCCCGTTTCGCAAGCTCCTGCGCGAGGTCCTGGCGCCGGCGGGCGTGGCCCTGATGCTGCCGGCCGAGGAGGGCTTCACCGCCATCGGCGACCTGGCCGCTAAGATCCCCAACCCGGTGATCATCGAGTCTTTCAAATACGCGGCGCTGGCCGAAGCCATCGTGGTCATGCAGGAGACGCCGAACGTCTACATCGAGACGCACATGATCAACTCGCCCAACTGGGTGGAGGTGCTCAAGGCGGAGGTCGGCGTTGAGCGCCTGCTGTTTGGCTCCAATGCGCCGCTGGCCTATGTCTCGGCCGCCACCGCGCAGATCGAGCACGCGGCGGTGCCGGAGGCCGACAAGGCCTTGGTGTTCGGCGGCAACTTGCGGCGGCTGCTTCAGCTGTGACCCATGCGTCTCATCTGCGGGCCTTACCTTCAGAATGTGTCGCCGACGTCCATGACGATCCGGTGGCACACCGACGCGCCGGCCTCGTCCGTGGTGGAGTACGAACCGGCCTCGCGCCTGGGAGCCTATGCCTACGACGAGCGCCGGCTGCCCACCTACCCGCTGCGCGTTGAGGACCCCCGGCCGACGACGGTGCATGTTGTGACGGTGGAGGGTCTGCAAGCAGAGTGGGAGTATTTCTATCGCGTCAGTTCGGCGGCAACCGGCAGCGCGCCCGCTGTCAGCCCCGGCGCCAGCTTTTTCACGGCCGTGCGCCCCGACTCGCCCTTTCGGTTTGCCACCTACGGCGACAGCCTGCGCGCGCGGGAGGCGCACCGGCGCAACGCTGCCCTGGCCCGCACCTATCGGGCGATGTTCTGCGTCGGGGCCGGTGACCATGCCCAGGACGTGAGCGGGCGCTACTTCAGCGACTTCTTCCCGGACACGCGCGACCTGCTGCCGTACACGCCCTGGTTCGCGGCCATGGGCAACCACGACTCGACAAACGAGGGCTACTACCGGTACTTCTCTTTCCCGGAGCCGCATTACTGGTACGCTTTTGACTACGGGTGCGCCCATTTCACCGTGCTCAACAGCAATCTAGACTACCGGCCCGGCTCCGAACAATGGCTCTGGCTGGAAGACGACCTGCGCCAGGCCCAGGCCAGCCGCTGGCGGTTCGTATTCATCCATCATCCGCCCTACTGCTCGAACGACTATGAGATCCCGCAGACCCGTTGCCTGTGTCCACTGTTCGAACGGTCTCGCGTCCACCTCGTCTACAGTGCGCACGCCACGCTCTACCACCGCACCTATCCGCTGACCGGCGGGCGATACGATGGGACCGCCGGCGTCGTCTATCTGGTTGCGGGCGGCGGGGGCTACCACATGACCTTGCCCCCCAGCCAGTTGTGGGCCCATCTCCACCCAACGACCGCCCTGGCGCGCGCCTGCAATCACTTTCTGCTGACCAGCGTCACGCCCGATGAGTGCTGCGTCCGCGCGATCGACGTGGACGACCGGCTCTTCGATATGTTCAGCCTGCGCCACACTGAGCCATTCGCCCAGCCCACCTCGGCGCCGGCCGCGACGCCGGCCATCCGCTCGGCTCGGCCGGAGCGGCCCCTGCACCTGGCCGGCTGCGACGAGGACCCCGTGAGTTGGGTCTTTCCGCCATCTCAGTTCGCGGCCGACGCCGACGTGACCCGCTCCGGCTGGCCCAGTCTGCGCTGGCATCGCTCCACCCCCGGGCCGTGCCTGCCCGCCCTGCGGCGCGTCCTCAAGGACGAGGGGCGGGCCTACGAGGCCGTGGCAGGCAAGGCTTATGAGCTCTCCGCCTGGGTTAAGACCGACGCGCTGACCGGCGGGGTCTGCCTCGCACTGGAATGGAACGGCGACATGGGCTTCATGAGCCGAGTGACGTCGCCGCCGTTGGCCGGCACCCGCACCTGGACGCGCCTGAGCCTGGCGGTGCCGCCCCTGCCGCGCTATATTTACGCCTGCCGGATCGTGCTGACGACGACCCCCGGCTCCACCGGCACCGCCTGGTTCGACGACGTGCGTCTCATTGAAAGCTCCGGCGACGACTGAGGTCCGCCGTGCCCCAGCCAGCCGCCGGCCAGGCCCACCTGCCCGGATCAGCACGTCGTTGGCCAGTATCATCACCTTCCGTTCGAGGCAGCCCCGGATCGCTTCTCAGAACGCTTGAGGCAGGTGACCCATGGAACTCCGCCGCTTTGGCCGCACCGGCCATCTGAGCACCGTCGCCATCCTCGGCGCCTTCGCCTTCGCCTACGCCGATCAACCGACAGTCGACGCCGCCATGGAACGTGTCCTGGCCCAGGGCGTGAACCACATCGACGTCGCTCCGTCCTACGGCAACGCCGAGGAACGTCTGGCGCCGTGGCTGGCTCGCCACCGGGAGCGCTTTTTCCTGGGCGGCAAGACCCAGCAGCGCGACCGGGAGGCCGCGGCGGCCGAACTGCGCCGGTCGCTAGACCGGCTCGGCGTGGAGCGCTTCGACCTGTACCAGCTCCACGCCGTGACCACCTTCGACGAACTGGACGCTGTCACCCGGCCGGGCGGCGCCCTGGAGGCCATCGTGGAGGCCCGCGCCGCCGGGCTGACCCGCTCGATCGGTATCACGGGCCACGGGCTCCAGACGCCGGCCGTATTCCGCGAGGCCCTGCGGCGCTTCGATTTCGATTCGGTCCTGTTCCCGCTCAATTTCATCCAGCTCACCCACGCCGAGTACCGGCGCGAGGCCGAAGCCCTGCTGCGCGAGTGCCGCGCCCGCGACGTCGGCGTGATGATCATCAAATCCATCGCGCGCGGGCCGTGGGGCGGGCACCTGGTGGGGCCCTGGACGGTAGGCTACGAGCCGTGGACCGAGCCGGCCGACCTCCAGCGGGCCGTCGATTTCGTCCTCTCCCACGACGTGACCGGCCTGTGCACCAGTGGCGACACGCGCCTGCTCCCGGCCGTCCTGCGGGCCTGCGAAGCTTTCACGCCGATGACGGCTGAGGCGCGTGAGGCCCTGATCGCCTACGCCGCCGAGCAGAAACTCTTCCGTTTGCCGGCCTAACCCCGCGCTGACCCGCCTCACCCCGGCAGATCAGCCAGCAGGCCGGCGCGTTCGGCCCAGTAGAGATAGCGCAGCGTGCCGCGCCAAAGGTCGGCCAAGCCGGCGCCGTTCAGCGGCCGGCGTCGGTCGCGGGCCAGCGCGCGCCGGTGCGCCAGCCGGGCGGCGCGCAGGTAACGCAGGTCGTCTGTCAGCGCCCAGGCGTAGCCGAGCGCCTCAAAGGCGACGCCGCTGTAATAGTTCCAGCGATAGCCCGGCGCGTCGACGTAGATGAGCACGCCCTCCGGGAAGGCGCAGCGCGCCACGAGGGCGTCCGCGGCGCGCAGCAACGCCGCGCGAACCCGCGCCTCGCCCGTGAGGGCGTGGTAGCGGCTCAGCGCGGTCAGCGTGATCCCCAGGTGCAGGGCCGAGAGGCACCGCCGCCAGCCGAACCACATATCCCAGCCGCCGTCCTCACCTTGCGCCGCCAGCAGGGCGTCCACGATCTGACGCGCCCCTGCTAGCCAGCGCGCCTCGCCGGTGGCCTCATAGAGCGCGCTCAGGGCGATCAGGGGCCAGCCGCTGTCGCGCGATCCGTGCCAGGCTACATGGTACGGTGGCTGCGCCCAGCCGCGCGCCAGCATGCGCAGCAGGCACTCGCCTATGCCCCGGGCAATCTCCAACGCGCGAGGCGCGCCGCTGAGATAGTAATACTCCAGCAGACCCTCCACCCATATCTGGGACGGCGCCACCGAGACGTCCGCCAGCCCTTCGCAGTTGTACTGCACGTGGCCAGTGCCCTGCATGCGCGCTCCGCCCAGCTCCAGCGGATCATGGGTGGTGTGATGGATCACATCCACGTCCATCAGGTGCCAGGCCGCCGCCTCCAGATCGTCGTAGTAGCGCCGCTGGCCGGTCCGGGCATACTGCAGGGCCAGGGCATGGACCAGGTCTAGCTGGTTGTTGCCCATGTAGCCGGCCTCTTTCCAGAACTGCGCCGTCTGCGGAAAGTCGCCGTAATCCAGGAAACCCAAGGCCCGGTTAGTGGAGTGCCACAACTCAAACTGGCCGTGCAGCGCGGCCTCAAGCTCCGGGAGGGGACACGCCTCCGGCGCCAGCAGCGGCCCGAGCGCGCCGGTCTCGCTACAGGCGCGCGGAGTCCACGCCAGGGGGGCGGCCGCGTAGGCCGCGCACACTGACCGGCTGGCCGGCTCCCAATCCCGCCCGGTGTGGAACCACCAGAGCATCCGGTGCGTGCGCGCCATGCCCTGATGCCAGCGCAACGGCCCGGCCTCGGCCGGCCACAGGTCTACGCACAGGCGAGCCCCCTCCCGATGAAAGCGCTTCGGGGCCAATTGCGCGCAACCCTTGACGGCCACCGCCAGGCTCGCCCGGTCATCGCCGGCGGCCATCCAACCCGCCACACCGGTCAAGGCCGACCCATCGTCGTCTCCGGCGGCTACATCCGATGACTGTGGCGCGGCCAGGTAGAGTGTTGCTGGCCGTCCGGGATCGGTCTCCGGAGCCTGCAGGCGCAACTCGACTCCAAGCCTGGCCAATTCTGTCTCCGGCGCGTCGGCGTCGTTGATGAAAGTGTATTCAACCTCCAGCCACGGCAGACCGGCATACGCGTACAACCGCAAGTCGTAACCGAAGAGGCGCCCGCCGTCGGTGCTGCGATGATCGCCGCGCACGTGGAGCACCGCGCGCACAGGACCGGTTTCCTCAACCTCGATCTGCGTCACCTGGCCCCAAGCTGTGCTGTAGCGGCGCCCGCCCGCCTCCAGGTCAAAACCGAGCCGGCGCGTGTCGTCCAACAACGGTTGGCCGGCCAGCCAGACCTGGCCCAGCAACCCGCGGCCGGGGCCGGGCGTCGCCAGGAAACGCAATGGGCCGGTGTCGACGGCAAAGCCATCCGGGACCCGGCTCACGGCCACGCCGGGCGCTGCCGGCTGGCGCTCGGCGCCGGGGCGGTCGACGAGCTCATAGGCAACGTGGCCGAACGGCGGCAGGTCCACTTGAAAGCCCAGCCACACCCAGCGAAGCGAACCATCGGGCCAAAGCGCGAGGGGCCGGGTCTGCATGACCACCTCGCGGCCGAGCGGATCGTACAGGCGCAAACCGACGTCGGAGGCCAGGGCGGCCGGGGCGAATGGCACGCCCCCGCAGACCGGCCAACGCCGGCGCGATTGGCCGGCCGGCTCCTCCAATTCGAGGCGCAGGCTCAACAAGCCGCCGCTGCCCAGAGCTACAAGCCCTTCGCGGCCATCGCCTGACGCACCATGGTCTCGTAACCGACCGGGTCGCTCATGTGGTAGCAAACGAAGAAGGCGCGGGTCGGCTCACGCACGGCGAGGCGCAGCGGGCGGCCCGGCTTCACCACAACGGTGTCCCCTGGCCCAGCCTCTTGCTCTTCGCCGTTATCGGTGACGTACAGGCGCCCGCTGATGACGTGCAAGACCTCGGCGAAGTCGTCCTCGCCTAAATCTTCGTGCCCGGCCTCGGCCAGCCAGTAACCCATCAGGACGCCCGCCGCCTGGTCAACGAGGAAGTAATTCCATTCCGACCGCTGAAAGCGGCCCTGAGGATCTTTCAGATCCAGCGGATGGCTGTCCCAGTATTCGATGACGGTGGTCATGGGCATCGGCGTCTCCTTCTTACTATTTCCGCACGCGTTGATGTTACCCCGGGGCAAGCCAGGTCCAGAGTCCGGCGGGATCGGCCGGATTCCGGCTTTCGCCGGAGTGACGCCGGCGCAGACCAAATCGGAACCAGCGCTTTGGACGGCCATCTACCCGCTGTCCCCGCGTGCCTCTGCTGGCTCGGCGGGCTAGGAAAGGTGTCCTTTCTCGCTGCCGCTGCGCCGGTAACGGGCGTAGGCCTGCTCATAGATTTCGGGCCGCAGGTGCTGGCCGGGGAAGAAGCGGTTGTGCCGCCACTCGACCACGCGGCCGGGGTCATACTCAAAACACAGCATCTCCTCATCCCAGCCCTGGCTCTCGGACACCAGTTCCCCGTACGGGTCAAACACCATTGACTTGCCAGGCATGTGCCGGCTCACGTCCGCGTGCCGGCCGGCGTGGTCCACCAGCACCAGGTAAAGGGCATTGTCCAGGGCGCGCCCGGGGAAGACCTTGAGCATCCGCTCGCGCCGCGCGGCGAGGATGAGTTCGTCGCCGCCGGTCACACGCTTGCGGTCCAGATCGTCCCGCACCTCCCACTCGGCCGGCCAGTAGAACGGGACATGGAGCATTTGTGCGCCGCCCAAAAAGGCCAGGCGCGTGGTCTCCGGGAACCAGTTGTCGTAGCACACACTCAACGCCAGACGGACAAACCCCAGGTCCGCGACCACCGGACCAGTGTCGCTCGGCAAAAAGGGCTCGTTGGGGCAGATGTGGATTTTGCGGTAGCGGGTCTGGGTCCCATCCGGCGCGATCGCCAGACTGACGTTGTAGGCTCTGCCCGCCACCGGCGCGGGCTCCAGCACCCCAACGACGGCCGCGATCCCCAGCGCCTGCGCGGCCTGGCTGACACGCGCGATCAGGTCTGGGGTGGTGGCCCGGGCCCGGGCCAGGATGTCGGCCTCGTCCACCGAATAACCCGAGAGGCTCAACTCCGGGAACAACGCCAGTCGTGCCCCCGCCCCGGCCGCCTGTTGCAGATAGCCGACGATCTTGGCGGCGTTGCCGGCCGGGTCACTGTCCGGGCCGCAGTTAACCTGGCAGGCCGCAACGCGGAAGGTGGTCATGGCGGCTGCGCCTACAACGCCTTCACGCGCGGCACATACTGCTCGAGCAGGCGGCGGTTGGCCTCGTCGCCGCCGATCACGTTGGCGCTGCGCCAGACCGGCGGAGTCAGGCCCATCTGCCGGCACAGCTGCACGGTCTCGATCACGAGCCAGTTGACGCAGAAGTTGGTCAGCACCGTGCAGGTGCCGCCGACCTTCTGGTCGAAACCGGGCACGTCCACGAACGCCTCGCCGTGCGGGACGTGGTTGTCGATGGCCACGTCGGCGATCTCGAACAGGTTCAGACCGGAGCTGTGCCGGGCCGGGAAGTCGCGCGGCGTCTGCCGGGCGAACTCAAATGAACTGATGCCGATGAGGCGGCAGCCGCGCCGCCGCGCCTCCAGCGCCGCGTCGATGGTGCAGGCGTTCAGGCCGTAGGCGCTGGTGATGATCAGCAAATCGTCCGGGCCGAGGTGGTAGGCGCGCACGATCTTGTCGCCGATGCCCTCCACCCGTTCGAGCAGCGTGGACTTCTGGCCGCCGCCGGCCAGCGCCAGGCTGGCCTCGAACATCGGGTTGATGTTGGCCAGGCCGCCGGCCCGCCAGAAGAACTCCTCGCTGCCCACATACGAGTGCCCGCCCGCGCCGTAGACATGGATCAGACGGTCGTGCTGGATCTGCGCCGCCATCAACTGCGCCGCCCGCCGCACGCTCTCCGCCTGCGTCGCCACAATGGTGTGCAGTCGCTCGGTGATGCCGTCGAGGTAACGGCTCGCCAGGTCAGTCCCCACACTCATGCCCTGCGCCTCCTGTGCTTCGGTCCAATGAGATCGCCTCCGCCTAGAGCGGCAAGTCGGTGAGCAGGCCGGCCCGGTCGGCCCAAGCCATGTAGCGTAAGTTGCCGCGCCACCAGTCGGCCAGGGTGGTGCCGATCAGGCCGGACGCGGTCGCCAGGTTGCGGCGATGGCTGCGCCAGCCGGCACGCAGGTAACGCAAGTCGCCGGTCAACTGCCAGGCGTAGCCGAGCGACTCGTAAGCCACACCGCTGTAGTAGTTCCAGCGCCAGCCGGGGTTGTCCACGTACATCAGGGAGCCGTCCGGATGGGTACATTTGCTCAGCATGACATCGGCGGCGCGCAGCACGGCCTGAGAGGCGCGCCCCTCACCCGTCAGTGCGTGATAGTGCGCCAGGCCGGTGCCGACGATGCCCAGGTGAAGCGGCGACAGGCTGCGATGCCAGCCGAGCCACAGGCCCCAGTCCTCAGCCTCGACCCAGGCCGCCAGCAGGGCATCCACGATCTGGCGCGCGCCTGCCAGCCAGCGCGCCTCGCCGGTGGCCGCGTAGAGCGCGCACAAGGCGATGAGAGGCCAGCCGCTGTCGCGCACGCTGTGCCAGATGACCTTGTAGGGCGGCAGTCCCCAGCCCGCGTCCAACATGCGCAACAGGCACTCCCCAATGCCGCGAGCGATCTGCAGAGCGCGCGGGTGACCGCTCAGGAAATAGTATTCCAGCAAGCCCTCAGTCCACATGTGTGAGGAAGCGGCGGAGAGGTCTTCGTAGCCCTCGCAGTTGTACTGCACGTGCGCGTCGCCGTGGATGCGCGCTCCCCCCAACTCCAGGGGATTGTGGGTGGTGTGATGGATGATATCCACATCCATCAGATGCCAGGCCGTGGCTTCCAGATCCTGGTAATACAGTTCCTCGCCGACCCGGGCGTACTGGAGCGCCAGGACGTGCTGCAGGTCGATCTCGTTGTTGGCCATGTAGTTGGCGCGGGCGTAGCCGCCGTGCTGCGGGTGATCGCCGTAATCCAAGAAGCCCAGCGCACGGTTGCCGTGATGCCAGCTCATGAACTGGTCGCGCAGGGCGATTTCAAGGCCGGGAAAACGGTCCGGCTGATAGGGCAACAGCGGGCCAAGGGCCCCGCTCTCCACATACCAGCCCGGTGCCCAGGGCAGCAGGGCCTGCTCGAAACAGACGGCCAGTTGATTGACGCGGGCCGCCTGGCCCAGGCCGGAATGAAAATAGAACCACACCTGATGGGTGCGCGCCATGCCTTGATGCCAGCGCAGCACACCGGCCCGTTCCGGCCACAGGTCCACCTGCACCGCCCCGCCCCGGACAGCCAACTGCTTGGGGTGTAGTTCCACGTAGCGCCGCACCCCCACCGTCACACCGCCGCGCTCGTCGCTCAGGTCAACCCAGCCTTGGGCGATCTTGTGCGAGAGTTCGCCGGGGTGGGGCACCTCCACGGGCTGACCTTGTTGATCGTAGATGCGCAGACCGGCGAAGACACCAAAAGACGAGGGCGCATCGCCGAAGAAGGTGAAGTCGTCGGTCGCTTCGTACAGGTCGCGGTAGGCGCCGCCCAGCCCGCGTCGGTCGGCGCCCACGTCCGGGCGCAGGTCGAACCCGATCCGCTGGAGCTCGGTGTAATCGGCGTCGGCGTCGTTGATGAAAGTGTGCTCCATCTCCAGCCACGGCAGGCCGGCATAGGCATACCAGCGCACCTCGTAGCGGAACAGGCGCTCCCCAGTCGGCGCGCGATAATCGCCCTCCACATGGACGACGGCCCGCAGAGGCCCGGCCTCCTCCACCGCCACTTTCGTAACGGTCCCCTGCCGGCTGCTGAAAGTCCGGCCGGTGGCGTCCACCAGCACCAGGCCCGCGCCGGCCAACTCCGACAGCATCGCCCGGCCATCCAGCCAGACCTGGTCCAGCAGCCCGAAGCCGGCGCCGGTCGAGAAGGTCGCTCGGAGCGGGCCGGTGTCCAGCGTGATTTCCGCGCCGGCCTGCATCACGCGCACCCCGGGCGGGACGGGCGCGGCCTGCACGCCGGGGCCGTATTCCAGTTGATAGCAGGCCACCGTCTGCGGCTGGAGGTCTGCCTGGAAGTGGAGCAGCGCCCAGCGCACCGAGCCGTCCGGCCAATGCGCCAGGGGCTTCACCTGCAACGGCACCTCGGCCCCGGCCTCGGTGAACAGGCGGAGTTGATGGCAGCCGGCCAGCACGCCGGACGGGAACGGCACGCCGCGCGTGGCGGGCCAGCGCTCGCGGCGCAGGCCGCTCGGCTCCTCGACAAGCAGTGTCAGACGGGCGCTCATGGCAACACCTCGAACTCGGCCAGCCACAGCAGGTGCGGGCGCTCGGCCGGCCCGCCGCCGACAGGTTGCCACAGGCGCAGCCGGTCCGTCGTCACTGCCGGGAAGTGATGGCGGGTACAGGCGGCCTCGGACTGACCGCTGATGTCCGCCAGGTCACGCCAGGCGTCATCAACCCAGACTTGGAGCCGATACGTGGCCGAGGTCCAGTAGCGGCGCCAGCACTCGGCCCAATCAATCACCACCTGGCTAAAGGTCACGGGCGCTGGCCAGCGCAGTTCCACCCAGTGCGGGGCCGGCGTCTCCTCCGCCGCCCAGCAGGTGTCCACATTGCCATCGGTGAGGCGGGGTGTGGCCAGCGCAAAGGGCCAGGCGACGACGGCCGGCCCGATGATGTGCGGGCGGTGGCGCAGGTCCGAGCCCTCCCACCAGAGCATGGGCGGGGTGCGATCGTCCACCCAGTGCAGGACCTGGGTGGGCCCGTCCGGGTCGGACAGATGGTCGTTACGCCAAAAGACGGTGAAGTGGGTGTAATACTGGGGCAGCCGGAATTGGTAGAACTGCTCGTCCGCCTTGAGCTTGTAGGCCAGCGGCCCCTCGCACACCTGCAGCGCCGTCAGCTCGGCCGTCAGCACAGCCCAGTGGATCTCCAGCGCGCTCAGGGGCCGCCCGTTCCGCTCGTAGTGGATGTCAAAATCGACATCCATCATCACCCAGCGTCCCAGATCGTCCAGCCAGACCTCATTGACGACGTGTTCGTCGATGGGCGGATCGGCAGGCGCGAACACCGCCCGCCGGCGGTCTAGGTCCGCCGGCCCGATGCCGCGGTGCAGGTTGAGCAGCCGAGCCGGGATACCGAGGCTCAGGCAACACTGCATGAACGTGACCGAGTAGTGGACACAATAGAAGGCCTCCAGCCCCTTGTCCACGCGCTCAAGCATATACAGGGCATCCCACGGCGGCTGGCTGATTGGCTGCTGGTGGTCCCAGCGGCTTTTGACCCAGTCGCGCAGGCGGACCACGCGCTCCAAATCCGAGTCGGCTCCCGCGATCACCTGATCCAGCGCGTACTTCTCGCGCAGCATCCGCAGGCGCGGATGGCGAAAATCCTCCCAGCCGAAGCACGTGCGCGGCGGCTGGATTTGTGCGGCTGGGCCGCCGTCGCCGGCCAGGTCCGCCGGCCAGGAAGTACGCGCGGCCTCCGGCTGATAGTCGAGTTCGAGTTGGTGAATGCGGCCGAACCGCCCGGCCGAGTTGAGGCTGCCGGCCTCCACCCGATTCCGGCCGGGATGGAGCGGCCAGGCCAGCACCGTCTCGCGCATGGTCTGCCACGCGCCGCCATCGAAGCGCAGCCGGAAGGCCTCCCAATTCGGCGTCGCCGTCGCCAGATGCAGGTACACCAGACCCGGAGCCGCCGCCGGGCGCCAGTCCAGCGCTACCTGGTTAAGGGCCGGATACAACTCGGCCTCGCGGGCCACGTTGACCGTGCCATAGAAACTATCCACACTGACCGCCGCCTGGGCCGCCAGATTGGCGGGCTGGACATAGGCAGAAACGGCCGCGCGGCGCAGACGGCCGCGCGCGGGTTGGTGGGCTTCGGCGGCTTCTTCGTTCAGGATCGCTACGCGCTCATAGCCGCGCGGATCTTCCGGGATCAACATGGACGCCTCCACCCTCTACGCCTGCGGGATCAACTGCGGCCGGGGATAGAGCTGTTCCAGCCGCGCGACGACCTCCGGCTCGAGGCGCAGCTCGAGCGCCCTGAGGTTCTCGGCCAACTGGGCCGGCGTACGCGCCCCCAGGATGACGCTGCTGACGGCCGGGTGGCGCAGGCACCAGGCGATGGCCAAACAGCCTGCCGTCGTCCCGATCTCGGCCGCCAGTTGCGCTAGAGCCTGGCTGGTTCGCAAGTTCTCTTCGGTCCAGTACATTTTCAGGATGACGGCATTCTGGTCTGGGTCCGCGGCACGCGTGCCGGCCGGGGCCGGCTGGCCGGGGGCGTACTTGCCCGTGAGCAGGCCGTGCGCCAGCGGCGAAAAGATCACACTGCCGATGCCCTCCAGTTGCGAGACCGGGAAGGTCTCAATCTCCGGAAAGCGATAGAGCAGGCTGTAGCGCGGCTGGTTGACCACCAGCGGCCGCGCCCCGATCTCGCGCGCCAGGTACTGGGCCTTCACCATCATCCAGGCCGGCCACTCGGAGACCCCCCAGTACAGGATCTTGCCGGCCCGCGCCAAGTCGTCCATGGCCCGGATGGTCTCCTCCAGCGGCGTGGTGGGGTCCGGCCGATGGGCCATATACACGTCCACGTAGTCCAGCCTCAGCCGGCGCAGCGAGGCCTCGCACTGCTCGCGGATGTGCTTGGCCGAGAGCCCGCGCTCGTTCGGCCCCGGGCCCATGGGCGCCCAGACCTTGGTGAGCACAAACACGCTCGCGCGCGGCAAGCCTGCCAGACTCTCACCCAGAACAGTCTCAGCTTGGCCAGCGTTGTAGGCATTGGCGGTGTCGAAGTAGTTGACGCCGGCCTCGTACGCCTGGCGCACCATCTGGCGCGAGCTCTCCGGGTCGGACTTGAAGCCGATGGTCAGGAATGTACCCAGGCTCAGCGCGCTGACGCGCGGTCCCCACTTGCCCAATTGACGGTATTCCATCGTCGGTTCCTCTCGCGTGATGACCGGCCGCTCACTTCAGGACTTCGCCCGGCGCGGGGAAGATCTCGTTGAGACGAGTCATGGCCTCGGGCGGGATCGCCAAGTCGGCGGCCTTTAGATTCTCGGTCAACTGGGCCGGCGTACGCGCCCCCAAGATGACGCTGCTGACAGCCGGGTGGCGCAGGCACCAGGCGATGGCCAGGCAGCTTGCCGTCGTCCCGATCTCGGCCGCCAGTTGCGCCAGGGCCTGGGCCCGCCGCCGGTTCTCGTCGGTCCAGTACAGGAGCTGGCTGACAGCGTTCTGCTGCGGGTCGGCCACGCGGCTGTCCGGCGGCGGCGGCTGGCCGAGCGGGTACTTGCCCGTGAGCAGGCCGTGCGCCAGCGGCGAGAAGACCACATTGCCGATGCCTTCCGACTGGGTTACCGGGAAATCCTCGGCCTCCTCGAAACGGTACAGCAGATTGTAGAGCGGCTGGTTGACCACCAGCGGCCGCGCGCCCAGTTCGCGCGCCAGGTGCTGGGCCTTCACCATCAGCCAGGCTGGCCAGGCCGAGACGCCCCAGTACAGGAGCTTGCCGGCCCGGGCTAGGTCGTCCATGGCCCGGATGGTCTCGTCCAGCGGCGTGGCCGGGTCCGGCCGGTGGCACATATACACGTCTACGTAGTCCAGTTTCAGACGGCGGAGGGAGGCCTCGCACTGCTCGCGGATGTGCTTGGCCGAGAGCCCGCGCTCGTTCGGCCCCAGGCCGACCGGCACGAACACCTTGGTGATGACAAACACCCCGGACCGCGGCAGGTCCGCCAGGCATGCGCCCAAGACTTCTTCGGCGCGGCCGGCCGCGTAGCCGTTGGCGGTGTCGAAGAAGTTGATGCCGGCCTCATACGCCTGGCGCACCATCTGGCGGGCCGTGGCGAGGTCAGTCTTCTCGCCCAGGGTGAGGTAAGAGCCCAGGCCGAGCACGGAGACGCGCGGCCCCCAGCGGCCCAGTTGGCGGTATTCCATGGAGTGACTCCCGAGCGCAGCGCTTCAGCCCTTGAGGGCGCCCACCGTCAACCCTTCGGTGATTTGACGCTTGAAGACGAGGTAGATCACGAGAATCGGGATGATAAACAGCATCATCCCGGCAAACAGCTTGGTGTAGGTGGCGCTGTAGGTGGACCCAAACGAGAGAATTTGCAGGCCCAGAGCCAGCGGGTACTTGGAGGCGTCGCGCAGGTAAATCAGGGGTGTCATGAACTCGTTCCACTGGCCCATGAACATGAAGATGGCGACGGTGGCCAGGCCCGGGCGGGCCAGGGGCAGCATGATGTCCCAGAAAATCTGCCAGGCGTTGGCGCCGTCGATCAGGGCCGACTCCTCCAGTTCGGTGGGCAGGGTTTCAAAGAAGTTGATCAGCAGGAACAAGTTGAATGACAGTCCGCCTGTCCAGGCGATCAGGAAGATCACCAGGTAGGTATCCACCAGCCCCAGGTTCTTCATCAGGAAGTAGCGCGGCACCATCGCCAGGTAACCCGGGATCATGAGCGAGATCAGGAACAAATAGTAGATGAAGTTGCGACCCGGGAACTTGACGCGCGCCAGGATGTAAGCCGTACAGGCAGCCAGGAACACCGAACCGACCGTACCGACCACGCTGTACAGCACGGTATTGAAGAAATACTGACCGACGCGCATCTCGCGCCAGGCGTCCACGTAGTTCTGCAGTGTCCATTCCTTGGGCAGGGCCCAGGCGCCATAAGTGAACAGTTCCTTGACCGGGCGCAACGACATCAGCAACACCCAGATCAGGGCCAGAATAGCGGATAGGCTGAACGCCCCCAACAACGCATAGGCCGGCGCTTCAGTCAGCCAACGCCGCAGACGGTCCTGCTGGGCTTGCCGATCCCGCTGTTGTTGCATAACCTGGGGAGTGACAGTGCTTTCGGTCGTCATTCACGCAGCTCCTTGTCTGACAGCTACATTTCGATAGCCTCGCGTTTGGTCAGCTCACGCGAGACAATCGTCAGCGCCATCACCACCGCCATGAGGAAGACCGACAGCGCCGTCGCATAGCCGAAAAGCCGGTCGGTGAAGGCGGTGCGGTAAATATAGGTGGCCATGACCTGCGTCAATGGCGAGATGCCGCCGCCGCTCAGGGCGTAGACCAGGGTAAAGATCTGCACACCGTTGATGATGAGCAGGAGCAGGACCGTCTGGGTGGTGGGGAAGAGCAGCGGCCAGGTGATGTGCCGGAACAGACCCCAGCCGGCCGCACCGTCGATACGGGCGGCATCCAGCAGTTCGCCCGGGATTTTGGCCAGCCCGGCCAGGAAGAGCAGCGTATAAAAGCCTAGGCCCTGCCAGAGTTGAATAAGGACAATGGTGGGCTTGGCCAATTTGGGATGGCCGAGCCAGTTGAGGCTGTTGACGCCGAGCAGTTGCTTGAGCGGCTCCGTCAGGCCCAGGGCTTTGAGCGCTGGGTTGAACAGCCCGATGGTCGAATCCAGCAGGAAGACCCACAAAAAGGCTACGATGACCACGGACAGGATCGAGGGAATGTAGATCGTGGTTTTGAAGAATTCGCGCCCGCGGCGCACGCTCATGATTAGAATCGCGAACAGGAGCGAGATTGGCAAGAGCGTGATGATAGTACCGATGGCGAAGTAGATCGTGTTATTGACGGCCCCCCACCAGCGGCGGTCGGCCAGCATCGTGCTGAAGTTTTCCAGCCCGACATAGGTCTGGATAGGCGCCAGGCCGTCGTACTCAGTCAGCGCCCAGTAGAAGGCCTCAAGATTAGGCCACAGGCCGATGACCAGGTACAGGGCCAGGCTGGGCCCCAGGAAGGGAATAACGAGTTTGCGTAATTCGCGTTGGAGCATGTCGGTTTCTCCTCCAACCGCCGCCAGCCCGGCCAGACGCACGATAGCGCTGGGCAGGTTTCAGCCGCCGGTTATCAGACCAGCTTAGCGAGGCCGCTGAGACACAGAGACACAGAGGGCCCTCGGGCTGCTCCGTGTCTCCGTGCCGCGGGGTTTAGATGGGCGCTGGCGGGCTCAGGCGGCTGTACCCGCCAGCGCTGTGACAAAGCCTTCCCCGGAAGAGGCTTGCGTCTACTTGGCCGCGTCGTAGTCCGCCTGCATCAACTCAACGAACTCCTGCGGCGTGATCTGCTCAGACGCCAGCAGGACGACGTTGTCCCACATCTTCGACCGCACAGAGGCGTCCAAGTTGTAGTACATGGCCTGGTTAGTCGGCCAGCCTTCCTTCTGGTTGGTCAGCAGTTCGCCAACGCCGGGGATGTTGCTCGGACCGGGCACGCCCTTGACGGCCGAGAGGAAGCCCAGGCTGCTCACCAAGCCGGCCTGAATGTCCTTGTCCGAGTACAACTTGAGGTACTTTACCGCACACTCGGTACTGTGCTCGGCCCGGGCGCTCTGACCGGCGTTGAAGATGCCGAAGGAGTTGGTGTAGCCAGCCAGCGACTCATAGGGCGTCTTGTCCTCGTAACCCGTGACGGTCGGGAAATAGGTCACGCCGAACTGGAAGTCGTCGGGGATCACGTCGGCGACCTCGCCCATGACGAAGGTGCCGATATACAGGTGGGCCACCTTGCCGGTGAAGAACGCCACCTGGTTAGCGGCGAAGTCGCCGCCAACAAAGCCATCAATCGCGTAGCCCTTCTTGATCATGTCGACCAGCATCTGCGCCGCCAGCAGGGGCTCGGGGTCAGTCCACTTGATGTTGGGGTCTTTCTTGTTGTACAGCGCATACATCCGGTCATTGCCCATCAGGCGGTAGAGGATGTTGTCATACCAGTAGCTGACATAGCCATTGAACCCGCCGCCGCCGATGGACGCCACGTCGTTCTGTTTGAGCACCTCTGAGTTGGCCATCAACTCTTCCCAGGTGCGCGGCACCTGCAACCCGTACTGCTCGTACAGGGCTTTGTTGTAGAACAGCGCCAGCACCACCTGGTTGGCGGGCACGAAGCCCACGTGGCCGTCGAACTCCATCTCAAAACGCGCGCCGGCCGTGAACGTGTCGATCCACGTCCCGTTGTCGGGGTTGTAGGCCGGCCCGGCCATATCAGCCGCCAGGTCATAAATCAGGCCAGCCTTCCACTCATCGCCGCCGCCCGGGACCAAGGCATTGGCGCCGCCGCTGTAGACGTCCACGGGATCGCCCTCTTGGGCCCGCAGGTTGACCGTCTTGTACGCCTCGGCGCCGGGGTATTCCGTGAAGACAAAGTCGCACTCGGGATTCTCAGCCTCCAGGCGATAGCCGAGCGCGATCATCTCCCGCCCGTTGGGCGAGTCGGCCGACCAGAAGCTAGCGAATTCGACGACTTTTTTGGGAGCGGGGGTGGCGACCACCACCTGGGTCTCTTTGACCACCTGCGTCTCCCGGACAATCTGGGTCTCTTTGACCACCTGCGTTTGCACGACCACTTCAGGCGTGGCCACGGGAGCGCAGGCGCCTACCAACACCGCCGCAATCATCAACCAGGACGCTAACTGAGCAACTCTTCTGGACATGAGCGTTCCTCCTAGAGGGTGGGTCGAGCGGACCTGATGCGGAGAGTTCTGTTGCCAGATTTCGATCATCCGATGCCGATCACGGATGGGCTTAGTTCCAGGAGCCTCCTTTCTTCCCAGGTACCTGGCCGGGAAGCAGCCAACCTTAGGCGCCGGATTGGCGCTCGGCGGCGGCGTAGCCGAGCGCCGTCGAGATGGCCCGTGCCGTTTTCACGACCAGCGCCGTTAGCGTTGGCAGCCGCTCAAATGTCACGCGCATTGCCGGCCCGGAGAGACTTAAGGCGGCGACGACGGCCCCCCGGTTGTCGCGGATCGGCGCAGCGACGCAGCGCACCCCAAGATGGCTCTCCTCGTCATCCACGGCAAACCCCTGGCGCATCACTTGTTGCAAGTGCGAGGTCAGGGCGGCGAGATCGCTCAGAGTGCGTGGCGTAAAGGCCGGCCGGGTGGCAGCGCCCAGCCAAGCGAGGCGGTCGGCTTCGGTGGCATGCGCCAGGAGCACTTTGCCTGCCGCCGTCGCGTGGGGCGCGAACACGGCGCCGATCTCGTTGGTGACTGATAGGATGGACGGGCTAGGCTCCAGTTCCACGCACACGGCCTGGCCGCCGGCCCGCACGATCAAGTTGGCGGATTCACCCGACTCGCGGGCCAACTCCTTCAGGTAACTGCGCGCCACGGCTCGCAACGACAGACCTTCCAGCGCGTGCCGGCCCAACTCCACGATCTTGAGGCCCAGGCTGTAGCGCTTGGTGCGCGCATCTTGACCGATAAAACCACGCTGCCCGAGCGTGCCCAGCAACCGATGAGCGGTACTGCGGTCCACCTGCACCAGTTCAGCCAGGTCCCCCAGGCTCATCGGCTCGTGGGCCGCACTCAACAACTCCAGCAACTGCAGGCCGCGGTCCAGTGATTGGACACGCGACACCCGGGGAGCAGGTTGAGAAGGGCCAGCTTCCTGCGGCATGGTCCGCATCAACTCACCTTGCCTAAAGTGTTGTGATTCGGAAGATAAAGTACTTCAAATATACAATATCGTTTCTGTATAGTCAATACATTACAAATTATCGGCGAGATTATCCCGGTATTTCGCCATATATATACATAATACTGGGATGCATTGCGACTTGAAGGTCAATAGATAAACAATAGTCTTTGACTTCCCATTGCATTAGTTATACAATTACACTTAAGTAGCTCAGAATGCAAGGCAATTGCGCAAAGCGCTACACCACCCACGAACGCTGCGGTCACTCTTTCACGGTCTCCTGTAGGTAGAGGCTCCTATGAATACTCTTCGGGTTGGCATTGTGGCAGCCGGGATCATGGGCGAGTTGCATGCCAAAATCTACCGGGCCCACCCCCGTTGCCAGGTTGTCGCCATCGCCGATGCCAACCTGGAGCGGGCGCGCGGACTGGCGGCCAAGCTCGAAGCCCCGCAGACCTTCGCGTCCTGCCAAGCGATGCTGGCCGAGGCCCAGGTGGACGTGGTCTCCGTCTGCACTCCTGACTTCGCGCACGCCGAGCCCGCCCTCGCCGCCATCGAGGCCGGCAAACACGTTTTGATCGAGAAGCCGCTGGCCGTCACCGTGGAAGACGCTCAGGCCATTCTCGCGGCCGCCGAGCGCCGGCGCGTGAAGGTGATGACGCAGTTCAGCCACCGCTGGGTGCCGGCCTATCAGCAGACCAAAAGCCTGCTGGCGGGCGGTGAGCTGGGCGAACCGATCCTAGCCTACGCCCGTAAGAACAACCCCATCTTCGTCCCCACTGAAATGATCCGTTGGGCGGACCGGACGACGCCGGCCTGGTTCTTGTCCTCGCACGACATCGACCTCGTTTGCTGGTACTTCGAGGCCGAACCGGAGGAGGTCTACGCCAACGCCGTCCGCAAGGTCCTGGTGGCTCGCGGCATCAATGCGCCGGACGCCATCCACGCTCAGGTGCGTTTCAGCAACGGCGCCGTCGCCACGTTTGAGGCCTGCTGGACTTACCCCAACACCTTCCCGTCGATGCCTGACTCATTTGTGGAGGTCATCACCAGCGGGGCGGCTATCCACCTGGACCGGAAACGCGAACAGATTGAGATCAGTACCGCCAAGGCCTTCCAGTATCCTCGCAATCTGCTGGCCCTGACGTATCTGGACGGCGAAGTCCACGGCGCTGTGCCGCTGTCTCTGCACCACTTCATCAGCTGCGTGCTGGAGGACCGCGAGCCGCTGGTGACGCTGGCTAGCAGCTTGCGTGTTACCCGGATCCTCGACGCCATTCAGCGGTCGATCGAGGCCCGCGCCCCCATCCGCCTGTAAAGCCAAGCCTATGCATCTCTTCGACGCCGCCGCCTTCCTCGGACGATGGCCCACTGAGCGCCTGGCCTTTGACGACGTCCCGGGACTGCTGACCCGGATGGACGAGCTCGGTATCGCGCGGGCCCTGGTCTCCCACACGCTGGCCTGGCAGAACGTGCCGTCGGTGGGCAACCCGGTGCTCATGGACGCCATCACCGGCCAGCCGCGCCTGGAGCCCTGCTGGGGCGTGTTGCCCGGCGAATTCGAGAACGGAGCCGCGCTAAGCGAGGCGTTGGCCCGCCACCGGGTGCGCGCCGTGCGTCTGTATCCGCGCGACCAGGTCTACCCCCTCACCGACTGGCTGGCCGGCGACCTGTTGGCGGCCCTGGCCGAGCGCCATTACCTGGTATTGCTCGACGTGGACCAGGTGGTGCTGCCCACCGGGCTGTTCGATGTTGACCCGGCCGGCTGGAAACAGATTGCCTGGCTCTGCCAGACCTACCCGGACCTGGCAGTGCTGCTCACGCGCGTGGGCTACCGAGCCCTGCGCGTCCTCTTGCCGTTGCTGCGGGCCTGCCCCAACCTATTTATCGACCTCTCGTACTTCGCCACCCATCAAGGCGTGGAAACGGTTGTGGCCCAGTTGGGCGCCGAACGCCTCATCTTCGGCACCAGCCAGCCCTTGGCCGACGGCGGCGGCGCGGTGACCCGTCTGCACTACGCCGACCTGACGCCCGCCCAGCGCGAGTTGATCGCCCACCGTAATCTCGAGCGATTGTTGGCGCGCGTCCGAGGCCTCCCGCCTGCTGAGACCGCCCAGCCGCCGGTCTCCCTGGCCACACCGCCCGATCCAGCCGCCGGGCCGCCCGACCTGGCCGCGCTGGCCCGCACCGGCCAGGATCTGCGAGCGGCGGGTATCGAGATCACCGACGCTCATGCCCACCTGGGGCCGTACCGCAACTTCTACATCCCCGAGAACGATGCCGCCGGCCTGGTCGGGGTGATGGACCGCTGCGGTGTGGACCGCACCTGCCTTTCAGCCCACCTGGCCATCGGCCCAGACTGGATCCGCGGCAACCGCCTGACGGCGGAGGCCGTGGCCGCCTATCCGGACCGGCTGGTCGCGCAGGCCGTGGCCAGCCCGCACGAGCCCGACCGCATCCGAGCTGAACTCACCTACCTGTTCGACAACCTCGGCTTTCGGGCCATCAAGCTGCACCCGGACCTGGCGAGCTATCCGATCGGCGGCGACGGCTACCGGCCGGCCTGGGAATTCGCGGCCGAGCGTGGTTGCTTTGTGCTGGTGCACACCTTCCACGGCTCGCGTTTCTGTGACCCACCAGTCTTCGGGCCACTCGCCGAGCGTTACCCGCAAGTGCCCATCATGCTGGTGCATTCAGGCTCCCAGCCGGCGGCCTTCCCGGGCGCAATCGCCGTCGCCCAGGCCCACCCCAATGTCTACCTGGATCTGAGCGGCTCGTTCATTACCGGCTGGTGGATCACGCGTCTGGTGCGCGCCGTGGGCGCCGACCGCGTCATCTTCAGCTCGGATATCCCCTTCATCGACTTGCGCTATGGTCTGGGACGCGTGCTGTTCGCCGACCTGGCGCCGGCCGAGAAGGCGCTGGTGTTAGGCGGCAACATCCGCCGCCTGCTCAGGCTGCCGCCGGTCCGGCCCTAACGCCTTCCAGACCCGGAGTTCAGCATGGCCACGATCAAGGTCGTTGTCACCGATTACATCGAGCCAGATCTAAAGTGGGAGGCCGACCAGTTTCGCCAACTCGGTGTCGAGTTCGCCAGCCATCAACTCAAGTTCGGAAGTGCAGCGGAACTGGTGGCTGCCGCCGGCGAGGCCGACGTGGTCATCGTCAACATGGCCCGCTTCGACGCTGAGGTCATTGCCGGCCTGCGTCGTTGCCGCCTGCTCATCCGTCACGGCATCGGCTACGACAACGTCGACGTCGCCGCCGCCAGCCAGCGCGGGATCGTGGTGGCCAACATCCCGGATTATTGCGTGGCGGAAGTGGCCGAGCAGGCCGTGATGCTCATGTTGGCCTGCCAGCGCAAACTGGGACAGCAGGCCGCCATCCTGCGCGCCTCCGCCGCTCAGAAGCAGTGGGATTTCGCGACCATCAACCCGGTTTTCCGGCTGCGCGGCAAGACCGTGGGGATCGTGGGGCTGGGCCGCATCGGGGGCACGGTCTTCCAGATGCTGCAGGGGTTCGGTGTCCGCCTGCTGGTCTGTGACCCCTATCTCTCCAGCGAGCGCCGACAGAGCCTGGACGTGACGCCCATCGCGCTGGCCGAACTTCTGCCCCAGGCAGACCTGGTCACCATCCACACGCCCCTCAACGCCGAGACCCATCACCTGTTCGACGCGCCACAGTTCGAGCAGATGAAGCCGACGGCGATCCTGATCAACACCGCCCGCGGTGCTATCGTCAACCTGCTGGCCCTGGACCAGGCCCTGCGCCGGGGCGACCTGGCCCTGGCCGGCATCGACGTCTATGAGCAGGAGCCGCCGCCGTCCGATTTTCCCCTGCTGCACAATGAACGCGCGCTCTGCACACCGCACCTCTCGTGGCTGTCCGAGGAGTCTGGCTGGATCATCCGCCAGCGCATTGTGGCAGACGTGCAGCGGTGCTTGCGCGGCGAAGCCCCGCTCAGCCAGGTCAACCCCGAGGTCGCCCTGCGGGCGCCGCACGCATAAACCAGGAGGCACCATGGCTCGAGATCGGACGATGCTGGGACTGTTCAAGACCGCGAAAGGGCCGGGCCATATGGAACTGCGCGAGGCCCCGGTCCCGGCGCCGGCGCCGAACGAGGTGCTGCTGGAGATCAAGGCCTGCGGCATCTGCGGCACCGATATCCACATCAAGCACGACCAGTTCCCGTATTGGCCGCCCGTCATCATGGGCCACGAGTTCACGGGCGTGGTGATCGAGGCGGGCAGCGCCGTCCGCGGGTACGCGGTAGGCGACCGGGTGGTCGGCGAACCACACACCCGCGCCTGCGGCCAGTGCTACCTGTGCCGCACCGGCAACATCCAGATCTGCGCCCAGAAACGCTCGCCGGGCTGGGGTATCCATGGCGCGTTCGCCCGCTACCTGACCATGCCTGAGCACCTGCTGCACCGCCTGCCCGATCACGTGACCTTTGAGGAAGGCGCCCTGGTGGAGCCGGCCGCCAACGTGGTGCAGGACGTCATCGAGCGCAGCGGCCTCCAGGCCGGCGACTTCGTGGTGGTGACTGGCCCCGGCCCCATCGGCCTGCTGGCGCTCATGGCGGCTAAGGCGGCCGGTGCCGGCCAGGTGGTGATCACGGGCAGCGCCGTAGACGAAGCACGCCTGGCCCTGGCCCGCGAGCTGGGGGCTGATGCGACTATCGTCGTAGACCGCGAGGACGCGGAGCAGGCTGTGCTGGACCGGACCGGCGGACGCGGCGCCGACCTGGTGGTGGAGGCCTCTGGCGCGCCGCCGGCTGTGGCCTCCGCCGTGCGCATGGTGCGCCGGCTGGGGCACATCACAGCCATCGGCCTGACCGGCCGCGAGCAGATCGCGTTCCCGTGGGATACGGCCGTGGCCAAGGTCTGCACGATCATCTTCAATCTCAGCACCGGCTACACCTGCTGGGACCGGACCATCAACCTGATCGCGTCCGGGCGCCTGCCGGTGCGCCAGCTCATCACCCATGTCGCCCCGCTGGCCGAGTGGGAGCGGGTCTTCGATGACGTCGAGAGCAAGCGCGCCGTGAAAGCTCTGCTGATCCCCTGACACGCGAGGCTACGGCCATGAACATCCCTGACTCCATCCGCCAGGAGGTCCAGGCGCTGCTACTGGACCTGCTCCGCTTCCCATCCACGCGCGGCCAGGAGGGGCCGGCCATCCGTTACCTGCATGACCGGATGCAGCCGCTGACCGACGAGTGTCAACTCGTCCCCATCGACGATGCCCTGATGCAGGACCCGGACTACGCCTTCCCTCTGCCCGGCCACACTTACCGCGATACGCCCAACCTCGAGTGCCGGATCAAGGGCGGCGGCGGGGGCCCGACGGTGCTGTTCAACACCCACCTGGACGTGGTGCCGGCCAGCGAAGGCCAGGTCGACGCGTTCGACCCGCGCGCCCGGGACGGCGTCATCTACGGCCGCGGCGCCTGCGATGCCAAAGGGCAGGCGGCTATGTTCTACGCGCTGGCCCGGCTCGTGCGTGAGCGCGGCTGGCGTCCGGCCGGCGACCTGATCTTTCACTTCGTAGTCGAAGAAGAGTGCGGCGGCAACGGCACCCTGGCCATGGTCCGGCGCGGCGTGCGCGCTGATGCGGCCGTGGTAGGCGAGCCATCTAACCTGGCCGTCGTCCCGGCCGTGCGTGGCGCAGTCTGGTTCGAACTGCGCGTGTTCGGGCGGGCCGGCCACAGCGGCAACGTGGCCGGGCGCGTGAGCGCCGTGGATAAGGCCATCCAGGCCATCCGCATCCTGCAGGATTATCACGACCAGTTGCTGGCCGCCTCACGCCATCTGCCGCTGTTCGACCAGTTCCCGGACCCGATGCCGCTGACGGTGGGGCAGTTCCAGGCTGGCCATTGGCCGTCCAGCGTGCCGTCCGAGGCGGTGCTGAAGGGCGTGTTGGGCTTCCTGCCCAACAAGAATCGCCACCAGGTGATGGACGAGATGCGCGCGGCCCTGCAGCAGTACGGCGACGAGTGGCTGCGCGAACACTTTCAGCTTTCCTTCCCGATGCTGCACTCAGACGGCAATAGGCTGCCGGTGGATCATCCGCTTGTCACCGCCCTGCTCGCCGCCGCCCGGCGCCAGGGGCTGCCCGAGAAAGTGACGGCCCTCACCGGCTCGGCCGATCCGTGGTTCTACCAGAACATGGCCGGCATCCCCACCGTAATTTTCGGCCCCGGCTCCATCGTCCATGCCCACGCTAAAGATGAGCAGGTGCGCTTGGACGATATCCTGACCGCGGCCGGGGTGCTGGCGGACTTCGTCGAGGACTTTTGCCGAGCGCAGCCCACGCCGGCGCGCTGACGGCCAGGAGGTCAGTCCATGAAGACACTCAAAGAACGCGCGATCCCAGGGCCGAAGTCGGCTGAGTTCCTGGCCATCGCCCACGCCAGCGAGCCGGAGGCCATGGCGGACCAACTGCCCGTGGTCTGGGACCGGGCCGAGGGCGTCTGGGTGACGGACCTAGACGGCAACGAGTACATCGACTTCACCTCGGGGGTGCTGGTGACCAACGTCGGCCACAGCCACCCGGCCCTGGTGGAGGCTATCTGCCGGCAGGCGGGCCGGCTGATGAACTGCTACTCCTTCCTCACCCCCGAACGGGCGGAGCTGGCCCAGAAACTGGTGGCCCGCCTGCCGCCCAACCTGGACCGAGTCTTCATCCTGAGCACGGGCGCGGAGGCCACCGAGGCCGCTCTGCGTATCGCCAAGCGCTACACCGGCAAACACGAGATCCTGGCCTTCTACGGCGCCTTCCACGGCCGCACCTACGGCGCCATGCATGTGGCCGGCACGCAGGGCTCGCGGCGCGGTTTCGGGCCGCCGGTGCCCGGCGGCATTCTGGCTCCGTTCGCCTACTGCTATCGCTGCTTCTACGGCAAGACCTACCCGGAGTGCGATTTCTACTGCCTGAAGGCCCTGGACCAGGTGGTCGGGGCGGCCTCGTCCGACGACCTGGGCGCCGTGATCGTCGAGCCCTACCAGGGCGCGGCCGGCTTCGTCTTCCCGCCGCCTGGCTGGCTGCGGGCGCTGGAGAAGTGGGCGCACGACCGGGGCTTGTTGCTGATCGTGGACGAGGTTCAGTCCAGCTACGGCCGCACCGGCAAGCTGTTCGCCATCGACTGGGAGGGGATCAAGCCGGAGATGCTGTGTCTGGGCAAGGGCATGGGCAGCGGCGTCCCGCTCTCAGCCCTGGTGTCCGAGCACCGCATCTTCCAGTCCATGCGGCCAGGCGAGATCGCCAGCACGTGGGGCGGCAACCCGCTGGCCTGCGCGGCCGGCCTGGCCGTGCTGGACATCATGGACCAGGAAGATCTGCCGGGCAACGCGCTGCGCGTCGGCGCCTATGTGAAGGATCGCTTCCTGGAGGTGCAGCGCCGGCACCGCTGTCTGGGCGATGTGCGCGGCCAGGGCCTGGTGATCGGCCTGGAGATCGTGGACCCGCGCGACGGCTACACGCCGTCGGCCGAGCTGACCCACAAAATCCTCGGGCGCTGCGCCGAGAAAGGGATGCTGCTGGGGCGGGTCGGCCCGTACCGCAATGTCATCCGCATCGCGCCGCCGCTCGTCATCACCGAGGCCGAGGCCGAACTGGGCGTCCAGATCATGGACGCCGCCCTGGCTGAATTGACCGGCTGAGTCAGCGCCGCCTCCATCCACCACCGAAGTATTCCAAGGAGAGCCACCATGGAGCAACCCACCCTCGAAGAGCTGTGCCGGGGTTTTCAGCAGACCTATACGCCGGCCATCACCGATATCATGGACTTCGAGTTCAACCTGCACGACCAGTGGCTCGGGCCGGAGATCAAGCCCCTCGCTCCCGAGATGCGCGTGGCCGGGCCGGCCTTCACACTTCGCTGGGTGAACGACCGGACGCCGGGCGGCGAACGGCTGGGGCAAATGGTGGCCGGTGCCATTGACGCCCTGCGCCCTCATCAGGTGGTGGTGGTGGATACCAGCAAGAACCGCAACGCCGGTTACTGGGGCGAACTGATGTGCAATATCGCCAAGGAACGCGGCGTGCTGGGCGCCGTGGTCGATGGCGGCGTGCGCGATCCCTTCTATATCTGGAAGTTCGGCTTCAACATGTTCGCGGCCTTCGCCTGCCCCAACGAGGCCGACACCCGCTCGCGGCTGGATAGCTTCCAGGAGCCGATCGCCATCAACAACGTCCCCATCCGGCCCGGCGACTTCATCGTCGGCGACTTCGGCGGCGTGGTCGTCATCCCCCAGGAGATCGTGGTCGAGGTCTATTACAAGGCGCAGGCCCTCGTCTCCAAGGAGAGCCAGTTCCGCAAGCTGATCCGCGAGGGTATCAGCGGCGCCGACGCGGTGCGGACGTTCGGGCCTTCCATATAAATCCCGGAGGTTGCCATGACTCGTTTCAGCCGCCTGGAGGTCCTCAATACCATCGTGGACACCGGCCTGGTGCCGGTCTTCTATCACCCGGACGTCGAGGTCGTGCAGCGGGTGGCCGCGGCCTGCGTAGCCGGCGGCGCGCGCACGCTGGAGTTCACCAACCGCGGCGACTTCGCGCCCCAGGTCTTCGCCGAGCTATCCCAGTTCGTGGCCCGCACCTACCCGCACCTGATCCTGGGCGTCGGGTCGGTGGGAGACGCGCCCACGGCCGCCCTGTACCTCGCCAGCGGAGCGGCCTTCGTCGTCGGCCCGGTCCTCAACCCGGAAGTCGCCCGGTTATGCAACCGGCGCAAGATCGCCTACAGCCCGGGCTGCGGCAGCGCCACGGAGATCGCGACCGCCGAGGAGTTGGGCGTCGAGATCGTCAAAGTATTCCCCGGCGACTCGGTCGGCGGGCCGGGCTTCGTCAAAGCCATCCTCGGCCCGTGCCCGTGGACGCGGATCATGCCCACTGGCGGCGTGGAGGCCACGCGCGACGGGATCGCGGCCTGGTTCAAGGCCGGTGTGGCCGCCGTAGGCGTCGGCTCCAACCTGATCCGCAAGGAGTTCCTGGAGTCCGGGCAATACGAGGCCATCGCGACCCACACCGCCCAACTCCTGGGCTGGATCCGCGAGGCGCGCGGGAAGGCGCTGTTCGAGGGTGTGGAACACGTCTGCTGGTATCCGGGCTCGGCCGAGGCCGGGCGGACGGTGGCCGAGTGGTACCGCGACCTGTTCGGATTTAAGAGCGAAGAGGGAGCAGGCAGCTTCTTCCTCCAGGGAGGCGGGCCGGGCCGGCTGGAGGTGAGCAAGGAGCCGACGACCGGCCAGCCGCACCTGGCCATCCGCGTGGCCGATTTCGAGCAGGCTCAGGCTGCCCTGCGCGCCAAGGGCGTGGACTTGGAGGAGCCTATCGTCCGAGCGGATGCCAAACTAGTCTTCCTCAAACCCGCCGACCCGGCCGGGTGCCGGGTGCATCTCGTCTGGCGGCCGTGACGAGCGCGGCCCGCCGGAGGTTTCGACCCATGCCCGATCCCATCGTCCGCTATCCCGACCTCAAGCCCGCCGGCGCCGCCCGCTACGACGGCGTCGCGCTGGGCGAGGTCATGCTGCGCTTCGATCCCTACGACGTCCCCACCGCCGCCGCCCGCCTGATGCGCGTCTTCCAGGGTGGCGGCGAGACCAACGTGGCCTGCGGCCTGGCCTACACCTTCGGCCTGCGGGCGGCGGTGGTCACCGCCCTGGTGGACGACCACATCGGCAAGAACATCCGCAATCAGCTGCGCGCCGCCGGGGTGGACACGAGCCAGATCATCTGGTTCAACACCAAGAGCGACGGGTCCCGCTTCTCCACCGATCAGAAGGGGACTCTGATGAACGGCGTGAACTTCACCTATATCGGCAAAGGCGTGTTGCCCTCGGACACGCTCTACTACCGCGCCCACACGGCGGTGCGTGAGCTGCGCGCCGGCGACGTGGACTGGGGCCGGCTGTTCGGTCAGGACGGCGTGCGCGTCTTCAGCACCGGCGGCATTTTCACCCTCATCTCGCCGACCTCGGCCGGCCTGGCGCTGGAGGCCGTGCAGCAGGCCAACGCCCACGGCACCTTTGTGGCCGCCGACCTGAACTACCGCTCGAAGGTGGAGCCGGACAAGAACCGGGCGCGGGCCATTAACCGCCAGATCGCGCCGCACCTGGGCTTCCTGGTCGGCAATGACAGCGACCTGTCCGACGCCCTCGGCTACGAGACCAAGGTCGCCGGCCATGCGCCCTTCGACGAGTGGCTGGCCGCCTACCGCGAGACGGTGCGGCAGGTGGCGCGCGACTTCCCCAACCTGAGCCTGATCGGCACGCAATGGCGCGGCGCCACCAGCGCGGACCTGATCAGCTGGGGCGGCGTGCTGTACGACGCCGCTCGCGACCAGTTCCACACCGCCACACTGCGCGCTGACGTCCCGATCCTGGACCGCACCGGCGGCGGCGACTCGTTCATGTCCGGCGTGCTGGCGGCGCTCCTCAAGGGCAAAGACTTGCCGACAGCCGTCGAATGGGGCGCCGCGCACGGCATCCTGGTCCAGGAGACGCCCGGCGACATCACCCTGGTGGATGAGAAGGCGGTGCTGGCCGAGGTCAAGCGCGCCCAGGCCGGCGGCGGCGTCAAAGCCACGCGCTGATGACCTATGCCGAAAGTCGCCCATCTCACCGCCCACCCGCTCCGGGATTGCCGCATCAGCGCCGAGAAGTGGAGCCACTTCGCCGCGCGTGCCCTGACCGAAGACTGGCTGCGCGACGACGACTTCCGCGAGAGGTGGACCTCGCCCACCTGCCTGCTCTTCAACCCGGCGGACGGCCTGGTCTACGTCGGCCTGACGGCCCTGAATGGCGACATCTTCTACGCCTTCGACCCGCGCACAGATACCTGGGAGTCACTACGCTACCCGACCGGCGGCGACCGCTACGCCTCCAAGATCCACGTGGCGCTGCACCTTGGGGCGGACGGTTGGATCTACAGCGCCGTGGCCACGCTGGCCGACGTGGACATGTGGCCGCGGCCGCCGGGCGGACCGCTCTTCCGCTTCGACCCGCGCACGCGCGCCTATGATCTTCTCGGCGTCCCTCTGCCCCACGATTACATCCAGGGCATCCTGCTGGACGAGCAGCGCGGGATCATTTACGGCAACACTTTCCCGGGCCGCCGGCTATTCCGCTTCAACCTGGGGACGCGCCAGGCGCGCGAGCTGACTTTCCTGGGCAACGTCTCCACCGAGCACCTGGCGCTGGACGCCGCTGGCGGGCTGTGGCACCACTACGAGCTGGCGCAATGGGCCGGCCGCTACCCGCTCCTGCGCTATGACCCCGATCAGGACCGTATCGATTACCTCAACCTGGACCTGCCCGACCTATTGGCCGGCAACCGGGCCGGCGGCCAGATCGACACGGCCCTGACGACGCGGGACGGGAGGCTCTATCTAGGCGCCGCCTCCGGCGCTTTGTTCGAGCTGGAACACCGCGGCCCGCGCCTTATCTACCTCGGCAAGCCCTTCCCGGCGCCGCGCCTGAAAGGCCTGCTGGAGGCGCGGGACGGGCTGTTGTACGGGGTGGCCGGCGCCCGCTACGACACGCACTTCTTCGCCTACGACCGAGTCGGGGGCCAGTTCCTGGACCTGGGCCCGCTGGTGGACACGCGCACCGGCGCGCGCTGCTGGCTCGCCCACGACCTGTGCCAGGTGGACGCGCGCACCTTCCTGGTGGCCGAATGCGACAACCACGAGCGCGCCAGCTACCTCTTCAAGATCCAGTTGGAGGCCTAAGCATGAAACCGCCCGCCAGCACGGCCTGGTTCAGCGAGAGCAATCAGGTCTTCGACGAGGAGGTGGGCTTCCAGGCCCGCTGGCATGACCCCCACACCGGGGTCGCCCTCCTCCGGCTGACCAGCCGGCCCTGCATCAGCGAGCACATTTACCCGGAGCACCCGGCCAGCACGCCTGACGGCCGGCGCTTCGTCTTCGCCCGCACACCCGCGTTGGGCGGCCCAACCACCTACTGGATCGCCGACACAGAGACGCGCCTGATCCGCCAGATCACGGACGAGCCGGACGCCGCCGCGCCGGTGGTGACGCCGGACGGCCAGTGGCTCTACTACTCCGCCGGGCGCCAGGTGTGGCGAATGTCGCCGGCGACCTTCGAGCGCGAGTTGTGTTTCGAGTTTCCGGCCGAGTTCGGCTGGGTGGGCGGAGTGCGCTCGGTCTCGCCGGATGGGCGCCGTTTCTTGACGGCGGCGCGCGGCCCGTCCGGCGAGTACGGCGCCGCCGCGCTGGACCTGGCCGAGGGGCGGGCCTGGATGATCTGCGCCGGGCCGGACATCCGCAACGCCCATCCGCAGTACAACCACAACGCTGATCCGTGGGTGATGATCCAGGTCAACGACGGCATCGAATTGGACGAGCATGGGAATCTCCTGCGGCTGGTAGGCGACCTGGGGGCCAGCCTGCACGTGATGCGCGACGACGGCCGCGAGTCGACGCGCCTCAACCTGGGCGGCACGCTGCTGGAGCGCGTGCAGGGCCACCAGTGCTGGGTCGGGGCCGAGAACCGCATCATCAGCACCTTGCACCGCCGCCCGAGTCCCCAGGACCGCTGGGTCCAGGACCGCCTCATCACCATTGCCGCCGGCGATCCGGAACCGCGCGTGGTCGGCAGCGGCCCGGGCTTCACGCACATCCACACTACGCCGGACGGCCGTTTCTGGGTGTCGGACTGCAACCGGACGGCCCAGATCTTCGTCGGCTCGCTGAAGACCGGGCGGCACCGGCTGTTCTGCAGCAGCGGGGCGTCTTTCGGCGCGGCCCAATACACACATCCCCACCCGTTCTTCATCGGCGATGGCCGGATCATCGGCTGGAACAGCGACGTCACCGGGATACCCCACATCTACTGTGCGCGAGTCCCGGCCGGCTTCCTGGAAGAGCTCGAGCAGTAACTGGCTTACCCGGGAGCCGTGCCGCATGCCGCTGTCGACAGCCCTGGCCGATTGGGTTGGCCTCTCGCGCGACAATCGCCGGATTGCCCTGAGCCTGTTCGTCTGGGCGATCGGCGAGGGCCTTTTCATCTACCTTATTCCGCTGTACCTGCGTGAACTGGGCGCCGACCCGGTGATGATCGGCGCAATCCTGGGTGGGGAGGCCATCATCGCCGGCCTGACGCACGTGCCGGCCGGCTACCTGGCGGACCGTTTCGGCCGCAAACCGGTCTTCGTCTTCGCCTTCGGGCTGGGCGCGGCCGCTGCCCTGGGCATGTTCTTGGCCCGCGACCTGGCCCAATTCGTGGCGGCCCTGGTGGCGTATCAGTTGACGGCGTTCCTGATGGCGCCGCTGACGGCTTACATCACCGAAGCGCGCGGGACGCACAGCATCCAGCGCGCGATCAGCCTGGTCTTCACGGGCTATTGGGCGGGCCTGATCTTCTCGCCGGCGCTGGGCGGCCTGCTGGCGCGCAGCCTGGGGATGCGGGCGCTGTTTGGCCTCGGCTGCGGCTTTCTGGCGCTCACCATCCTGATCCAATTGTGGCTGACGCCGCAACCCGCCGCGCCGCATCCGCCCGGGCAGGCGCGCTATACAGCCTTGTTTCGCAACTGGCGCTTTCTGGGCTTCCTGGGCTTGATGCTGGCGGCGCTGAGCGCCATCCAGATCGGCTTTCCCCTCATGCCTAACTTCATCGTGGAGGTGCGCGGTTTCGACGTCGGTGTGGTGGGCTTGCTGGGGTCGGTCAACTCGCTGGGCGCGACGGTGCTGCACCTGGTCCTCGGCGACCGTCTGCCGCGGCGGGCGTTCATGCTGGCGCAACTGTCGCAGGCGCTCGCGCTGGCATTGCTGCTGGCCACCGCCAGCCTGCCCTGGCTGCTCGTGGCGTATTTCCTGCGCGCCGGCTGGTTCCTGGCGCGCAGCATGGCCACGGCCCAGGTCGGGCGGGTGGTGGCCTCATCTGAACTCGGCCTGGCCCTGGGGCTGACGGAGACGGTCATCACGCTGGCGCTCGTCGGCGGGCCTCTGATCGCCGGCCTGCTCTATCACCAGGCGCCGGCCCTGCCCTTCCAGGTCAGCCTGGCCCTGATCGCTGTGACACTGCCGCTGATGTGGCGCTACGCGCCCCGGCGCGACTCGCCGACGCCGGATCACGCCGCCGGGCGGCCCCCGGCCCTGCCGGAAACCTGAGCCGGCGGCTCAGGGCGGAGTCATCGCATGACTGAGTCTGTCTCGCTCACCTGGCGCGCGGCTGCCGCGCCGATGTTCGGCCGCCGGTCGGTGGATGAAAGCTGCGCCTACATCGTGGCCCAGATCGCGGCCGCGGCCCGCGCCGGCGCTCAGGTCGTGGTCTTTCCCGAAAACGCAACCGACTCCTATCAACGCGAACCGGAGGCGCATCGCACCGCCATCGAACGCTGGCTGCCGGAGATCGAGGCGGCTGCCGGCCGGGCGGCGGGCCCGTGGGTGGTTCTCGGCACGTACACTTATCGCGGCCCGCGCGCCTACAACAGCGCCCTGGTCATCGACCCCGATGGCCGGACCCGGGGCGTGTACGACAAACTGAGCGAAGGCGGCGCGCGCTGGCTGCTGGCGGACATCCAGGGCGCCCGCTGCGTGATCATGATTTGCGCCGATTTCTGGGTGCCCGGAGTGCTCACCATCCCGCGCCTGCTGGGCGCACAGGTCTGCCTCTACCCGCATGGCAGCGGCGCTGTCACAGCCGACCGCCGCGACTGGTCGGCCCTGTACTACACCCGCGCCTGGGAGAGCGGCCTGCATCTGGTGATGGCCGACTGCGCCTGGGTCGAGGGCGCGCCCTTCACCCGCCCGACCGCCGTGCCCTACCCGTACGATTTCGACCACCACCTGCTCAATCAGTCCTGCCTGATCTCGCCTGAACCGCGCTACCTGGCGCGGGCGATGCGAGACGAGCAAGACGGCCTGCTGGTCGCCGATCTGGCCATCACCCCGCCGCCACCCGATGGCGGCCTGCAGTGCCACGCCCTGACCGGGGCCTGGCAGGCCATGCTTCAGTATTGCCAGGACCACGGTCACATCGCGTGGCTAGCCCAAGGAGGCCCTTCATCATGAGCGACGACCTGACCCAGATTCCCACGGATGAATTGATCCAGAGCATGCAGGACGACTTGTACGACGGCCTCGGGCAGAGCGTGGAGGCCGGCACGCACGAGCTGCTGCGGCGTGGCCTGACGCCCACCGACGTGATGAACCGGGCCCTGGTCAGCGGCATGGACGTCGTCGGCGTAGACTTCCGCGACGGCATCCTGTTCGTGCCGGAGGTGCTCATGGCCGCCAAGGCCATGAAGGCCGGTATGGAGATCCTGCGCCCGCTGCTGGCCCAGACCGGCGCGCAGCAGATCGGCACCATGATTGTCGGCACCGTCAAGGGCGATATCCACGACATCGGCAAGAACCTGGTGGCGATGATGATGGAGGGCGCCGGGTTCAAGGTGGTCAACCTGGGCATCAACTGCGACGCCGACAAATTCCTGGCCGCCTACCAGGAGCACCAGCCTGAGATCGTGGGCCTGAGCGCGTTGCTGACCACGACCATGCCGTACATGGACGTGGTCATCAAGCGCTTCAAGGAAGAGGGCCTGCGTGACAAGGTCATCTTCCTGGTGGGCGGCGCGCCGCTGAACGCCGCCTTTGCCGAGGAGATCGAAGCCGACGCTTATTGCCGCGACGCGGCCGTGGCGGTGGAGACCGCCAAGAAGCTGATCGCCATCAAGCGGGGCGCATAGGAAGGGCCACTCATGGATGCGCTGACGGTCACAGCCTACTGCGTAAGGGAGGACATCCACCTAGACCTGGAGACCCAGGCCCGCCTGGGGCGCTGGTCGTTCGACGAGATCCAGCGGCAGCCGGCGCTCAGCCGTCACTGGATCTCGATCGTCTGCCTCGCCCATAACCCCCACGACGACCTGCTCTACTGCGGTCTGACGGCCTACGACAACGACATCGTCTGCACCTTCGACATGGACCGCAAGGTCTTTCGCAGTCTGGGTTTCCAGAAAGTCGGCGAGCGCTTCGACGCCAAGGTCCACCGCTCGCTTGAGGTGGACGAGGCCGGCAACGTCTACGGCGCCACCGCCTGCCTGCACGACATCGACCAGCTGGCCGAAAGCCCGGGTGGCAAGGTCTTCCGCTACGATCCACGCCAGGATCGCTTCGATATCCTCGCCATCCCCGTCCCCCGCCAGTACATCCAGACCATCGCCCTGGACCGGTCACGGCGCATCATCTACGGCTTCACCTACCCGGTGACGCACCTCTTCCGGCTCGACCTAGACACAGGCCAGAGCCGGGACCTGGGCTACACCGGCCTGGATCCGCACTCGCCCGCCTTCGATGACCGCGGCCACCTGTGGGGAACCTGGCGCCAATCCTACGGGCTTGGCCATTGCACCCCGCCGCGCGCCAGTCTGCTGCACTACGACCCAGACGCCGACCGCCTGACTTGGCACCGTGGCTTGAGCCTCTCCGCCCTTTACCCCGGCGACATAGGCTATCCGGACAGCGTCGTCAACGGCGGCGACGGTTTCCTCTATTTCGGCACCAATGTCGGCGCTCTGGTGCGCTTTGATCCACGCACGCTGGAGGTGCGTTATCTGGGCCGGCCCCTCGCCGCGCAGCGCTTGCCCGGGCTGATCGTCGGCCACGATGGGCGGTTGTTCGGCTGCGGCGGCGAACACGGCGACACGCGCCTGTTTGCCTACGACCGCGAGAGCGGCCGCTTCAGCGATTGCGGCCGCCTCGCGGACCCGGCCCGCGGCGAAGCGTGCCGCCTGACCCACTGGCTGAGTGAACCGCGCCCGGGCCTGTTCTATGTGGGCGAGACGGACAACCTAGCGCGGACCGGCTACCTGTGGGAGTGCCAGTTGAGACAATGAGCCGCGGCCGGGCGCCGCGTTACGCATGATCGCTTCACAGCCGGCCGCCCACCCCGCCGCCGAGGCGGGGCGGCAGCGCTGGAACTTCCTTCACCTCTACGGCGACGCGGTCTGGGCCGGCCTCGGCTACGGCAGCGTGCTCACCTTCCCGGCGGTCTACGCCGCGCGCCTGGGGGCCGCCGAATGGCAGATGAGCCTGCTCAGCGCGATGCCGCCGCTGGCGATCCTGCTGCTGGCGATCCCGGCCAGCCGCTGGCTGGAGCGCCAGCCCCTCATCCGGACCCTGGCGCGCACATTCTTCTGGCAGCGGCTGATGTGGTTCGCGCTCGTCCCATTGCCCGCGCTGTTTCCGCCGGCGGGACAGATCACGGCTATCCTGCTCATCCACCTGGCCGTCGCGCTCACCAGCGCCATCGGCCATGTGGCCTGGGGGATGATGCTGGGCGCCGTCATCCCGCCGGAATGGCGCGGGCGCATCCTGGGCCGGCGGGGTGCCATCATCGCCGGCACGGCCGCCGCTACGCTGCTAGGTTGCGGCCGGCTCCTGACGAAGGTCGCCTTTCCGCTCAATTATCAGATCGTCTTCGGCCTCGGGGCGGCCAGCCTGCTCATGACCAGCTATCACATCGGCCGGCTGCGGTTGGCCGATCCCGCGGCGGCGGCCGGGGCCCGGCCAGCGCCAACGCTGGTGCGCTGGGACCTGGTGCGCGGGCCGTTCGGCCGGTTCCTGGTCGCTTACTTCCTCTTCTATGCCGGCCAGGCGTTTACCACGCCGCTCTATCCGCTCCTGTATGTGCGCGAGATGGGCCTGCCAGACGAGTGGGTGAGCCGGGCAACCATGCTCAATTACGCTACGGTGCTGGCCGGCTCGCTGCTGCTCAGCCGGCTCAGCACCCGTTACGGACACCGCGCCGTATTGGTCGGTGCCGCCGCCTTATTCAGCGTCAGTCCGCTGCTCATGGCCAGCGCTTCACACGCGAACGTTGTCTTCTGGAGCGGCGCCCTGCTGGCCGGCCTGGGCCTGGTCTTGATGTGGACCACCCTTACGACCCGGCTGTTGGAGCGTGTCCCGGACGATGATCGGCCGGCTTACATTGCTCTGCATGCCGTCACCTGGCAGCTGGGCTGGCTGGCCGGCTCAGCACTCGGCCCGGCGCTGAGCGCCGGCCTGGGGCTGCGGCCAGCCCTGCTGGTGGACAGCGCCCTGCTGGCGGTGACGGCCTGGCTGATCTGGCGCTGGGCCTGAGACGTCTGTTGACTGCGCCACCGGCTCAAACCTGTGCCAGCCCGATCCGGGAGCGAAACTCCGGCACACCCCGGACGCCGGGCCTGACGCGAAACAGGGCGCCGGCGCCCGGACCAAAGGTCGTTTTGTCCTGGCCGCCGGCCGTGGTCACGTATAGATCGGCGTAATCCGGGCCGCCGAAAGTGAGAGACGAAATCCGCCGCGCCGGAAACGCGAGACGGCGCTCTTCCGCGCCATCGGGCGTGTAGCGGACCACGCTTCCCCCGCCCCAGCGCGCCGACCAGACGCCGCCCTCAGCGTCGACGGTCAACCCATCCGGCAGGCCCCCCTCCGCCGGCGCGCGGGCGAAGAGCCGTTGTCCGGAGAGGCCGCCGCTGGCCGGGTCGTAATCGAACGCGTAGATCTCGCGCGGGATCGAGTCGGTGTAGTACAGGCACCGCCGATCCGGTGTGAAGCCCAGGCCGTTTGAGCAGCCGATGCCGTCCAACAGGCGCGTCAGGCGCAGGTCTGGATCGAGGCGATAGAGGCGACCCGGCCGCCCGCCCCCGGAGCCTCCGGCGGACGGGGGGGCGCCGACCGGCATCGTGCCGCAGAAGACGCGGCCGGCCGGGTCCGCGATGACGTCGTTGAAGCGCGTGTTGATTTCCTCGGGGATCGAGTCAATCAAAGTCGTCAGCCGGCCGGCGCGCCAGACGCGCACCGCGCCGCGGGCCATGAACAGTAGCAGCGCGCCGTCAGCCTGGAGCGTGAAGCCGCCGATCGGGTCGCCCGCGTAGCACTGCTCATGCTGGCCGGAGGCCGGATGGTAGCGGAACAGCCGGCCGGTGTCGATGTCCACCCAGTACAGCCGCTCTTCGTCTGGATGCCAGAGCGGGTTCTCACCGACCACGCAGCCGTAATCGGCGATCAGCTCGGGCTGCGGTTCAGAGGACGCCATAGGTGTTGTAGACCTCGCGCAGGCTCTTGCCGGCCAGCAGATCGGCGCGGCTGGCCGTCTCTTTCCCAACCTTCTCGCTGGCTAACCGGAGCGTCTCGGCCTCGACCGCGCGCGGCACGACCACGATGCCGTCGAAGTCGGCGAAGACCAACTCGCCGGGCTGGACCAGGACCTCGCCGCAGCGAACAGGCACATCGTAGGCCATCACCCGGCCGCGCCCCTGCGAGTCCAGCGGACGGATGCCGGCGTAATAAACCGGGAAGCCCAGCTCGACGATGCGGACACAGTCACGGATCTGGCTATCGCACACGCAGCCGACCGCGCCGTTGCGCTGGGCGATAGTGGACATCAGCTCGCCCCAGGGCGCATTCGTGCCGGCGTAATCGGTCGAATGAACGACGACATCCCCGGGCCGCAAGGAGTCGATCAGGTCGATTTCCAGGCCATACGGATCGGCCTCGACCACGTAATCCGTCTCCATCCAGCGCGCGGTGCGCGCCCGCCCCGCGAAACCGCAGGCGCGCCGGTCCGGCAGCAGCGGACGCAGCCGCTGGTGCATAGCCTGATGGCGGTAGCCGAGCGCATCCAGCACATCGCAGACGACCGGCACGTACAGGGCTTGTTTGATCCAGGCGAACAGCTCGGGGTCGCGGGTCAGGTCAGGTTGCGGCATGCGTCACCTCACTCAAGAACCAAGGCCACTTTGAGGGCCCGATCCTGGCCGGCGGCGGCCAGGTCGAAGGCGGCCGAATAGGCCTCCAGCGGGAAGCGCTGGGTCACCAGGTCGGCGAACAACGCCGGCGTCTCGGTCAAGCGGTGCACGGCCTCGTCCAGGCGGTCGGCGTCGTTGACCGCGCCGACAATCTCCAGTTCGCGCATCTGCACCGTGAACAGATCGACCGGCGTCAGGCCATGCAGGCTGGCGAAGACCACCAGCCGCCCGCGCGCCTCCAGGCAGGCCAACCCGGTCTGCAGCGCGGCTTCGCTCGCCACCGCCAAGATCACGGCCTCGAAGCCGCCCGCGCCGGCTGCCTGCCGCAAGATCGGGGCCGGGTCAGCCTCCCCGGCCACGTTCACGGCCAGTGCCGCGCGCGCGAATCCCAGCCGATACGGCTGGTGGCCGGCGATCACGAGCCGCCGCAGGCCGAGCGTCCCGGCCAAGCGCGCCATCAGGACCCCGAACGGGCCATCCCCCAGGATCAACAGCGACCCGCCGGCGGAGACGCGCGCCTGGGCCAGTGCCTCCAGGCACACGCAGATCGGCTCGGCCAGCGCAGCCACGGCGAAATCGGCGCCGGCCGGCAAGCGCCGGGCGCGGTCGGCGCGCACGACGAAATACTCGGCCAGGGTGCCCGGCAAGTTGAGGCCGAAGTGCTCCATGTGCGGGCAGAGGTGCCCCAGGCCGCGCCGACAGGTGTCGCAGCGCCCGCACGGATGGACCGGATGCGCGGCCACGCGATCCCCAATCTGGAACCCCTCAACGGCGGCCCCGATCGCGGCGACCGTCCCGGCCCCCTCATGCCCCAGGATGACGGGCAGCGGGATGTTGAATGGGTTCGCGCGCAGGTCGTTGATGTCGGAGGTGCAAATGGTGGCCGCGCCGGTCCGAATCAGGAGCTGATCGCTCTTGATCGCCGGCGGCGGCACGTCGACTAACGCTAATTGACCGACCGCCTGCAACTGCAGCGCACGCATCGCTTACCTCCGGCAAGCCACTACGGCAACACGCCGTACGGCTTCAGGGCGCCGCGCGCCCGCATCGGCGTGAAGCACTCGGCATAAGCGCAGCCCACCTGCTCACCCCGGTAACCATCCAGCCGGCGCGCCATGGCCTCCAGCCCGGAACCGGCCGCCAACTGCAGGGCCACCTCCTGCGATTCATGGCGCAGCAACAGGGCCACCTTCTCGGCGTGATAGTCGCTGATGTCCACATAGTGGGTGGCCGGGAACACGAACGGGCCGTGCGGCTCCACCAGGAAGATGGCCGGGTGCCGAGCCAATGGCGCCGCCTCGGTCGCCAGCACGGGCAAGCCGGCGTGCATGGCGCACTGCCGCACCAGGCTGTGGGTGACGGTGTGGTCGGTGTTGTAGTCCTGGTCGAAGTGGGTGAAGATCAGGTCCGCTCCGGTGCGGCGGATGACGTCGAGCAGCCGCAATCGGACGTCGGGCGTGTCATACAAAAACTCGTCCAACTCGCCAAGGTTGTAATACTCGGCCTCCACGGCACCGGCCAAAGCCCGCATCTCGGCGTCGCGGATCTGGGCCGCCGCCGCGCGGGTGATGGCCGGGTTCTGCACAAAACCCTTCGAGCCGTCGGTCAGGGTGACGAAGAAGAGCCGGTCACCGCGCGCCCGGCACTTGAGTAGGGTGCCCAGGCAGCGCATCTCGTCGTCCTGGTGGGCCATGATGGACACGACGTTCATACCGCCTCCGGATCGCCAATGAGTTAACGGACGAGCGCTGCCAGCAAGTCCGCGCCGGCCTCCGCCACCAACGCGGCCGCCTCCGGCGCGAAGGGGGTCACCCAGATCTCGTAGCCGCCCTCCGGGTAGGCGCTCGCCACGGGCAGGTAGCCGGCGGCGCCGTTGGTGTAGCCGGAGACAAACGTGGCCGCGAACGGCGAGCCGGCCTTGAGGGCCACACCTGTTTCCGCGAACGGCTCCACGGGCATCCCCACCAGGGCCGTCGACCCGAGGCGGATAGCCTGCAGTTCGAGCGGGATCGGGCCAGGCTGACTGCGCCGGCGCGCAGTCTCCAGGGCCAGCAAGGCGCGCCGGACCTGCAGGTTAGCCGCGCGCACTTCGGCCTCCGGCGCCCCGCGGCGATGCAACGCGGCCAGCTGCTCCTGGAGTTCTTGAACGCGGGCTGTATCGGCCTCCGTCGGCGGCGGCTGCTCCCAGCGCGGCAGAGCCAGCGTGCGCGTCTGGCAGCGCACCGTGCCGTCCGGGATCCCGTCCGGCACGTACTCCACCACGCCCATCGTCCAGGAGGATTGCACCTGGCGCGCTATCCGGCGCGTGACCGGCTGCGTGGGGAGGCCATCGGCCACGCGCGCCGCCTCCAGGCCGATCTGCCGGCCCACCCAGCGCGTATCCTCCACGCGGCAGGAGTAGTCATGCACGGTGTCCTGATCGCCCGCCGCGCCCTGCAGGAACAGACACAACCCACCGAGCACTCCCTCGACCGTCCGGCGCACGGTGCCGGGATAATCGGGCGAGATCAGGCGGTTATCCCAGGCCAGGATGGTGGGGTGCGCGGCGTAGTTCACCAGGCAGGCCAGCGGCTGCCCAGTTTCGTCGTCGATGCGGATCACGCCGACGGTATGGTCTGAGAAGCCGTCCGGGTTGGGCGACAACAGTGGGTAGCTGGAGCGCCAGGGCAGACGCCGATTGGCATTGACCGCGCACTGGCCCTGTCCGCCGGCCACGCGCGCCGGGCGCAGCGCGCGCCAGGCCGCCAGGCAAGCGCCGGCCAAGCGATCAGTCAGGCTGGCGATGTAAGGCGCCACCATCTCGGCGCCGGCCTCGAACCACGGCGGCCCCAGGCTCGGCCCGGCGTGCGTGTGCGTGGCCGAGAGGCGAATGTGATCCGCCGGGACGCCGGTCAGTTCCGAGATCCGCCCACGACACTCGGCCAGCCATTCGCCGTCCGGCGGATAGAGCAATTCCCATTCGGCGATGATCACGGCCGTGTCGCCATCGGCCGCGGCCAGGGCGGTGCAAGACAGCGGCAGATCGATCCCCTCCGCCCGCTCGTGAGCCTGCGCACTCCAATTGCCGTGGGCGATGCCGACCGGTGGTGTGATGTCACAGCGCGCCGCGCCGGCTCGGAAGTCACTGGCCATGCCGCCTCCCTAAGCCACGCGGTACTGCGCGACCACGGCCTCGTCCAACTCGACGCCCAGGCCGGGTTCCTCGGGCACGGCCACCCAGCCGTCCTGGACCGGGAAGCGCTGACGGGTAAGCGACTGGCGCAGCGGGCCGGCCTCAACGCAATACTCGAGCCATTCAGCATGGGGCTGCGCCGCCAGGAAATGCAGCGAGGCCGCCACGCTGACGCCGGTCTTGTACGAGTGGTTGACCACCAGGCGATGGCGTTGGGCTGTCAGTGCCCCCACCTGCCGGGCCACCGTCAGGCCGCCGATACGGGCTACATCCGGTTGCAGGACGGCCAGACCGCACTCCACCAGTTTCTCAAACCCGGCCAGGGTCACCTCCTCTTCACCGGCCGCGATCCGCACAGGGGAACTGGCCGCCAGCCGCGTGTAGCCGTCATAGTTATCCGGCTGGAGCGCCTCTTCAAACCAGAACGGCCGGAACTCCGCAAACTGCTGGGCGCGCTGGATGGCCGTGGGCGTGTCATAGGCCAGCCCGGCGTCGATCATCAACTCCACCTGGTTGCCGAGGCCGCGCCGTGCCTCGCGAACCTGGGCCAGGTCGCCGGCCTCGGATTGGCCCAGCGGCCCCCAGCCGAACTTCACGCCCGTGAAGCCGGCGTCGGCCAGGCGCCGCCCGATGGCGTAGGTTTCGGCCGGCGTGTCGCCAAACAGGATGGAGCCGTAGGCCCGCAGGCGCTTGTGGTAGCCGCCGCCCAGCAGCCGGTAGACGGGCTGACCGTAGGCCTTTCCGGCGATGTCCCACAAGGCGAGATCGATGCCGGACATGGCCTGCTGGACGGCCCCGCCGCGCCCAAAGAAGATCGAGCCCTGATACATGCGCCGCCACAGGCGCTCGATATCCAACGGGTCTTCGCCCACCACACAGTCCGCCAGGCCGCGTGCGGTGGCGTGCGACAGCGGCGCCTCGATCACGGCCTTCGCCACCAGTGGCGACGAATCGACTTCGCCCACGCCGACCAGGCCGGCATCAGTGTGGACGCGCACGATGAGCGTGTCCTGCGTGCCATCGGCCCGAGCGTTGACCTCCGGTAAGCGCAGATACAGCGCTTCCACTTGCGTAATTTTCATGAAGGACCCTCCTGGTTGAGAAAGACCTGACCCGCCTCTGACGATCATGTTCGCGCCGCTGTGCTCAGGAGCGCCAGCCAGGCCATTCTGGCTGAGCCTGGCCCCTGGCTGGAGTTTATCCCGGCGAAGGCCGGGACCGGGGCGACACCCGCGAACGCGAGGTCCCGGCTTGCCCTGTGCTCACAGGGCATATACACTGAAACCGCGTTGGCGGATGGGGGCCGCGATCCGCCCGCCTGGAGTCTCATGGAACATCTGATGCTATCCGGCTCGCCCTTCGAGATTGGCGAAAGTCACGGTCGCACCCTGCCAGACCTGATCCCGCGCGTCATCCGGCAGGTCACGCCGCCGGCTGTGGCCGGCGCGCCGGCCCGCCAGGCGATCCTGGCCGGGCTCGAACGACGCGCACCGGACCTCCTCGAGGAGCTGCGCGGCATCGCGGTCGGGGCCGGCTTGCCCTTCGAGGCCGTGCTGGATCTGAACGTAGCCTACGACCTCGCAGTCGATCATCCGTCCGGCCCGGCCTATTGTACGGCCATCGGTCTGCCCAACACGCCGGAAGGGCCGCTGGTCGCCAAAACCGACGACGTCGTTCTGGCAGAGCGCCCCTTCGAGGCGCTGTTCCGTCTGCGGCCGCAGACGGGTTATCCTTCCCTTCATTACGCCTACGCCGGCACCGCCTGGAACCAGGGTGGTCTGAACTCGGCCGGCCTGGCCATCGCCATGACCGGCCTGCCGCCCCTCGGACCGCGGCGCCCGGACGGCCTGCCCTCGCTGCTCTTCCTGCGCCTGGCCCTGTCTCAGTGCGCTACCGTGGCCGAGGTTCTGGCTTTGGCCGACCGGCATCCGTTGTGCGGCTACGGCTGCACGGCGACCCTGGCCGATCTAACATCGGGCGATATCACCATCCTGGAAAACACCCCCTCCCAGCGCGCCGTGCGCCGGGAGGCCCACCAGCCGACGGTGCGCACCAACCACCCGCAATGCACCGAGGTAGCGGCGTTGGCTTCCGCGACCGCGCCGCCCGGCGATCAGAACGACGCGAACGAGTTCCAGGCCAACAGCCTGGCGCGGGCCCAGCGGGCGCGCGCGCTGGCCGACCAACTGCCGCGCTCGACGACCGGTCTGAAGGCGCTGCTGGCCGACCATGCCACGCCCGGTGGCATCTGCCAGCATGGGGCCGCCGACCTGCACACCTCCATCGCCATGATCATGCTGCCACAGCAACGTGTTCTGATGGCGGCCGAAGGCTACGGCTGCGAGACCTACGTCGAGTACACGCTGTGACCCGCGCGGCCTGCGCTTGACACGCGCCGGGCCGGGTCTTAGACTACGCGGCGGTTCGTACCCGAACCCAGCGCCCATGTCCAAAGCCGACATCGATATCGAGCCGACGCTTCCGTTCGCGACCCTGACCCGGGCTCAGCTGGTGGAGGGCCTGCGCCAGCTCGGGCTGCAGCCCGGTGACAATGTCGCCGTGCATTCGGCCCTCTCCAGCCTGGGCCAGGTGGAGGGCGGAGCCGAGGCAGTCATCATGGCTCTGCTGGACGTGATCGGGCCGGCCGGCACCCTGTTAGCGCCCTACTTCTTCCCGCTTTACGAAGGCGCCCTCGATTGGGCCAGGCCGCCGCTCCCGTACACCGGCGCGATCCCGTGTGAGCTGCGCGCATGGCCCGGGGCTCAACTCAGCCTCCATCCCTCTCACCCCGTCGTGGCGCTCGGCCCCGCCGCCCGCCGGCTGACCGATGGACATCTGCGCGCTTCGGCCGTCGGCCTGGGCAGCCCGTTCGACCGGCTGGCCCAGCTGGGCGGGCAGGTGCTCTTGCTGGGCGTCTCCCAGGCGACGAACACCACCATCCACACCGGCGAAGCCTACGCCCGCGTCCCGTATTGGGGCCGGCCGCGCCCGGACCGGCCGGCCGGCCGCGAGGTGCTCGTGCCCGGCCAGGCGCCCGTGTGGGTGCCACTGACAGACTATCCCGGCGACAGCGCTGGCTTCACAAAGTTGGAGCCGTGGTTGGTTGAGCGTGGCCTGATCACATTCGGCCAGCTCGGCCGCGCACGTTGCCGTCGCATGCCCGCCCAACCCCTGATCGACGCCACGGTCGCGTTTCTGCAGCGCCAGCCGGACGGGCTGCTATGTGACCGGCTGGGCTGTGCGTACTGCGCCTGGGCCCGGAGCTTCCTCCCGGGCAGCGCGGCGGCTCTGACCCCGGCCGGCCTCCCGGCGGAAAAAACATGACCCGCAACCAACCAACGACCGGCGATGTCCAGCTTGTGCGGCGCCTGAATCGCGACGCCATCCTGAAACTGATCATGGAGCGCGGCCCGATCTCGCGCACTGCCCTGGCGCGCCTAACCCATCTTACGCCTGCGACGGTCTTCTCCATCACCGAAGAACTCGTCCAGCAGGGCCTGGCCAAGGAGCACGGCATCGGCCCATCAGAAGGCGGCCGGCGGCCGATGCTGTTCGTGTTCAACCCACGCGCCTACGCCGCCATCGGCCTCACCATCCGCAGCACCCAGGTGACCGGCGTCGTGGTCTACCTGGACGGCAGCACCGGCCTGAGTGTGACCCGCACTTACCGCCTGGATGCGGCCGCCGAAGTTCTGCCGCTGGTGAACGACGCGATCGGTGAGTTGATGGCGGGGGCACCAGTGCCGCCGGACCGGTTGGCCGGGATCGGCCTGGCTGTTCCCGGATTGGTGGACGTTGAGCGCGGGCGCGTGATCGAGTCGATCAACTGGGGTTGGCAAGACCTGCCGCTGCGTGATCGGCTGGCGGAACAGTTCAGCCTGCCGATCTGCATCGAAGAGGACGACAGCGCCCTGGCCATCGGCGAAGGGCTGTTCGGCGCCGGCCGGGGCGCTCTCAACGTAGTCTGCGTCAAAGTCGGCCGCGGGCTGGGGGCAGGCCTCATCATCGACGGGGCCCTGTTTCGGGGGCCGGACAACGCAGCGGGCGAGATCGAACATATCCTGGTGGACCCGGAGGGGCCTCAATGTCATTGCGGCAATTACGGCTGCCTGACGAAGATGGCCTCCGCCTCCGCCATCACGGGCCAGGCGATCCGGCAGATCAAGCAAGGCGCCCGTTCGGCACTGCTGGACATGGTCCACGGCGACCTGGACCAGATCACGGTGGGCCTGATCGCCGAGGCAGCCGTGGCTGGTGATGCCCTGGCCGCCCAGGTGATGGAGCAGACCGGGCGCTATCTGGGCATCGGCATTGCAACGCTGGTCAGCCTGCTCAACCCGGACCTGGTGATCCTGGGCGGCGGCGTGATCCGCGCCGGCGCGCCCCTGCTCGAACCCATCCGGCGCATCGTGCACCTGCGCGCCCCGACGACTGCCGGCCAGCGCGTGCGGATCGTGCCGGCTGAGCTCGGCACGGAGGCGCCCGCCATCGGCGCCGCGGCGCTGGTGATGATCCAGAACGGCCTGCTGCCCGCCAGCCTGTTGAAGTTAAGCTGAGCGGCGCGGACCGGCCTTCACAGATTGAACACGCGCTGCGCGGCTCCGTACAACACCATGTGCTTGGCGGCGTCGCTCAGATCCGCATCCAGGATGGCGGCCTTCTGCATGAAGAGGCTGCCCTCCGTCGCCCCCGATCCGAACAGCACCCGCTCTGGCCCGAGCATCTTCGCGGCCACGCCGACCTTGTCGCGGTCGGCGTAGGAAGCGCAGGTGTCCAGGTAAAGATTGGGCGCCTGTTGCGCCGCGCGGATGCCGGCCATCCACTCCGTGCCACCCATGTGCCCCATCACGATCTTTAGGTCGGGGTGTGCCAGCGCCAGTTCCAGGATCTGCGCGGGCAGGCTGTAGGCGACGGCGTTGCCGTGTTCGGGCAGACCCCAGGAATGGATCAGCAGCGGCTTGCGGTAGACACGCTCCAGGAGGGTAAAGATTTCGCGGTTCTCGGGCGCGCTGGCCGCCGCTCGCGAATACTCGCCCTGATACTTGACCCCGACGAACTTGTCGGTCCGCAGATATTTCTCCATCTCGGCCAACGATTGTTCCGGGTAATGCATATTAATGTAAACGTAGCCGTAGAGGCCGGGATGCGGTGCGATGGCCTCCGCTAACTCGGCATTGCCGGCCACCAGGTCATATTGGATAGCCCGGGCCGACATCAGGATCGCCTTTTCCGCATTCCCCCGCTGCATCAAGGCCAGCACATCAGCCGTGCTCAGCGTGAGGATCGGAAAGCCCCACTTGCCGTGATAACAGTGTACGTCGATGCAACGGTCAGTCATATCAGCCATGTTTTTTCAATCTCTCTAATAATCTAAGCGAGTATATGAGTATTCACCGGCACAGTCAACCAATGCGGCGCTTTGACACGCCCCTGTCAGGCTGATATACTGAGACTTATTATAGGCTTAATATAAACTTACAGAAGACCTGTGATGGATGTAAGGGATTCGGAACGAGTACTGGGCCAGGTTAATGAGATGGAGGCCGAGATTGTGGCGCTGGCCCAGGCCCTGATCCGGTTCGACAGCGTCAACGAACCACCCTGGGGCCGTGAGGGCCCATGCCAGGCGTTCATCGCTGACTACATGCGCGGCCTGGGGCTGACCGTCGCTACTTTCACGCCCGACGAAGTGCCGGGGCTCGCCGATCATCCAGCTTACCTGCCCGGACGAGACTACACGGACCGGCCGAATGTGGTTGGCACCCGCGCCGGCCTGGGCGGTGGGCGCTCCCTTCACCTGGCCGCCCACGCCGATGTCGTTCCGGTGGGTGACCTGACCCGCTGGACCGTTGCCCCTTTCGGGGCCGAGATCCGCGCCGGCTACCTCTACGGGCGCGGCGCAGTGGACGACAAGGATGGCCTCGCCAGCCTGCTGACGGCTACACTCGCCCTCCAACGGGCCGGCTTCCGCCTGCGCGGCGACCTGATTCTCAGCAGCTACGTTGATGAAGAGTTCGCGGGCGGCAACGGCTTGCTGGCCATCGTCGAAAAAGGCTTCCGCGGCGACGCCGCCATCAATTGTGACGGATTGGCTTTTGAGCTGTGGGTCGCCAACACTGGCGGCGGTCCTTTCCGCGTCCTGATCCAGAGCCGGGTGGAGGCCGCGCATCCCACCCCCTCCATGCGGCGCGTCCTGGCGGCTTGCCGCACGGCCCTGACCGACCTCAGCCAGACGTGGCAAGCCCGCTACTGGCAGCATCCCTTCTATCCGGCCGGCACACCCTGGATCTTCCGCCAGGAGCCGATCGAACTTCGCGACTGGGCCGATGGGCTGCCGGGCTGGAACTGGCTCAGCCACGGCCCGGCCTACGGTCTGAGCGGGTACGCCACCACCCTGCCCGGCCAGGAGCGCACCGACTCCAAGGCCGAGGTGGCTGAAGCCGTCGCCCGTGCCTACGCAGCGGCCGGCGCGCCGGATGTTTATCCCCCGCGCGCCGAATGGGTCTACCGCTTCATGGATCCGTGCGAGGTGGCCCCCGGCGCGCCTATCGTCCAGACATTGGGCCAGGCCTACGCAGCCGCCTGCGGCCGGCCGGCTCGGGTCACCGGCGGCCCGCGCTCGGACCTGTACATGTTGGCCCGGCACGGCGGCCTGCCGGCGGTGGGCTTTGGCGTCGGCGACGTGCTGCACGGCCCCGGCTCCGCCCATGAGCCGGATGAGCGCATCGACATCTGCAACGAGTTGATCCCGTACGTGAAGACCCTGGCGCTCGCGATCCTAGATTGGTGCGGCTACGCTTAAGCAGGAGTGGTCATGCAACCGGATCGGTTTCTGCCCGTTGAAGTGGTCTTCATGCCGGCCTGGTGGCATAAACACTACGGCCTGCGCTTCGACCAAGCCTTCTATCTAGACAAGGACACGCGCCTGCGCAACGACCAGACCATGAACCAGGCGTTGCGCGAGCGCTTTGGGGGGATGGGTCTAGGCGAGAACGGGCCGGCGCCTCGGCCCATCATCGGCTCGCGGCATGTGGCCGGCGGCTTCGTCATGCCGGCGCTGATGGGCTGCCAGATCGAGTTCAACCCCGATATCGCCCCGGGCGTCCTGCATGCCAACCTGAGCGACGAGCAGGTGCTGGCCCTGGAAGTGCCGGACGTCGCCAACACCTGGCCCATGAACGTCCTGCTCGCCCAGATGGACGAGCTCCAGGCTGAGTTCGGCGCCGTGGTGGGCGACTTCGACCTGGATGGCGTGCTCAACCTGGCTTTCTCGCTGCGCGGCCAGCAGATCTTCCTGGACTTTCAGGAGAACCCGGCCCTGGCGCGGCGCCTGCTGGACGTATGTGCGCGTGCCATGCTGGCCGTGGCCGAACTCGTCAAGCCGCGCACCGGCACGGTGGCCGTGGCCACCAACCGCATGATCACGCACGTCGACCCGGCCATGTTCCTGCATAGCAACTGCACTGTGCAGATGATCTCGCCCCGGGCCTATGAAGCCTTCCTGCTCGCGCCCGAGCTGTACCTGGCCCAACACCTGACGCCGTTTGGCATCCATCACTGCGGCGTCAACATGCACCTCTACCTCGAGCACTATGCCCGCGTGCCGTCCATCTACTACGACGTCGGCTGGGGCTCAGACGTGGCCGCCTGCCGGCGGGCGCTGCCGGAGCCGTTCTTCAGCCTGCGCCTCAGCCCGGTGCGAATGTTGAACGCCACGCCGGCCGAGATCGCGGCCGACGTCGAGGGCCTGCTGCGCAACTGCCCGAACCTGGAGCGCGCTGGCGTGTGCGCCATCAACCTGGACGCCCGCACCCCGGACGCCAACGTCTGGTCTATGTTCGAGGTCATCCAGCGCTACCGCCGCTACGGCGCCTGAGGCGCACCCCCAATCTCCTATCCGTCCACCTGCTGGAGGCAACCATGAAGATCCGCGCCCTGAAGTACCGCGCCGAACACTACGGCAACCAGTGGTTCGACGACATCGAGGACCGCTGGGAGTACGACCAGTTCCTGGCCGACCCGCGCTGGCGCCAGGGCTGGATCAGCTTCGACAGCGTCCTGCACAACTCCGCCGACGACCGCGTCTACCTGGGCATCACGTCCTTCGACGCCGACATCTTCCGTGCCTACGACCGGCGGACCGAGCAGTTCCTGGACCTGGGCTACAGCCGCATCGCACACCCGCAGGACGCCAAGTTCCACCGCTCGCTGGTCCGCTGGGAAAAAGACGGCTGCCTGTACGGGGCTATCGCCCTGCTGCACGACGTCGACCGTTACTGGGATGCGCCCGGCGGCGCCATCGTCCGTTATGACCCGGCCACCGGCGCGCTGGAGAAGATCGGCATCCCACTGCCGCACATCTACATCCAGAGCATCTGTCTGGACCAGGCGCGCGGCGTGCTCTACGGCCAGTCCTTCACGCCTGAACGGCTTTTCAGCTTCGACCTGGCCACGCGCACGGCGAAGGACCTGGGGCCGATCAGCAGCGGGATGGTGATGGCCCAGGGCGAGAACGTGGAGCTGGACCACCACGACTGCGTCTGGTTCGGCTGGCACGTCACGCGCGCCTGGCAGAACGCCTCCGGCGTGGACGGCCACCGCCTGGGCAAGTACGACCCGCGCCAGGGCCGCATCCAGTATCTGGACGCGGGCCTGCCCCGGCCCGACGGGGCCTACGGCTACGCCAAGGTCGAGGGCCTGTTCAACCTGGGCGCCGGCCGTCTGTACGCCAGCGGCGCCAATGGCTCGATCTACCGCGTGGACACCGAGACCGGCCAGGGCCGCTACCTGGGCACGCCCATCGCCGATCGGCCGAGCCGGCTGACGACGCTGCGCCTGGCCCCGGACGGTCTGGCCTACGGCGTCACTGGCCGAGCCGGCCGCTGCGAGGTGATCCGCTTCGACCCGCACACCGAGCAGTACACGCTGCTGGGGCCTGTAGCGGACGGCGCCGAGGCATGTTGGCAGGTGCACGACGTGAGCATCACACCAGAGGGCGTCCTGTACGCGGGTGAGAACGACCACCCGCACCGCAGCGGCTACCTGTGGGAGATCACGCTTTAGCGAGGTGACGTCAGCCTATGGATTTCCTCTTCACCCTCCAGGTCGATTGCGAGTCGACGCAGCGCACCATCGCTAACCCAGGCCTGGGCGAACGCGCCGTACGCGGCCTGGGCGAGGTCCTGGCCCAGACCGGGATGAAGGCCACCTTCGTCGTCATCCCGCCGGACATCCAGGCGCACGCCGCCGTCTATCGGGAGCTGGCCGCCCAGGGTCACGAGATCGGGCTGCATACCCATCCGGCCGAGCAGGGCTACCAGGAATTCCTGGGGGTCTACAGCTACGAGGACCAGCTCCGCATCATCGGCGAGGGCGCCGACCTCTTCGCTCAACATTTCGGCTACCGACCCTTGGCGTTCACGCCCGGCTACTGCTCGGCCAACGACCACACCTACCCGGCCCTGGAGGCGCTGGGCTTCCGGCACGGCAGCGTGTCCCTGCCCACCCGCAACTTGCCGCAGTGCGCGTGCGTGTGGGGCAGCTCGCCGCAGGACGCCCACTACGCCCACCGCTACAATCGGGTCCTGGCCGGGGACGTGGACTTCGTGGACGTACCCTTCACTGTGGACGTCGACTCGCGCCTGTGGGGCGGCGCCCATCCGCAGGACCTGCGCATCGAGCTGGTGGACGCCAAGAACCACTGGTACACCCTCCACAAGAGCGTCCAGCGCCAGCTGGCCCTCGGGGAGAAGTTGCCCGTGCGATACCTCAAGGCCTTCACGCACAACGTTTTCGACTACGCCGATCCGCGCGACTTCCGCCGCGAAACGCTAGTGGGCGTGATTGCGGCTGCCCGTCAGATCTGCGAACAGGCCGGCGCCCGCCTGCTGCCGGCCACCACCGCCGATATCGCCGCGGCGTTCCGGGCCTGCGTGCCCCGGCTGACCGCTGAGCCGCCGCTCAGCCTGGACGCGCGCGGCCGGGCGGGGTGGACGGCGTCCCCCAAACCGCAGGAGAGCCACCATGCTGATTGACGGGTATTGCGTGCTGGGGGTGGACCGCGAATACGATCTGACCACCTCGGCGCTGCTGCGCGCTATGGACCAGGTCGGCGTGGAGCGGGCCGTGATCGCGCCGGTGGATCGCTGGCTGGCCGTGGACAACGGCGCCGGCAATGACTTCATTTTGCAGGCCGCCGCCGACTCCCGGCGCTTCATCCCGGCTTGTTCGATAAACCCCTGGTACGGCGAGGCCGGTCTGGTCGAGTTGCGCCGCGCTGTGGCAGCCGGGGCCCGGATGCTGATCCTGCACCCGTTCGTGCAGGGCTACCTGGCCAATGACGAACTGGTTTGGCCGGCGCTGGAGGCGGCCCAGGCCGCCCGGATCCCGGTCTACATCCACACCGGACCGCCCGGTAACGCCTCGCCCTGGCAGCTGGTGGACCTGGCCGAACGTTTCCCGGGCGTGGACCTGATCATGGGCCACTGCGGCGCCACTGACTTCTGGTATGACGTGAACGACGCGGTCTTAGCCGCCCCCAATCTGTACATCGAGGCATCCCTCGGGCGGCCGTTCTCCTTCGCTCCGCGCTTAGCCGTGGTCGGCCGCGCGCGCGGGATCATGGGCTCGTTCGCGCCCAACAACGAGTTCGTCTTTGAGTGGGATCAGATGCGCCAGGCGCTCACGCCCGAGGACTTTCCATTAGTTTGCGGCGCCAACCTGCGCCGGCTGCTGGCGAAGCGAGGTCCCCTATGATCGTGGATTGCCATACCCACTGGGGCACCGTGTGGACCGAGCGCGACGGCGACGACCCGGCCGGCTGGCTGGCGGTCTTGGATCAGCACGGCGTGGACAAGGCCTTCCTGTTCGGCCTGGATAACCTGATCCGGCTGGACCTATGCCAGGCCGATAACGACCGGCTGGCCCGGCTGGCGGCGGCCGGCTGATCCCGTTCGGCACTGCCTGGCCCCAAGCCGGCCAGGCCGGCGTGGCCGAAGTCCAGCGCTGCGTTGAAGGACTGGGGATGCAGGGGCTCAAGTTCCACCCGTGGCTGCAGGGCTTCAGCACCGCCGATCCTGTCTTTGGCGCCATGTGCGGGCTGGCCGGCGACCTAGGCGTGCCGGTCCTGCTCCACGACGGCACCCCGTGCTACAGCCTGCCCGAGCAGATCGCGGGGCTGGCGCGGCGCTTCCCGCGCACCCGCTTCGTCCTCGGCCACAGCGGCTTGCTCTGGAGTTGGCGCAGCGCGGCCGAGGCGGCGCGCCGGCCGAACGTCTGGTTCTGTCTGTGCGGCCCGCACATGCGCGCCATCGAGTTCCTATGCCAGCGCGTGGATCCGGAGCGTCTCGTGTGGGGGTCCGATTTCGGCTTCGGTTTCGCGGACCCGATCCGCTATCGTCTGGCGGTGCTGCGCCAGGCGCGGATCGACGACGCGTTGCGCGAGCGCATCCTGGGCGTCAACCCCTTCCGCCTGCTGGATACAGCGGCCTGAGCCCGGCCGCTGTCCTCGGCGGCTAACCGACGGCAGTGGGCTGCGTCTCGAAAAGCGCGGCCGACAAGACGGCGCGCGAAGGCTGCAGATAGCCGGAGAGCAGCAGGGCGGCGGCGCCGATTGCCACAGCTTCTTGGCCGAGTTCGGCCGCCACGATCTCCGTCGCCCGCCACGGGATCTCGAAGGCATGGCGCGCTGCCACCGCCTTGATGGTGTCCAAGAAGACGGCCGGCGTCTGGGCGACCACACCACCCAGGATAACGCGCTCGGGGTTGAAAAAGTTGATCAGGTTGGCTACGCCGATGCCGATATAGGTCGCAGCCTCATGCAGAACTTCCAGCACCGTCGGGTCACCGGCATGGGCCGCCAGGAGGACCTCTGGCCTGGTTAGCGCTTCGACCGAATGATCCAGCCGGGCGACCAATGTCTCAGCCCGACCAGCCCGCGCCAGGGCCTTCAGGCGCTCCAAGATGGCTTGCGTGGAGGCCAGCGCCTCCAGGCAGCCCCGCTTGCCGCACACGCACACCGGCCCGTCAGCGGCCAGCGTCATGTGCCCAATCTCGCCGGCGCTGCCGTTGCTGCCCCAATAGAGTTCACCGTCTACGATAAGTCCCGCTTTGATGCCGGAACCGATATGCAGGAAGACCAGATCCTCCCGGCCTCGCCCGGCCCCGTACCACTTCTCGCCTAGCGCGGCCGCATTGGCCCGGTTGACGACGTAGACATCCAGTGAGAGCCGCTCCCGGATCTGGCGTACGAGGTCCAGGTTGACCCACTCCATGCGCTCAGCCAAAATAACCACCCGCTGCTGATAATCATAGATACCCGGGATGCCGATACCGATGCCCACCAAGTGCTGGGGGAAATCCGCGCGCACCTGCTCCACGATCTGGCTCAGCACCTGCATAAACGTCCCCACCTGATGATCCGGCAGCGGCTCGACGTAGCTGCGTAATGGCGTTGCATCCAACTCAGTCACCACCGCCTGACACTCGTTCTGCCGGACCTCCACCCCCAAGGCGACGGCTGACGCCGTGTTGAACTCGTACAGGATAGGCCGACGTCCCCGACGCTGCGTGCGCGGGCCAACCTCGCGGACCAAGTTGTGGTTTTCCAGCTCGGCGATAAGGCGCGAGGCTGTTGCCTTGGTCAGATTCGTGTGGCGTGCAATATCGGCCCGCGACAGCGCTCCGCGACTGCGCAGCAGGTGCAGGACGCGGAGCTCGTTGATAGCCGGATTAGCGGGTTTGGGGGCACCCAGGAGCCGGGCAGCAAAGTTGTCGTCGGTGTTCATCGTGTGGTCTGTTTACCTGGGCTGGGCTTCGGATTGCGGCGGGACTTCTCGAGATGGCTGCAAAAGCGCCTTGCGTACTCCGAGTCATATGATATAATCAGAAAACAAATTCACAAACAATTCGAGCTTTTTCGTCCATAATCGGCATAAATTTTGATATTTGCACAGTAACCACAATATATTTTACACTTAAATAAACTAATTCGACTGAGGACCCCTGAAATGCGGATAGTCGCCCGTGAAGTGTTGTCGGGTCAGGTAACAGCGGTTAATTTCGACCACGATAACGCACGCAGCGAACCGACCGACAGTATACCACACGAACATTTGTGCATAAGCCCGGGCTGGGTTGACGTTCAGGTGAACGGCTTCGCCGGGTACGACCTGAATTCTGCGCAACTCATTCCCGAACATGTGGCGGGTCTGGTCCATCGCTTGGCGACCGAAGGGATAGCAGCGGTTTTCCCGACGGTCATCACCGCCTCCAGCGAGCACATTACCGCCTGCCTGCGCACTATTGCAACAGCCTGTGAAATCTATCCTGAGGTGCGCGCAGCCGTACCGGGTATCCATCTGGAGGGCCCTTATCTGTCGCCGCGTGATGGTACCCGCGGCGTCCATCCGGTCCAGCATATTCACGCCCCAAATTGGGACGAATTCTGCCGCTGGCAGGAGGCCGCTGGCGGTCGGATCCGCCTGACCACCCTAGCGCCGGAGCAGCCTGGCTCCGCGCCCTTCATCGAGCGCCTGGTGCGCTCAGGCGTAACCGTCGCCATCGGGCATTCGGAGGCCAATACGACTGACCTGGCCTCCGCCGTTGACGCCGGCGCGCGGCTGTCCACGCATCTGGGCAATGGCATCGCGCTGACCATCCGGCGGCACCCCAACCCGATCTGGGATCAACTGGCCGACGACCGGCTGTACGCCAGCTTGATCGGCGACGGCTTTCATCTACCGCCCAACACCATGCGCGTTTTCCTGCGGGCGAAAGGCGTAGAGCGTTGTCTGCTGACGAGCGACGCTGTCGCGTTGGCGCGCCAGGCGCCTGGCGTTTACGACAGCCCGGTCGGCGGCCGGGTGGAGTTGCACCCCTCGGGCCGCCTCACCCAGTATGGCAGCGAGCATTTGGCCGGCTCAGCCAGTTCATTGAAGGACGGCGTGGAGAACGCGGTCCGCCTGGCCGGCTGCACGCTGGCCCAAGCCATCGCGATGGCGACCGTGACGCCCCGGCGCGTCTCACCGACGCCGCTTCTGGACAGCACGACCATCTTCCAGTGGGCACCGGACCAGCACAAAGCGACCATCCTGGCCACGCTCGTGGCCGGCCGCGTCGTCTATCGAGCCGCCGAGTTGCAGACATTCCTAAGAGAGGCTGGACCATGACTGCTGTCCTGCAAGTCGCCATGTTCGATCGTCTTGAAGTGGAAGTCTACCCTGATAACGCCGCGTTGGGCCAGGCCGCGGCTGAACGGGCAATGGCTTTGCTCCGCGAGGCGCTGGCGGAACGCGGCCAGGCCAACGTAATTCTGGCCACCGGCAACTCACAGTTGACTTTCTACGCGGCGCTGCGCGAGGGGCCCGACCTGGACTGGGGGCGGGTCCGCCTGTTCCACATGGATGAGTATAGGGGGATACGCGCCGACCACCCGGCCAGCTTCCGGCGCTACCTGCACGAGAAGATCGTGGACGTCGTTCGGCCGGCGGCCTTTTTCGGGGTGGAGGGCGATGCCCCCAACGCCGAGCAGGAGTGCCGGCGCTACGAGGCGCTGCTACGCGCTAACCCGGCCGACCTGTGCTGTCTCGGCATCGGCGAAAATGGCCACCTGGCGTTCAACGATCCGCCCTTCGCGGACTTCGCCGACCCGGCCTGGGTCAGGGTCGTCAGGCTGGACGAGGCCAGCCGACGGCAGCAGGTGGGCGAAGGCCACTTTGCCACGCTCGCCGACGTGCCCACCCAAGCCATCACTCTGACCATCCCGGCTCTGTTGGCGGCGCGACAGGTGCTGGCCATCGTTCCGGAAAAGCGCAAGGCGCTGGCGGTTAAAACGGCTCTATTGGGGCCAGTGTCCGCTGCCTGCCCGGCCTCCATCTTGCGCACTGCCGCGCACGCTCGCCTGTATCTAGATGCGGAGTCTTTTTCGCTGGTTGGCGAGCCCAAGCTCTGACGCTACCGTGATGCATTACCAGGAGATCTACCTACAACCGGTAGAAGTGAGCAGCGCGGGCTTATTGGACTTCCCAGTCCTGGTGGCGCTCCAGGCCCCCGGTCTACGCAGCGTCGCGCTGGGCGGCCACGTCCAACAACCGGATGGGGCCGATCTCTGCTTCACGTTGCCCGGCGCTGACCAACGCTTGCCGCACTACCTGGAAGCTTACGATCCGACGGCCGGCATGCTGCGCGCCTGGGTGCGCCTTCCCCGCTTGGCCGTCGACGCCGAGACCGTCCTGCACTTGCGCTATGGCGGTGCCGCCCGTCCACCGACGCCCGGCGACGATCCGGCGATGAGCCTGACCCTGCACAACCCGGCTACGCCATCCCGGCCGGCCCCAGATCTAGTCCTGGAAGACAAACTGACCGTCGAAGCCTGGGTGCACACCGACGATTTCTACCCGGAAGCCTTGCAGCCGCTGGTCTCCCAGTGGGCGCCGCCCCTGGCGTTTGGGGCCTGCGCCGCCTACGACGCCGGGACCACGGACGGCCTGGCAGCGTTTGCCTACTTTGGCGCAGTCTTCGACGGCCGCTACGTGTATTTCGCTCCGCAACACTACCAGGACCGCACCGCCCACGGCATCGTCCTGCGCTACGACACTCACGCCGACTTCAAAGACCCGGCCAGCTATGCCGCCTACGACGCCGGCCGCACTGACGGTCTGAACACCCAAGGCTACTATGGCGCGGCCTGTGACGGCCGCTACGTGTACTTCGTGCCCCGGCAGGATTCGGTCAGCTACCACAGCCGGGTGCTGCGCTATGACACCCACGGCGACTTCAAGGCTGCCAGCAGCTGGGAGGCCTATGATGTGGGCGAACGCCAATCACATCAGGGTGCCGCCTTCGACGGCCGCTACCTGTATTTCTCGCCTGGCTTCCACGGCGACCCGCGGCGCGAGGACCAGTTCAGCACCCGGATGATCCGCTTCGACACGCAGGCGGGCTTCAAGGACCCGGCCAGTTGGCGGGTGTTCGACGCCAGTGCGGCGACCGGCCAAGCGCTGGGCTGCTTCGACGGCGCCGCCTTCGACGGCCGATACATCTACTTTGCGCCCCTCAACGCTGGCCGGGCGTTGCGTCACGACACGCGCGGCGACTTTGGGGACCCCGCCAGCTGGCAGTCGTTCGAGGCCGGCCTGCAGATGTGTGTGGGCATCGTCTTTGACGGCACGTACTTGTACTACGTGCCTTACGCCCATAGCACGGTGGTGCGCTTCGACACGCGCGGCGGCTTCACCGATCTGGCCAACTGGAGCCGGTACGAGGCCGCCGGGACCGACGGGCTCAACACCGGCGGATTCGACGGCGGGTTCTTCGACGGTCGCTTCGTGTACTTTGTGCCGTTTGTGAGCCCGCTCGGGGAGGCCCGGCCGGCTGGGCGCAGGCCGTACACGTTCCACACCAACCTGTTGCGCTACGACACCGCCGACGCCTTCGATGACCCGCGCAGTTGGAGCGCCCACGCCGCCGAACACACCGACGGCCTCAAGACCGTCGGCTACAACGCCGGCGCTTTCGATGGCCGCTACTTCTACCTGGCCCCGTGGCAGGATGGTACGCCGCCGGAACCCATGCACGGCCGCATCCTGCGCTATGACACCCTCGGGGCGCATGGCACATTCAGCCTGCGCTACGGTGACTACGGCCACAATGGCGGTCTGTGCGCGGCTGTTCTTGGTCCGACCTTCATCGTCAACACCCTCGCCGGCCCGCGCAGCGTGGCGGCCCGCCGCACGCTCACCCCTGGCTGGCATCACCTGGCCGGCGTCTACACCGGCCGTGTCCTGAAGCTCTTCATCGACGGCGCGCTGGCTGCGCAGCGGTCGGCTTCCGGAACCCTGGTCAACTGCCGCGCCCCGCTAACCTTGGGCGCCTTCGAGACAGGCGCCGCCCGCTTCCGCGGCCATCTGGCGTTGGTGCGCGTCGCCAGCGTCGCCCGCTCCGACGATTGGATCAGAGCCGCTTACTGGAATCTGGCCCGCCCGAGCGCCTTCGCGCGCGCCGGACCGGAAGTGACTCCGGGCTAGAGGTAAACACGCCCGACCACATTCTCAACCACACCCAATTGATTGCGCGAACGGGTCTATCCCTGGGAGGCAGGTCGATATGCAAATTCATGAGGTTCCTTTTCTGGCCATGGGTGGCGTGTATGAGCAAGATGACCTGGAGGCCGTCCAGCGGGTGACGGCAGCGGCCTTGGGCGAGAGCGGCAACTTCTTCCCTCAGCCGGAAGAGGGCGAGTTTCAGAAACAACTTGCCGCGCATGAGGGCGCTCGCCAGGCCGTGGCCACCAACTCCTGCGGCACAGCCCTGGACTGCTGCATGATGGCCCTGGGCATCGGGCCTGGCGACGAGGTCATCACCACGCCCCTGACCTTCGTGTGCACGGCGGGCACCGCCGTGGCTCGCGGCGCCCGCGTAGTCTTCGCCGACGTGGACCCGGTTACGCTCAACCTGGACCCCGCCCGCGTGCGCGAGCGCCTGACCGAGCGGACGCGCGCCATCATCCCCGTGCACTTCACCGGGCTGGCCTGCGACATCGACGCTTTCGACAAGATCACGCGCGAGACGGGCGTGCCCGTTATCTACGACGCCGCGCACGCCGTCGGCACTCGGTATCGCGGCCAGCCCATCGGCGGGCGCGGTCAGGCCGCCTGCTACAGCTTCCAGAGCAACAAGAACATGACGTGCCTGGGCGAGGGCGGCGCCGTCACCACCGACGACGAGGCCTTCGGCGAGAAGGTCCGCCAGCTCAAGACGTTTGGGTACGTGTACGGCGGGCCGACCCTGCGCGTGGCCAGCATCGGCTTCAACTATCGCATGAACAAACCCCAGTATGCGGTCGGCTTGACGCAGCTGGCCAAGGTGGACCGCATCATCCGGGACCGCCAGGTCCGCATGGCGCGGCTGAATGAACTGCTGGCCGGCGTGGACGAACTCATCCTGCCGGTTGGGCACGGGCCGGAGCACGGCAGTCATCTCCACGTAGTGCGGCTGGACACGGACCGGGTACCCTTCTCCACAGCCGAGTTCCTGGCGCATCTGAAGAATCGCTACAAGGTTGGCACCGTCAAGCACTACCCCGCCGTCTGGACCTGGGAGGCTTTCCAGCAGTTGGGCTACACCGACGAGGGCTGCCCCAACGCGGCCAAGGCCTGCGAGCAGGTGTTCTCCACGCCCGTCTTCCCGCGCACCTCAGACGATGACCTGCAATACGTGGCCTGGGCGCTCAAGCAAACCCTGGCCGATCTGCGCCGCTGACCTGGAGAGGCTCCCATGACTGAATTGAGCTGGTTGTTGGTCGGGACTGGAGATATCGCCCGCAAGCGCGTGGCGCCGGCGCTGGCCGGAGTGACAGGCTCGCACCTGGTCGGCGTGTGCGATCCGCGCCAAGAAGCGGCCCAGGCCCTGGCCGCCGAGTATGGCGGCGTGCCGGTCTTTGGTGATCTAGCGACGGCCCTGCGCGAATCGCCGGCCGCTGCCGTCTACCTGGCGACGCCGATCCACCTCCACGCTCCCCAGGCGGTGCAGGCGCTGGAGGCCGGCCGCCACGTACTGGTGGAAAAACCGCTCGGCCTAGACAGCCGTGAGTGCGCGGCCGTGGTGGCGGCGGCGGCGCGCACCGACCGCACGGCTGGCTGCGCTTACTTCCGGCGCCTAACACCCCGTTACCGGCACGCCCAGGCCATGCTGACCGCCGGCGAGTTCGGCCGGCTGGTTTTGGCGCGCCTGGTCTACCACTCCTGGTTCGACCCCGCGCGGGACGACCCGAAACACTGGCGCGTGGTCCGGGCCCGGTCCGGCGGCGGGCCGCTCAGTGATATGGGCTCGCACATGTTCGACGTCCTGATCGGTCTGCTCGGCCGGCCGGTCAGCGTCTACGCGCGCTGCGCCAACCTGGTCCACGCCTGGGATGTGGAAGACACAGCCAGCGTTCTGATGACGATGCGGGATGGCGTTCAGGTGACGGCCTCGCTGAGCTGGTGCGCCAAAGCCTGGCGCCATGAGTTCGAGATCGTGGGGACCGAGGCCAAGCTAGACTGGCTGCCGTACGATTCCGGGCCGATCACCAAGACCGTCGGCCGGCAAACGGAGAGTCTGGATCTGCCCTCGCACGAAAATGTCCACTGGCCGCTGGTGGAGGACTTCGTGGAGGCCGTGGCGGCCGGGCGTCCGCCGGCCTGCCCTTTGGCCGAAGCCGCCCAGACCACCCAACTGCTGGACGCCATCTACCAATCGGCGGCTGAAGACCGGGTCATCCAGCTGAGCGCCAAAGAAAGCCAGCAATGAGGTTCCCCCTCCGGCCCGAAAACGATTTTGCCGAGTACATCCGGACGTACTATCGCGAGTGCCGCTATCGTTTCGAGCGGATCGAGGCCATCGCCGGCAAGTGGATGTTCCGCGATCTGGCGCCGGGTATGAGCGATTTCGATACGCGCTTCATCGTCCGCGACGGCATGACGGCCGACGACTGGTGTCGTATGTCGATGGCCATCGGCGAGGCGCATCTGGCCCTCTGTGCACGGGTGCCGGCCTGGGCGCGCAACCTGGAACACCTGCCCGGCGTCAACCTGACCTGGTCCGAGCTGACGGCCGAACGCAGTTACTACCCCGAATTCCAACAGTGGACCTACTACCACACCGAGCACCCGGCACAGATCAGCGCCGCGCTTGAGCACTTCGCCCGGCGCCCGTGGGATGTCAAGGACGAATACTTTCACCTGAAGAAGTTCTGTCTGTACTATGGCCGCTATGACCGAACGATTGACCCGGCCGTGAATCTAGGCGTGCACGCCGTCAAGTATCCGCTGCACAGCCGCCTGATGCACTACTTCAACCCGCCCGTCCTGTCAGCCGTCTGCCTGTTGGAGCGCCAGAACCTGGCCGGCAAACTAGACGCCTTCGAATGGGCGGCCCGGCTATTCCCGGAACTGCGTTGCTGGGAAATGGTGGACGAGATCCTGCACGGGGGATATGAGACCCCGCGCTGGTACAGCGAGCCGCATCTGACCGAACTGGAGGACGCCCTAGAAGAGGCCCTGGGCGCTATCGCCGCGCGGCTGCGCGGGGTAATCACGCTGGTGCCGGCGGAGGCCGGATTGGAGATCGCGGCCTGGAAGCGGGCGCTGCCGAAGGCGCCCATCGACCCGGCCCTGGTCATCTTCGACAACGCCAAGTTCGCGCGGCTGATGAAGGGTCGGCTGTGGTTCTACCTGCACGCCCCGGCTCACTTCGACACCGCCTGGCTGTTCCAGAACGAGCTGCGCCGCATCGGCCAAAACTTCTTTCGCACGCCGTTTCAGATGTTCTGGCAGATCAGGACCGGCGAGTCGGTCGACAACCCGGCCAACATCCTAGACGCTCTGCGGGGCGGCCTGCTGACCGAGGCCGAGGTCGAGGCGACACGCGAATTCGACCGCATCACCGCCCGGCCCTATGAGGCAGCCACGGCGCGGGACCGGGCTGCCGCCATCGTAGCCGTCTTCGACGACTTCTTCCGGGCGCTGTTCAAGATCAGCCAGGCCGTGTGACGCCGCCTCGATAAATCTCCTGCTAGACTACTTGGAGATGGCAAAGAAATGGCCGCTCACTACCAATGGCACTGCGTCAGCCCTCACGCGGCCTTCCCGCCGCGCGATGGGGCCGGCGCGCTGGTATATCAGGACCGAATGTGGCTCATCGGCGGGTGGAACCCGCACGACAAGGCCGCTTATCCGCGCATCTGCGTCAACGATGTCTGGAGCTCATCCGACGGCGCGCAGTGGACGTTGGTCAAGCCCAACACGTTCAAGGACCAGACGTTTGACCCCGAAGTCGATTGGGAAGGACGGCACACCGCCGGCCACGTCGTGTTCCAGGACAAAATGTGGATCGTGGGCGGAGACGTCAACCAGGGCCATTACCACTTCGACGTATGGAATTCGAACAACGGCCGGACGTGGAGGCGGATCGACAAGCGCGTGCCGTGGGGTCCGCGGGCGCTGCAGCACACGCTGACATTCAAGGACCGGATCTGGGTCATGGGCGGGCAGACGCTGCCGCAATTCGAGTCAGTGCCGGGAGAATATGTCGTCTACAACGACATCTGGAATTCGCCCGACGGCCGGGCGTGGGAAAAGGTGCAGACCCGCGGTCGGATCTGGTCGCCCCGCGGGATGATCGGCGGCAATGTCGTATTCAAGGACCGTATGTGGATTCTCGGCGGCGGCATCTATGAGACAGCCAATACGGAGGACGAAAAAGGTGACTGGCAGGTGCTCAACGACGTCTGGAGTTCCGAGGACGGCGTGACCTGGCATCGTCATCTGGAGAAAGCCCCCTGGAAACCGCGGATCTATCACAACGTGGCGGTGTTTGATGGGCGAATGTGGCTGATGGAAGGCTTCGGCCCTGGGAACATGAATGACGTGTGGCACTCGACGGACGGCGAGCACTGGCAGGAACTGCCTCAGACTCCCTGGGCGCCGCGCCATGCCGGCAGCCTCTTCGTTTACGACGACGCGCTGTGGGTCGTCGCGGGAAACAACATGGAAAGCGATGTCTGGAGATTGCAGAGAACCTGATGAATGACGGAGGGCGCCGGCCGTGGCGGGGAGATCACCGGGCCGGGGCACCCCGCCAGCTTCCTGGAGTCGACTGATGAAAAGCAACTCCCTCCACCGCCCGCCCGATTGGGACACGCGCGAATGGCGCAATGTCAGTTGGAGCCTGCTCGCCCGCACCACCTCGTCCGGCCGCAACCTGGCCGTGCTGGTGCAGCGCTTTGAGCCGGGCGGCGCCTTCGCCGAGCACGCCCACGACCTGGAGCAGTTCTTCTTCGTCACCCAGGGCGAGCTGGAGATGACCATCGGCGGCCGGAGCGCCGTCTACCGCGCCGGCGACTTCGTCGCCGTCGAGCGCAACGAGCCGCACGCCGGCCGCAATCTATCGACTGGCATCGCTGAACTGCTCGTCCTGGATTATTGGCCGCCCGACAGCCAGAACAGGATCGGCCTGGAATGATCCGTATCCCGCACTCCCGTCCCGAGAGCGCCGGGGACCGCGCCCTGCTGGTCGTCGTGGACAGCCGCGGCGCTTACGCCGACCGCGCCATCGTGGACGAGACGGTCCTGATCCCGCTGCGCCACTTCGGCTTTCCGTATCGCCGGCACGACCTGGCGGCCGGCCCGCTGACCCGCGAACTGCTGGCCGGCTGCGCGGCCGTGGTCCTGGCGCAGGACCGTTTGGGCGGCGCGCTTTCTCCGGGGGAGGGCGCGCTGCTGGCCGCCGCCGTCGCCGAACTGGGGCTGGGCCTGGTCAACTTCGACGGTGGCGACCTGAGCCGCTATCCGCCGGAGGTGCTCGGCTTGCTTGGGCTCCAGGTGGATCGGCGGCCGGCGGCCTCCGACCGGCTGCTGTTCCCGCGCAACGATCACTTCATCACCTGGACTCAGCCGGGCAGTCAGGACGTGCGCCTGAAACGCCCGGTCACGGTCGCGCCGATCACGCGCCTCGGGCGCCACGCCGTCGAACTGGCCCAGGCCGTGCTGGGCAAGGAGCAGTTGATCTTCGCCCGACATCACGTCCCTGGCAACGCCTATGAGCCCGGCCAGCTCCCAGTCGTGGTCGCCGGGAAGGCCGGTCACGGCCGGGTGGTCCAGTTCGCGTTCAGCCCACGCTTGTGGCACCGCGAATTCTTCGGGCACGCGCTTGGGCTGGACGGCCTGTTTTGGCGCGCCATCGTCTGGGCCGCGCGCAAACCCTTCGCCGCGACGATGATGCCGCCGTACGTCACCATCCGCGTGGACGATGCGCGCGGCCGGCACGACTTCGGCTACGTGGAGGTCATGAACCGGCACGGCCAGCACCCCCTGGTTTCGTGCTTCGTAGACGAAACGCCCGCCGAATTGGCCCCGGCGATGCGGGCCCTGAGGCAGGGCGGCCAGGTGGACTGGGATGCGCACGCCCTCGACTACTATCGGCTCATCCCTTTTGACTTCGGCGTCGGCGAGTACAGCGACGCGCAGCTGGCCGAGAGCTTCGGGCGCGTGGACGCGTGGTACGCGGGCCTGGGCGTGCCGCCCCCACGCACTGCGTATTTTCACTGGGGCGAGATCGGCCGGCGGGCCCTGCCATATCTCAAGGCGCGCGGCCGGACCTATGTGTATTGCCCGTATCAACTGGGCCAGCCCAAGTGGGAGCGGGTCTTTCCAGACTGGTGGCCCTATGGCCTGAACAGCCTGTTCTATGACTACCACCCGGAGGACCCGGACTTCTACAATGTGGGCGGCGGCCTGCCGCGCCACCTGATGGAGTCGGACGTGCTGGCAGGCTGCACGGTCTGGGGCGGCGAAAGCCCGCGCAATGATCCGGCGAAAGCCGCGCAGCGCGCCGCCCTGGCTGTACGCCTGGCGCTCGACAGCGGCTTTTTCGCCGAGGTGACGACCCACGAGCAGAAACTGGCCGTGCTGGGTCTGGACGAGATCGACCGCTGGCTGGGCCTGCTGGAGGGCGAGGTCGCCCGCTACCCGCTCCGGCGCGTGGGCCATGAACTGGCCGCCGACTACACCAAAGCGCGCGACGAGGTCTGGATCACGGTCGCCGAGTGTCCCGCTGGACGGCCGCTGCGCGTCACCCTCGCCGGCCGCGCGACCGTGTCACTGGAGGTGGCCGTCTTCGAGACCGAGGGCGATGAGGTCCGGCAGCGCTGGGCGCCGCTTCCGGCCTTCGACGGCGCGTGGACGGCCACGCTCTGAGCGGCGCCCACGGCCTCAGAACAGGCGCCGGCCGGTCAACCAGCCCACCCCCAGGAGGACGCCGCCCAGGACGAAGACGGCGACGAAAGTCAGAGGCAGCCCGGCTTTGAGCAGATCGCGCGTAGAGTAGGCCCCGGCTGAATAGGAGGTCAGGTTGATGGCGGCCTGGGCCGGCAACGCGAAGGCCAGGTTGGCGGCGAAGATCGCCGGCGCCGTGAACGCCCACGCCTCTAACCCCAGGCCCTGGGCCATGGCGATCAGAAGCGGGATCAGAATGGCAGCCGCGGCGGTATTGCTGGAGAAGAGCAAGCGCAGGACGCTCACGCCCGCGCCCAGCACAAACAGCCGCGCGATTGGGGCCATCTGGCTCAAGGGGCCGAGCAATTGCCAGGTGAGCCAGGCCGCGCCGCCGGTGCGGTAGAACATGACGCCGGCGGCCAGGCCGCCAGCCAGCACCAGCAGCGTCCCCCAGGGCGTCTCGCGTTGCGCCACCGACCAGGGCAGCAGATCCAGTCCGGGCAGAAAGACGACCAGCGCCGCCGCCAGGCCGACCGTCTCAAGCGTGAGGGTGACGCGCCCGGCCGTCAGCGCGCTGACGGCCGGGGCCGCGCTCCACAGCGCCAGCATCAGCCCGAGGATCATTAGCACCTGCTTCTCCTGGCGCCGCAGCGGCCCGGGGCGGGTGGCCTGCGCCGCGTCCAGTTGAATGGCCTCAGCCACGGCCGCGGGCTGAAATGGAAACAGCCGCAACAGGATGAGCCAGGCCGCGGGCACGAGCAGCGCCACCATCGGCGCTCCCAGAACAAGCCAATCCAGGAACGTCACCTCGATCCCGGCCAGTTCCTTCAGATAGCCGATCGCCAAAGGGTTGGACCCAGCCCCCGCCGGTGTGCCCAGGGTGCCGATCATCGGCCCCCAGCTCGTCGCGATCAGCAACGCCCGGGCGAAGTGGGCCTCGTCGCGTGCCCGGGGACGACCGGGCGGCATAATACCAAGAGCCATCGCCAGCAAAACAGTCACGGCGCCCAACCCGGTGATCGCCATTGACAGGCCGGCGCCGACGGCCAGCACCAGCAGGATCAGGACAGCGGGACGCCCGCGCGCCAGAACAATCACAGCGTGGCCCACGCGCCGGCTGAGGCCCACGTGTACGAAGGCCGCTGACAAGAGCAACAGGCTCAAGAAGAACAGAATCAGGGGATGCCCCAGCCCGTGGCTCGTCACCGCGCCCAAGTCGGCCACACCCAAAGCCGGAAACAGAAGGAAGATCGCCAGCGCCGTGACCGCTAGCGGCACCGGCTCCAGGATCCACATCAACAAACTCCAGGCCACTATCGCCAGGCTGGCCCGCCCAGCTGGCGTGAGCTCGAGGAGTACTCCGCCTGCACCTGGAAGCGCTGGCAAAGGCAGATATAGCAGGGCGGCTGCAACCCCCAAGCTAACCAGAAGTCCCAACCAGCGCCGGATGCTCATAGGAGCCTCTCTTAGTTGATTTTGAGAATAACGAATAGATTTGTTGTCTTTATAAACTTTATTATCCAATTATACGCTGTTGACAGCAAGAAAACGTATGCTATCATTCGATTATCCGTCAATTAAATTCAACAAAACAACTATATAGTATTTTATGTCGCCCAAGCGGCGCTTTTTGTCGGGAAGTCCATGCACCCAGAGCAGCCCGCCGATCGAGGTCCATCCGCGTCACGCGGCCCACGTCTGACCGACCACAAGGGACCAACTGCCCGGGATGTGGCCCGTCTGGCTGGTGTTTCAGCCAGCACCGTCTCGCGCGTCCTGAACGATTCCGGGACCACCTTGATCAGCCCCAGCACCTGCGAGCGTGTCCGCGCCGCCGCCGCTGAACTCGGCTACTCGCCCCACCCATTGGCGCGCGCGCTGCGTGGCAAGCACACTCAGTTGATTGGCCTCATCGCCCGCGAGATCGAGGATCCGTTCTTCGCCCATTTCATCTCTACCCTCAGCACCCAAGCCCGCGCCCTCGGCTATCAAATCGTGCTCGGCCACGCCCAGAGCGACCCGAGCCAGGCACTGCAGATGACGGCCGTGCTGGACGCGCGCCACTGCGACGGCGTCCTGCTGCTGGGCGACCTGCGCGATGACGGCGCGGCGACCGAGGAAATCCTCCGCCAGCGCCGGGCCGTTCTGGCCCTGTGCCGTGGCCAGTCGCCCGGCCCCATCCCCACGATCAACACCGACAACCGCCACGGGATGCGGCTGCTGCTCGACCACCTGTACACCCTTGGCCACCGGCGGCTGGCGTTCATCAACGGCGGCTGGCTGGGCGATATCCACGAACGGCGCGAAGCCTTCCTGGAGTACAGCCAGCTCTCCGGGCTCGAGGTCACGCCGGATGATATCCGCACCGACAGCAACAACCTAGATGGCGGCTATCGCGCACTCGTCGAACTGATGCAGGCGCCGCGGCGGCCCACGGCCGTGCTCGCGTCCGACGACGTCATGGCCCTGGGCGCCCTCAAGGCCGCACTCGATCTCGGCCTGCGCGTGCCCGCCGACATTTCCATCACAGGCTTTGATGACATTGAAATGGCGCGCTTCACCAGCCCGGCCCTGACGACGGTCCGCCAGCCCGTGGAGGCGATGAGCCGGCAGGCTCTCGCCTGGTTGATGCGCCTGATTCAAGGCGAACTCCCGTCCGAGGCCGAGCAGGCCGCGACGGTGCCACCCGCGTTGGTGATACGTCAATCCACCGGCCCGGCGCCGCGCTAGCAGGCCGGGCGCAGGCAGAGCGAGGTTCCATGATCCAAGTTGGCTTGCTCGGCGCTGGCTTTATCGGGGCGACACATGCCGCCGCCTTCGCGCGGCTGGAAGGCGTGCAGCTGGCGGCGGTGGCCGACGCCAACCGCGCCGCCGCCGATCAGCTGGCCGCCCGGCATGGGGCGCGTGCCTGTTACACCATCGCCGAGGTGCTCGAGGACCCAGAGATTACGGCCGTCAGCATTTGTCTGCCCACCTTTTTGCACGCCGCCACCGTTGTCGCCGCGGCCGAACACGGCAAGCACCTGTTGTGTGAAAAACCGCTGGCCCTCAGCCTGGACGACGTGGACCGCATGCAGGCCGCCGTCGAAAAGGCTGGCGTCAAGGCCATGGTCGCCCAGGTGATCCGCTTCTGGCCGGAGTACGTGCGCATCCGCGAGGCGCTGGCCGATGGCCGGTTGGGCGCGGCGCGCCTGGCCACCGGCACCCGGCTGGCGTCGCCGCCCACGTGGGGAGAGTGGTTCAAAGACCCGGCCAAGAGCGGCGGCGCATTGTTCGACCTGCACATCCACGACCTCGATTTCGTCTACTCTCTGTTCGGCCAGCCGCAGACGGTCTATGCCGTGGGCGGGCGCGGCCCGGCCGGTGGCTGGGACCATGTGATCACCAACCTGGACTACGGCGATCACCAGGCCGTGTTGGAGGCCAGCTACGCTTTCCCGCCCGGCTTCCCGTTCCAGATGTCTTTCCGATTGACGGGCGAGGCCGGCTGCGTGGATTTCCTGTTCGGCGGCGTGGCCCAGGTAGACCAGCGGTCGGCGGCCCAGACCAACCTGGTGCTTTACCGGCGCGGCGCAGCGCCTGAGTTCCTCACGCCGCCGGCCGAAGACGGCTACCAGGCCGAGATCCGCTACTTCTGTGCCTGCCTGGCGGAAGACCGGGCGCCCGCCGTCGCCACGCTGGCCCAGGCGCGCGAGGTGCTCACCATCGCCCTGGCGGCGAAACAATCGCTGGAAACCGGTGCGGTCGTCCGGCTCTAGCCGGGTGCCGCTCATCAGTATTGGAGGCCCTAATGGGAAAACTGGCTCTCACGGGGGGGCAGCCGCTCCGCACGGCACCCTTCCCTGCCTGGCCGGTCTGGGATGACCGCGAGGTTGAAGCCGTGACCGGCGTGGTCCAGAGCGGCAAGTGGTTCCGCTTCGCGTATGCCACTGGCGTCGAACTCAACGAGCCCACGTCCGGCCCGATGTCCAAGGCTGTTGAGTTCGCGCACTCGTTCGCGGCCTTTCACGGGGCCAAGTACGGTGTCTGCACCGCCAACGGCACCGGCTCGCTGGAGATGCTGTTCAAGGCCATCGGCCTGCGCCCGGGCGAGGAGGTGATCGTCCCGGCCTACACCTACGTGGCCAGCGCCACGGCCGTGCTGCACGCCCAGGGAGTGCCGGTGTTCGTGGACGTCGAGCCGGACACGTATCTGATGGACATGGACAAGGTCGAGGCCGCCATCACGGAGCGCACCCGGGCCATTGAGCCTGTGCATTTCGGCGGGCAGGCGGTGGACATGGACCGGCTGCTGGCCATCGCCCAGAAGCATAACCTGAAAGTGATCGAGGACGACGCCCACGCCCACGGGTCCGAATGGCGCGGCCAGAAACTGGGTGCGCTGGGGACGGCCGGCTCCTTCAGCTTCCAGCTCTCCAAGAACATGACCGCTGGCGAAGGCGGCATCATCATCACCAACGACTTCGACATCGCCGAATTGTGCGAGTCCTACCTGTGGTCCGGGCGCAAGAAAGGCCGGCCGTGGTACGAGTTCCACCGCCTCGGCTGGAACTACCGCATCACGGAGTTCCAGGCCGCGTTGCTGCTGGTGCAGCTGACGCGGCTGGAGGCGCAGAACGCCCGGCGCATGGAGAACGCCCGTTATCTGGCCCAGTTGCTGGGCGAGATCGACGGGCTGCAGACCCAGCGCTGGGACGAGCGCGCCAACAAGCACAGCTGGCACATCTTCATGATCCGCTATGACCCGGAGCGCTTCGACGGCGTCCCGCGCGCCCGTTTCCTGGAGGCGCTCAGCGCCGAGGGCATCCCCTGTTTCACGGGCTACACCTTCCCGCTCTACGCCAACCCGATGTTCGTCAATAAGGATTTCCTGAGCCACGGCGCCCCGGTCTCGCCAATCTATAAGGACATCGACTTCACGGCCTACCAGGAAAAGTGCCCGGTCACGGAGCGGGCCTGCTACCACGAGTCGATCTGGCTCGAGCATCGTCTGCTGCTCGGGACACGCCAAGATATGGAGGCCATCGCGGCCGGGTTCCGCAAGGTCAAAGAGAACCTGGCCGAGATCAAGGCCCACTGACCGGCCCTAGGACGCACCCCCATGCCGCTGCTGCCGTCGCCGGAAATCCGCCCCGAGGCCATCGCCGCTGGTCTGGCCGGCCTGGGCGTGCGCCCCGGCGACGCACTGCTCGTACACAGCGCATTGTCCAGCCTGGGCCACGTGGCCGGCGGCGCCGAGGCCCTGGTCCACGCCCTGCTGGACCTTCTGGGATCGGCCGGCACGCTGGCGGCACCGACGCTGCCGGACCTCACGCAGCCTTTCTCGGTGGAGACGTCGCCGTCTACGGTCGGCCGGATGTCCGAGGTCGTGCGGGTGTGGCCGGGCGCCTGGCGCAGCCAGCACCCCACGCACGCCGTCGCCGCCGTCGGCGCCCGGGCCGCCTTCCTCACCAACGGCCACGAGCGCGGCCTACCCTGCGGCCCGGACAGCCCCTATGGCCGCCTGGGCCAGATCCGGGGATGGGTGCTGTTGCTCGGCGTGGACCAGGACCGCAACACCACCTGGCACACCGCCGAGACCATCGCCGACGTGCCATACCTGCGCACGCTGACGGTCCCGGTGCTTCAATCCGACGGGTCGATCCGGGAAGTGGCGCTGCCCAAATCGCCCTGGGGCCACCGCGAGTTCATCCGCTGGGACCGACCGCTGCGCGAGGCCGGCCTGCTCCGCCTGAGCCGGGTCGGCGCCGCCGCCGCGCGCCTGATGCGCGCCGATGAGCTGATCGCGTTTGGCCTCGAGCAGTTGCGCGCCGATCCGGCCGCTTTCCTGTGTGCGAAGCCGCGCTGCGTTTTCTGCCGATGGGCGCGGGCCAGCCTCCAGACCGGCGCGGACCAGCCCGGCGACTGGGCCGAGGCCGCGCGCCGCTGGGGATGCGGCGCCCCGACCTGCGAGGTGTGCAGTGTTTAGCGCACCGCGCGTGTGCCTGCCCCTGCCTGCGGCGGATGCGCCGCCGCCTTACACAGCAGAGCAACTGCGCGGCTGGGAGGTCCAGGCCGGGGAGTTGGCCCAGTCGGACCTGGCCGCCCTGACGGAGGCTGGACAGGCGCGTCTGCGCGCGGCGTTGCAGGACGCGGGCCTGGGCGTCGCCGCCATCCGCGCCAGCGGTGCGGACACGCTGGCGGAGGCCTTCGCCCAGGCGCGCGCCTGGGCGGCCGAATACGTGGTGACGCCAGCGCCGGCTGGCGAGGACGCCGCCACCTGGTTAAGTCAAGCGGCCAGCCTGGCCGAGGCGCACGCTGTCCCCTTGCTGGTGGAGAACGGCCCCGCCACCCTGGCCGACACCGGCCAGCACTTCGCGGCGCTCTTGCGGCGCGCGCCGGCCGACTGGATCGGCGCCGCCTTCGACCCGGCCGGGTTTACCGCCCTACGCGAGCACGCCTTCCTCACCGCCTGGATGCCAGGCGCGCTCAAGACGCGGCTCCGCCTGCTGCGCGTCGCGGACGCCACCTTTGAAACCGGCGCACCAGCCCGGCTCAACCATGGCAACGCCGAGGTGAAAGAACTCGTCTCGGCCCTGCTGGCCCGGGGGTTCGACGGCCTTTTTGCGCTCCGCCCCCTAGGTCCCACCGCGAGCGAGGTGGAGACGGCCGTCGCCGACTTCCACGCGCTGTTGGCCGAACTGGGCGCACGGGAGGCGCCTCCGCCGTCAGCCCGGCCGCCTGAACATCTGGAACGCTCAAACCCATCTACGGCGGCGCCCCTGGACACGGCGTCCGCCCCTCTCGATCCGAAAGGAGAACGGCCATGACTAACTGGAGAACCATCGGCAAACCGAAGGATGTCGCCATCACAGACAGCTACGCCACCGGCGACGCGGTCGAACTGAAGGTGCCCTACTCCTTCAACGGCAGCCGCCTCGGGTTGGAGGAGGGCGAGGCGGTGCTGCGCGCACTGCAGCAGGACTCGTTGACTATGGGGCCGGAGGTGCGCAACCTGCAGTCCGAGTTTGCCGAGTACGTCGGCGCCAAGCACGCCTTCGCCACCCAAAGCTGCACTTCGGCCCTGCATCTGGCCACCGCGCTGCTCCATCTTCAGCCCGGCGACGAGGTCATCACCACCCCAATCACGTTTATCGCTACTTCCCTGCCGCTGTTGAAGAAGGACTGCGTGCCGGTCTTCGCGGATGTGGACCCGCGCACGGTGAACATCGACCCGGCCAGCGTGGCGCAGAAGATCACGCCCAAGACCAAGGCGATTTACGTCGTCAGCTACGGCGGCCATCCCGTGGACATGGATCCGATCATGGAGCTGGCGCGCCAGCACAGGCTGGCGGTCGTGGAGGATGCGGCCCACTCGCCCGGCGCCGAGTACAAGGGCCGGCGGATCGGATCCATCGCCGACATCACCTGCTTCAGCTTCCACTCGCTGAAGAACATGACCACCGGCGAGGGCGGCATGCTCACCACGAACAACGACCAGTTCGCGGAAGAGTGCCCGCTGCTGCGCACGATGGGCGTCAAGAGCTACGAGAACCAAGCCGATTACTGGCTGCCCTATCACTACGATGTCGTCACCATCGGCGGCGAGTTCGGCCACCACTATCGTATGGACGAAATGCGCGCCGCGATCGGCCGCGTGCAGCTGCGCAAGCTGGACGCCCTGAATGCCGAACGGGCGGCCATCGGCGAGTACCTCAGCCGCGGCTTCGCGCAGATCGAGGGCTGCACGCCGCCCTACGTCGCGCCGGACTGCCAGCCCACCTGGTATCTGTACACGCTGCATGTGGACTTCAAGGGCCTGGGCGTCAACCGGGACACCTTTATCCGCTACCTGTACCGGGAAGGCGGCGTCCAGCCCGTGCAGCACTACCTGCCCAACTACCTGTTCACCATCTACAAGGAGCGCGGCTACAAACCCGGCCTGTGCCCGGTGGCCGAGGACGTGTTCTTCAACCGGATCATCAACCTGCCCATGCATCCGCGCCTGACGCGCAAAGACTGCGACGCGATGCTGGAGGGCGTGGCCCTGGCAATCAAGAAGGCCAAGCTCGGACACAACGGACACAACTGAGCCGCGCACGAGTCGGCGCCCCCCTTTAGTGCAGCGACCGGCGGGCCGGGGCTTTCTCCCGGCCCTGGTCTGCCGGCCGCTCACGCTCAATGGGACACAATGACGACTGACGCCTGGCAAGAACAAGCAAGCCGCGGAAACGGCTGCCTGCTGGTGGTGGCGGACACGGGCGTGCCCGAGCAGGCCGCGCACCTGGAGCTCGCCTTCTTCACCGCCCTGCAGCACTGTGGCCTCCCCTACCAGGTCCTCGACCTGGCCCAGGAGCGGTTGACGCCCGCACGCCTGGACGCCAGCCGGGCCGTGCTGCTGGCCCAGGCCCACCTCGGCCCGCGCCTGACCCCGGCCGACGCCGACGGGCTGGTGGCCGCCGTCCGGGCCGGCCTCGGATTGGTCTGCTTCGACGGCCACCTGGCCGAGTATCCGGCCCCGCTGCGCGAGCTGTTCGGCCTGGCCGGCGAGGCGCGCACCTTGCTGCGCAACCGCGTCCGCCTCGGCCGGGACGATCACTTCATCACCGCCACCCGCGAGCGCGGCGAGACGGTCTTTTTCTCGCAGCCGGCCGAGGTCTGCCGCGTGGACGGCCCGGGCTTCGGCGCATCGGAGGAGGCCCTGCTCCTCACCGACGATCAGTGGCCGGCCCTCGTGGCCCGCGCCTATGGCCGCGGCCGCGTGGTGGTCTGGGCCCTCAGCCCGCTGGTATGGACCCCGGCCGTGCTTGGCCACGCCATGGGGCTGGACGACCTGTTCTGGAAGGGCCTCGTCTGGGCCGCGCGCAAGCCGTTCGTCATGCGCGCTATGCCGCCCTTCGTAACCTATCTGGAGGACGACGGCAGCTCGGCCTACAACCACTTCCGCTACCTGGACGTCTTCAACGACCACGGCTACCTCCCGCACGTCGAGCTGCACCTCCGGGATATCGACAAAGTCATGCACGATGTGCGCGGGCAGGACTCGCAGGCGATGAAGGCCAAGGCCGACGCCGGTCTGGCCGAGTTCGGCGCGCACGCCTTCACCTACGACCACCACATCTACTTCGACCACGCCGCGCGCCAGCCCTACCCGGACGCGGTGGTGGCCGAGAACTTCCGTGAGCTGGACGAAAAGTTCAGGACTTGGGGCCTGAAGCTCAGCCGCTTCTCCAACCCGCACTTCGGCGAGGTGGGCTTTAACGCCCTGCCCTACCAGCGTGAGCGCGGCGTGGAGTTCTCCGGCGCCCTGTTGCCCTTCGGCGTAGCCTGGTTTGCGGCCGACCCCGCCGACAAGGAGCTGCATCTGGCGCCCTACGGCCGCAGCGGCTTTGTGTTCGACTATATGCCCGGCCATCCGGAGTTCTTCGGCGTCAACGCGCTGATTATGCCGCGCCAGATGACGGGCGTGCCGATGGTGGCCTCTGAGTTCCTGTGGAACTACACCATCTTCTGGGACGAGCGCCCGCAGGGCAACGACCTGGAAGGCGCCGCCAACCAGGCCCTGGCCCAGATGCGCCTCGGGCTGGACAGCCTGTTCTTCGGCGAGTTGTACACGCACGAGCAGCGCATCGCGGTCTTGTCCATGCGCGAGCTGGACGAAATTCTGACTCTGATCGACCGCGGCCTGGCCAAGCACTGCTACGTCCACCGCCCTTACGAGTACATCGCTGAGTACGCACGCAGCAAGGTGGAATCGCGCCTGACGGCCGTGGCCGTTGACGCCGGCGGGACCGTCACTGCCGATCTGGCCGGCCGCACCACCCTGACCACCAACCTGTATCTATTCACCGAGCAGGAGGGCGAAATCCACCAGCGCTTCGTGGACGTGCCGCCCTTCTCCGGGAGTGTGAGGGTCACATGTTGATCAAAGCGCTCGCCTGGCCAGAGGCCCAGTCCACGGGCAATGGTTGCCTGGGCGTGGTGGTGGACTCGACTGCGCCCGCCGGCTGGCCGGCCGTGGGCGAGACGATCTTCGCGGCCCTGCAGCATTTCGGCCTGCCCTACCGCGTGCTGGACCTGGGCCAGGCGCGCCTGACGCCCGAGGCGCTCGGCACGCTGCCGGCCCTGGTGCTGGCCCAGGCCGGCCTGGGCGACCGCCTGAGCGAGACCGAAGCCGGTTACGTGCGCGACGCGGTGCGGGCTGGCCTGGGTCTGGTCTGCTTCGACGGTGGTCTGGCTGCCTACCCCGCCGCCTTGCGCGAAGTGCTCGGAGTCGCCGGCCGGGCCATCGCCGTCAACCGGGACTGCGTCCGGCTGGCGCGCGATGACCACTTCATCACGGCTACACGCGAACGCGGCGAAACCGTCGTCTTTAGCCAGCCCGTGGCCGTGTGCCGCGTGGACGGGCCAGGCTTCGGCGCGCCGGAGGACGTCCTGCTGGTCACCGCCGACCAGTGGCCGGCGCTCGTCGCCCGCCCCTACGGTCGCGGCCGCGTCGTGGCCTGGACACTGGCCGTCGACGTCTGGCGCCAAACGCACCTCGGCCACGCCATGGGGCTGGATGACCTGTTCTGGAAGGGCCTGGTCTGGGCAGCGCGCAAACCATTCGTGATGCGCGCCATGCCGCCGTTCGTCACCTTCGTGCTCGACGACGCCAGCTCGTCTTACAACCATTTCCGCTACCTGGACGTCTTCAACGACCACGGCTACCTCCCGCATGTCGGCGTGTACCTGAACGACGTAGACAAGGTCATGCACGACGTCAAGGGCCAGGGCTCGCAGGCGCTCAAGGCCAAAGCCGATGCCGGCCTGATCACGGTGGCCGCACACGGCTTTGCCTACGACCACCAGATTTTTTACGACCACGCCAACCGCCGCGCCTGGCCGGATGCGGTGGTGGCCGAAAACTTCCGCCGCTACGACGAGACTTTCAGAGCCTGGGGGCTCCAACCCAGCCGTTCGCTCAACGCCCACTTTGGCGAGATCGGCCTGAACGCCCTGCCCTATCTGCGCGAACGCGGGATTGAGTTCCTGGCCACCACCATGCCGCACGGCCAGGCCTGGTTTGAGCCGGAAGCCACGCGGCGTCCGTGGACCGACCCGGCCCCCTACCACAACATCGGCTTCGTCTTCGACACCCAGCCCGGCGCGCCGGAGTTCTTCGTAGCCACCGCCCGGCTCAAGCCGCGCCAGATGACCGGCGCGCCCCTGATCGCCGTGGACTTCCTGTGGGGCCACACCATCTTCTGGGACGAGCACCCGGCCGGCAACCACCTGGAGGGCGCCGCGTACCAGGCCCTGGCCCAGATGCGCCAAGGCCTGGACAGCCTGTTCTATGGCGAACTGATGACGCACGAGCAGCGCCTCGCAGTGCTGTCCATGCGCGAACTGGACGAGGTGTTGACCCTGATCGACCGCGGCCTGGCCAAACACCGCTATACCCACCGCACCTACGAGTACATCGGCGAATACGCCCGCTGTCTCGCCAACTCGCGCCTGACCGCCGTGGCCGTGGACGCCGGCGGGGCCGTCACCGCCGACTTGGCCGGCCAGGCCACACTGACCACCAGCCTGTCTCTGTTCACTGAACAGGACGGCCAGATCCACCAGCGCTTTGTGGACGCGCCGCCCTTCACCGGCAGCGTGCGTGTGACCGCCTGAGTCAGAGGATGACGATGCTGAAGGGCCTCAATTACTGGGCCTTCCCTCCCGCCGCCGACGGGGCGCCTTGTGATCCCGTGGAGGCTCTGCGCCAGGCGCGCGCCCTGGGCTTTGACTGCTTCGAGCTCACGGTCGAGGCGCAGGGCCTGATTTCGCTGACCACCACGCCGGCCGAGGTCGAACGCGTGCGCCGCGAGGCCGCCGCGCAGGGGCTGCGCCTGATTACGCTGGCCTCCGGGTTGGCCTGGGGCGCGTCGCCCACCCACCCCGATCCCGCCGTGCGGGACCAGGCGGTCCGCAACTACGAGAAGGTGCTGGAGATCGCGGCCGGCCTGGGCGTCGAGACGATCCTGTACATCCCGGGCATGGTCTCGGCCGTGTTCGTGCCCGAGTTCGCGCCGCAGCCCTACGACCGCGTGGAGGCCTGGGCGCGCGAAGCGCTGGCGCGCCTGCTGCCCACAGCCGAGCGGCTGGGCGTGAAGATCGGGGTCGAGAACGTCTGGAATCGTTTCCTGCTCAGCCCGCTGGAGATGCGCGCCTTCATCGACTCGTTCGCCTCGCCCTGGGTCGGCGCCTACTTCGACGTCGGCAACGTCATGCTCTATGGGCATCCCGAGCACTGGATCGACATCCTGGGGCCGCGCCTGCTGGCCGTGCACCTGAAGGACTTCCGCGTGGCGGTGGGTAACCTGGACGGTTTTGTGGACCTGCTGGCCGGCGACGTGGACTTCGCGGCCGTGCTGCGCGCCTGCGCGCGGGTCGGCTACGCCGGCCCGTTCACGGCCGAGATCGTCCCGGGCCGCGTCGGCGCCGCGGAGAAGGCCGCCGCCGCCCTGCGCACGATTGAGCAATGCTGGGGAAGCTGAGGCATGCCTGAACAAGCGCCGCTGAAACGTCTGACCGCCCTCGCCATTGCCGCCCATCCGGACGACATCGAGTTCATGATGGCCGGCACGCTGCTGCGCCTGAAGGACGCCGGCGTCGAGATCCACATGTGGAACCTGGCCAACGGCAGCTGCGGCACCGCCGTCCACGATCGGGACGAGATCGTGCGCCTGCGCGCCGAGGAGGCCCGCGCCTCGGCCCGTGAAGCCGGCGCCACGGTCCATCCGGCCATCACCGACGACTTGAGTATCTTCTACACGCCGGACCTGCTGGCTCGCGTGGCGGCCGTGATCCGCGCCGTCCGGCCCGACCTCATCTTTACCCACTCGCCCCAGGATTACATGGAGGACCACACCAACACCTGTCGGCTGGTGGTCACTGCGGCCTTCGCCCGCGGCATGCGCAACTACCCCGCCGAGCCCGCGGCTCCGGCGTGGGGCGGCGACGTGGCGCTGTACCACGCGCTGCCGCACGGCCTGCGCGACGGGCTGCGCCGCGTCATCCAGCCGGAGAGCTATGTGGACGTCGGCGCGGTGCTCGCGCGCAAGCGCGCCATGCTCAGCCGGCACGAGACCCAGAAGACCTGGCTCGACGTCAGCCAGGGAATGGACTCCTACCTGCACGAGATGGAGGCCATGTGCCGCCAGGTGGGCCGCCTGAGCAGATCTTTCGAATACGCCGAGGGCTGGCGCCGGCACTCGCACCTGGGCTTCAGCGCCGCCGACGTCGACCCGCTGGGCGCCCTGCTCGGGCCTGCTTACTGGATCGACCCGAACTATGCGCGCGGCCTGGAGGCCGGGCCGGCGTCCTGACCGAACACTCGCACTCACCGGAGGGAGGACAACGATGGCTCGCCCAATCAGCAAAGTTGCGCCCGGTTGGTGGGATTACACCACTCTGGACCCGGCGCTCATCGCCGACGCCGCCCGGCTGGAGGAGAAGGATCTGGGGCAGTTGGCGCGACCCGGCTTCCAGATATCGTTCTACGACACCCTGGAGGACTTCTACCTGGCGGAGGCCCTGGAATACATCTCCGCCTGGCGGCAGGCTCGGCCCGGCGCGCCGGCCGGCATCTGCGGGCCGATCGGCCCCACCGAGCAGCTGCCGCTGGTCGCCCGCATCGTCAATGCCCTGGGTCTCAAGCTGCACGACGCCCACTTCTGGGGCATGGACGAATGGGTGGAAGATGGTCGGCCGGTGCCCGTCAGCCATCCGCTCTCCTTCGCCAAGGCCGACCTGGACCTGTGCTTCCGGCGCATCGACCCGGCCCTGCGCATGCCGGACGCGCACCTGCACTTCCCTACCGGCGACCTGGCGGCCTATAGCGCCAGCTATGACTCCATCCGCTGCGTCGTCATGCAGGGCGGCCAGGGCGAGGTGAAGCACTGGGCCTTCAACGATCCGCCGCAGCGCGCGGGCGCGTATCAGGACGCGCCCCCCACGCCAGCGGAGTATCGCCAGCTCAAGGCCCGCGTCGTGGACCTGCACCCCATGACGGTCATCCAGAACGCCCGCACCTCCGGTGGCGGCAATGTGTCGATGGTCCCAACGCAGGCGGCTTCGGTGGGGCCGGTGGAGACCTGGAAAGCGGAGAAGGTCTCCATCTGGCACGCCGGCATGCACGACAACCCGTTCGGCATGCGCCTGACCACGCTGATGATCTCCAAGCGCCTGCCGGACAGCGCTGTACCCATGTCACTGCTGGCGGACCATCCTAACGTCCACTTCCACTTCTACCGGCCGGCCCTCGGCAAAGTGGAAGCGGAAATGCACTGAGCGAGGTTCCGGTGAGACTGATCGACATCGGCGGGGCGCTGGAACAGCATTTGTGGGCGGTGGACGGCAACCCCTTCCCGCTGGTGGAGGTGGCCGAACTGCCAACCCTGCCGTTCCTGCCCTACCCGGTGTACGCGCAGACGCTCTTCACGCCGATGCAGGCCTCCACCTACCTGGAGACCGCCGCGCACATGGACCCAGAGCGGATCAAGGTCGACGCGCTGCCGCTGGAGCGCCTGATCACCGAGGCCGTAGTGCTCCAGATCCCGCTGGGCGCCGGCGAGCACATCACCGGCGCCGGTGTACGCGCGGCGCTGCAGGCGGTCGGCGAGACGCTCCGGCCCGGCGACAGCCTGCTGATCGGCACCGGCTGGGACGCGCACTGGCACGCGCCGGATTTCCTGCGCGACCCACCGCATTTCACCGGCGAAGCCATCGATTGGATCCTGGCCCAATCCGTGGGCTTGCTCGGCTGCGACTCACCCTTATGGGACGGTCGGTATGACCCGCAGCACTTCTTCCCGCGCTTCTTCCAGTCCGAGACGCTGCTGCTGGCCCCGCTCGTCAATCTGTCCGCCATCAGCCGGCCGCGCGTCCAGCTGATCACCCTGCCCCTCAAAGTGCGGGGCGTCTGCGCGGCTCCGTGCCGCGCCATCGTCATGGAAGCTTGAGGTCCAGGATGCCCTCCAAGGTTCTGTCCGCCGAGAAGGCTGTGGGTCTGATCCCCGACGGGGCCACCCTCGCCACCGGCGGTTTCGTCGGCATCGGCCACCCGGAAGCCTTGAGCGCGGCCCTGGAAAAGCGCTACCTGGCCACCGGCCAACCGCGCGACCTGACCTTGGTATACGCCGCCGGCCAGGGCGACGGCCGCGAGCGGGGCCTGAACCACCTGGCCCATCCCGGCCTGGTCCGGCGCGTGGTCGGCGGGCACTGGAACCTGGCGCCCTGGCTGGGGCAGCTGGCCCTGGCCGGCGCCATCGAAGCCTACAACCTGCCGCAAGGTGTGATCACGCACCTGTATCGGGACATCGCTGCCGGCAAGCCCGGCACGCTTACCCACATCGGCCTGCACACATTCGTAGACCCGCGCCGGGGCGGCGGCAAACTGAACGCGCGCACGACCGAGGACCTGGTGGAAGTGGTGCGCCTGGCCGGACGCGAATGGCTGTTCTACCACGCCTTCCCGATCCAGGCGGGGCTGGTGCGCGGCACGACGGCGGACGAGCACGGCAACCTGCGCCTGGAGCGCGAGGCGTTGACCCTGGAAAGCCTCTCCATCGCCCAGGCCGTGCGCAACTCCGGCGGGCTCGTCCTGGCACAGGTGGAGCAGATTGTGCCGGTCGGCAGCCTGAACCCCAAGGACGTCCACATCCCGGGCATCCTGGTCGATGCCGTCGTGGTCGCCGACCCCGGCCAGCACTGGCAGACCTTCGGCGAGCAGTTCAATCCCGGCTATGTGGCGCCGCCTTCAGGCTCTCCCCTGGACCTGCCGGCCATGCCGCTCGATGAGCGCAAGATCGTGGCGCGGCGGGCCGCTCAGGAACTGCGGCCGGGTTCGATCGTCAACCTGGGCATCGGGTTGCCGGAGGGGGTCGCGCGGGTCGCCCATGAGGAAGGAGTGCTATCGCAGATCGTCATGACAGTGGAGGCCGGCGCCATCGGCGGCCTGCCGGTCGGCGGGCTGTCCTTTGGCGCAGCCCTGCACCCCGAAGCGATCGTGGACCAGCCCTACCAGTTCGACTTCTACGACGGCGGCGGGTTGGACCTGGCCTTCCTGGGCTTGGTCCAGGCCGATCGGCACGGCAACGTCAACGTCAGCCGGTTGGGGAACCGTTTGATGGGCGCCGGGGGTTTCATCAACATCTCGCAGACCGCCAAGCACGTCGTCTTCTGCGGCACCTTCACCGCTGGCGAGCGGCGCTACGACCTCGACTCGGCCAACGGCCGGCTGACCATCGCTCAGGAGGGAGCGCATCCGAAATTCGTGGATCAGGTTGAGCATGTGACTTTCAGCGGCGAGTGGGCGCGCCAGCGCGGTCAGAGGGTGCTGTACGTCACCGAGCGGGCTGTCTTCGGCCTGGAGGCGGACGGCCTGGTGCTGCGCGAGGTCGCACCGGGTGTGGACATGGAGCGGGACGTGATCGGCCAGATGGGCTTCCGCCCGGCCATCGCGCCAGGGCTGCGCCCGATGGATCCGCGGCTGTTCCAGCCGGGGGCAATCGGGTTGTCCGACCGCTTCCACGGCTAAGGCAGAGAGGAGGTGCATCCGATCCAAGCAGAGCCCCGAGTTCGCGTCGCAGTTCGTTTATCCGACTCTCTTAGATTACACAGGGCAAGGAGGACGAGGACATGTCTCAGAACCGATTCGGAGTGTCGCGCCGCCAATTTCTGAAGGCGGCGGGTGTGACGGCAGCCGGCAGCGTCCTGGCGGCCTGCACCCCGGCCGCCACCCAGGCCCCGCAGCCCACGGCCGCCCCAGTCGCCGCGCAACTCGAGGGTTCCATTGAAGTCGGCTGCTTCTACACCGAAGGGCCGTGGTTCGATATCCACAAGTCCGTCGGGGACTCCATCATCAAGGATTTCCCGAATGTGCAGATCAAGTACACCGACGCCAACACCGCCACCGACCCGGCGCGTGTCCTGCGCTGGCAGGCCGGCGACCCCCTGGACGTGGATTTCGGCCGCTTCAACAACCAGGCTCCCCCGACCTGGGAGTGGGCCGACAACGACTACCTTTATGACCTGACACCGCACATGCAGGACACCCTGCCCAGCGGCGAGAAGTGGGGCGACACCTTCTTGAGCGCCCTGGACGGGATGGATTACGACCAGCGGGAGGGGAGCAAGACCAAGGGCAAGCGCCTGGGCGTCGCCTTCGAGCTCGTGCTCATGTTGATGCAGTACAACATGCAGATCTTCGAGGATCTGGGTGTCGAGCCGGCCACCAACTGGCCCGATTTCCTCAACCTGTGCGAGACGATCCGGTCCAAGGGCGTCAAGCCGATCTGCGTCTCCGGCCCCACCTTCTACTACACCTGTCACTGGTGGGACCGCCTCATCCAGCGCGTCGTCGGCCAACAAGCCGTGCTCGATGTCACCTACGGCAAAGCCAAGCTGGCGGACAACCCGGGCTTCCTGACCGCGGCCCAGGAGATCCAGAAGCTGATCGACAACGACTGGCTGATGGATGGCTACGAGTCCGCCGACTTCACTGTCTCCCAGGCGATGTTCTTCCAGGGCCAGGCAGCCATGATCCACCAAGGCTCCTGGCTGACCTCCGAGATGAAGGATGCCATTCCGGAGGGATTCCGCCTGGGCGCTTTTGACTTCCCGGCCTACCCGAGCGGCAAAGGTGAACAGAATGCCATGTTCGGCCAGTCGCAGGCGATGCACATCCCCAACCCGGCCAAGTCCACCAGCCACAAAGTCAACGTGGAGCTCGCGGTCGAGTTTCTGAAGCGGCGCACCGCCAAGGACGTCCAGCAAAAGTCGGCCACGGAACAGGCTGTCATCTCACCGATCAAGGGCGTCAGCGCCCCGGCCACCCTGCCGGGCATCGACAAGGTGCTGGCGAACCTCGCCACCGCGCCGTTCATCGTCTACTACTACGGCCACCACTGGGATCAAGCCCTGACCCAGGCCTGGATGGTCCCCACCCAGGCGCTGTTCCTGAAAGAGATCAAGGCCGAGCAGATGATCGAGCAGATCGACAAGAACCTGGAGCAGTATCGGGCGCAGAAGCAGACGTCGTAACGCTCAGAGGACTACACCGCCGCCGGCGTGGCCAGCCGGCCGAACCGGGGAGGGAGGGCAGGGCTCTGCCCTCCCTCCCCAACGGGTGCAACCCTGCTGAAAGGTGAGGTAGCGGCATGTTCCAAAAAGCGCGCCGAAAGCTGATCATCCCGTTTCTGCTGCCGCAGTTCATCCTGTTTACGGTCATCACCCTGGTGCCCATCGTCGCCACAATCGGCTATGCCTTTTCCGACTGGGAAGGCCAGGCGGACACCAACCCCAGCTGGGCCGGCCTTACTCAGTTCGAGGTCATCACTATTGACCCGCTGTTCCTGAACGCGGTCAAGAATTCGTTCTTTCTGCTGCTCGTGGGTGGCGTGCTGGTGTTCATCCCCGCCTTCATGATCGCCTGGGGCCTCAACCAGCCGCTGCGCTTCCGCAAACACTACCGCTTCCTGATCCTGGCGCCGGTGGTTCTCTCGGTGAGCGTGGCCGGCCTGCTGTGGAAATGGATGTACCACCCGATCTTCGGTCTGCTCGGCGGGCTGCTGAAGACGGTCGGTCAGACGCTCGGCCTGGAGCCGCTGGTCAAGGGCGTGATGGGCGACACCAGCACAGCCCTGACCGCCATCATCATCGCCAGCATCTGGCACGGCATCGGCACCTGGGTGCTGCTACTCAGCGCCGGCTTTGAGCGCATCCCGCCCGAGATCCCTGAGTCGGCCAAAATCGACGGCGCCAGCGACTGGCAGGTATTCTGGCTGATCACGGTCCCGCTGATGTGGGAGGTCATCCGCATCCTGCTGGTGCTGTGGGTGATGCAGGCGTTGCAGGCTTTCTCCTTCGTCTTCGTCATGACCGGGCCGGTGGCCGTCGGCGGGCCTCTGAACTCCACCCAGTTGATGGGCACCTTCGTATACCTGATGACCTTTGGCTCCTTCAAGTGGGCCTATGGCATGGCCCTGGCCACCACCATGATGGTGGTGATTTTCGTCCTCAGTACGGTCACCAACCGCGCCCTGCTGCGCGAGACCGTGGAATACTAACCAGCCACCGCCCGAGCTCCCGGAGGCCAGCATGGATACTTCCCTCGCCCCTTCCCCCAACACCCCGCCGCCTCGGCGATCTCGCGGACCCGTGCTGCGCCTCAAGCACCTGATCATCTATGCCCTGCTGACCGCCTGGGTCCTACCCACCCTCTTCGCCTTCGCCTGGGTGATCTCGGTCTCGCTCAAGACCAACCGCGAGTTCATGGGCCGCCCGCCATGGACCTTACCGCTCGAAGCGCAGTGGTCCAACTATCAGAAGGCCTGGGACCGGGGCGTCGGTGCCATGTTTCAGAACAGCCTGCTGATCGCCGCCGTCAGCACCGTGGCCTCCGTCGCCATCGCCTGTCTGGCCGCCTACCCGATCGCGCGCATCCCGTTCCGCTTCAGCCAGGCGCTCATGACCTACTTTCTGATCGGGATCATGATCCCCTATATGCTGACGGCCGTTCCGCTGTACTTTGGCGTGGAGGCTGCCCGCCAGTGGCTGCTGAAGCTGCCCGTGCCCATCACGTTAGACAGCCGCTGGCTGCTTATTCTTCTGTACACCGTGGCCCAACTACCCTTCAACACTTTCGTAATGACCGGCTTCTTCAAAGGCCTGCCCACGGAGCTTGAGGAAGCCGCAGCCATGGACGGTGCCTCGCCCCTGCGCACCTTTTGGCAGATTATGGTCCCGCTGGCCACGCCCGGCATCTCCTCCCTCACTATCCTAGGCTTTCTCTACGGCTGGAACGAGTTCTTCTACGCCCTGATCTTTGTCAGGGATCAGACCCAACGCACCATCCCGCTGGGTTTGTTCTATCTGGATCAGCAGGCGCAATACACGGCTTCCTGGGTGGGCTTGTTCGCCGGCATGTTGATCGCCGCCATTCCGGTACTGATCGTGTTCGCGGTCCTGCAGGATCAGGTCGCCAAGGGCCTGACCGTCGGCGCACTCAAAGGCTAACCGGGACGGAGTTTTCCGATGATCATTGATGCTCACGCCCATGTCGGCCAGGGACGCTTCAAATCCCTCAGCCCGGACGAATTGCTGCGTCAGATGGACACGAACGGCGTAGATCGCGCCGTCCTGTGCCCGGTGGAAGAACAGATCGTCGCCTTCAATCATGAGGGCAACGCCTACATCCTGGAGCAGGTGCGCGGCCACCCGGCGCGCTTTGTGGGGTTCGCGGTGGCCAACCCCTGGTTCGGCCAGGCCGCCGTCCGGGAGCTGGAGTGGGCGTTGGGCGAGGGCCTGCGCGGCCTCAAGCTGCACGCCGTCTATCAGGGCTTCCCGATGAACAACACCATCGTCTACCCGCTGATCGAGGTCGCCGCCCGGCACAAAGTCCCGGTCTACGCCCACTGCGGCTCGGCCCACTTCGGCGAGCCGCTGCGGCTGGTGGAGCTCGCCCGCCGCTACCCCGAGGTAACCTTCCTGATGGGGCACTCATCGTTCAGCGATTTTTGGAACGACCTGCCGCGCTGCCACCAGTTCGCGCCCAATATCCTGTTCGAGACCTCGCGCAACACGCCCGGCAACTTCCAGCAGATCGGCAAGGAGATCGGCACAGACTTCATGGTCTTCGGCTCCAACGCGCCCGAGCATTACTACCACGTAGACATGCCCATGCTGCGCGCGATGTTCCCGGACCCGGCCGACCAGGAGAAGATCTTCCATCGCAACATGGCCCGCGCTCTGGGAGAGCTGACATGATCATCGTCGACGCGCACACCCACCTGGGCAACGATATCTACGCCGGCCAGTGGAGCGCGGCGGCCACCGATGCCGCCGCTGACGAGTACGCGCGCGTCATGCGCGCCGCCGGTGTGGACAAGGGCTTCACGTTCACCATCGCCGGCCTGGTCTCAGACCCGCAGCCCGGCAACGACGAGCTGGCCCGCGCCCGCGCCCGCTACCCGGACCTGATGCTGCCGTGGGGCACGGTGGACCCGTACTGGCCAGAAGCCAAAATCCGCCACGAGATGCGGCGCTGCGTCCAGGAATTGGGCTTTTACGGCTTCAAATTACACCCCTGGCTCCAGGGCTTCTCGCTCACTGTGCCGGGTATGGAGGTGGTGGCCGACGAGTGTGCCGCCCTCAACGTGCCGGTCCTCTTTCACGATGGAACGGCTTTCTACTCCACTGCCCTGCAGGTGGCTTACTTCGCCCGCGCGCACCCGCAGGTGACCGTCCTCTCCGGGCATGGCGGCCTGGCGGAGCTGTGGCCCGACACTATCGCGCCGGCCAAGGAGCTAGCCAACTATTACATCGTCCTGAACGGGCCAGTGCAGCAGGGCATGCAGCAGATCTACGACGAGGTTGGACCGGATAAGCTGATGTTCGGGTCCGACGGTGGTTCGTTCCACCCGGCCACCGTTACCTGGTACCTGGCCCGCACCCAGGCCCTGCGCGCGCCGGCCGAGGACCTCGAGAAGATCCTGGGGCTCAATGCCCTGCGCCTGGTGGGCCTGGCGGTTTGACTTACTCGAAGGAGGTCGATGATGAAGAAAATCAAATGGGGCGTTATTGGCGCGGGCGGGATTGCGCTGCGGCGCACCATCCCCGAGGCGGTTCGCGACGCTCACAACCTTGAGCTGGTCTCGGTAATGGACATCGACCACGATCGGGCCAGAGCCGTCGCCGACAAGTTCGGCGTGCCGCACTCCTGCACCACCGAGGCCGAACTGCTGGCGCAGGACTTGGACGCCGTCTATATCGCCACCCCGCAGAACCAACACGCGCGCCAGACCCTCCAGGCTGCGCAGGCCGGCAAGCACATCCTGTGCGAGAAGCCCATCGCGGTCTCGCTGGCCGAGGTGGACCAGATGGAAACTGCGGTGCAGCGGGCCGGCGTCAAGTTCATGCTTGGCTTCTGCATGCGCTACAACGTCTACAACAAGAAAGCGCGCGAGCTGGTGCAATCCGGTGCCCTCGGCCAGATGGTTATGGGCCGGGCCCAGCTCACCTGCTGGTATCCGCCCATCCCTGGCGCCTGGCGGCAGGATCTCGCTATCAGCCACGGCGGCTCCCTGATCGATATGGGCACGCATGGGCTGGACCTGCTCGAATGGATCCAGGGCACCCGGATCGTGGAGGTGGTCGGCTTCCAGGATCTGCGCACCCACGCTTACCCCACGCGTATCGAGGACACTTCCACCGTCATCGTCCGCTTCGCCAACGGCGCTCACGGCATCATCGACAACTATTTCAATCTGCCGGACGCCGCCGCCCAGAACGCCTTGGAGTTGCACGGCACCAAAGGCTCGCTGCTCGCCACCGGCACCATCGGTCAGGATCCGACCGGCAAGATGTTCACCATCCTTCAGCCGGAGGAGACCGGCTACGACCCCAACCAGGTTCGCGACGTGCCGGTGGACCGTCAGGAGTATCGCTTCCAGGGCATCGGCCTGTACGGGCAGATGGTGGCGATGTTCGCCGATTGCATCCTGGAGGACCGCACCCCGCCGATTTCGCTGGAAGACGGCCGGCATTCGGTCCGCGTAGTGGAGACCATCTATCGCGCGGTGAAGGAGAAGCGTGTCCTGCCGGTTCCAGCGTAGAACACGGTTACAGGCGCGGCTGCGTTCGTTCTGAGCCGGTCTGAGGCCGCGAGCCGCGTCCCTCGACCGCCCGATCAATTCGCGGCTCGGGAGGCCGGCGCTCAGCGCAATGGCAGTCGGAGAACGCTGTTGACGAGGTCGGCATGTCCCCTGCACCCCCTCGCGTGATCCCTGACTTGCTGGACGATCTCCGCCGCCTGGGTGTTGAGCCGGGCGACCTGATTGTCATGCACAGTTCGTTCAAGGCGCTGGGCCGCGCGGATGTGACGCCGGCCGACTTCATCGGCGCCTTGCAGGCGGCGCTGGGCGCCGACGGCACCCTGCTGACGCCGACCTTCACCTATTCCTATGCCGGTTTCTGGGACGTCCAGCCGTTCGACCCCCAGACCAGCCCCGGCCTGCATAACGGCATCCTGACCGAGACCCTGCGGCGGTACCCGGGCGCGCGCCGCAGCGCCCATCCGACCTATTCGGTGGCCGCCCTCGGCCGGCACGCGGAGGTGCTCACCCAGAACAAAGCCCAGGCCAGCGCTTTGGGCTTCGGCTCATCGTACGACGACGCCCACCGCCTGGGAGCTAAGGTCCTGCTCCTGGGCGTAGGCAATGACCGCAACTCGATGCTGCACTACGCCGAGACCGTGGCCGGCGTGCCCTACCTGGACATCCCGTGGCGGGCCTGCGCCGGGCCGACGGCTCTCGTGCTCCGCGCCGGCCGGCCGGTGGAGGTGCTCCTGCCGATTGAGTATCCGGCCTGCAGCCTGGGGTTCGGCGTGGCCGACGCCCACCTGGAGGCCCACGGGGTGGTGAAACGCGGCCTGGTGGGGGCGGCCCCTTGCTTACTGATGGAGGCCCGCGCGATGGTGGCGGCCGTAGCCGAGCAGCTGCGGCGCCAGCCCGGCTGGCTGCTGTGCCACACCTTCGGCTGCGAGCCGTGCACCCTGCGCCGACGACGCCTGCGTTCGCTCGGGCTTATTTGAGATGGCCCCGGCTGCCCGGTGCCACCTGCTTCATCCTTAACCCTATGTCCACCTCTCTTGTCGCACGCGTCCTGCAGCAGATCGACCATGATCGCCAGGACATTATCGCCTTCGAACAGGCGTTGATTCGTCACCCCAGCGAGACCGGGCAGGAACAGGCCTGTCAGGTGTTTCTGGCCGATTGGCTTCGCCAGGCCGGTTATCACGTCGATGTCTTCACGCCCGCGGAGGTGGCCGGTGGCCGCGACTTCCGCGGCCGGCCGCTGACGGTGAGTTACGCGGACCGCCCTAACGTCGTGGCCCGGCATCCGGGCGCCGGCGGGGGCCGCTCGTTGCTGCTCATGTCGCACGTGGACACGGTGCCGATCGGGCCGCTGGAAAACTGGACCATGCCGCCCACCGGCGGCGAGATCCGCGACGGCAAGATTTATGGCCGGGGCGCTCAGGATGACAAGGAGGGTATTGTCGCCCAGACATTCGCCGTGGAATGCATCCGCCGGGCCGGGCTGCGCTTGAAGGGCGACGTTATTTTGTGTTCAGTGGTGGATGAGGAGGGCGGCGGCAGCATGGGGTCGTGGGCCTGCCTGGCGCGCGGCTACCGGGCCGACGCCGGCCTCTACCTGGATGGGGTGGACATGAAGATCCACCCGGCCAACCTGGGCTGGTCCGGGGCCGTCATCCAGATCCAGACCGGCGTGAGCCAGATGCACATCGGCGAGGCCAAAACCTGTGCCGATGCCGTCTACGCGGCGCTGCTCGCTTTCCGGGACGAGCGGTGCGCCGTCTTTGACAGCCATCCGGCCTACCAGGCAACAGCCTGGCCGGCTAACAATCTGATCGTGCCGCACGTCAGCGTGGGTCACCCGGGCGGCGTAGCCATGAACCAGGCGATTGTGGGCGCCATGCTCTATACCCTGCCGGGCGCCGACCTGCAGGCCGACCGGTTGGAGCTGGAGGCCCGGGTGCGGGCGGCGCTGAGCCATCTGGGCAACCGGCCAGCGGTGGCCATTGAGTGGAACGCCACCTGGGTGGACCCTTACGAGGCCCCGCCGGATTCTCCGATCATCGCGACGCTGCGCGAGGCCAGCGCTCTGGCCACCGGCGTCCCCATGCCAGTCGCCGGCATGCCGGCTTCCGATCTTCACATCCTGGGCAACTTTTCGCATGGCATGCCGGCCCTGGCCACTGGACCTGGCGGCTTCGGGGTGCCCGAGGCGGCCCACCAGCCGGACGAGAGCATCTCGATCGACGGCGCCCTGCTGCCCTTTGTCAAGAGCATGGCTGCCGCCGTCGTCCTGTGGTGCGGCTGCGAGCCCTGAGCACCCATCCCATCTTCTATGAACAGCAATGCAGCGCCCCAGGTGATCGTAGCCGGGCACCTCTGCCTCGACCTTATCCCGACGTTCGCAGCCCGGTCGGGCAGCCTGAGAGATCTGTTGGCGCCGGGAAAACTAGTCGAAGTCGGTCCCGTCCTTCTGGCACCGGGCGGCGCCGTCGCGAATACCGGCCTCGCCCTGCATCAATTGGGTGTCGCGACAGCGCTGGTCGGCAAGATCGGGGCCGATGCCCTGGGGCGCAACCTGGCGGCCATCTTCCAAGAGCGGGCCCCGGCCCTGGCCGGCTCCCTGATTGTCGCGGAGGGAGTCCCGACATCCTACAGCCTCGTGATCAGCCCGCCTGGGATGGATCGTCTCTTCCTGCACTGCCCGGGCGCCAATGACAGTTACTCGGCCGACGAGATCACCGACGCGCAACTCGCCGGCGCGCGCCTGCTCCATTTCGGGTATCCACCCCTCATGCGCCAGGTCTATGCCGATGAGGGACGTGCGCTGGCGAGGCTCTTCGCCCGTGCCCATGCGCTCGGACTGGTCACGGCGCTCGACATGGCGCAGCCGGATCCCACCCAGCCGGCCGGGCGTGTGGATTGGCGCGCCTTTCTGGCGCGCGTACTCCCCGAAGTGGATCTTTTCCTCCCGAGCCTGGACGAGATCGTGTTCATGCTCGACCGGGCGCGCTTCGGCACCGCTCCCGCGGCCGGTGGCGAGTTACTGGATGACCTCGCGCGGCAGCTGCTCGACGCCGGCGCGACCCTCGTCGGGCTGAAGCTCGGGGATCAGGGGCTCTACCTGCGCACCACCGCCGAGGCGGGCCGCTTCGCCCATTGGGGGGCGGCCGCGGCCGACCGTTGGTGCAACCGGGAACTGCTCACGCCCTGTCTGCAAGTGAACGTCGCCGGCACCACCGGCGCGGGCGACAGCACAGTGGCGGGCTTCATCGCCGGTTGGCTCCTGGGCCTGTCGCCGGAGGCGGTGCTGAGGTCGGCGGTAGCCGTCGGCGCGTGCTGCGTGGAGCAACCCGATGCCACCAGCGGCGTGCCGCACTGGTCCAACGTCCAACAGCGTTTGCGCGCCGGGTGGCCACGCCGGCCGACGGCCCTGGCCTTGGCCGGCTGGCGTCTTGATCCTGAGCAGGAGATGTGGAGCAGCCCGCGCGACGCCTACTCTGTGGGCCGTTCGCCTCACTCAAAGGAGAGAGATCGCCATGACGTATCTGATCGGCATTGATGTCTCGACGACGGCGACCAAGGCGCTGCTGGCCGATGAGACCGGCGCGGTGCTATCGGTAGCGACGACGGAGTATCCATTCCAAACCCCTCGGCCTCTGTGGAGCGAGCAAGATCCCGGCCTGTGGTGGGAGGCCGCGGTCCAGAGCCTCCGGACACTGCTGGGCCAAGCTGGCGTCGATCCGGCCCAAGTTGCGGCCATCGGGCTTACCGGCCAGATGCACGGGCTGGTGCTGCTCGACGCCGAGGGCCGGGTGCTGCGCCCCGCCATCCTGTGGAATGATCAGCGCACCGGGGCGCAGTGTGACGAGATCCGCGCGCGGCTCGGCCGGGAGCGTTTCATCCAGATAACGGGCAACGACGCGCTGACAGGCTTTACAGCACCCAAGCTCTTATGGGTGCGCCAGAATGAGCCGGACATCTACGCCCGCGCCCGGCACGCGCTCTTGCCAAAAGACTACGTCCGCTGGCAGCTCACCGGTGAGTTTGCCTGTGACATGGCTGATGGCGCTGGCACGGTGCTGATGGACCTCCGCCGCCGGACCTGGTCAGACGAGGTGCTCAGCGCTCTGGACGTCCCGCGCGCCTGGTTGCCGACCTTGTTCGAGGGTCCGCAGATTACCGGCCGGATCACACCGGCGGCGAGCGCAGCTACGGGCCTGAGGGCCGGCACGCCGATCGTAGCGGGCGGTGGCGACCAGGCTGCTCAGGCGGTGGGCGTCGGCGCAGTGCGTGAGGGCATCGTGGCCTTGACGCTCGGCACATCTGGCGTCGTCTTCGCCACCACCGATCACCCTGCCATCGAGCCGGCGGGGCGGCTGCATGCGTTCTGCCATTCGGTTCCGGAGCGCTGGCACCTGATGGGCGTGATGCTCTCCGCGGGCGGCAGCTTGCGCTGGTTCCGCGACACGTTCAGGCCGGGCACCGCTTACGACCAACTTCTGGCCGATTGCGCGCAGGTCCCGGCCGGGAGTGAGGGACTGCTGTTTCTGCCGTATCTTACCGGAGAGCGGACGCCTCACCCGGATCCGCTGGCGCGCGGCGCGTTCGTTGGCCTGACGGTCCGCCACACGGCAGCGCATCTGACGCGCGCCGTCCTGGAGGGCGTCGCTTTTGGCTTGCGCGACAGCTTTGAGCTTATGCGGGAGGCCGGTCTGGCGGCCATCCAGCAGGTGAGAGTATCAGGCGGCGGGGCGCGGAGTGCGCTGTGGCAGCAGATCCTGGCCGACGTGCTGGGAACAGAGCTGGTCACTGTCAACACCAGCGAAGGCGCCGCTTTCGGCGCCGCCTTGTTGGCCGGCGTCGGCGCCGGCTTGTGGCCAGATGTGCCCGCCGCAGGTGAGGCGGCCATCCGGATTACGGGGCGGGTTGCGCCCACGCCAGGCCTGGACACTCAGGCCCTGTATGCGGCGCTGCATACTCAATACCATGCCCTCTACCCGACGCTCCAGCCCACCTTCCCCGAACTCGCCCGGCTTGGCGGCTGAGGTCTTGCCTCCCCTCGAACCGCTCCGCACGCCTGGTCGCACTATTGTGGCCAGGCGTCCGCTGAAACAGCCCCAAGATCCAGAGAACGTTGCCGGAGCCTGAAACGGAGTGAGCTCAACAACGATCAACCTCTTGCTCCGCAGGAGTCGCTGGCGGAGTTCGGGCAGGTGGAGACTTACCGGCAGCGGATCGCGGCCGTGCGCGCCAAGCTGGAGGCGCTGCACGAGGCCAATATTGATGACGCTACGTTCGAGGAAAGACGCGAGCTGATGGAGATACTTGACGTAAGAGTGTACCCGTCGGAGGATTTGTCGACGGTGACGGTCACCTGCGCGCTGGACCTGGACGGTTTAGGGGGTCATCTATCGCGTGAAATTATCAACATCGCGTCGCCGAACGAATAGAACCGGTAGCCGGCCTGCTTGGCGGTCTCGTAGGCGGCCAGGACGCGCTCACGCCCGGCGAAGGCCGACACCAGCATCAACAGCGTCGTCCGCGGCAGGTGGAAGTTAGTGATCAGGCCGTCCACCACCCGGAACTCGTCGCCAGGTTGCAGAAAGAGCGTGACCGTGTCCCGCAGCGGCGCCAGGGCCTGGCCGGAAGACCCACCCCGGCGCGCGGCCGCTTCCAGCGTGCGCACGGCCGTGGTGCCGACCGCGATCACGCGCCGGCCCTCGCGCTTGGCGGCGTTGATCGCGCCCGCCGTTTCTTCCGTGATCTCACACCATTCCCCGTGCAGGGTCCGCGCCTGCACTTGCTCGTCGCTCACCGGCGCGAACGTGTCCAGGCCGATGTGCAGGGTCACAAAAACGGTGGCCACCCCCCGCGCCCGGAGCGCGTCCAGCAGCCCTGGCGTGAAGTGCAGGCCGGCCGTCGGCGCCGCAGCCGCGCCGGGGTTCTGGGCGTACACCGTCTGATAGCGCTCGGGGTCCGCCAGCGGGGCATGAATGTAAGGCGGCAGCGGCACCTGGCCCACGCGCTCCAGCAGCGGCGAAATCGGCTGTGAGAATTGCACCAGGCGGCGCGGCCCGTCCAGCACCTGCAGCACCACGGCCTGCAGCCCCGGCCAGCCCTCCACCTCCAGCACGGTGCCCAGGTGGACGCGCTTGCCCCCCACGAGCACTTCCCAGGTGAGCGGGGCCTGGCGCTTGAGCAGCAGCAGCTCCACCTGTCCGCCGCTGGCGGCCTTGTGGGCCTTCAGCCGGGCCGGCAGGACGCGCGTGTCGTTGAATACCAGCACATCGCCGGCGCACAGATAGTCGCCGATCTCACTAAAGACGCGGTGCTCCAGCGCCCCCGTGCCGCGGTCCAGCACCAGCAGCCGCGCCGCATCGCGCGGCTCCACCGGCGTCTGGGCGATGCTGGCCTCGGGCAGATGGTAATCGAAGTCGTCCAGGTGCATCAACGCTTGAAGAGGCGGCCGAGCACGTTCACCAGCAGCGTCAGCCCCAGGCTGAGCAGCAGCGACGTGGTGATGGGCAGGTACAGCGAAAAACCGGGGCGCTCGAGGCGCACGTCGCCAGGCAGACGCCCCAGCGGCAGCCCGAAGCGCCCGGCCAGCCAGACCGCGCCGCCAAGCGCGGCCAGCGCCAGGCCGGCGCAGAACAGCCATTTGCCGAGGGTGGTCAGGTCAGGCATGGCGTGGCCGACTAAGGATCGGCGACGGCGGACGAAGGCCACTCATCCGCCTTTCGTCTCGAGTCAGATCAACTTCGGCTGCGCGCCATCGTCCGGCGGCGTCAGCCCCAGGTGGGCATAGGCCGACCGCGTCACCGTGCGGCCGCGCGGCGTCCGGTCCAGGAAGCCCTTCTGCAGCAGGTACGGTTCGACCACGTCCATGATGGTGTCGGCCTCTTCGCTGATGGCGGCGGCGATAGTCTCCAGGCCCACCGGCCCGCCGTTGTACTTTTCGATGATTGTGCGCAGGACGCGCCGGTCGATCTCGTCCAGGCCGAGCGGATCTACGTCCAGCAGATCCAGCGCGGCCCGAGCCACCGCCAGCGTGATCGCGCCGCCGGCCCGCACCTGCGCGTAGTCGCGCACGCGCTTGAGCAGGCGCAGGGCCACGCGCGGCGTGCCGCGCGCCCGCCGCGCGATCTCAGACACGCCCTCACCGTCGGCGGCCACCGCCAACAGCCGCGCCGCCCGGCTCACGATCGACTCCATGGCGGCCAAGTCATAGTAATCCAGGCGGTAGACCGCACCGAAACGCGCGCGCAGCGGCGCCGAGAGCAGGGCCAGGCGCGTGGTGGCGCCGATGACCGAGAACTTGGGCAGGTTCAGGCGGATGCTGCGCGCGCTCGGCCCCTTGCCGATGACGATATCCAGCGCGAAGTCTTCCATGGCCGGGTAGAGCACCTCTTCCACGGCCCGGCCCAGGCGATGAACTTCGTCGACAAACAGGATATCCCCGGCGCGCAGATTGGTGAGGATGGCCGCCAGGTCGCCGGCGCGCTCGATCGCCGGGCCGGCCGTGACCTTGACGTTGACGCCCATCTCATTGCCGAGCACCTGCGCCAGCGTGGTCTTGCCCAGTCCGGGCGGGCCGTAAAACAGCACATGGTCGAGCGCTTCGCCCCGGCCGCGGGCGGCCTCAATCAGGATGGACAGGTTCTCGCGCACCTTGTCCTGGCCGACCATGTCGGCCAGCTTCTTCGGGCGCAGGGCGTGGTCGGCCTGGTCCTCCGGTTTGCGCTGCGGCGACAACAATCGCTCATCAGTTCCAGTCATGGCGCCGATTATATAGCAAATGCCGGCCGCAGCCGCGTTTGGCGCGCCGGCCGTCCTCATCTACAATGACCGCATCTCATCTGGGGAGTACGTCATGTCCGCCAATGTCTTTCCTTGTCGCCACCCCTTGGTGGCCCACAAGCTCGCTTTGCTGCGCAGCGTCGACACCAAACCCAAGAAGTTCCGCGAGCTGGTGCGCGAGATCAGCATCCTGCTGGCCTACGAGGCCACGACTGACCTCCAGCTGGCCCCCGTGGCCGTGACAACGCCGATGGGCGCCGCCGCCGGCCACCAACTGCAGCAGGACATCGGCCTGGTGCCGGTGCTGCGCGCCGGCCTCGGCATGGTCGAGGGCATCTGGGAGATGATCCCGGGCGCCGAGGTCTGGCACATCGGCCTGAAGCGTGACGAGCGCACGCTGGAGCCGATGCAGTACTACGCCAACAAGCCGGTGGAGCCGCGCGTCCAGGTCTGCCTGCTGCTCGACCCGATGCTGGCCACCGGCGGCTCGGCCTCGGCCGCCTGCAGCCTGCTCAAGTCCTGGGGCGTGCGCCGCATCAAGTACATCGGCCTGATCGCGGCGCCGGAGGGCATCCAGCGCCTGCAGACCGACCACCCGGATGTGCCCATCCATGTCGGCGCCGTGGACGATCATCTCAACGAGATCGGCTACATCGTGCCCGGCCTGGGCGACGCCGGCGACCGCCAGTTCGGCACGGGTTGAGCCAGGCCGGCCCGCCGCCGGGCAGCCCCAATGGAATTCATCGTCCTCGCCATCGCCGCCGCGCTCTCGGCCGGCGGCACCCTCCTGGGGATGAAGCTGGGCGAGCGCTTCGGCCTGCTGCAGGTCCCGGGCGGCCGCCGCCAGCACACCCGTCCGGTCTCGCGCCTGGGCGGTCTGGGCCTGTTCGTGGGCTTCGGCCTCACCGGCCTGGGCCTGTACTTGTTTGCCCCCCGCCCGGCCGACCCCAACCTGCATCTGCCGCTGCTGGGCACCCTGCTGGGCACGGCCCTGGCGGCACTCACCGGCCTGGCCGATGACCGCTGGGAACTGCCGGCCGGCCCGCAGTTCGCGGCCCACTTCGCGGCCGCGCTGATCGCCATCCTGTGCGACGTCTTCATCGGCGAGGTCACGCTGCCCTTCTTCGGCCGGCAATCAATCCCGGTGCTGATCGCCTACCCGTTGACGGTCTTCTGGGTGATGGGCATGATCAACACCGTCAACTGGCTGGATGGGCTGGACGGCCTGGCGGCCGGCGTGGGTGCGATCGCGGCTGTGTTCTTCGCGCTGCACTCGATCTTCAAGCTGGGGCAGCCGGAGGTGGCGCTGTACTCGCTGGCCCTGGCCGGGGCGTGCCTGGGCTTTCTGGCCTTCAACTTCTACCCGGCCCGCGCCTTTCTGGGCTCAATCGGGGCGCAGACCCTGGGCTTCGCGCTGGCGTCTTTGTCCATCATCGCGCCGGCGCGCGTGATGACGGCGCTGCTGGTGCTGCTGATCCCGATCGTGGACGTGGCCTTTCTGATCGTCGACCGCTGGCGGCGCGGCCGGCTCCCCTGGAGCGGCGACCGCCGCCACCTGCACTTCCGCCTGTCGGATCGCGGGATCTCGCAGCGTCAGATCGTCTTGGGCTACTGGGCGCTGTGCGTGCTTTACGGCCTGGCCGCGCTCTTCATCGACTCGCGTGAGTTGAAATTCGCGGCCTTCGTCGTGATCGCGGCCGTGGTGCTGGCGGGCCTGATCCGCCTGCGCGAGGCGCCGCCGTCCGCCTGATCGGGCGCGCCTCAGGGGATTTGCAGCGTCTGGCCGATGTAGATCAGCGTGCCCGCCAGGCCGTTGGCGCGCTGCAAGTCCGTGACCGTGATCGAAAACCGCAGCGCAATCCTGAAGAGCGTATCGCCGGCCTGCACCACATAGGTCGTGGCCGGCCGCGGCGTCGCCGAGCCGGTGGCCGCCGGCCCGGGGATGATCAGGTCACGCCCGGCGTAGATGACGATGCTGTCGCCCAGCCCATTGGCCGCCTGCAGCGCCGCGACGGTGGTGCCGTAGCGCAGGGCCAGGCGGAAGAGGTTCTCGCCGGGCTGCACGCGGTGGGTGCGGACGCCCGGGGCGGGTGTGACCGGCGTGGCCGTGCCCGGGCGCGGCGTCGGCGTGGCCGTGGCCGTTGTCCCCGCCACCACCAGCCGCTGCCCGGCATAGATGCGGATGCTCCCGCCCAGCCCGTTCAGGGCCTGCAGCGCCGCGACCGTGGTGTTGTAGCGCAGCGCGATGCGGAAGAGGTTTTCGCCGGTCTGCACGATATGAACCGTCGGCGACCCGGACGGCGGCACGCTGGTGGCGCTGGGGGCCGGCGCGCCCGGCACCTTGAGCACCTGGCCCACCAGGATGCGGTCCGAGGTCAATCCGTTCAACGCCTTCAAGGCGTCCACCGTGGTGTTGAAGCGCACCGCGATCAGGAAGAGCGTGTCGCCCGTCCGCACCACGTAATCCACCGTCGCCGCGGCTGCCCCGCGCGCACTGAGCTCAAACAGGGTCAGGTGGTTCACAGACGCGCAAGCCCGGCGCGCGCTCGCGTCCACAGTCGTGGTCAGCGCGCCCCAGGCGCCGCCGATCGGGGCGGTCTGGATCACCAGGCCGTCGGCGCGGCCGCCCGCCGCCGCCAGGTCGGCGTCCCCATACGGGTAGCAGAAGCTCAAGGATTTGGCGAACGTCGTCAGCCAGCGGCCCTGGTTGTCGTAGACGTTGACGTTGACGGTGTGGCGCAGCAACTGGAAGCCGGCCGGCGCCGCCGGCGCCGAGGCCGGATCGTAGCTGCCGCAATCCAGGCCGCCGCCATCCGGCACCACGCCGGCCGGGATCGTCACCTGCCAGCCGGCGCAGTTGAACGCGCCACCCGCGCTGCCCACGGCTCTGACGCTCGTCGGCGTCGGCGCGCGCGTATCCTGCGGGGCCGGCGTCGCGCTCACGGCGGACGTCGGGGCCGGCGTCGCGGTGGGCGCCGGCGTGCCGGTCTGCGTGGCGGTGGGCGTGTTCGTCGGCAGCACCGTCGGCGCCTCGAAGGCGCCCATGTCACAGATGGCGTTCAGGTCGCCGTTGCCGTCCTTGGGCCGCGTGTTGCCGATCTGGTCAACGGCGGGGCAGCCGGCCACGGCGCCGGCGTCGATGGCGGCGCTGCCGGTGTTCAACACGTAGACGCCGCCGGAGAAGCCGCCCAGCGGGCTGGCCCCCGCCAGGTTGCCGGCGCTGCTGCCGCCGACCGCACAGCCGGCGGCGCTGCCGATGAAGTTATTGCCCTGCGAAAAGAGGTTGCCGCCGCAGTCCACGCCGGTGTTCCCGGCCAGGATCGTGTTCTTGACCGTGGGCGCCAGGGCGCCATAGACGCCGGCGCCGCCGTTCGGGGCCGTGTTCTCGCTGGCGGTGACGTTGAGCAGATCCAGTCCGGCGCCGTTGTAAGCGCCGCCGCCCGTGTCGGCGGCCGTGTTCAGGCGCAGCGTGACGTTGGTCAGCCGCGCCAGGCCGCCCTCGACGTACAGCCCGCCGCCCACGTTGCCCGAATCATTGCCGGCGACGAGCGTCCTGGCCATAGTCAGCGTCCCGCCCGACAGGTACACGCCGCCGCCGTAAGCGGCCGTATTGCCGGTGACGGCGCTGCCGTTGTCCACCGTGAGCGCGCCGCCCGACGCCAGACCGCCGCCGAAGCCGAAGCCGTTGGCGTGGTTGTCCTTGACCTCTACCTGGCTCAAGGTCAGCGTGCCGGCGTTGAGCAGGCCGCCGCCGTTGGTGCCGGTCACCGCGCCGCCCTGCACCGTCAGCGCATTCAACACCAGGCTGGCGCCGGCCTGGACGTCGAAGACCCGGTCCACCCCGCCGCCGTCGATGATCGTCGTGCCGGGGCCGTTGCCGGTGATGGTCACCTGGCCGTTGGCCAGCACATCCAAGTCGCCGTCCAGGGCCGTGTTGTCGGCGCCGCTGCGGGCGAGCGTCAGCGTGCCATTCACGCCGAACGTGATCGTGTCATCGCCGGCCAAGTTGTTGGCCTCTTGCAGCGCCGCGCGCAGGGTGCAGACGCCGGACGGCGTGCTGACGCAGTTGCCGTCCAGGGCGGCGTCCGGCTCATCGGCCAGGCTGTCCACGATGAACCCGGCCGCCTGGGCCGGGGCCGCCGCGAAGACAGTCAGGCCCACCAGCCCGGCGGTCACGAGCACGGCGGTCAGCCAGGGTGCGTTCAGTGATCGACGGCTCATCACGCCTCAATACTCCACGCGCAGCCCGGTAACCCGCATCAGGCCGCGCTCTAGCAGCCACAGGATCGGCGCCACGGCCAGGTCCAGGGCGACGGCGATGGTGAAGGCGGCCGCCAAGACACGGATGGCCGCATCCACCGGTCCCACGACGAAGTCCAGCACCAGCGTGCCCAGCCCGACGTAGGCCAGGACGCCGGCCAGCACCAGGCCGAAGACCAGCAGAGGCAGCCAGGCGCGCCGGTCGGACGCGGACGGCAGCATCGAATTACTGACCGTGAACAAGAGATAGATCCACACCCAGGCATCCGGCGCAGCACCAAACGCCAGCACATTCCGTGCCAGGGCTTCCAGATCCCCGCGCGCCAGCGCCTCCCCCACCGGTCCCGCACCCAGCAGCCCGTTGCCGATCAGGCTGACCGCCAGCGCGCCCGCAATCAGCGGCGCCGCGCCGATCAGGGCCTCCCGAAAAAAGTCCGTGGCCTCCGTCTCCACAAAGCCCAGCCGCAGGGTCCCATCCGGCAGACGCTCCGGGATCACCGAGAAGCGCCCGGTGCGCGCCCCCAGCAGCGTCGCCATCACCCAGTGGCTGGCCTCGTGCAGCAGCACGCCCGGCAGCATCACCAGCGCGTACAGCACCGTCGCCACATCCGGGCTGCGGAAGAGCAGCAGCCACACGCCCTGCAGATGTCGATGGATATAACGTTCGAGCAGCAGCAGCGGCAGAAACGCCGCCACCAACCACAGGCCGGCGACCAGCGTCGGCATCAGGCGGTGCGCCTCTCAGCCGGCGGCCGCCCGCACGATGGCCGCGAACTCGGCCGGTTTCAGGCTGGCGCCGCCGACCAGGGCGCCGTCGATCTCGGGCTGCGCCATCAGCGCGGCCGCGTTGGCGGCCGTCACCGAACCGCCGTACTGCAAGCGCAGGGCGTCGGCCACGCCGGCCGAGTACAGGTCCTTCAGCAGGCTGCGGATGTACTCGCCCATGACGGCGTTGGCCTGCTCCGGCGTGGCCGCCTTGCCCGTGCCGATGGCCCAGACCGGCTCATAGGCCACGATCGTCTTGAGCGCGTCCTCGGCCGAGAGGCCGGCGTAGGCGCCGCGGATGTGCCGCGTGACGACTTCGCCGGTCCGGCCGGCCTCGTTCTCGGCCAGGTTCTCGCCCACGCACACGATCGGCGTCAGCCCGTGCGCCAGCGCCGCCTTGACTTTCTTGTTCACGGTCTCATCGGTCTCGCCGAAGTACTGGCGCCGCTCCGAGTGGCCGAGGATCACGTACTGACACAGACCCACCAGCATCGGCGCCGCGATCTCGCCGGTGAAGGCCCCGGACTTCTCCCAGTGCATGTTCTGGGCGCCCAGGCCGATGCCGGTGCCGGCCACCACCGGCGCCAGGGCCGCCAGCGCCACGAACGGCGGACACAGCACGCGCTCCACGCGGCCGACCGTCTCGATCTCGGTGACCACGGCCCGCGCCAGTTCGGCGGCTTCGGCCGGGGTCTTGTTCATCTTCCAATTCCCAGCAATCACAGGGGTACGCATGTCAGCTCCAATCGTCGTAGGCGGGGCCAAGGCTCCGCTCGAAATTCAGGGTTCCGGACGGGCGCGGACCAGCTCTTCCAGCGGCAGGCACGATGGCGTCAATTCCGCCCCGGCGCGCTTCTCGGCCAGCTGCCGCTGCCGGCACTGCGCCTCCAGCTTAATCCAGGCCGTCACCGGCCGCGCCTGGTCCGCGACGTTGCGCATGGCCAGCTCGTAGTGGGCGGCCGCCTCCAGCGGCTGGCCGGCCTTCAGGAAGTAGTCACCGTACACCAGCTGCGGCCCATCCGCCGCCGGGTTCGGCTTCACGATCGTCTCGATCTCGATCTTGGCCGTGGCCAGGTCGCCGAAGAACAGGCGCCAGCGCTGATACATCAGGTTGCCGGCGTTGTCCAGCAGGCGCGGCCCGATCTCGAGCAGGAAGCCCTCGGCGTCCCGGTCCGCGGCGGCCACGTACAAGGCCAGGCCCAGGTGCTCACGCAGTTGGATGTAGACAGGCTCCCGCGACTCCGGGTTGAGGCCCAGCCCCGGCAGGTAATACTGCTCCACCGCCGTGAGCGGGCCCTGGTACAGCAGAACGGCGTCGCCGGCGGCCAGGCGCAGGCCCGGATCGTCCGGGAATTGCGCCACGGCCTCGGCCAACGCCGTCGTGGCCTGTTCGGTATCGCCGGCCCGAAACGCGTTCAGGGCCACTTCCACCGGCAGGCGCCAGGGTGGATCACCGGCCGGCAGGCCGGGCGTGGGCTGAGTGTTCGGCGGCAGCGGCGTGGGCGCTGGGTTGGTCGCCGCGGTCACCGATGCCAACGGCGGCGTCGCCGTCCCGGCCTGGCGCTGGCGGGCCAGGCGCTGCGCCAACCCGAGGGCGCCCAGGCAGCCCACCACCAGCACCACGCCGACGAGAGCGTGCCACCAGCGGAACTGGAAACCGGTCTTCGGCTTGGCGGCCACGCGCGTAGCGTCCGCCGGCTCGGCCCGCGGCGCGGCGGTCGTGGCCGCCCCCGGCGCCGTCGGGGCCGCCGGCGAAACCGGCACCGCGCCGGGCAGCGCGATCACGCCAGACTCGGCGCCGGCCACGGCTTCGCGCAGCGCCGCCACCAGCGCGGCCACATCCGGAAAGCGGTCGGCCCGCTCCTTGGCCAGCGCCTTGAGCAGGACCCGCTCGATGGGGGCCGGGACGTTCGGGTTGACCGTGCGCGGCATCGGCAGCGGCGTGTAGATGTGGTCGTGGATGATGGCGAACGGCGTGTCCGCGCTGTACGGCAGCCGCCCGACCACCAGCTCGTAGAGCACCACGCCCAGCGAGTAGATGTCCGTGCCGGCGTCCAGGTCCTTCTCGCCGCGGGCCTGTTCCGGGCTCATGTAGTGCGGCGTGCCGATCATCGAATCGAGCGAGAGTGTGCTCTCGCCAGCCACGGCGATGCGCGCCAGCCCGAAGTCGGCCAGGTAGATGCCGCCGTCGGCGGCCAGCATGATGTTGGACGACTTGATGTCGCGGTGCAGGATGCCCTGCTGGTGGGCGTAATGCAGGCCGGCGCCGACCGCTTCCAGAACCCGCAGCGTCTCCTTCAGCGACAGGCGCTCGCGCTGCAGGCGGGCCTTGAGGGTCTCGCCCTCCACGAACTTCATCACCAGGTACGGCGCGCCGTTGTGCTCGGCGAAGTCGTAGACCGGGACGATATTGGGATGTTCCAGCCGGGCGACGACGCGGGCCTCGCGCTGGAAGCGCGCCAGGAAAGTGCTGTCTTCCTTGAAGGCCGGGTGCAGGACCTTGATGGCGACGTAGCGGTCCAGGGCGGCATGGTAGCCCTTAAAGACCGTGGCCATACCGCCCTGGCCGAGCTGCTCCACGATGCGGTAAGGCCCAACCGTCTCGCCGACGACAAAAGACATCCGCCATTCTCCCAAAACAAAGAGACGCTGCAGGCGACCTGTCAGCGTCTCAGAGTATGCGCCAGGACTGTCTAGGGCGCAAGCAGCCCGCTGTTATAGCCGTGTACACGGCGCCACGCCGCTGGCGTGGCGCGAGCGCTGCGCCGCCTACCGGTCGTTCAGCGCGGCCAGGCCGGGCAGTGTCTGCCCTTCCAGCATCTCCAGGCTGGCGCCCCCGCCGGTGGAGATGTGCGTGATCTGGCTGGCCAGGCCGGCCTGCTCGATGGCGGCCACCGAGTCGCCGCCGCCGACCACGGTCACGGCCCCGCACTCCGCCACCGCCTGGGCCACCGCGTTGGTGCCCTGGGCGAAGGCCGGGAACTCGAAGACGCCCATCGGCCCGTTCCAGACCACCAGCGCTGCGCCCTTCAACGCCGCGGCGTAGGCGGCCACAGTCTGCGGCCCGATGTCCAGGATGCGCCAGCCGGCCGGCACACCACCGGCCACAGCGATCGTCTGCGCCTGGGCGGCCGCGTCAAACTTGTCGCCGAGCACGGCGTCCACGGGCAGCAGCAGCTTGTCGCCGGCTTTGGCCAGGATCGTCTTGGCCGTCTCCAGGCTGGCGTCCTCCACCAGGGAGTCCGCCATGGCAAGCCCCTGAGCCTTGAAGAAGGTGTTGGCCATGCCGCCGCCGATCAGGACGCGGTCGGCCTTGACCAGCAGATTCTCGATGACGCCGATCTTGTCCGAGATCTTGGCGCCGCCCAGGATGGCCACGTACGGGCGCTTGGGGTTCTCCACCGCCTGGCCCAGGTACTCGATTTCCTTTTCCATCAGGAAACCGGCCACGGCCGGCAGGTGGTGGGCGATGCCCTCCGTGGAGGCGTGCGCGCGGTGGGCCGAGCCGAAGGCGTCGTTGACATACACGTCCGCCAGCACCGAGAGCTTCTTGGCGAAGGTCGGGTCGTTCTTCTCCTCCTCCGGGTGGAAGCGCACGTTCTCCAGCAGGACCACGTCGCCGGGCGTCATCACGGCCGCGGCTTCTTCGGCCACCGGCCCGACGCAGTCCGCCACGAGCTTAACCGGTTTCCCCAGCAGTTCGCTCAGCCGCGCCGCCGCCGGCGCCAGGCTGTACTTGGGGTCCGGCCCGCCCTTGGGGCGCCCGAGGTGGGAGGCCAGAATCAGGGCCGCCCCGGCCTCGAGCAGGTACTTAATCGTCGGCAACGACGCCCGGATGCGCGTATCGTCGGTGACTTTGCCGTCTTTAAGCGGGACATTGAAGTCCACGCGCACGAAGACGCGCTTCTTCTTGAAGTCGACGTCGCGGATAGTTTTCTTGTTCATGGCTGCGCCAGTGGGCAGTGGCTGGCGGACAGTGGCCGGTCTTGACCACTGTCCGCTGTCCACAATCCATCTGTTAGAGTTTGGACGCCATCATATTGACCAGGTCGGCGGTGCGGACCGAGTAACCCCATTCGTTGTCGTACCAGGTGACGACCTTGATGAAGTCGCTCTTGTCCTTGCCGAGCACGGACGTGAACGGCAGGTCCACGGACGAGCTGTGCGGGTCGCCCTTGAAGTCGATGCTCACCAGCGGCTCGTCCACGGCGGCCAGGATGCCCTTCAGCGGGCCGGCGGCCGCGTCGCGGAAGGCCTGGCGCAGTTCGTCGGTGGTGGTCGGGACTTCGATCTGGGCCGTGAAGTCGACCACCGACACGGTCGAGGTCGGAACGCGCAGGGCGTAGCCGTCGAACTTGCCCTTGAGGTCCGGGATCACCAGGGCCACGGCCTTGGCCGCGCCGGTGGTCGTCGGGATGATGTTCAGCGCGGCGGCGCGGGCGCGGCGCAGATCTGAGTGCGGCATGTCCAGGATTTTCTGGTCGTTGGTGTAGGCGTGGATGGTCGTCATCAGGCCGCGCACGATCTTGAACTTGTCGTGGACGACCTTGGCCGCCGGCGCCAGGCAGTTGGTGGTGCAGGAGGCGTTGGAGACGACGTGGTGCTTGGTCGTGTCATACTTGTCGTCGTTGACGCCCATCACGATCGTCAGGTCCTCGCCCTCGGCCGGGGCGGAAATGATGACCTTCTTGGCGCCGCCCTTGCTGATGTGGTTGACCGCGCCCTTGACGACCTTGCCCTTCTTGTTGGTGCCGTCCTCCTTGATCGTGAACAGGCCGGTGCTCTCGATCACGATGTCGACGCCCAGGCTGCTCCACGGGATGTTGGCCGGATCGGTCTCCTGGAAGACCTTGACGGACTTGCCGTCGACGATCAGGGCGCCGTCGCCGACCGCCACCGTGCCGTCGAAGCGCCCGTAGTTCGAGTCATACTTCAGCAGGTGCGCCATCGTCTTCAGGTCGCCGATGTCGTTGAAGGCGACGACCTCGAGGGTCCCCGCGTACTTGTCGCGGATGACCTTGAAGACCTGCCGGCCAATGCGGCCGAAGCCGTTGATGCCAATCTTTGTCGTCATGTGCTTCTCCTTGTGCATAGACCCCGCCCGGTGCACGCGTCGGGCGGGCGTGTAGGGAACAATCGCTGTCCGGGCCGGGATCGGCCGTCAGGGCAGCGTCTGGTCGAACGCAGGTGTGACCACCTGTTCATTCGCAAACAGCGTAAACAGCGCCGCGGCCAGCTTCTCGGCGTCGTGGCGCCACGGCCGCTGATCATCGCTCAGGTCGGCGGCCAGCACCAGCGGCCCGTGCCCGTTCTGGGGCTCCACCGCCTCCCGGCCCACCCACGCCAGACCCGGCAGCAGCTCGCCGCGCTGGTTGTCGTTGGCCAGCACGATCGGGAACAGCCCCGGCGGCGCGTGCCGCTCCAGGGCTTGCACGTGATCCAACACCGTGTAGCCGTCCGTTTCGCCCGGCTGCGTGGCCGTGTTGCACACGTAGACCTTGACGGCGCGGCTGGCCTGCAGCGCGGCCGCCAGGTCCGGCACCAGCAGGTTGGGCAGCAGGCTCGTGTACAGGCTGCCCGGCCCGAGCACGATCAGGTCCGCTTCCAGGATGGCGCGGATGGCGCCCGGATAGGCCGGGGCGTCGCCGGGCCGCAGGTAAACGCGCTGGATCGCGCCGGGCGCCGCCGTGATCTGGGACTCGCCCTCGACCACGTTGACGAGCTGGCCCTCGCCCACCACCTCGCCCACCAGGGTCACATCTTTGAGCGTGGACGGCAGCACCTGGCCGCGGATCGTCAGAACCTTGCCCGATTCCAGGATGGCGCGCTCAAAACTGCCGGTCACCTCGGCCATGGCCGTGATAAACAGGTTGCCGAAGGAGTGGCCGCCCAGGTCGTGGCTTTCACCGCCGAAGCGGTACTGGAACAACTGCGTCGTCAGCGCCTCGTCATCGGCCAGCGCCGCGATGCAGTTGCGGAAGTCCCCGGGCGGCAGCACGCCCAGCGTCTGCCGCAGCCGCCCGGACGAGCCGCCGTCGTCGGCCACCGTCACGATGGCCGTGATGTTGGATGTCCGCTTCTTGAGGCCCCGCAGCAGGGTAGACAGGCCCGTCCCGCCGCCGATGGCCACGATCTTGGGACCCCGCCCGCGCTTGCGGTGCTCGCTGACCGCATCGGCCACGTTCTGGCCGGGGCGCACAAACGGCGCCAGCACCGTGCGGTTGATCTGAGCCAGCGCCACCAGCAGCGCCACCAGCCCGGCCGCCCCGAACAGGGCCGCCCGCGCCAACCGCGGCAGGAATTGCAGAGTCGCGGCGTCGAAAACCGGCGGCAGCGCCAACGACCGGTAGATTTCGATCAGCAGGTAAGCCAGGCCCAGGCCGATCAGGGTGGCCCCCACCAGCAGAAGCCCGATCCAGCGCTTGACGCCCATGCCGGGCACCAGCCACAGCGCCTGGGCGCGCAGCAGCGCCAGCGCCCGTCGAACGGTTGTTAGGCTTCGCATAGTGTGGCGGGTGACCCGGTGCTCTGGCCCATCCGGGCCAGGCCGCCGCACGGCGTCGGCAACCTCCGGCGAGGGGGTCTGGCGAGGCAGTGCCGGGACACCAGCGTCATGATAGCAGAGCCATATGGCCGGGTCAACGTTCCGCTAGGAAATAGCACGAGTTGCCGGCGCCAGTCAGTGCCGTTTGTCACGTCGCCGGCCCGGCCGGGCGCGCGTATTTGGCTTCCAGGGCGCGCAGCCGCTCGATCTGCTGCAGATTCCAGGGGCTCTGCGCCTCGCCCGTACCCAAGGCGGTGCCGAACCAGGCCTCCAGGATTTCGCGCAGCACCGGGATCGGCGTGGCCCGCAGACTGAGCGCCAGGACGTTGGCATGGTTCCACAGCCGGGCGCCGCGCGCCGTCTCCGCGTCGTGGACCAGGGCGGCGCGGATGCCCGGCACCTTGTTGGCGGCCAGGCTGGCGCCGGTCCCGGTCCAGCAGCACACGATGCCCTCGTCGGCCTCGCCGCGCGCCACCGCCTCGGCCGCCCGGCCGCACACCAGCGGCCAATCGCGGTCGGGGTCAGCCGGGGCCAGCGGCCCAAACGGCAACAAGGTGTGACCGCGCTTTTCCAGCTCGGCCACCAGGGCCGCGGTCAACTCGGTGGCTTCGTCGCTGGCGATGGCGATTCTCATACGTGTCCGCTCCAGGTGGTGTACGGATGCTGCGCGAGATAAGCGTTGGTGTAGCGATAGTCGCTGGAGACCTCCAGCCCCACCCACGGCGGCAGCGTCACCGCCTGGGCCTCGCTCTCCAGCTCGACTTCGGCCACCACCAGACCGGCATTGGCGCCCGCGAACACGTCCACTTCCCAGACCAGCCCCGCGAAGTCCACGCGGTAGCGCGTCTTCTCGATCACGGGCTGCGCGCACAACGTCTCCAGCATCGCCTGCGCGTCGGCGGCCGGGATGGCGTACTCGAACTCGGCCCGGCGCAAGCCGTGGTGCTGGCCCTTGATCGTCAGATAACCCTCCGCGCCGGCCAGCCGCACGCGCACAGTCGTGCCCGGCGCCGCCAGCAGATAACCCTGGCGCACCGCCACGCCGGCCGCGCCGGTCCGCCAGGCCTCGCTCACCACCAGGAACTTGCGCTCAATCTCGACGCCCATAGCTACAACCCGTTCGCCTGCAGATAGCGGCCGAGCCGCTCCATGGCCTCCGCGTAGCCCACCCGCGGCGTGTAGCCCAGCTCCACGCGCGCCCGCTCGGTCGCGATCTCGTGATGCGCGCCCACCAGGCCGAGGGCTTCGCGCGTCAGCGGCGGCCGCGTCGGACTGCGGCGCCAACGCCAGACGGCTTCGGCCGCGGCGGCCACCAAGCGTGCCGCCGGCAGCGGCAGCGAGCGCGGCGGCCGCGCCCCCACGCGCTGCGCCAGGTCGGTCATGTACTGCCGCCACGTCACCGGGAAATCATCGCAGGCATTGTAGGTCCGGCCCACCGCCGCCGGGCGCGCGGCCGCCAGGATGAGCAGATCCACCAGGTTCTCGACGTAGATCAGGCCGGCGTTGCCGCGCCCGCCGGCGACCAGCGCCGGCAGCCCGCGCCGCAGCACCGCCGCCGCCTCGCGCACCCACGGCGTCGACACGCTCCCGAAAACGTTGGCGGGCCGCACCACCGTGACGCGCAGACGCCGCTCGCGCGCTAGCTGCTGTACCACGGTCTCCTGACTCTGCTTGGCGCGGCCATACGCCCCCTGCGCTGTGCCCCAGGCCGTGTCCTCGGCGCACACGCCCGCGCCGAGGCGGTCGCCGTAGACGACGATGCTGGACGTGACCACGATGCGGGCGTTGGCGGCGCCGGTGGCCGCCAGCACGTTCTCGGTGCCGCCCACCGTCACCCGCTGGAACCACTCCTCCGGCCCCCAATCCCCCACGGCGGCGGCCAGGTGGAAGATGGTGCCGGCGTGCTGCAGGGCTTTGGCCACCACGGCCCGGTCGGTGATATCGCCGCGCACCACCTCCACCGGCGCCGTCCACAAGCCGCGCGTCGCCTCATCCGGCAGCACCACGGCGCGGACATAGTTGCCGTCGGCGGCCAGGCGTCCCACCAGCCAGCGGCCGATGAAGCCGGTGGCGCCGGTGACCACCACCGGCTGAGTCAGGGCGGAATCCGTCACAGATGCCTCACGTAAGCTGAGCGTGCCCGCATTATAATCTCCGGCAAGTCGACCGGCATCCGTTCCCGTGCCCCGAGAGGAGAGCCCGCATGCTCCCCAACCGTCTGGTCATCCTGGATATCGACGGCCTGCGCCGCGACGTCTTCCTGCGCGCCCTGGCCGACGGCCGCGCCCCGGCCATCGCCCGGCTGCTGGGCGGCCCGGACGCCGACGCCGGCCGGCACTTCGAGCCGGTCAGCAACGCGCCGTCCATCACCTTCTGCTGCCAGAGCTCGCTCTTCACGGGCGCCCACCCGGAGCGCCACGGCGTCATGGGCAACCAGTTCTTCGACCGCTTCGGCCGCCACACCAACGGCGTGCCGCGCCACTACGCCTTCGACGTCGGCGACACACTGGCCGTGGACGACGCCGTGGCCGTCTTCACCGGCCAGCCCGGCCTGATCGGCGACCTGCTCTCTCCGGACACGCCCACCCTGTACGAGCGCGCGGCGGCCCGCGGCCTCACCTCCACCGTGGCCTACAACATGATCGCGCGCGGGGCCACGCACTGGCTCAAACCCAGCCTGGTGGACATCGCGCGCTTCACCAAAGGGGGCGGCCTGCTCGGCCTCTCGTCCGAGCAGTACGACGGCCAGATGCTGGAGGCCGTGCTCGCCCACCTGCGCGGCGGCGCCCGGCCGGATCTCCTCACCGCCTACTTCATGGGCCTGGACCACCACTCGCACTACCACGGCCCCGACCAGCAGTCCGATTACTTCACGCGCGTCGTCGAGGCGCAGGTCGGCCGCCTGACCGCTGAGTTGGAGGCGCGCGGCCTGTTCGCCGGCACGCTCTTCGCCGTCGTCTCCGACCACGGCCAGATCGGCGTGGTGCCGGACGACCGCCACTCCCTGCGCCTGAGCTTCCCGTTCGACCGCGAGATGGGCTACCTGTTCGACGCCCTCGGCCTGGACGTGCACGACGTGCCCGGCGAGGACCCCAACTGCGACGCGGTGGTGGCCTGCAACGGCGGGCTGGCCCACGTCTACCTGCGGCACCGCGCCGGCCACTGGGCCGACCGGCCGCGCTTCCTGGCGGACGTCCTGCCGGTGGCGCGCGCTTTCTGGGACGCCCACCAGACCGGCCGCTACGCGTCCGACCTCCTCGGCGCGCTGGCCCTGGTGCTGGTGCGCGACGTGGAACGCGACGGCTGGGACGCCGACTACCAGGCGCTGGGCCCGGACGGAGCCCTCCAGCCCATCGCCGCCTACCTGGCCCAGCATCCCGAAATCGAGACCGTGGACGCCGTCAACCGCCTGCGTCACCTGGCCTCCCCGGTCAGCGGTGACCTGGTGCTCCTGGCCAACTACGCCGACGGTTTCTACTTCGGCGCGCCGCTCACCGGCATGCATGGCGGCCTGCACCCCGACGACTCAGAGGCCGTCTTCTCCCTCGGCTGGCCCACCGGCTCGCCGGCCCAGATCGCGGCCATGCGCCTGGCGACCCAGGGCGTGATCACGGACCGCTGCCGGGCCGAGGGCGGACGCCGCGCCGGCCTGGTGGACGTGGTGCCGGCGGTGACGGCCGCGCTTGGCTGGTGACCGCGCCGCCTCGGTTATGATAGAGCGATGCTCCTCAACCGCCGCTACCTTGGCATCGTCTATTTCTTCGGCCGCCTGACCCTGCACGTCATCGCCTGGGAGATCGTCCTGCGCCGCCTGGGCCTGGGCGCCTGGTCCAACCGCACCGCCCGCGAGCGCTATACGCGCTGGTCCGGCCGTTTCCGCGCCCTGGCCGTGCGCCTGGGCGGCGTCATGATCAAGGTCGGCCAGTTCCTGTCCGCGCGCGTGGACGTCCTGCCCGAGTACATCACGGCCGAACTGGCCGGCCTGCAAGACGAAGTCCCGCCCGCCCCCTTCCCGGCCATCCGCGCCGTTCTGGAGGCCGAGCTCGGCCAGGGCTTGGAGTCCGCTTTCCCCATCTTCGACACCGCGCCGCTGGCGGCCGCCTCCCTCGGCCAGACCCACCGCGCCCAGCTGCCCACCGGCGAGCGCGTCGTCGTCAAGATCCTGCGCCCCGGCATCGAGGCCGTGGTCGAGATCGACCTGGCCGCCCTGCGCACCGTGGCCCAATGGCTCCGGCGCTACCCGCCCATCGCGCGCCGCGCCGACGTGGACGGTCTGCTGAACGAGTTCGCGGCCACCCTGCGCGAGGAATTAGACTACCGTCTGGAGGCCGCCCACGCCGCGCGCTTCGCCGAGATGTTCGCGGACAAACCCGGCCTGCGCATCCCGCAGCTCCACCGCGCCACCAGCGCCCAGCGCGTGCTCACCCTGGAGGATGTCGGCTTCATCAAGATCACGGACTACGCCGGTTTGGCCGCAGCCGGCGTGGACCGCGGCCGCGTGGCGCGGCGCCTGTTCTGGGCCTACATGCACCAGATCTTCGACCAGGGCTTCTTTCACGCCGACCCGCACCCCGGCAATTTATTCGTCCAGCCCGCCGACGGCGAGCGCGGCTGGCGTCTGGTCTTCATCGACTTCGGCATGGTCGGCGTGGTCTCGCCGGCCACGCGCGCCGCCCTGCGCGAGGCCGCCATCGGCCTGGCCACCGGCGACCCGGCCCGCCTGCTGCGCGCCTCCACCGACCTGGGCGCCGTCCTGCCCGGCGCCGATCTGGACCGCATCCTGGAGGCCGAACGCGCCGTCTTCGACCGCTTCTGGGGCAAGAGCATGACCGAGCTGCGCCAGACCAGCTACCGCGAGGTGGACCAGTTCTCGCGCGAGTTCCGCGACCTGCTCTTCCAGCTCCCCTTTCAGGTGCCGGAGAACCTGATCTACCTCGGCCGCACGGTCTCGATCCTCTCGGGCATGTGCACGGGCCTGGATCCGCAGTTCAACGTCTTTGCCGCCATCGCGCCGTTCGCGCGCAAGCTGGTGCAGGAAGAGCTGGACGGGCGCAACCTGGAGTACTGGCTCAACCAGGTGGCCGACCTGGGGCGGCGGCTGCTGGCCGTGCCGGGCCGGCTGGACCGTGTGCTCACACGCCTGGAGCGCGGCGAGCTGCTGGCCCCGGACCGCGTCAACGGCCGCGGGCCGAAAAACGACGACCGCCTGGCGGCGGCCGTCAACCGTCTCACCGGCGGCCTGATCTTCCTGGGCCTGGCCGGTCTCGGGACTCTGCTCTATCTCAATAGTCAGCCGACTCTCGGCTACTGGGGCTGGGCGCTGGCCGGCCTCAGCCTGCTCTGGACCCTGACCCAGCGCTAATCTCCGGTCGCTAACCTGGGCCCCCCACCGCCCGCCGGATCTCAGTCACCAGCGCCTCTGCCCGCTCCACGGCCGTCCCCACATAGGCTTCGGCCTTCATCAGCTCGGTCAGCCGCGCCGGCTGCAGGAAGCGCAACAAGTCCGGGTCGGCGGCCAGGTTGTGCGCCAGCGGATTGGGCTTGTCCTTGGCGATCACGTCCCAGGCCTTCAAGCTGTGGTCGCGCAGGCGCTCGTGCATCTTCTGCCGGTCCGCGCCGGCGCGCACCAGCGCCATCAGGACGCGCTCCGTGGCCGCGAACGGCCCGTACTTCTCCAGGTTGGCCGCGCACGCCCGCGCGTTCACGCGCAGACCGCGCACAATCTTGAGCGCCGTCAGCAGCATCTCGTCCATGGCCAGGCAGGCCTCCGGCAGCGTCACGCGCCGGTTGGCCGAATCATCCAGCGTGCGCTCCAGCAGCGACTCGGCCGCGTTCTCCCAGGCCACCGCCGGCAGCGCCGCCACGTAGCGCGCCAGCGAGCAGACCTTCTCGGCCAGCACCGGGTTGCGCTTGAACGGCATCGCGCTGGAGCCGACCTGCTTCTCGCCGAACGGCTCGGCCAGCTCGCCGAAGCCCGCCGACTGCAGCACGCGCACATCGAACGCAAACTTGTGCAGCGAGGCCGCCAGCCCGGCCAACGCGGCCAGCACCTGGAAATCCTGCCCGCGCGGATAGGTCTGGGTGGCCACCAGGAAGGCCGGCAGGTCCAGCCCGCGCATCACGGCCGCCTCCAGCTCGGCCGGGGCCGTGCCCGTGCCGGCCAGCAGTTCCGCGTAGGAGGCCTGCGTGCCCACCGCGCCCTTCAGGCCCTTGCCGCGCAGGCCGTCCAGCACATTGTCCAGCAGATACAGGTGCTGCAGCAGATCCTGGCCGTAGACCGCCAGGCGATAGCCCAGCGTGGTCGGCTCGGCCGGCTGCAGGTGGGTGTACGCCATGCACGCCAGCCCGCGATGCAGCGCGATCTGGTCGGCGAACGCGGCCAGCAGCTCCGCCAGCCGCCCGCGCAGCAGCCGCCCGGCCTCGCGCAGGCGCAGCACGTCGGCGTTGTCGGTGATATCGGCGCTGGTGGCGCCCCAGTGGATCAGGCCGCCGCCCAGCCGGCACTGCTCGGCGTAGGCGCGCACCTCGGCCATCACGTCGTGGCCGATCTCGCGCTCGATCTCCAGCGCGCGTTTGGTGTTGAGCTTGTCGGCGTGAGCGCGCAGGTCGCGCACCTGCTCGGGCGTGGCCAGGCCGGCCTGCGCCTGGGCCTCGGCCAGCGCCACCCAGATCCGGCGCCAGGTCCGGCGCTTGTGGTCGTCCGACCACACCGCGCGCATCTCGTCCGAGCCGTAGCGCGCCGCGAACGGAAAGTCCAGGTTGCTCATCGTCCTCCCCAGGGCCCGGTCTGGGCGCCTCACTTCTTCTCGGAGTAGCCGAGCCGCTTCACCTCGCCCTCATCCTTGCGCCAGTCGCGCCGGACCTTGACGTGCAGCTCCAGGTACACCTTCTGGCCCAGCAGCGCCTCGATCTCCAGCCGCGCGCGTGAGCCGATCTCTTTGAGCTTGGCCGCGCCCCGGCCGATGACGATGGGCTTGTGCGACTCGCGCTCCACGTACAGCGTGGCGCTGATCTGGGCCAGGCCGGGCCGGCTCTCGTCGAAGGCCTCGATCTCCACGGCGACGCCGTGCGGCACCTCCTGCTCGAGCGTGTTCAGGGCCGCCTCGCGCACCATCTCGGCCGCCAGGTCGCGCAGGTGCGTCTGGGTGACCTCGTCCTCCGGATAGAGCGCCGGCCCCTCCGGCAGCCCGTCCACGATCTGGGCCAGCAGCGCGGCCAGGTTATCGCCGCGCGTGGCCGAGACCAGCATCCACTGCGCGCCCGGCGCCAGTTCGCGGTAGGCGTTGGTGTTGGGCAGGACATCGTCCGGGCCCAGCCGGTCGCTCTTGTTGAGGGCCAGCACCACCGGGGCCACGCCCGGCCGGTTCTTGATCCGCTCGGCACAGCGCACGTCCTCGGCCGTCGGCGGCCCGCTCACGTCCACGATAAACAGCACCGCGTCGGCGTCCAGCATGGCGCGCGCCGCCGTCTCCACCATGTACTTGCCCAGCGCGTTGCGCGGCTCGTGCATGCCGGGCGTGTCCACGAAGATCACCTGGTAACCCGGCTCGGTCAGGATGCCGAGCTGCGTGTGGCGCGTGGTCTGCGGCTTGGCCGAGACGATGGCGATCTTCTGGCCCAGAAACGCGTTCATCAACGACGACTTCCCGACATTCGGGCGGCCGACCACGGCCACAAAACCGGACCGGTGCGGGGCGTCAGCGGCGTCCGTCACGGCCTCCTCCTTGGCGGTCCCGGCGCGCGGCCCGGACCACCGTCAACCCGGCCTTCATCAGTTGAGGGCCAGCGGATTGAAATTCGTATCCCGGTCGAAGTAATCCTCGCGCTCGCCGCGCTTGAGGAAAGCCACCACCTGGTAAGTCAGCGGCGTGCCGAGCACCTCCACGCCGACCTTAAAGACGTAGTTCGAGACCAGCACGGCCCAAAGCAGGTCGGCGGCCCACACGCCGGCGAAGGCCGCCAGCAGGAACACGGCCGTGTCCACCAGCTGCCCCACCAGCGTCGAGCTGATCGTGCGCGCCCACAGCCAGCGCCCGGCCGTGCGCACCTTGAGCTTGGCCAGCACGTAGGCGTTGACGAACTCGCCCGCCCAGTAGGCCGCCAGGCTGGCCAGCGCGATGCGCGGCGCCTGGCCGAGCACGGCGCTGAAGGCCTCGGACCGCGGCGGCAGCGCGTCGACGGCGCCCAGCGTCACCACCATCAGGCCCAGGCCCGCGAAGCCGGTCCAGATTACGCGCCGGCTGGCGCGGTAACCGTAGACCTCGGTCAGGATATCGCCGAAGATGTAGGCCAGCGGAAAGAGCAGCGTCCCGCCGTCGAACGTAAACGGCCCGAACTCCACCACCTTGGTGGAGGCCACGTTGGACAGGATCAGCACGGCCACAAAGCCGGCCGTGATCAGGTCGAGATAGCGATAGGCGCGCATGGGGCCCGGCCCTACGCCGCCGTCAGCAGCGGCTGGCTGGCCGGCGCCGCCACCGTCTGCTTCACCAGCGCCACCTTGTCCCACAGCCGGCAGAACGAGCACTCGCCCGGGGCCGAGGTCGGCTGGCCGCAGCGCTCGCACGGGTGCAGGTCGGCCTTGTCCTCGGCCGCCGCGAACAGGCCCTGCTCCTTGGCCTGCAGGAAGCTCAGGTAGAACTGCAGCTTGGCGCCCGGCCGGTCCTCTTCCATCTTATTGAGCACTTCCTTGTAGTACAGCGTCGTCGAGCCGCCCACGTGCGGGCACTCTTCATATATGTACTCGATCCCGCGCACCAGGCAGTAGGCCGTCATCTCGCGCTCGTAGATGCGGCACAGCGGCTTGACCTTGCGCGTCAGGCCGCCGCTGGCCGCCAGCACCGGCGCCTGCCGGGCCAGGTAACCGCCGGCCCAATTGAACGTGTTCTGCATCAGCACGGCCACTTCGTCGTCCAGGTTGTGGCCGGTGACCAGCGCGTCGAAGCCGCCCTCCAGCGCCGCGCGGTTCATGATGTAGCGCTTGTTGAGCCCGCACACCGAGCACGGCTTGCCGTGGCCGCGGTTGCTGATCACAGACAGCTCCGGGATGGTCGCGCCGAAGCGCGCGGCCACGTCCACCACGTGCAGCGTCAGCCCGCGCTCGGCCGCGAACTGCTCGCTCAGCCGGCGCGACTCGTCCGAATACGGCAGGCCCTCATCATTGATGCCCAGCCCGATGTACAGGCCCTCCGTCCGGTAGCCCAGCCCGTGCAGGATGTCCCACAGCCCGAGCGAGTCCTTGCCGCCCGAGACCGCCACCAGCACCTTCTCCTGGCGCGTGAACATCTTGTACTTCTCGACGAAGCGCTCCACCTGCTCCGGCAGCCACTCCAGGTAGTGTTCGCCGCACAGCGCCAGCTTGTGCTGGCGCATGTTCAGGACGGCCTTGCCCCCGCACTTGCGGCACTTCATTGAGCACCCCCAGGGGGGGTGCGACTCACACTGCCTTCGGCGGTGTTTACCCCCTCTTCGGGGGGCCGCGCGGCGTCGCCGGTGGCGACGCGCCAGGTGCTCGCATTCCCAGCCGGGTTTGGCCCCTCTTCAGGGAGCCTGGCTCCGCCGCCGGACACCACCGCCACCAGCTTGATCTGCATGTCCGGCTCGAGGATGGTGTCATCCGTGATGAGCTTGCCGGCGCTCACCGCCAGCACGGCTTCCGGCTGCAACCCCACCTTGCGGATGGCGTCGCGCACGGTCATGCCGGCGTTGACTTCGTATTCCTTGTCGCGGTACTTGATTTTCACGGTCGCCATAACGTCCAACTCCCAGAAAAAGGCCGCCACGAGCGGCGTGAACGATCACGAATAGTCGCCGACCCCATTCGTGCCCATCCGCGCGGTTCGTGGCTTGGGCATTGTACTACAGGCCGCCGGTCAGAGCCTCCAGTTCAGCCAACGTCAGCCGCCAGTCCCGCCGCCCGCTGGCCAGCAGTTGGCTCAGGATCGCGGCGCCCGCCGCCCTGCCCTTGCGCTCACCGCCGCCGGCGGCGGCGCGGGGCATCACGCTCGACGCCAGCCGGTAACACGGCAGCGCCCGCGCCAGCAGCGGCACCGGCGCCTCAGCCGGCGTCAGCGCATACTGGGCCGGCCCGGCCTGCGCCGTGATCCCCAGGCTCACGCGCACAAACGGCCCGCCGTCCGGGCGCGCCGACGCGAACACGGCCAGGTCCGTCAGGTCCAGGTTTTTGGTAAAGACGCTCTGCTCGCCGCCCTCCAGCCGGTAGCCGATCACGTCCGAGCGCGGATACAGGTCGCCCTGCGTCTCCAGCCACTCGTACACGTCCGGGGCTTCGAACTCCTGGCCGATATCGTCCACCACCGTGTGGGGCAACAGGAACGGCGCGGGCGGCTCCCACTGCCGATAGCCCGGCCGCAGGAAGACCGGCGGCCCGTACAGCGGTTCCCCGAGCGCGGCCGGCTCCGGACCGTACACGAGCACCTGCTGATGCTGGAACGCGACGACCAGCCCGGCCACTTCATACGCCATGCCAACTCCACAAAAAAGGGAACTGAGGGCCAGGCGCGGCCCTCAGTTCCCGAGACATATCAGGCTCGCGGGCCGGGCCTAGTGCCGCCCCGTCCACCAGTACAAGCTGGACGAGTGACGTTGCGCACAAGGCGGCACCGGCCGACGAGCGTCCATCTCGTTCAGATGGACGGGGTACTAGAACTTCAGCACGCCCATCGTCTCGCGGATCAGCTTCACCGACTTGTCCGCCATCGCCCGCTCTTCATCCGTCAGCGGGAACTCGAGGATCTGCTCCACGCCGCCGGCGCCGAGCTTCACCGGCACGCCGAAGTAGATGTCTTTGTACCCGTACTCGCCCTCCAGATACGTGGAAGCCGGCACGATCAACTTAGAGTCCAGGATGATCGCCTCGGCCATGCGCGCCGCCGCCGCGCCCGGCGCATAGTACGCCGACGTCCCCAGCAGGTTGACGATCTCGCCGCCGCCCTTGCGCGTGCGCTCGATGATGGCGTTGACGCGGTCGGCCGGCAGCCACTCGTTGATCGAGCGCCCGAAGACCGTGGAGTAGCGGGTCAGCGGCACCATCTCGTCGCCGTGGCCGCCCAGCACCACCGTCTGCACGTTCTCGATCGAGACGTTCATCTCCAGGGCGATGAAAGCCGCCATGCGCGCCGAGTCCAGGATGCCGGCCTGCCCCATCACGCGGTGTTTCGGCAGCTGGGAATGCTTGTAGGCCAGGTACGCCATCGAATCCAGCGGGTTGGTGACCACGATGAAGAAGGCGTTGGGCGAGCGCGGCAGGGCCTTGTCGATCACGTCCGTGATGATGGCCTGGTTGGCGCCCACCAGGTCCTCGCGGCTCATGCCCGGCTTGCGCGGGAAGCCGGCCGTAATCACGATCACGTCCGAGTTCTCGGTGCCGTCGTAGTTGCCGTCGGCCGTGCCCGTGATGCGGGCGTTGTAGCCCACGATCGGGCCGGCCTGCAGCAGGTCCAGCGACTTGCCCACCGGCGCCGTCTTGGCGATGGCGGCGTCGACCAGCACGATATCGGCTAGGCCGCGCTGGGCCAGCCAGAGCGCGCAGGACGCGCCCACGTTGCCGGCGCCGACGACGGTGATCTTCTTGCGCATACGAGACTCCTTTGAGCTGAGTAAACTGTGGGCTTGGATAAGTCCGGGCGGGGAACGGCGAAGACGGCCCGCCGTTAAGGAATTCTATCACACCTGTTTTCCGCCATCCTCCCGCAGAACAGCCTGCTCGCGCGCCCACAGCGCCGGCAGGCCGCCCGTGTGCCAGAAGACCACGGGCTCAGCCGGCGGCCAGTCCGCGCCGCGCACCTCGCCCAGCAGCCCGGCCAGCGCCTTGGCCGTGTAGACCGGATCCACCAGCAGCCCCTCCGTCTGCGCGGCCAGTTGCAGCGCCGCCTGCCCCGCCGCGCTCGGCCGGGCGTAGCCAGCGCCCACGTAACGCCCCTCGATCAGCGGCACCTCGTCCGGCCGAAACGTCCGCGCCCCGCCCAGCCGCGCGCAGACCGCGCTCGCCAGCGCCGCGATCGACTCCGGAAAGCCGCGCCAGAGCTTGCCCACGTCGATGCCCACCAAGCGGTGCTCCAGCCCCCACAGATGAAAGCCGGCCAGCAGACCCGCCAGCGTGCCGCCGGTCCCGGCCGCCACCACCACCGTCGCCCGCCGCAGGCCGCGCTCGCGTAATTGCTCGTGCAGCTCCAGCGCCGCCAGCACGTAGCCCATCGCCCCGGCCGGCGAGTGGCCGCCCACCGGCATGAAGTAGGTGCGCTGGCCCCACAGCGCCGGCGTCAGCGCCGCGATCCCGCGCACCAGCCGGATGGCGGCCTCCAGGGACAACCCCGCCCCTGCGCCGCCCAACGGCAAGAAGTGCAGGTGCGCGCCCAGCAGGTGCAGAAGCAGCAGGTTGCCATCCAGGCGCTCCGGCCGGCGCGCGAAATAGAAACAGTGCGGCTGCAGGCCGTGCGCGCGGGCGGCCGCGGCCATCTGCCGCGCAAAGTTCGATTGCAGCCCGCCGAAAGTGGCCACCGCCGTCGCCCCCTGCGCCAGGGCCTCGCCCAGCAGGAACTCCAGCTTGCGCGTCTTGTTGCCGCCCAGCGCCGGCCCCAGGGCATCGTCGCGCTTGACCCACAATGGCGGCCCGCCCACCGCCGCGCTTAATCGCGGCAGCGGCTCCAGCGGCGTCGGATACCGCCCCAACCGCACCCGCGGCAGCGCGCTCAGATCGAAGACGAAGGCCATGTTCTCCCCTGGGCCAGGGCCTCCACCACGCGCAGCGCCACCGCCCCGGCCTGGGCGAAGCCGCGCGCATGCAGCTTATCGGCCGTGTCGGCCGGCGTATGCACGGCCCAGGTCGCCGGCCCCACCGCCAGCACGGTCACAGCCGGCAGGCCGCGCCGCGCGAACGGGATGTGGTCGAACAACACACCCGGCAGGCCGAAGCGCCGCAGCGGCTGGCCGGCCGCCTGCGCGGCCTGGAGGACCCGCCTCGTGAGCGGGTTGGCCTCCGCGCCCTCGCGGTCGTCGTAGTACAGCGCGCCGTCCACACCGACCCCGTCGAAGTTCAAAACCGCCAGCCCCCCGGCCTCGGCTGCCTCGCGCAGCGCCGGGCCGTGGCGCTCCGCGAAGGCCGCCGCCCCCATCAACGCCAGCTCCTCCGCGCTGGTCAGCAGGATCGTCCAGCGCAGGGCCGCGCTCAGGCCCGGCCGGCGCGCCAAACACTCCGCCAGGTGCAGCACCAGCCCCACACCGGAGGCGTTGTCGATCGCGCCCGGCGACCCGTCCAGCCAGTCCAGGCCCAGCAGCGGCAGGCCGGCCGCCAGTGCGATCACGCCGGCGGCCAGCGCCGCCTCCGCGGCCGGCGGCCACGCCACCGCCAGCAGCGCCAGCCCGGCGCAAGCCAGGCTTCCGCCCAGCGCGGTCACGATCAGGCCCAGCCGGACCAGGATCGGCAGCCGCTGGCGCTTCGAGTCATAGTGCGCCATCAGAATCAGGTGCGGACGGGCGGGGTCAGGCGGCTGGCCGGGCAGTTCGGCCACCAGGTTGCGGGTGGTGAAGCGCCGCCCGAGCCGGATCCACGCGGACTGAGCCTCGCCCGGAGGCCGGATCAACGCGCCGGCTTCGGCGCTGCGCAGCACCGGGTTGAACGCGGCCAGCCCGAGCAGCAGCAGCCCAGCCGGGAGCGCCGGCGCGGCCGGATGCAGGCCGCGCGCCGCCAGCGTCAGCGCCACCAGTCCCAGGCAGACCGCCACCTGGCCTATCACCGCCACGTTGACGGCCGTGGAGAACGAGAACGGCTCGGCGCGCACCGCATAACCAAAGCGCGTCAACGTCTCGGTCAGCGCCGCCGCCGTGGCCGCTTCGGCCGGTGTGCCCACGAAGCGCGGCCGGCTCAGATCGACCGCGTACTTCAGCGCGATTTCGGGCGAGAATTCCGCCATGCTGGGAGTCCGTCGTGGTTATGATACACTACGCCGATTGTGTCCAGCGGCCCGCCCGGGCCGCTCCCCGATCTGAACCAAACCACCATGCTCCCCGATTTCAGTCTCAATGCCGCCCGGGAAGACTTCCGGCGCGCCCGCCAGCAGGCCGCCCTGCAAGAGCTCATGGCGCGGCTTACCGGCCGCTCGGTCGATCTGCTCTCCTACGAAGATGTGCGCCGCAAGCTGCGCGCCACCGCCATCGCCGACCGCGGCCTGCAGGAAATCCCGGTCAGCGCCGTCGTCGGCACCGTCGGCCGCTACGGCGACTTCACTCGTGACTTCCTGCCGCGCGACAGCGTGGACGAAGTGCGCTGGGCGCGCGTCCGGATGGCCAGCGAAGAGAAAGAAGCCGCCGGCCTGCCGCCCATCGAAGTCTACAAGATCGGCGACGCCTACTTCGTGCGCGACGGCCACCATCGCGTCTCGGTGGCGCGCCAGATGGGCGTGGCCCACCTCACCGCCTCCGTCACCGAAGTCCGCACCAAGGTCCCGCTGGCCGCCGACGCCAGCCCCGCCGACCTGATCCTGGCGGCCGAATACGCCGAGTTTCTCGAACTCACCCGCCTGGACGAACTGCGGCCCGGCGCCGACCTGAGCGTCAGCGAGCCCGGCCAGGCCATGCGTCTGCTCGACCACATCGAAGTCCACCGCTATTTCCTGGAGAGCGAGCGCGCCCAGCCCGTGCCGGACGGTGAGGCGGTGGCCAGCTGGTACGACCAAACCTACCTGCCCATCGTCCAGGTGATCCGCGAGCGCGGTATGCTGCGTGATTTCCCCGGCCGCAGCGAGGCCGACCTGTACCTGTGGGTGGTGGAACACGCCACCGAGCTGCGCGAAGCCCTCGACCTGCCGGACAAGCCCACGGCCGTGGCCGAGCGCCTGGCCGCCAGCTTCAACCCCAAGCCCGCCCCGTGGGGCCGGCGCCTGCTGGATTTCGTCACCCTCGGCTCGCTCGCCGACGGCCCGCGGCCCGGCGCCTGGCGCCGCGAGCGGCTGGAGGCCCGCTACCTGGACCGGCTCTTCGCCGACGTGCTGGTGCCGATCAGCGGCGAGCCGAGCGGCTGGCTGGCCCTGGACCAGGCCCTGGCGGTGGCGCAGCGCGAAGGCGCCCGCCTGCTGGGCCTGCACGTCGCCGCCACCGAGGCCGCCCGCGCCGCCGCCCGGCCGCTGCGCGAAGAGTTCAGCCGCCGCTGCGCCGAGGCTGGCGTGGAGGGCAGCCTGGCCGTCGACGTCGGCGAGATCGCGGCCCGCATTTGCGAGCGCGCCACCCTGACGGATTTGGTGGTCCTCAACCTCGCCCACCCGCCCAGCGCGCAGGTCCTGGAGCGGCTCAGCTCCGGCTTCCGCACCATCATCCGCCGCTGCCCGCGTCCGGTGCTGGCCGTCCCGCGCCAGGCCACGCCGCTGGAGCGGCTCCTGCTCGCCTTCGACGGCAGCCCCAAATCCAAAGAGGCGCTCTTCGTCGCCGCCTATCTGGCCGGCGAATGGCACAGCGCCCTCACCGTCGTCACTGTGGCCGAGGGCGAGGCCACCGTCACCGCCTCCGCGCTCGAGTTCGCGCGCAAGTACCTGGACTTCCACGAAGTCGCCGCCGACTTCGTCGAAGCCAGCGGCGACGTGCCGGCCGTCATCCACGCCGTCGCCGCCGAGCGCCTGAGTGACCTGATCCTGATGGGCGGCTACGGCGCCCAACCCGTTGTCGAAGCCCTGCTGGGCAGCTCCGTGGACCGGGTGCTGCGCGAGAGCGAACGCCCGCTGTTGCTCTGCCGCTAGCGCCCGGTCCCCGTCTGGGGCCGGGGTGCCGGGCCGTTTGACGCAGACGGCGCGCCTGAGTATCCTATCCGCGCTGACCAATCCGCCCGGCCGCGCCGCACCCGTATCGCCAGCGGCGCGCGGGCTGGCCTATGACCTTATCTGACAGGCGACGCCGCCCCTCTGGCGCAGTGTGGGTCCGGCTGCCCGACCAATCCCTGGCCGGCGCGGCCGGCTGGCTCTATCGCGCCGCGTCCCGCCCCGGTCAGCGTCCCCCGCCGCCATGAGCGCCCCCGCCGCCGTCTCCCCGCTGGAGCAGCTCACGCGTCTGCTGGAGGCCCTGCCCGCCGACGGCGCCACGCCGCCCAGCCCGGCCGCCCTGGACGAGATCCAGCGCCTGGTGGAGGCGCTGCGCCAGGCGGAGACCGACCGGGACCGCCGGGCCAGCGCCCATCAACACGAAGCCGCCTACTACCGGTCGCTGCTGGACCAGGCGCTGGATGCCGTCATTGTCGCCAATGTCGACGGGCGCGTGCTGGACGCCAACGCCCGCGCCGCCGCCCTGCTCGGCTATCGGCACGCCGACCTGCTCAGCGGCCACCTGCGCCACCTGATCCCGGTGGAGGACTGGGACGGCTTCCAGTTCCAGGTGGAAGCCGGCCAGACCACGGTGCGTGAGCGCCGTATGCTTCAGCACGACGCCAGCCCGGTGCTGGTGGAGATGAGCGTGCGCACCCTCGGCGAGGGCCGGCTGCTGGTCGTGGCCCGCGACGTCACCGAGCGCAAGCAGGCCGAGGCCGCGCGCCAGGAGAACGAGTCGCGTCTGCAAGCCATCGTCGGCTCCATCGACGAAGCCGCCTTCGAATTCGACGCCGACGGCGTCTACATCAACATCTGGACCAACGACGACAGCCTGCTCACCCAGCCGCGCCAGGAGCTGCTCGGCCGCGCGCTGGACGAAGTCCTTGAGCCAGACCAGGCCCGCCGCATCATCGAGACCATTCGCCGCGTGCTCTACAGCGGTCAGCCGGCCTCGCTGGAGTATCCCGTCAACCAGGCCGGCGCCACGCGCTGGTTCCTGGCCCGTGTCGCCCCCATCCCGTCCGCCAACAGCTTCGTCAAGACTGTGTGCATGCTGGCGCGCGACATCACCGAGCGGCGCCAGGCCGAAGCCCAGATGGCCCAGAACGCGGCCGAGATCGCGGCCCTCTACCGGGCCTCCGCCCAGCTGTTGGCGCCGGCCCAGGATGTGGCCACGTTGGCCCGCCACATCGCCGCCTCCGTCACGCAGGAGTTCGCCATCGTCGCCTGCAGCGTCATGCTGGTGGACGACGACGGCCGGGAACTGCGCCTGATCGCCACCGCCGGCGACTTCGCGTTGGAGGGGCTGACCGTCCTGCCGCTGTCCGGGCCGGGGCTGACCGTGGCCGCCTTCAACCTGCGCGCCACAGTGTACGCGCCGGACGTCGACGCCGAACCGCGCTACTTCCGCAGCGATCCGCACACGCGCGCCGAGCTGGCCGTTCCGCTGGTCGCCCGCGGCCGCGCCATCGGCGTGCTGGACCTGCAGAGCCCGGAGCTGCACGCCTTTCCCGAGCGCGCCCGGCACATCGTGGAGGTCTACGCCGACAACGCCGCGCTGGCGCTCGAGAACGCCCAACTGCTGGCCAACCTCGAGCGCGCCCGCCAGGTGGCGGAGGAAGCCAACCAGCTCAAGAGCATGTTCCTGGCCAACACCTCGCACGAGCTGCGCACGCCGCTGGCCGTCATCATGGGCGCCTTGGACGTCATCCTCAACGGCCTGGCCGACCAGCCGGACGAGCAGCTCAAGCTGATGCGCACGGCCCACGGCGCCTCCCAGCGGCTGCTGCACCTCATCAACGACCTGTTAGACTTCGCCAAGATCGAGGCGGGTCGGATGGATCTGCAGATGGAGGCCGTGGACGTCCTGCCGCTGCTGGCCGAGGCCTACATGTTCACGCGCCCCCAGGCCGAGAAGAAAGGCCTGCACCTGGAGATGCGCCTGCCGGCCGAGCCGCCGGCGCTCATCTGGGCCGACGCCGCCAAAGTGGAGCAGATCCTGCTCAACCTGCTGGGCAACGCCGTCAAGTTCACCGAGGCCGGCTCGGTGACGGTGAGCCTGGCCGCCGATCTGGACGCGCCGCCCTGCCTGGTGATCACGGTCCAGGACACTGGCATCGGCATCCCGCTGGAGAAGCAGGCCGAGCTCTTCCAGCCCTTTGTCCAGGCGGACGGCAGCACCACGCGGCGCTATGGCGGGACGGGTTTAGGGCTGAGCATTTCTCGGCGGCTCGCCGAGCTGATGGGGGGGCTGCTGCTGCTGCGCAGCGACGGAGCCGGCGCGGGCAGCACCTTCACGCTGCGCCTGCCGCTGGCCAACAGCGGCGCCGCCGCGCCGGCGCGGTGACGCTGGCGCGTCAGTAATCCAGGGGGCTGCGGACGGCCAGACCGCCGCGGTTGAGGACGTGCGTGTAGATCATCGTCGTTTTCACGTCCTTATGGCCCAGGAGTTCCTGCACGGTGCGGATATCCTGGCCCGCTTCCAACAAGTGCGTCGCAAACGAGTGCCGGAACGTGTGGCAGCCGACCGGTTTGGTGAGGCCGGCCTGTTGCGCGGCGGCGCGGACGGCGCGCTGCAAGCCGCTCTCATGCGCGTGGTGGCGGCGGATGGCGCCCGAGCGCGGATCCCGCGAGAGCTTCTCGGCCGGGAACACAAACTGCCAGCCCCACTCGTACGGCGCGTGCGGATACTTGCGCTCCAGCGCAAACGGCAGGTAGACCGCGCCGAAGCCCTGGGCCAGGTCCTGGACGTGGCGTTGCCGCACGCGGGCCAGGTGCGCGTGCAGGACCGGCGTCAGCGCGTCGGGCAGCATCGTCACACGGTCCTTCATCCCCTTCCCGTCGCGCACCACTAGCTGCCGCTGCGCGAAGTCCAGGTCCTTCACGCGCAAGCGCAGACACTCCATCAGGCGCAGGCCGCTGCCGTACAGCAGCTGCGCCATCAAGCGCTGCTCGCCCTCCAGCTGCTCCAGCACAGCCCGGGCCTCCCGCTTCGTCAGCACCACCGGCAGGCGTTCTGAACGTTTGGCCCGCACCGGCGCGATCTCGCCCTCCAGGTTGTGATGCAGCACATCCCGGCACAGGAAGACCAGGGCGTTGAGGGCCTGGTTCTGCGTAGCCGCCGAGACCTGCTCCACCAGGGCCAGATGCGTCAGAAAGGCCGTGATCTCCGGCGACGACAAGGTCTCAGGATGCCGGGGGAAATGGAAGGCGGCGAAGCGCCGCGCCCAATCACAGTAAGACTGCTCCGTGCGCAGCGAATAGTGGCGCAGGCGGATTTCGGTCCGCAAACGCTCGAGCACGTTGAAGATCGCGATTTCGGGGGCCGGGTCGGCCGGTGAGCCGGAGTGAGAGGACATGGGCCTTCGTTTCGAGGAAAGTGCGGTGACAACTTCCGGGGGCCGCGGAAAGCGCTGCGGCCCGGGCACAGTGTAACGGCGAGAAGGCGCTGGCCTCAGTTGGGGCCGGATGGCCCTGGGCGGGAAATTGGGCCATTTCGCGCCAATCCCTGCGCAGAGGCCAACTGATTGTCGATTGAGATCGGGCGCGGTCTACCTATAATGACAACCACATCGCGCCAGCGTAGCCGACGGGCCTCCCGGCGAGTTGGCGGTCATCAGGGGGACAAGGGGGATACACAGGGGGAGGAGAGCTGGAGGCCCACGAGCCGCTCGCACGCCAAGCGAGCGGCTCATTTTTTCCGAGCAGGCGCGGCGTCTGCCCTGCCCCGGTGGAAGCACCATGAAAGCGCGTCTGAGTCGGCTCCCGATTCGTCTGAAACTGGATCCGGGTGTGCCCGGCACCAAGAAGCTTGAGCGCGAGTATCGCGACCGGCTGGTGTGCGTCCGCTACCGCTACGACAAACGCACCCGCCGGCGCTACAAGACTGTGGAGCTGGTCGTAGACGTGGCCCCCTGGTGGCCGGGTCGGCGCCGCATCAAGCCATCCGACGTCGTCCTGCTGGATCTTGCCCGCGACGAAGTCGACCTACACGAAGTCGTCCGGGCGGCTGGGGGAGGCTGGAACCGAAAACAAGGCGCGTGGATGCTGTCCTACGCAGCCGTACTTGAACTGAAACTCGAAGGCCGCGTCACCGGCCTGTTTCCAAGCCCGTAATCCCCAAATCCGGGATCCCGCCCCAACTGGACTTTCCCCACCACCGCTATATACTAGTGCATGGTTTTGCATCCACCCATGCATGGCCTCCGGGGCCATCAGTCTAATCATATGTTAGGCCACCACGATTTTTGATTGCTGTTAAGCGCTCCGCGCTTGCCTGGCCGCGCCGCTCGCGCGGGGCGTGGCGCGTGCGCGGCGCTCTCCGCCGCCTCGCTCAACGCTCGGCGGGTCGGCTTGCGCAGCCGTGCTCCGCACGGCCAGGTGTTTGCGCCACGCCATTCGCGGCCATGCTATCATCTGGTCATGTCGCAGGCTCATGCTCGGGCAGTAGTTCGTGGTGGCCTAACAAGCGCTAGCAGCCGACCGTCCTTCGCGCTCGGCCTCCGCTCCGCTCCGGCTATCCGCGCTCAGGCCGGCGGCTGAAGCGCGGCCGTTGGGCGTGCTATGGTCAATGGCTCTGGGGTCTGTTGTTTTGCACTCCATCAA